>Ga0272447_1000579_pt1 | contig 26955 bp, 28 predicted proteins | sample YNPCB0133_FD_194589 | JGI IMG/M metagenome (GOLD analysis project Ga0272447, IMG submission 194589) | Hot spring microbial mat communities from Yellowstone National Park, WY, United States - YNP-CB-013-3 | ecosystem: Environmental > Aquatic > Thermal springs > Hot (42-90C) > Sediment | place... | reverse complement strand
GAGAACATACCTGCTGAGGAGGATTGTTGAGAAGATTCCGCCTAAGATGCTGGACACAGTGTTCAAGGCGGTCAGGGACAGCGGCTTCGACAAAGCGCTCGCCGCAGAGGGAGACATGGACAGACACATCACAACTTTGGCAAAGACGGCAAAACACATCTCGACCCTGATGTTTGCGCTACACGTAATCAAGGGCCTAGTCCTTTAACACATGTTTAAATTAATGCTTTCATCATGGGCTTCAGATGAGTTCGCAGATAACGCTGCCTGTGTGTACGTGGTGTCATAAGCCGATAGGCCCCCATGAGTCGGCTGTAAACTTCCCATGCCCAAACTGCGGAAAGTCGACGATATGGCGGTGCGAGCTGTGCAGGGCCCTTGCTAAGCCCTACATCTGCCCGACCTGCTTCTTCAAAGGCCCTTGAACCGCCCCAAAATATCTGAGATTTTTACGTGAGTCGTGTGGGAGCCTGACTCGTTAAACATGTTTATAAGTAACCGTTTACATAGTATCTAATGCCTTTCATGAAGGCATCCATCCACGGGTGGGTGCCGGAGGCGGAAGAGGCTTACAGCCTTGATGACCGCGCCCAGAGTGTTGGATGCGTCGCAAAGTGGACGACCCAGATGCCCTTGGCCAGAGTACGCCAGCCGGTGGATAACTCGGCTTGGGGGCTGAGGAAGGGCGCGGCAAGCTGCGATAAGCCCCGGGTAGCCGCAGGCAGGCGTCGATCCGGGGATGCCCGAATGGGATTTCCTGGCACCCAGCGCTTCGGCGTTGGGTGTCGCTCCACTGCCTCGAGCGGTGGAGCGGGAACCGGCCGAACGGAAGCATCCAAGTAGGCCGAGGAAAAGAAATCAAAACGAGACTCCCCGAGTAACGGCGAGTGAAAGGGGACCAGGCCAAACCGAACCCCCTTGGGAAACCATGGGGGTATGTGGGGTTTTGGGCCAGCCGCCCTCCTGTGCCCCGCGACCCGAAGCGACCTGGAAAGGTCCGCCGCAGAGAGTGACAGCCCCGTAGGGGAAGCGGGGAGTGGAGATGGGCTGGTTTCAGAGTACCACACCTCGGATATGGTGTGGGAATTTGGGAGCCACTGGCTTCCAAGCCTAAGTACCTCCCAAGACCGATAGCGCACCAGTACCGTGAGGGAAAGTTGAAAACTACCCCGGGAGGGGGGTGAAAAGCGGTTGAAACCGGCTGGTAACAGACGAGGATGGCCCCTAAGGTACTCCAGCCGAACACACCGCATAGGTGTGGGGGCTGGATTATCCGGGGTCATCCGCTCCGTCTTGAAACACGGGCCGGGGAGTTCACCGTCGTGGCGAGCTTAAGGGCTGAAAGCCCGTAGGCGTGGGGAAACCGAGAAGCCCGCAGCCGGCATACGCCGGTGAGGGGCCGGGTCCTAACAGGGCCTGTAGTCACGGCGGTGAGGCTAGAAACCGGGCGATCTAGCCCTAGGTAGGGTGAAGCCGGGCGAAAGCCCGGTCGAGGCCCGAACACGTCCTGACGTGCAATTCGGTGTGTTGACCTGGGGCTAGGGGCTAAAAACCAATCTAGCCCGGTGATAGCTAGTTCCCCCCGAAGTGTCTCGCAGGACAGCCTCGGCGGAGGTGGCCCACGGGGTAGAGCACCGATGGGGTGGTAAGGGCTCGAAAGGGCCCGCCATCCTTTCGAACTCCGAATCCGTGGGCGCCGTAGATGCCGGGAGTGGGGTGTGCGGGGTAAGCTCGCACGCCGAGAGGGGAACAACCCAGACCGCGGGTTAAGGCCCCAAAGTGCCCGCTAAGTGACAAACCGAAGGGCGTCTCCTTCCTAAGACAGCGGGGAGGTGGGAATAGAAGCTGCCATCCTCTAAGGAGTGCGTAACAGCTCACCCGCCGAGGAAGGGGGCCCCGAAAATTGACGGGTCTAAGCGGGCCGCCGAAACCCGGGCTCACCCAGCTGTGCTGGGTGGGGGTAGGGGGGCGTGGCGGTTGGGCGGAAGCAGGGCCGTGAGGTCCTGTGGACCGGCCGCCAATGTAGATCCCGGCGGTAGTAACAGCGAAGCGGGGTGGGAATCCCCGCCGCCGAAGGGGCAAGGGTCTCCCGGCAATGCGTCGTCAGCCGGGAGTAAGCCGGTCCTAAGGCCGACCTTAACCGGGTAGGCCGAAAGGGAAACCGGTTAAGATTCCGGTGCCTCCGGGGTACGTGCGGCGACGCAAGCCCGGCACCTGACGCTTCGGGGTAGGCCGAGCGGGGCCGTAGCCCTGTCTAAGCGTATAAGCCTGGGGAGTGGCGTAAAGCCGAGAACCAGGTGAAAGCGCGAACGGCCGCCCGTATGGGCGGTTCGGCTGATCCCTGGAGCCCGTGAAAAAGGTGCCGGGAAGGATCCTCGGAGACCGTGCCAAGAACCGACACAGGTGCCCCTGGGTGAGAAGCCCAAGGCGTCTGGGGTCACTCCAGGGCGAGGGAACTCGGCAAACTAGCCCCGTAACCTCGGGATAAGGGGTGCCTGAGGCCTTGGCCGCAAGGCTGGGGCCTTAGGTCGCAGTGACAAGGGGGTCCTGACTGTTTAATAAAAACATAGGTAGCCGCCAGACCGAAAGGTTTTGAACGGCTATTGAATCCTGGCCAGTGCGGGTACCTGAAAGCCGGGTCCAACCGGTATAAGGGCCCGTAAACGCCGGGAGTAACTCTGACTCTCTTAAGGTAGCCAAATGCCTTGTCGGGTAAGGGCCACGGTGACCGTCGAAAGCTGGAGGGTTTATGAAAAACGTAAGATAACATGAAATGGTGTCCAAAGTACATGGGTAGCGAGATCTCAGACGACTATGCATACTTGTTAGGTGCACTTAGAGATGCATGCGTCTATCTGCCCGAGTATGACAAAGTATTACAGATTAGGAATGAGAAGAGGTAAAATGTATGAGTTTTGCTTAGAGGTTTGCCGTTCTCCAAAGACAAATTTAATTAAATTTCTGAACTTTATCCCACTCCAGCATCCAGAGGCGGTCCTCCGGGCCCCCCGAGAGTTCCGACGTGCATGAATGGATCAACGAGGGCCCCGCTGTCCCCGCCTGGAGCCCCGTGAACCCACGTAACGTGGGCGAACAGTCCACGGACTCCCAACGGGGAAAGAAGACCCTGTGGAGCTTTACTGCAGCCTGTCGCTGGGGTGTGGACGGGGGTGCAGAGCGTAGCCGGGAGCCGTCGATCCCCGCCTCTCCGGGGGCGGGGGGAGGCGACCATGTAACACCGGCCACCTCTGTCTGCATCTCTCACCGGCGCGGTGGCGCTGGAACAACGGCAGGTGGGCAGTTTGGCTGGGGCGGCACCCCCTTGAAAAGATATCAAGGGGGCCCAAAGGTCGGCTTAGGCGGGACAGAAACCCGCCGTTAAGTGCAAGGGCAAAAGCCGGCTTGACAGGGCCCTTGAACGCCAGGGGCCCTGAGGGGAAACCCAGGCCTAGCGATCCATCGGCTCCTACCAGTGGGGGCCGGTGGTGACAGAAAAGTTACCCCAGGGATACTGCGCACACCGCCCTAAAACCAGCGAAGCACTAATAAGCCGTAAAACACTTGAGCCAACAATGTCCAGCGACACAGTAGGCAACACCTACTACCTCCTCGGCGCCTTAGAAGACGGTTACATCGGCTGCCGCAAAGACAAAGGCGAATATCTCGTCGAATTCTACCAGAAGAACAGAGAATGGCTTTGGAGTCAAGTTGTTACAAGACTCAGGGAAAATGGATTTAACCCAAGAATAAAGCAATACAAACAAAACTACTGGCGTGTGACGGTTTACTCGAAAAATCTCTTCGAGGAGCTTGACCATGCACGAAAAACGCTCTACAAATTACTCGCGAATACTTCGTTGGAGGATTCGAAGACGTTAAACTACTTGAGAGGTGCTTTTGATTGCGAAGGCGCGGTGCACAAAACATTATTCAGGATAACATTATGGAACAAGGATATAGTAAAGCTTGAGCTTATCAAAAAGTTGCTTGAAACAGGCGGTATAAAATGTGGAGCGGTTGCTTATTCACGGAGTGTTGGAGGCTTACCCATTTACGGGAAAAGAAATTTACAGTTATTCAATAGTTTAATTGGTTTTAGACATCCACTCAAGAAGGCTTCGCTGGAGAGAAAGGGCGTATTGGCGCAGCCCTAGAACAGGCTCGTCGCGGGCGAGAGTCCACATCAGGTCCAACTGAGTAACTTTAAGTATAGACACCACCGTTAATTGGGATAGTGCTGGAGGCTAGAAACGTTCTGATAGACATAGCCGACGGGATGGACAAGCATTACGTCAAAAACTACGTCAAAGACATCAAAGATAAGATAATACTCATTGAAGGAAGAAATGGACAACGAGGATACCTAAACTTGATCCCCCGAACCATCGAGTTCGATGAATTCGTTTCCTATAACTTAGGTCTATGGATAGGTGACAGATGGGGTGGCAAGTCTAGAGTTGGGTTGAAAAACAAGGACATCGCCTTGATAAGTTCTTTCAAGGTCTTTTTGAGAGATAAGCTATACCAAGACAACATCAACGAAGTGATAATCCGGAGAGACAATAGGGTAGATATTGGGGCACAGCTTGATTGGGTGCGATCGGCTAACATGAGTCCACGAGTTGTTGAAGACCCTTCAATGTTCGGCAACTGGGTGTATGGGATTTTCGTGCAAAACGGCAGCCTTCGAACCAAGGTGATGGACAGACTTGTAAAGGAGCTCCCTGATATCCTTCAAAGGTCTTCCGAAGAGGTTGTTGCTGCCTTCATAAGCGGAGTTATAGATGCAGAGGCGTACATGGATTGTAACAAAAGGCGGGTTGCAATATCTGTGTCATTACGGAAAAAGACCGGAACATCCGAGCTCAACGTATATTTATGGTGTCTAAAGAGATTAGGTGTTCAATACTTCCTTATAGAAGATAGGTTTTCACAAGTGATAAAGATGCCCTACAAAGGAATTGGGCGCCTAATGGAATTGGTTGAACCTTACTTGAAATCTCTTCACAAGAAGAATATACTACACAGTTGGACCTGAGGATAAATCGACCCCGCGGCTTGGTACCTCGATGTCGGCTCTTCCCATCCTGGCCGTGCAGAAGCGGCCAAGGGTGCGGCTGTTCGCCGATTAAAGGGGAACGTGAGCTGGGTTTAGGCACCGTGTTTGGGGGAGGCGTTAAATAAGCCAGAGACCTGTCCCAGATTGATACATGGAGGACACTGTTGATCCGACGGAGTATCAGAAGCAGGTGATATATGGAGCGATTCTAGGTGATGGAAGGCTTGAACGTCCCAAGCAGGGCAACTCTAGGTTGCAGATAAGACACAGCATTAGACAGGAACCATACGTTGTCTACAAGCATGAAATCCTAAAACCCTTAAGCCTTAACCTACTAAGCTACACCTACTTCGATTCAAGGACGGGAAGAAAATACAAACAAGTTGGATTCAACACTGTCAGGCACAACTACTTTACAAAGCTGTATCACCAGTTTTACAGAGGGGGTGTAAAGAGGATTCCAGAACAACTCTTGTCTGAGATGAATGAAGCTGCACTCGCAATATTATTGGGAGACGACGGAACTTATGACTCGAGTTCCAATACAGTGAAAATTTCAGTTGACAGGTACACGTATGAGGACAGGGAACTGTTGCGCCACTGGCTCAAAACCAGTTTTAAAATAGATGCCTCAGTTCAGAAAGACCGAATCTATATTCTTAGAAGCTCCTTTCCCACCCTCATCAGGATTGTTTCTAACCATCTTCCCAGATTTATGCATTATAAACTTGGTCTTAGACCTCCCCCCTAACCGGTGGAACAGACCGTCGTGAGACAGATCGGATTTTACCTGTTGGGAGTGCTGGCTGCCTGAGGGGAAGGTGCTCCCAGTACGAGAGGAACGGAGCGCCGGGGCCTACGGTTTACCGGTTGTCCTACAGGGCACTGCCGGGCAGCTGCGCCCCTGCGGATAAGGGCTGAAAGCATCTAAGCCCGAAGCCGCTCCCGAAACTAGGCAGCCGACCGCTGGGTGAGGGCCTGGCAACAGGCCTGTCCCGGCGGCGAGGGCTCCCGTAGAAGACGGGTTTGATGGGGCGGGGGTGTAAGGGTGGAGGCTTCGGCCGGACACCCTCAGCCCGCCGCTCCCAACCGCCCGAGTGGCCTTGGGTGGGTCGTCCATGCGAAAACGCATCCACAGCTCTGGGCGCGGCCCTTTAATACCTCTAACACTGTATAACAGCCGTGTTTCTTGTTAGGGGCCGGTATGTTTTGACGATGGACAGGGAGATGCGTGTCATCAGGGATGGATGCGTCGCTGTCGACGACGGCGTTATCGTGGATGTGGGGGCTTTCGAGGAGTTGAGGAGACGTTACGGCGGGGAGGTTTTGGGTGGTGATAGAAAGCTTGTCATGCCAGGTCTTGTCAACTGCCACATCCACAGCCGTGAACATCTCGCGGTAACCGCCTTCCCGGAGGGCGTGCCTGAGGAGAGATGGTTTCCAGACTACTGCGTTCCCTACCACGTATGGCTGGACCCCGAAGGGGAGAGGCTTGCCTTCAAGCTCGCCCTCTGCGACATGGCTCTTAACGGTGTTACATGCTTCGCCGACGGCGGACTAATGTACCCCGAGACAACCCTCAAAGTCGTTGAGAACATCCAGCTCCGCTGCCTTGTCTCAACATGGTGCTGGGACCTGCCTCAGTCAATTCCGAAGACCGCAGAGCAGTGTATGAGAGAGCTGGAAAACCTCTACACCATGTTCCACAACACATCCGACGGGTTGGTGCGTGCATCGGCGACGCCGATAAGCGTACCCACCTGCAGCGACAAGCTTTTGAGAGACGTGTTTCTCTGGGCTATGGAGAGGAACCTCCCCGTCTTCATACACGTGGCCTCGATCTGGCAGGATGTTGAGACAACTGTTAGGCAGAGAGGCTGCACCCCCGTACGTCACCTAAGTAGGCTTGGAGTTCTCCACAGAGGCGTAAACCTCCTCCACTCCATCTACCTGAGCGATGATGATGTGGGGGTGGTTTCAGATGCCGGGGTAGGTGTAGTCGCCTGCCCGGCCTCGGCGGCCGTTAAGGGTAAGGGGCTTGGGCCACATGGTAAGTTCCCCGAGCTGCTTGAAAGGGGTGTGAGGGTTGGGTTGGGGGTTGACGGGGCGCCGTCGGCGCATCACTCAGACATGCTTAGGATGGGGGCGTTGTTCGCCGGGATTCTACGTGACAGCAGGACACGTCCGGGGCTGGCGGCGTCCGCGAAAGTTTTGAGGATGCTGACGGCGGGAGGTGCGGAGCTGCTGGGGCTGGGGACCGAGGTGGGCTCGATAGAGCGTGGCAAGAGAGCTGATTTAACGGTTTTCGACATCAACACACCCCTGTTTTTCCCGACGCAGGACATCTACCGCTCCACACTTTTTACCCTGACGGGCTGTAGGGCTGACACCGTCATCGTAAACGGCAGACCCGTGGTTGTTGATGGGAGACTATTGGGGGTAAGCCTCGAAGAAGTGTGGGAGGAGGTGGAGCGCTACCTGGAGAGGAGGGGTGTTGGTCAGAGCCCTATGTAGCTCTGCCGTATCTCAGGTTTTCTGAGGAGCTCCTCCCCTCTGCCCGAGAGCTTTATCCGGCCCTGCTCAAGCACGTAAGCACGGTCGGCGGTCGCCAGCGCAAGCGACGCATCCTGTTCAACAATCAGTATGGAGATACCGTGCTTCTCCCTTATCTCCCTGACTTTGTCGAAAACTGTTTTCCTGGCAAGCGGCGCAAGTCCGACGCTCGGCTCGTCAAGCAGCATGACCTTAGGCTTCGCCATAAGGGCCCTAGCTATCGCAACCATCTGCTGCTCACCGCCGCTCAGCGTGCCCGCAAGCTGTTTCGCCCGCTTCTCAATTATGGGGAAGAGCTCGCAGACCATGGCGTAATCTTCTCTTACACCGTTCCTGTCTTTCCTGAGGTAGGCGCCTGAGATAACGTTCTCGTAGACCGTCATGTCGGGGAAGAGACGTCTCCTCTCAAGTGAAAGGACCAGGCCTTTCCCAACCTTAAGGTAGGGGGGCAGGCGTGTGACATCATCGCCCATGAGTAGGACACGTCCCGAGAAAACCGTCGCCATACCCATGACGGCCAGCATCAGAGTGGTTTTTCCCGCACCGTTCGGCCCTATTACAGCCACAACCTCGCCTTCTCCAACGTTTAGGGAGATGTCTTCAATGATCTTTACGGGCCCGTAGCCTGCCGACAGATTCTCCACCGAGAGAACATCAGGCATTATCAAAACCTCCAGAGGTGCCTAGGTATGCCTTAACCACTTGCTCGCTTTTCGGCACATCCGCAGGAACGCCGTCGAAGATAATCCTTCCCTGGTCCATCACGGCTATCCTCTCAACCATACGCATAAGCTCGCGGAGCCTGTGCTCTATGATAACAGTTGTCAGCCCGTCCTTCCTGAACGTTGTCAACGTGTTGTACACCTCCTCTATTTCGCTGTAGGTAAGCCCGCCGAACGGCTCGTCCAGTAGGAGGAGTTTTGGGTTTGAGGCTAAGGCGCGTGCAACCTCAAGCTTCTTCATCTCTCCATGCGTTAGGTATGTTGTTCTGAGGTTTTTCTTGTCAGCCAAACCCAGGGATTTGAGCAGTTCATCAAGCCTGTCGTTATTCAGCCCCCGGTCCTTGACTGTTCCGGGTACGAGAAGGTTCTGAAGAACTGTCAACGATTTGAAGGGCCTGACTATTTGGAAGGTCCTGACGAGCCCAAGCTTGTTGAGGTGGTAGGGCTTCAGCCCTGTTACGTCACGTCCCTCGAAGAAGACACGTCCCTCATCAGGCTTTTCCATCCCCGATATCAGCGAAAAGAGGGTTGTTTTTCCGGCTCCGTTGGGCCCTATTATTCCCATCATCTCCCCCTTCCTGACAGCTATAGTTACCTCGTTAACTGCAACGATGCCGCCGAACCTCTTGGTAAGCCCCTCCGTCCTAAGTATCTCCATACAGCCTCCTCCTCAGATACCCCACTATGCCGCGGGGGAATGCGAGGAATATGGCCAGCGCAAGGGCTGAGTAGATGAGTAGGCGGGCTCTGACAAGTATCTCTATCTTCAGGGTTTCGATCATTGTTTCCAGTATGTATGTGCCCACCACCGGCCCTATTACCGTCGCTCTACCGCCCAGCAGGGTGACGAGAAGCGGGAAGCTCGCCTTCTCAAGCTCGTAGGTAGCGGGGCTTATGACCCCGTTTAGAAATGCGTAAAGCCCGCCGGCAAGGCCTGCGAGGAATATGCTTATCAGCAGAACGTAGAACTTGTATCTCGGCACATCTACCCCGGAAGCCATGGCGGCGGCCTCGTCGTCCTTTACGCTGGCCATAATTATGCCGAACCTACTTCTGACTAGGAAGTAGTTGATGAGGATGCCGAGTACCATCAACCCGAAGCTTGTAAGGTATACGATGTTTGCGTCCGTGGATATCGGGGGGATGTTGAATATGCCGTCGTGCCCGCCCAGCTGTGGGAGTGCGTTTGTTACCTGGTACGCTATCACCGGAATCACAAGCGTGACCAGTGCGAAGAAATGTCCTCGGAGCTTGAGGCTGGGCAGCATTATCAGGCTTCCTAAACCCGATATGACGAGGGCCCCGGCGAACATTGCGAGTAATGGGTGTATGCCGAGGTTTAATGCGATTATGGCGGCCGCGTATCCTCCGCCTGCGAAGAAGAATGAGTGGCCGAGGCTAAGTAGCCCCATGTAGCCGGAGAGGATGTTCCAGCTTATGCCGAGGAGTGCGAAGAGGTTTGTCAGGGTAAGTATGAAGATGATGAACCTGAGGTTGAGAAGTGGTGGAAGTAGGGCAAGCACGGCCCCTACAATGACTAGGGATACGATGATGGCCTGGTTTCTGTTGAGGCTCAATGCTCGACCGCCCTCCCGAATATGCCTTTGGGACGCAGCCAAAGGGTGATCAGGACCGCAACGAGTGAGGCGGCCCCCGAGTACAGAGGGCTTACAAGGTTTTGGACAGCTATCTCAACATACCCTATGACGAACGCCGCTATCAATGTTCCGCGGTAGTCGCCCATGCCTCCCAAGACGACTATGGCGAAGGCTAGGGTCAGCATCGGCCACCCCATCACAGGCGTTATTGTGCTTTGAGGAGTTACTAGGAGGCTTGCCAGCCCTGCGAGGGCTGTTGAAAGCCCGAGGACTATTGCCATGACTCTGTAGGGCTTTATCCCGACGTTCATTGCGGCGTCAAGGTCTTGTGCGACGCAGCGTATTGCCATCCCCAGCTTGGTCCTGTATATTAGGACCCAGAGAGCCACCAGCAGGATTGAGGCGGCGACGGCCGCGGCCAGCTGTTGGTTGAAGACAGAGACCCCTAAGACCAGCGTGGAGCCTGGAAAGGTCGCAGGGGTTGACCACGGGAAGTTAGTGAAGAAGAGGACTATAAGGTTCTGTATGACGAGCGCTAACAGGAACGTTGTCATAATCATCTCGATGTGCTCCTTAATTCTCCTTAGGACGGACCAGTAGTAGAGGAGGCCTGCCGCGAAGAGGGCCGCCACCGTCCCTACAGCCGTAACCGCGACCGGGACGTTGTAGGTTGTGACCAGAGCATACGCCATGTATGCTGCTGCAGCATACCACATCCCGTATGCTGCGTCAATCATGCGGGCGACTCCAAAAATAAGGGAGAAGCCCTCGGCGAAGAGGGCGTAGACAAGGCTTGTCGTGAATCCGTAGACTAGGATGGTCCCTAGTATTTCAGGGTTCATATGTTACGGCAGTATCAGGTTTCTTACTTCATCGGGTTTATCTGGACTCCAGACTGGTACGAGCTCGCCGTTCTGCCACTGTCCAAAGTACCAGTAGAGGTTTGGCTTGGCAAGGTTCAATCCGTGAAGTGTTCGCGAGAACTGTATGTTTCCTATTACGCCGTCGTAGTTTGTCTGCTCAAGCGCCGGCACAAGCCTGTCGGCCTTCCATGTGTTTGCTCTTTCCAACGCCTGCTTCAACACGTATATTGCGTCGTAGGTGTCGAATGCGGCTGTGTTGGGTGTCTCCTTAAACCGCTGTGTGAACTTCTCAATGAATGGGATGGTCTTGTCTGTAACCGGTACTTTAACGGTTGCAGGCCACCATATACTTCCGTGGGCAGCCCCTCCTGTCTGGTCCCAGAACCATGAGAAACCTCCAAGCAGCCCCGGGCCGAATATCAAAGGCTTCTTGCCCGGCGACCAGTCGTATGCCGCCCACTGCTTGACGAAAGCCACACCCGGGGGTCCTGAGAACAGGAGAATTATCAGTCCGGCGCCGCTCTGCTTAATGCGTGCAAGATAGCTTGAGAAGTCGGATTGTGTTGTTGGATAGAGCTCGGCGAAGACCAGGTCGAAGCCTTGGGACTTTAGACGGTCGAAGAATGTCGAGTTGCCCGCGGGCCTTCCAGCCAGGCCCACCGTCCAGAGGGCGTTTTCAGCAACCAGCGCCACCTTAGTAACGTCGGGGAAGTTGGGGTTGTCTTTTGCCGCGTTCCTTAAAGCAACTGGGATGGCCGCTATGTAAGGTCCTGCGCTGGAGTTACGTCCTCCTGCGAAGAAGTGGAAGTAGTACTTGTAGTTCTCGTAGTCGGAGATGACTTTGTCCTCTACTATGCGCTGGTTGGACTCGATGTCGAGGTATACTATTTTGTACTGTGAAAGTAGCTGTGTCTGAGCTACCACAACGTCCGTCCTGACGCCTCCCACTATGACATGGGCCCCATGTACCTCGACCAGCCGTTTGAATGCGGTCACACCCTGGTCGACGGGTATTAGCGGGTCCATCTCGTTTGTGTCCTCGGCGACAAGCACGAGCTCGTATTTTGTGCCGTTTAGGACAACTCCGCCTGCTGAGTTTATCTCCTCAACAGCCATCTCAGCCGCATACTTGGCATGGATGCCTACCGGGTTTGTAAGGGGCAGGGACAGACCGATGATGATCTGTCTCTTCTCCTCCTGTGTTGTGAGTACGCCTGTTAGAAACAGTCCTCCGACGGCGGCTGCAACGATGACGACCACAACGACCGCAACCAAGGCAACACGACTTACTGCTTTAATATGGTTTTTCACGCCTCTCAACACGTATGAGACCCTTTTATACTTTTTTACAAAACCGGGCTAAACAAATAATTAAAGGGGGTGTGGGTGTGCGGACATGATTGTTGTCGACAGTAACGAGGCGGCTGAGAACGAGAGCATGGTTGAGTCGTTGAGGAAGGTTGTTGAGGTGGCGGTTAAGCCTCTTCCAGCCGGTGACTACCTGATTGTTGGACGTGAGTCCAACTCGTTGGTTGAGAGAAAGACGATCATGGATTTTCTCAACAGCCTTAAGGGGAGGCTGTGGGACCAGCTCTCCCTTATCAAGGAGTTTGAGGGGGAGAAGGTGATTATTCTCGAGGGCTATCTAGGGCTTTACAGGAAGAGGAAGTGGAACGAGGCTTCAATCCTCGCGTTAATGGATAGGATAGTCAATGAGTGGAAGGTGCCCATCATACCCACACCCGACAAGAGGGCTACCCTGACCTACCTTGTTTGGAAGAACAAGTCGCTGGGCGAGGTCGAGGAGTTCAGGGAGTATCCTTTGAGGGTTAGGAGGCGGGACATGACGGTGGAGGAGCAGGCGGTCTACGTGCTTGAGGGCCTCGTAGGGCATGAGACAGCGAAGGCCCTGCTAAGCCATTTCAAAACACTCCGTAACGTGTTCGCAGCACTGGACCCCTCGAGCCAAAGGTTTGAAGAGCTTAGGAGGTTGAAGGTTTCAGGCAGAAGAATACCTGAAAACACTGTGAAAAGAATGTTGGAGGTTGCAAACCATGAATATGCTGGGGTTGAAAGAGGTGGAGGCTCAGGTTAGGAACTGTTTCTCCACCTCTGGGAGCCATTGAAGCTCCTGCCTAAGTCTCTCGATGGACTTCTTTATCTCCTCCTCCGGGTAGTACCATGGCGGGAGCTTGCCCTCGAAGAACTCCTCGTATGCGTGTAGGTCGAAGGCTCCGTGTCCGCAGAGGTTGAAGAGGATGACCTTCTCCTCACCCGTCTGCTTGCATCTGAGGGCCTCGTCTATGACGTAGCGTATGGTGTGGGATGGCTCGGGGCCGGGTAGAAAGCCTTCGGCCCTCGCAAAGGTTACCGCGGCGTCAAACACCGAGACCTGGTCGTATGCATGTGGCTCAATCCACCCCTCATGTAGCAGGAGGCATAGGGTTGGCGCGTCCCCGTGGTATCGTAGGCCTCCCGCATGTATCGGCGGAGGTATGAAGTCGGAGCCGAGAGTGTACATCGGCAGTAGCGGCGTCATCTTGGCTGTGTCGCCGAAGTCGTATGTGTACATGCCCTTGGTCATGGTTGGGCAGGCCGTCGGCTCTGTTGCGACAAACTTAACCTCCTTCGGGGCCTTCTTCGACACAACCTCGTAGTAGAAGGGCCAGAAGAGGCCGGAGAAGCTGCTCCCCCCACCGACGCATCCAGCAACTATGTCAGGGTAGTCGTCAACCTGTTTAAGCTGCTCCAAGCATTCAAGCCCCTGCACAGTCTGATGCATCAGGACATGGTTGAGGACGCTTCCGAGGCTGTATTTCGTGTTGTCGTGGGTCACACAGTCCTCTAGGGCCTCGCTTATCGCTATGCCGAGGCTCCCAGGGTGGTCGGGGTTCTGGGCTAGGAGTGATCGGCCGAAGTTTGTCTTATCGCTTGGACTTGGATATACCTCGGCGCCCCAAGAGTGCATCAACATCCTTCTGGCAGGCTTCTGGTTGTAGCTAGCCCTTACCATGTAGACCGTGCACTTCATACCAAACATGTTTGTAGCAAAGGATAGGGCGCTACCCCACTGCCCCGCACCCGTCTCCGTCGTAAGCCTCTCAACACCCTCCTTCATGTTGTAATATGCTTGAGCCACAGCTGTGTTAGGCTTATGTGAGCCCGGGGGCGATACACCTTCAAATTTGTAGTATATGCGTGCAGGTGTCTTCAACATTTTCTCAAGGTTTACAGCCCTGTAGAGCGGGGTGGGCCTCCAAAGGCTTAGAACATCCCTAATCTCTTCGGGGATGGGAATCCATCTATCGGAACTAAGCTCCTGTCTGATAAGCTCTTTGGCAAAAATTCTCTCCAGCTTCTTCGGGTCTAAGGGGGCTTTTGTTGATGGGTCTATCGGCGGTGGGAGCGGTTTTGGAAGGTCGGGGAGGATGTTGTACCAGTTTTTCGGCAGGCTGTTTTCATCTAAGACAATTTTGCGGCTCATGCGGCTGTAAAGACATTCAAGATTATATAAGCTTTTAACAGCGTCTTTAGCAAAACGATAAACTAAATTCTAGAACACAACATGACGATGTATGGATTTTGAAGAAAGTGACGATGTCAAGTTTATCCGGAAAACGGTTAGCGACTTCATGAAAAGGTTTCCGCCTGAATACTGGCGGAAGGCCGACGCCGAGAGAAGGTTTCCTGAAGAATATTGGCGGGCAGCTGCGGAGCAGGGCCTTCTCGGCATCTCGATACCGGAAAAGTATGGCGGGCTTGGGCTGGGGCTTTACGAGGCCGCGGCCGCTATGACCGCGGTTGCGGCTGAGGGTGGAGGCCTGCCTGCCGGCGACCTCCTGATGCGGACGCTTGTGTTCGGCGGCGTGATCATCGAGAGATGTGGTACTCCTGAGGCCAAGGAGCGGTATCTGCCGAAGCTTGCCTCGGGCGAGTTGATATGCTCCTTCGCACACACAGAGCCTAACGCGGGCGTCAACACCTTCGACATAAGGACCAGCGCCGAGAGGAGGGACGGCGGCTTCGTCCTGAACGGTCAGAAGATATGGATAACCCTAGCCCACCTAGCCGACATAATCGTGGTCGTCGCCAGAACCACGCCAAAGGAGAAGCTGCGGAGGAAGTCAGAGGGGCTTAGCCTCTTCGTGGTTGACGCGAAGCAGCCCGGTATCAAGACATCGAAGATTCCCGGAATGGCTTTGAGGCCCTTGACCAGCAACCTCGTCTACTTCGAGGATGTCTGGGTGCCTGATTCAAACCTTCTAGGAGAGCTTGACAGAGGCTGGGAGGTGCTGCCGCTTTTGCTCAACGCCGAAAGGGTCTCGACTGCCTCGATTGCGATAGGGTGCGGGGAGTATGTTCTGCGGAAAGCCGTGGACTATGCCTGTGAGAGGGTTGTGTTCGGGAGGCCTATTGGAAGCAATCAGGCGATACAGTTCCCGCTTGCTGAGGCTAAGGCCGAGCTTGAGGTCGCTAGGCTGATGACCCAGAAGGCTGCGTGGCTCTTCGACCATGGGAGGGAGTGCGCCTATGAGGCTAATGTTGCAGCTTTCACGGCTGCGAGAGCTGCTTTCAAGGCAGCCGACAGGGCTGTGCAGACATTCGGCGGCATGGGTTTTGCCGAGGAATACGACGTTGAGAGGTTTTTCCGAGACATCAGGCTCTTCAAGACTGCGCCCGTACCTGAGGAGATGGTGCTAAACTACATCGGTACCAGGATCTTGAACATGCCGCGGACCTTTTAATCACATATTAATAGACGGCAACAGTTTGTAAATGCATGGTTTTCAAGGTTGTAGGCACCCCTGTTAAGACTAAGGAGGGGCTTCGACATGTTCAGGGTCGGGGAAGGTTTGTGGAAGATATTAAGCTGCCCAACACAGCCTACGTTGCCTTCCTACGCTCACCTTACCCTCACGCATTAATTAAATCCATCGACTACACGCAGGCTCTCCGCTCCGAAGGCGTGATAAACGTCTTCACGGGAGCCGACATAGCCGCCGTAACAAAGCCCTTCCCGCAGCTAACCGTACCTCCTGCCTCGAAGGTTGTCGACTACTCGATGGCGGTGAAGAAGGCGAGGTTTGTGGGGGAGCCCGTTGCCGCGGTTGTTGCCGACACATACTACCATGCAAGGGATGCGGTGGACCTGATAGATGTTGTCTACGAGCCATTGAAGCCCGTCACAGACCCTGTCAACGTGATAAACGGTGAGGAGCCGCTTATACATGAGGAGGCGGGGACAAACATAGCCGCCATGGTTGACTACGACTACGGCGACTACGATGAGGCCCTTTCAAGGGCTGACCAAGTGATCAGGACGAAGCTCGTCTTCCACAGGTTCAGCTCAACCCCTCTGGAGCCTAACGCCGTCCTCGCAAGCTACGACCCATACAGAGGCTACACAATATACTGCAACAACCAGATGCCGATGTTCCTCTCCCCATCGATTGTCAGGGCGCTGGACATCGAGATGACGAGGCTGAGGGTTGTCACCCCTGACATAGGCGGGGGCTTCGGTGTGAAAATCCTGAACTACACCTACATGGTTCTCGTCGCAGCCCTGTCGAAGCTTGTGAACAGGCCTGTGAAATGGGTTGAGACGAGGACAGAGCATATGCTGGCCAGCTCCCACGGCGCCAGCAGACATTTCGACGTCGAGGCCGCGGTCAGGAACGACGGAACGCTCCTGGGGCTTAAAACAACCACGATAGACGACATCGGCGCCTACGCTAGGCATGAGCCGGCAGGTCTGACGGTCTGGGCCCAGGTGGCCTCAGGCTGCTGCAGGTTCAAACATCTCCGGCAGAGAATGTACGCCGTCTTCACCAATAAGTGCCCCGCCGGCCCCAACAGAGGCTTCTCAAGGGCGCCTCACCAGTTCATGGTCGAGAGGGTTTTAGACCTTATCGCCAGGAGGCTGGGTAGGGACCCGCTGGAGATCAGGAAGGTTAACTACGTTACCCGTGACGAGCAGCCCTACACAACCCTCAACGGATGCGTCTACGACGACGGCGACTACATCGGTGCCTTGGAGAAGGCTGCGGAAATGGTTGACTACTGGGGTTGGCGGCGTAGGCAGAGGGAGCTGGCTGCGGAGGGCAGGCTTATAGGTGTAGGACTCGGTGTCACCATAGACTCGGGGGCGGCTAACTTCGGGCAGGTGAGGATGCTCAACCCATCGCTGCCGAACGTGGGTACAAGCGAGGCCGCAACCGTCCAGATGACGGCCGACGGAAAGATACTCGTCAAGCTCGGCACCGTGCCCCAGGGCCAGTCACATGAAACCATCGCGGCACAGATAGTCGCCGACGTGCTGGACGTCGACGTAGACGATGTGCTAACGGCACCGGGCTTCGACTCCGAGTCCCATCCATACTCCCTCCACTCAGGGACCTATGCCAGCCGCTTCGCGGGAACAGGCATGGTGGCGATATATCTGGCTGCACAGAAGCTGAAGAACATGGTGGCCTCTATTGCGGCGAAAATCCTTGAGGCGCGTAAGGAGGACATAGTTGTTGAAGGCGGCTTCGCATACGTTAGGGACGCTCCGGAGAAAAGGGTCTCGTTTAAGAGGATTGCGAGAACGGCTTACGCAAACCCGTATGAGCTGCCGGAGGGGATGGAGCCCGGGCTGACCGCGACAGCGGTCTACGCACCCGACTTCAAGCCGCCGAACGAGAAAAAAATCGGAAACCTAACCCTCACATACTCATACCAGGCACACGCGGTGGTGGTGGAGGTTGACCGGGAGACGGGGGCTGTCAAAGTCCTTGACTACGCCACAGTAGATGACTGCGGGAGGGTCGTAAACCCAGCAATAGTCGATGGCCAGGTCCATGGAGCTGCCTTGCACGGGCTTGCAGCCGTCCTCCACGAGAACATCGAATACGACAGCGACGGCACCCCGCTGACAACATCATTCGTCACATACCTCGCACCCACAGCCTACGACGTACCAAGCTTCAGGACCCAGCGGATCGTCATCCCATCACCCTTCACACCACTTGGCGCCAAAGGTGTTGGAGAGGGGTGCGGCGCACCCATACCCGCCGTGGTGGCCGCTGTAGAGGACGCGTTGAAGACCGAGATAACCACATCCCACCTAAAGCCCGAGGACATAATGCGGATGCTCGCCAGCAACCAATAAATTATACATATGCAGTGTGTTGTCGATGTTTTCGGCCAGCGTTTCTGTTTCAGGTTATGCTGAAACACCTTTAAGCCGTGCACGGGTTGACAAGGGTGAGAAACGGTTAACGATTGAGGAGTACTATGCCCTGGCGCTGAACAGGCTTCTCGAGAACACGGGTTTGCGGCTTGAAGATCTGCGGGGGCAGGGTGTCGGGGTTACGGGCTCCGCCTACCCGCGTGCGGAGATATGGTCGGCGGAGGTTGTGCAGAACCTTGGGCTTGAGCCGAAGTTTCTCGCGCGTGCGGACCACGGCGGCGCAAACGGTGCGGCGCTGGTCGTGACGGGGGCCCTCGCTATTTACAGCGGTTACGTGGACCACTTCCTCGTGCTTGGGGCTGACACACCTCTGAACATAGCCGGTGAGGGGGCTTTGACGTGGAGGTATGAGCTTGACTACCTAATGCCTGTCGGCATGATGGGCCCCAACAGCATGGCGGCCATGATTATGAGGAGGCAGATGGACATATATGGTTACAAGCCCGAGCACTACGGCAGCATATCGGTGTCCCAGCGCTTCAACGCCGGCAAAAACCCTAACGCCTACTTCAAAACACCCCTCAAGCTCGAGGAATACCTCCAGTCACCCCTCATCTCAGACCCGCTCCGCATGCTGGACATATGCCCATTCGTGAACGGCGGCTTCGCAATCCTTCTCTCCCGGACAGAGCTGGCGAAGAAGCTTACGGACAAACCTGTCAAGCTTCTAGGGTTCGGGGAATGGCACAACCACGACGCGGGGAAAACGTCACCCGACATAACCTCCACAGGGCTTAAGCCGGCTGTCCAGCAGGCCCTCTCCGCCGCAGGGGTTAAGCACTCAGAAATAGGTCTCTTCAACGCATACGACGACTATACACCGGTTGTCTTGATGCAGCTGGAGGATGCAGGGTTCTGCCCGAAGGGCGGAGCGGGGAAGTTCGTCGAAGATAACGACATAACCTTTAAGGGCTCCCTTCCCGTAAACACCGGCGGGGGACTGCTTTCCTACGGTCAGGCAGGGATGGCCGGCGGCCTACACCACATCGTGGAGGCCGTCATACAGCTGAGAGGTGAGGCGGGGGAGAGGCAGGTGGAAAACGCTTCAAAGGCCCTTGTGACGGCTCTCGGAGCCTTAGCCCATGGGGGGAGCTTTATCAACAACTACGCACTCGTTCTGGGTGGTGAGTGATGTCGGAGTATAAACGTCCTCTACCGGCGGTAACCGATTACACAAAGCCTTTCTGGGAGGCGGCGTCGCGGGGTGAGCTGCTCATACAACGCTGCAGGAAGTGCGGTTTCTACGTCTGGTATCCGAGGCCGTCATGCCCGAGATGCGGCTCGCTTGAGCTGGAGTGGGTTAGGTCGGGTGGGCTGGGGACAGTATATTCATACACAGTCATCAGACGTGTTGTAGCCAACAGCCCCGACTTCCAGCGGGACATCCCCTTCGTTGTCGGGGAGGTCGACCTCGACGAGGGTGTGAGGCTTTACGCACGTCTCGACGTCAAGCCTGAGGATGCTAGGACTGGGATGCGTGTTAGGGTTGAGTTTGAGAAGGTTACGCCCGACATAGCCCTATACAGGTTCAAGCCCGTATGAAGCCCCTACATGTTGAAAAGTTTCGAATAGGGTTTCAGGACACAGACACAACCGCCAGAGTCTACTTCCCAGCCTACGTGAAATGGTTTGACATAGCCTTCATCGAGTACCTGAGGAAAAACAACATAGTCTTTGACGGCGCTGGGGCTCTACGGGTTGACGGAAAACCCACACAGCACACTTTAGTTGTTGGGGAGTACGGGTGCAGGATAGCCAGCCCATCAAGCTACGACGACGTTGTGGAGGCCTGTCTGACAGCTGTTCACGCGAGGCGGCGGAGCCTGAGGGCTGAGTTCGCCTTGAACGACTGCGGGGATGGCAGGCTTCTCGCAACCGGGTGGATTGGCTACGTCTACGTCGATATGAAGGCTTGGAAGTCGGCTGAGCTGCCTGCCGAGTTTCTCTCAAAGCTGGGGGTTAGAGGGGAGTCGAGCCCTCAAACATAAAATTCAGGTGGGCTTAAGCCGGGTTTGATGATGGGGCCGGCGGAGGCGGGGGCTGTGCTGTTCACGGGGCTGACGGCGGCCATAGCCATCTACGCTCTGAGAAAGACCTCCGTCGGCCGTGAGCTTCCATGGCCCTACTCCGTCTTCGGCCTCCCGCCGGGTGCCCCGCTTGAGGAGTTTAAGAAATCCTATAGAACGCTTGCGAAAAAATTCCACCCCGACAGGCTGCCGCCCAACGCGTCCCCCGAGCTGAGGAGAAGGTTTGAGGAGGAGATGGCCCGGATAAACGCGGCCTACAAGACGGTGCTGTCCCTCTACGACAGCGGAGCCCCTTCGCTGAAGCTTGGGGCGGAGGAGCTTGAGCAGGTGGAGGCTCTTCTACGCGAGGCCGAGTTAAGGCTGAGGGGCGGCAGCCCAGACCAAGCCGTGGGACAAGCCTACATGGCCGCCGAGGAGCTTGTCAAAAGACTGTTTAAGGCGGCTGGCCTATACACAGCCAGCAGCCACTACTACGACCTCCTAACAGAGCTGATGACAAATGACCTAATCACATTGGATGAGTACAACACACTCGCAGAAATACGTAAGGACTTTGCCAACTTCCGTACCACCACCCCCTCACTGAGGGATGCTGCGGCTTTTATGCGGAGAGTTAACGGAGTTTACCTAAAAATACGCCAACGGGTTGCGGCGAAGTAGATGCAGGCGAAGTCAGTCTACGTTGTCGTCCCCACCTACAACGAGCGGGAGAACATAGGCCTGCTTCTGGGTAAAATTATTTCGCTGGAGGGCCTATCTCCACGTGTGCTGGTGGTCGATGACGGAAGCCCAGACGGGACCGCGGCCGTTGTTGAGGATATATCCCGCAGGGACGGCAGGGTTATGCTTCTCAACAGGGGGAGGAAGATGGGGCTTGGCTCGGCGTACTACGACGGCTTCCGCCATGTTCTTAAGCTGGGTGCGGACGTTGTTGTCTCGATGGACGCCGACGGCTCCCACCCCCCGGAGATGATACCTGTTTTGGTCGAGAATGTGTCGGAAGGCGTTGACGTAGCGGTGGCTTCAAGATATGTTAAGGGCGGTAGGTGGTCGGCGGGGCTGTGGAGGATGCTGGTCAGCCGTGGGGCTAACCTTCTTGCACGGGTTTGCACAGGCCTAGATGTCTCGGACGCGACGAGCGGTTTCAGGGCCTACAGCAGGAGGGCTGCTGAGCTGCTTGTCGAGAGAGAGTTTGAGAGGGGCTATGTCTTCCAAGTCGAGCTCCTGTACAGGCTGAAGAGGAAAGGCTTCAAGCATGTAGAGGTCCCTTTCGTCTTCACCGAGAGGCTTGCCGGCAGGTCGAAGCTCTGCAAGATAGAGATACTCCGGTTCCTTGGATGGTGTCTAAAGACCCTGTTCAGGAGGGTTTTGGGGAGGGAGTGAGATGCCCAAGCTACGTGAGCTAGGTGAGCAGTTCCTCATCAAATACCTGCTGGAGAAGACCTTTGCAGACGAGTCGGCCGCCCTCCCGCCCGGTGACGACGCTGCAGCGCTGTGGTTTAACGGCATGCTGGTGACCTCCGTCGACACCCTTGTCTGGGAGACGGATGTTCCGCAGGGCTTAACATGGTTTGAAGCCGGCTGGAAGGCTGTGGCCTCCGCCGTCAGCGACATCGCTGCAAAAGGGGCCACGCCCCGCTACCTGCTGGTCTCACTTGGACTAAACCCCGACATGGAGTTCTCAGACTTTGAGGAGCTCGTAGAGGGTGTGGGACAGTCCTGCAGGCATCACGGGGCATCAGTCATAGGGGGCGACCTGAGCAGGCAGAGCAGCCCGACGGCCACGGTCACGGTGATTGGTTCAGCGGATAAGGTTATCCCCCGCAACGGGGCACGTCCCGGGGACATACTGGCCACCACAGGCCTCTTCGGCAAGACATACACAGGGCTGCATGCGATAATCTCCGGCAAAACAGCGGACGAAGAGCTTCTCCAGAGCATTAGGAGACCTATGGCACGGGTTTTGGAGGGGCGGCTTCTCTCAGAATCGGGTGCGGTGACGGCCTGTGTCGACTCAAGCGACGGACTGGCTGAGTCGATTCATCTTTTGGCGGAGGCCAGCGGCGTGGGCTTCGTCGTCGAGGAGATTCCGGTTGACAGCATTGCTGAGGAGTACTGTAGGCGTAACGGGCTCGATGTTTTGGAGGCCGTCTTCTACGGTGGTGAGGAGTACGAGCTTGTCTTCACCGTCAAGCCTGGTTGGGAGAGCTTCCTTAAACAGCTCTTCGAGGGCAGGGGTTTGAGGACATACTTCATAGGGAGGGCTGTGGAGAAGCCTGGTGTCGTGGTTAAGGCCCGGGGGTTTGAGCGGGTGCTGGAGAGGAGGGGCTGGGACGTTTTTCAAACACGGCCGGCGAGCTCACGGTAGATGAAAAGCGATGCGATGGTCTTCGCATCCCTTATAGCACCGTCCAAGACCATGCCGACAGCCTCATCCAGCGACGTCTTCAACAGCTTGATTTTCTCATCAACCTCAGACCGCTGATGCGACCGGCGAAGCCCTCTCGCGAGGAAGAGATGCATAAGCTCCGTGCTGTAGCCTGGGGCTAGGTAGAACTCCGCCAGCTTAACAAGCTCCGAGGCCTGAAACCCGGCCTCCTCCTCAAGCTCCCTCAACGCGCACTCTCTGGGTGACTCGTCCTCCAGCGTTCCCGCAACCACCTCCACCAACTCACCGCCGACAGCATGCCTGTATTGCCTCACCAAGTAGAGCATGCCGTCCTCGTCTACGGGGATTACCGCCACAGCTCCTGGGTGGACGACGACCTCTCTAACGAACCGCCTACCCCCAGCCTCCAGAAGGTCCCGCCGGACGTTGAAGACCCTGCCCTCGAGAACTGTCTCAGAGCTTATGGTTGTGAACATTCTCTGGTGTTTGGTTTAGGGTTAAATTTAGGCTTATCCAAAATTTAGGCCATGCCTAAAATAATCCTCAACACGGCCGAGGCACGGTACCTCGCCGAAATATACCGAGCCCTCGAGAGGTCCGAAAAACCGACGACTGGAAAGCTGGCTAACACATTCAAGGTCAGGCCTGCATCCGTAGTCGACGTACTCAACCGCCTCAGCAGGAAGCAGTTGGTGAAAAGGGCTGGATGGGGCAGGTTCGCGCTTACACCGAAAGGCGCTGAGATAGCGGCCTCGATAATAAGAAAACACAGGGTTCTCGAGACCTATTTCTGCAGAGAGCTGGAAATACCGCCGGACCTTGCCTGCGCCGAAGCCGCGAAGATAGACTACCTCGTCGGAAAGACTGTTGTAGACAGGCTTTGGGCGAGGCTTGACAACCCAGACAAATGCATACATGGGTGGCCGATGTGAAGCTTAAGCCGGTTCTAGCAATTCTGCTGGTTGTGGCCATAGCGGCCGCAGCGGCGGCCGTGCTCGTCCCATCTCTAACAACGATGCCGGAGTCGAAAGAGGCGTCGGTCGCGGTAACATGGGGTTTGCTGGCAGAGGTGGTCTACAGGCTGACCGACGGAGATGTCGGAATCTATCAGGTTCTTCCGCCCGGCGCAGAGCTTCATGACTGGGAGCCAACACCTGAAGCTCTGAGGACTGTTCAGAGGTCGCGTATGTTGGTCTACTTGCTTGAGGACCTGGATGGTTGGGGTGTTGGGCTGGCCCGTTCCGCGGGTGTCAAAGCCGTCAAGGCTGGCGAAAACCTCCCGATGTTTATTGAGGTAGGCGACCACGGACATACTCATGGCGATGTCCATGTATGGCTTTCACCTACAAACATGGTGAAGATAGTGGAGAATGTTGCGGCAGCCCTTATTCAGGAGTTTCCGGAAATAGGGGTTAAGGTTATGCGTAACAGGGATGACTATGTGGCTGAGATAAAGAGGCTTGACAACGAGTTGAAGACGGTGCTGGAGCCGTATCGGGGAAGGGTTTTCATCACACAGCACGACTCCTTCCGCTACCTCGCCGAGCACTACGGTCTCAGGGTCCTCGCAGTCCTCGGTGCTGAAGAGGAGGAGCCGTCAGCAGCCCACCTAGCGGAGGTGGTTGAAACCATAAAGAAAGAAGGCCTCAAAGTCGTCTACGCCGAGGAAGGCTTCACCCACCCTATCCTCAACACCCTTGCACGAGACACAGGTGTCAAGATAGGGAGGCTGAATACGATGGAGGGCCTTACGCTTGACGACGTTAGGCGGGGGGAGGGCTACGTCAACGTTATGAGGAGGAACGGTATGGCCTTGGTGGAGGGTTTTGGATAGCGGGCCCGCAGTAGAGCTTGAGGGTGTGACTTTTTCATACGTGAGGGGCGTCCCCATACTGCGGGATGTCTCGCTGAGGATTGAGAGGGGTGAGCTTCTCTTCGTTATAGGGCCAAACGGCGGCGGCAAGTCAACACTTCTCAAAGTAATTGTTGGAAGCCTCAAGCCCGAGAAGGGAGTGGTCAGGCTTTTCGGCGAAGACGTGAGGAGGTTCAGGGACTGGTGGATGGTGGGTTGTCTCCCCCAGCAGGCCGCAACCTTTTTCGAGAAAATGGCCCTCAGCGTCGAGGAGCTTCTCTCAGCCGCGAGGGGCAAAGGCCGTGGAATGGGGCTGGAGGATGTGGTTAGACTGGTCGGTGTGGACGAGCCGGCTGAGCTTCTGCCTCAAAGGGTTGTGGACCTCTCCGGAGGCCTTCTCCAGAAGGTTATGCTCGCCATGGTTCTGGTGAACCGGCCGAGGCTTCTCCTCCTCGACGAGCCAACCGTCTACATGGACCAGCGTGGTGTGGGGACTTTTATGCAGATACTGGGGAGGGTCAGGGATGAGTGGGGTGTTACAACGGTCATAGCCACCCATGATGTTGCGGCTATCTCCACCTTCGCGACACGGGTCCTCTGCATAAACAGGGAAGCCCTCTACGACGGCAGCATCGAGGAACTTGTGATGTCTGAGCAGCTCTGTAACATTTACGGCTTCCACGTATACACGATGAAGCACGGCCACGTGTGGTCGGGGAAATGATAGAGCCTTTTCAGCAACCCTTCATGCTCCGGGCCTTCGCGGCAGCCATCCTCTCAGGCATCACCCTACCCCTCATCGGCAGCTTCCTAGTCCCCAAGAAGCTCTCCCTCCTGGGAGACGCCTCGTCACACTTCACCTTCGCAGCGTTGGCCGTCGCAGCCCTTGCGGGGCTGGGCCTCTTCATGCTGCCCTACATAATCCCTGTCCTAGCGGTTTACGGCATACTGAAGACCATGAGAGTTCTGAAGCTCTCCGGAGACCAGGCCCTCGCAATATTCCTAACCCTCGGAGCGGCCACAGCATCTGTCGCACTCTCCCTCGGAGCACGCATCAACCTCAACGCCGTCCTCTTCGGCAGCCTCCTGCTCGTCCAGCCCGAGGACCTGCTGGCCAGCCTAGTTGTCGCCCTATTCGTCGCAGGCTTCATCACAGCTAGGTTCGGCTCAGCCGTTCTCTACGTCGTCAACGAGGAGCTTGCAAGGGTTAGAGGTGTGCCAACCGGGCTGTATGAGCTCTTCTTCGCCGTCTTCGCAGGGCTCTCCATAGCCCTAGGGGTGAAGATAGCCGGCGTCCTCCTGGTTACATCACTTCTAGTCATACCGCCCACAGCCTCCTCAGCCATCGCAACCTCGATGAAGAAATCGCTAGCCCTCGCGGTCGCCGTAGGACTTTCCTCCCTCATAGCAGGGACGTACGCTTCCTATTACGTGGGCCTCGCGCCGGGGGCCCTCACCGTCGCCATACTGCTGGCTCTCCTCACAGCCATCGCCGCCATGGCCCGTGCGGGGTTAAGGATATAGCCCCCCGCGGAGCCATTTCACACGTTGAGGCTTAGCACGCCGCCGCGTGTCAAAGTGCTTGAGGCGCTTGGCGCTGTTTCAGGCGGTAGGGTTAGGGTTCTCTCGGAGAGGGAGGCTGAGGTCGATGCGTCGGAGGGCCAGCGTACCTACAGGGTTTACGTCGACCTCGAGAAACGGGTTGCCGACAGCGACGACAACGGAACAGTCTACCGGGGTTATGTGGGGTACCCGATAATCGCCTTCCTCATGGCTTTAAAGAAACTCCCCTACGACGAGGAGATAGGCAGGGAGCTGGCCCCCATCAAGTGGAGGACTATTAACGAGCGCTACAAAAGCTACAGGGTTGTCGAATCAGTCGTCAAGGAGAAGCTTTCCAAGGCCGGTGTTTCGCCGGAACGTGTGGACCGCGTGATAAAGGATGTTTTGGAGCAGGTTGAGAGGCTTGGGCTCGGCAGAGCATCTACTTGACGACCAAGACAGAGCAGTGGGCGTGTTCCACGACGCCGCTGGCCACGCTTCCTAGGAAAACTTTCTTAAAACCGCTCAGCCCCCGGGTCCCCGTCACAATCAAGTCGACTTTCTCGTTTGCGGCAAACGTCGTTATCGCCTCCACGACGGACGGCGCCCTCTCCAACACCTCCCCCCTCGCCCTAACCCCCTCGTCCGAGGCCTTGCCCAACACCTCCTCGACATACCTCCATCCCTCAGCTCTCGCGTCGTCGAAGAACTGTTTTAACGCGGTGGGCGGAACCCCTGCGGCCGCGAAGAGGTAGGGCGGCTGCTGGACAACATGTAGAACAAGGAGCTCGCCACCAAGCGATTTACATAGCCGGACAGCCACATCCGCGGCCCTCCTGCTGAACTCAGAGCCGTCAACAGCAACCAAAACCCGGCCAAACAAACCGACCAAATCATCAAGAACTCTGCATGCATAGTTATAAACCATACCAAGCTGGCTTGGACGGACTGGGGTGAAATGCGTTAACAGTATAAATAAGCCCACGCTGACTCCCCGCATGGTTTGGTTGTAAAGTTCGCTGTTCCGAAGGGGTCGCTGGAGGAGGGGACACACGACATTCTTGCGAGGGCGATGCTAAGGCTGAGGGGTGCTGAGAGGACCTACAGACCTGTCGTGGA
>Ga0272447_1000575_pt1 | contig 27017 bp, 28 predicted proteins | sample YNPCB0133_FD_194589 | JGI IMG/M metagenome (GOLD analysis project Ga0272447, IMG submission 194589) | Hot spring microbial mat communities from Yellowstone National Park, WY, United States - YNP-CB-013-3 | ecosystem: Environmental > Aquatic > Thermal springs > Hot (42-90C) > Sediment | place... | reverse complement strand
TTGATGCCACTGGTCAGCTTGCTGCCCGAAAGCCTGAGCGGCTGGGTCGGCCCGGTTTGAAAACTGACATTGCCCGCCGCCTGAATGTTGGGACTGCTGGGATTGCAAACATACACCCCCCCGGTAGGGGCACAGGGTTCACCGTCCGAGGTGTAAAACGACAGGCTGACGTTGCCCTGCTGGTAGGTCAGGTTGCCTTCCAGGGCCACGGCGGTAAAGGCAATGGGGGGCCGGTTGAAGTTTTGCTGGGTGAACACCGCCTGCCCCGACTGAATGGTAGCGATGGACACCTCGAAGTCTTGCAAAGCAACCGTAAGGGGGGCGTTGGTACAACCAACCAACAGCCCGAGTAGAGCGAAGAAAGCAGTCGTCCTCATTGGTTCCAAGTGTAGTTGAGCCATCCATGAAAAAACTTTAGACCTGCACGGCCCCTTGTTCATATACCATCCGACCCTCTACCAGCGTCAACGAGGGCCAGCCCCGCAGTACCCAGCCCGCCCAGGGGCTGAATCTGGCCTTGGAAGCAAAACACTTGGGATCAACCGGGCGTTCTTCATCGGGACTCCACAGCACCAGGCTGGCCTCGGCCCCTTCTTCCAGGTGAATGGGGGCAAGGCCCAGGATGCGCCGGGGGCCGTCGGTGAAGCGCTCGAGCAGGACGGCCAGCGGAAAGCCCCGCTTTTCCACCAGCTCGGTATACAGAAGCGGCCAGCAGACCTCGAGGCTGGGGATACCAAAAGGCGCCCGCAGCAAGTCCAGTTCTTTTTCATCGGCGGTGTGGGGGGCGTGGTCGGTGCCGATGCACTCGATGCTGCCATCCAAAAGCCCCTCCACAAGCGCCTCCACATCGGCCTGTGTGCGCAGGGGTGGGGCCACTTTGTAGAGGGGGTTCAGGCTTTCCAAGCGCTCGTGGGTGAGGGTCAGGTGGTGGGGGGTGACCTCGGTGCTGACCCTAAGCCCATCGTGCCGGGCCTGGCGGACGAGCTCGAGGCCCCGCTTGGTGCTCAGGTGCTGGATGTGCAGGTGGGGTTGGGCGGCCAGCCCCTCGCTCACGTAGCGCAGCACTTCCAGATCCCGTGCGATGCGGGCGCTCTCGGCATACCCGGGGTTGCCCGGCAACCCTAAGCGGTACGAGACCTCTCCCTCGTGCATCACCCCACCCCGACGCAGGCCGGCATCCTCCGCATGTACTGCTACCGGGATCCCCCAGGAGGCCGCGTAGCGCAGGCCCAAAGCCAGCACTCCGGCATCCTCGTTGGTGCGTCCGTCGTCGGTGAGCATGACCGCGCCAGCTTCCCGGAGCAGCTTGGCCTCACTCAGGGTTTTGCCTTCTTGTCCCTGGGTCAGGGCCGCCGCGGGGTGAAGCCGCGCTTGCCCAATTTGGGCCGCCTTCTTTTTGAGTGCGCGCACCATCTCGGCGCTGTCAACCACCGGGCTGGTGTTGGGCATCGAGACCACATCGGTGTAGCCCCCTCGAGCCGCCGCCGTAAGGCCGCTTTGCAGGTCTTCCTTCACTTCCTGCCCCGGTTCGCGCAGGTGGGCGTGGGGATCCAAAAACCCAGGCGACAAGACCATCCCGGCTACGTCCAGCACCCAGCGAGCCTCGCCTCCCGATAGCGAAAGAATGCGCCCTTCACCAATCAACACATCGGCCTGGCCGTGTTCTCCTCGCCCATCTACCAGCTTTGCATTTTTGAGTAGAATTTCGCCCTTCATATGGCTCCTTGCTTCGGACACCATCAGTTTCTTTTCCCCACCAGTACGTGATAAAGCACGGCCATCCGCACGGCCTGTCCGTTGGCCACCTGGCGTTCGACCAGGCTACGAGGGGCGTCGGCCAGGGTGCCCTCGAGCTCCACATCGCGGTTCATGGGGCCGGGGTGGAGCAGGGGGGCTTCGGGTCTGGCCCAGCCCAGGCGCGCTTGGGTGATCTGGTAGGCCGCGATGTACTCCGGCAGCGAGGGCAAGAGACCCTTGTCCATGCGCTCTTTTTGCAGGCGCAAAACCATCACCGCATCGGCTTCCTGCAGGGCCTCCTTGAGGTTGGTGGTCAGGGTGGCGCCGGGCAACTGGGCCGGGAGCAAGGTAGCCGGACCACAGGCCACCACGCGGGCCCCCAGCATGGGCAGCAGCTCGGCGTTGGAGCGGGCCACCCGCGAATGCAGAATGTCCCCCACGATGGCGATTTTTTTGCCCTCGAGGCTGCCCAGCTTCTCGCGCAGGGTAAAAGCGTCCAGCAGGGCCTGGGTGGGGTGGGCGCGCCAGCCGTCCCCTGCATTGATGACGGGCTTGTGCAGCCAGCCGTGGGCCTGGTGGGGCACCCCGGCGGCATCGGTACGCAGGATGTAGGCATCAATGCCCATCTGATCCAGGGTGCGCAGGGTGTCGCGGTAGGTCTCGCCTTTGGTGGTGGAGCTAACCGCGCCCGCAAAGCTCACCACATCGGCTGACATGCGCCTTGCGGCCAGCTCGAAGGAGATACGGGTGCGGGTAGAAGGCTCAAAGAACACCGTGGCCACGGTGAAACCGGTAAGGGCCGGCACCTTTTTGACCGGGCGCGCGAGCACCTCCTGCATCATCTGGGCCGTTTCCAGCAGGCTTTCGATCTGAGAACGGCTCCAGTCGCGAAAGTCGAGCAGGTGCCTGGGGTGGCTTGCGACGCTTTGGCTCACGAGGCCTCCTTCTCCCACAGCTCCACAGCGTCTCCACCGTCGTCTTCCCGGGTTTTTACCTTCACTACTTCGTTTCTGGAGGTAGGCAGGTTCTTCCCCACAAAGTCGGCCCGGATGGGCAGCTCGCGGTGGCCCCGGTCTACCAGCACTGCCAGGTAGATGCGGTTGGGGCGGCCCTGGTCAATCAGAGCGTCCAGCGCGGCCCGCGCGGTGCGGCCAGTGTAGAGCACATCGTCTACCAGCACCACGGCCTTGCCATTCAGATCAAAGGGGATGTGGGTTTCGCGCACCCTGGGCTGCAGACCGATCTCGGTAAGGTCGTCGCGGTAGAGGGTAATGTCCAGAATGCCCATCGGCACCTGCTTGCCCTCGAACTTTTCCACCAGATCCACCAGCCTTTTGGCCAGGCTGATGCCACGGGTGTGAATGCCCACAAAGCAGAGGTTGTCGGTGCCCTTATTTTTCTCGATAACCTCGTGGGCGATGCGGGTGAGGGCCCGACGCACTTCGTCTTCATTCAGGATTTTGGATTTGAAGGTCATGGTTGCTCCTCCTCACCCAGACTACCCCGTTTGTGGGGCAACAAAAAAATGCGCCCAGAACGGGCGCACGCCTTTGGTTTAGGGGTTTCGATATGCTTCATTTGGTCTCCTTTCCGACCTCGCAGGATCGGGTTAAAGGTGCGGGATGACTCCCGCCCGCCATGCTACGCCCTGGGGGTGGGGTGGGTCAACTGCGCTACACTAAACATATGGCCAGAACCAAGGCAGCCACCCTGGAGGAACTCAAAAAAGAGCTGGGTAAGGCCGAGCTGGTGGACGGGGAGATTGTGCGTATACCTCCGACTGGATTTTTACCTGGATATGCTGCGATGCGCATTTTGTTTAGCTTGCACGAGTGCGCCCAAACCCAAAAAAAATGGTTATGCCGTAGGCGATAACGTGGGTTTTGTGGTAGACCTACCCCGGCGCAAAAGCTTTAGTCCGGATGCAGCCTATTATGTGGGCCCCCACTCCGGTATGAAGTTGCTGGAAGGGGCTCCGGTATTTGCGGTAGAGGTGCGCAGTGAAGGGGATTATGGTCCAAAGGCCGAGCAAGCCCTGGCAAAGAAGCGGGCCGACTACTTTGCCGCCGGAACGCTGGTGGTCTGGGATGTAGATATGCTGGCGGTAGATGTGGTGCGGGTCTACCGGGCAGAAGACCCCAGCCACCCCACCCTGTACCGCAGGGGGCAGCTGGCCGAAGTCGAGCCGGCCCTGCCCGGCTGGCGGATGCCGGTAGAGGATTTGTTTCCCTACTTTGTGCAGGGCTCTGACGGCTCGAGTTGAATAGTACCTCCCACACATACCCGGGGAAGTGTGCCCTGACTCCTAAAAGCATCGGGTACACTTAATCCCTGGGAGCCATCAGGCTTCGCTGGGGTTGCTGTGAAGAAGCGTGTACTGGCCGCCATGAGCGGGGGGGTAGACTCCTCCGTGAGTGCGGCTTTGCTCAAAGCCCAGGGCTACGAGGTGATCGGGGCCATGATGCGCTTCTGGCCCGATAACAAAAAGGACGACTGCTTCGAGACCTGCTGCTCGCCTGACGCTGCTTATGAGGCCCGGCGGGTTGCGGACATCATCGGCATTCCTTTCTACCTGCTGGACTACCGCGAGGAGTTCCAGGAAAAAATTATCGATCCCTTTATCGCCGGCTACCAGGCGGGCGAGACCCCCAACCCTTGTGTGAACTGCAACACCCGGGTTAAGTTCGACTCGCTTCTAAAAAAGGCCCGCATGCTGGGCTGCGACTACGTGGCTACCGGCCACTACGTCATCAAGCGCGAGGGGGGGCTGTACCGGGGTGACCCCAAGAAAGACCAGACCTACTTTTTATGGGGTACGCCCAAGGAGGCCATCCCCCACATGCTCTTCCCGGTAGGGCACCTGGAGAAGTCCCAGGTGCGAGCACTGGCCGAACAGTTTGGCCTCCCCACAGCCAAGAAGCCCGAGAGCCAGAACATCTGCTTTGTGCAGGGCGACCTGAAGGAGTTTCTGGCCCAGCACCTCTCGGTTCGTCCAGGGCCTCTGATTGACCTCGAGACCGGTCAGCAGATTGGCGAGCACAGCGGAGCGCAATTTTACACCGTGGGTCAGAAGAAGGGTCTGGGGCTGTGGAAGAGCCACCTCGAGCGCTACGTGGTGCAGGTCAATACCACTACCAACGAAGTGGTGGTGGGGCCCAAGGAAGCCTGTATGTGGGGGGGCCTCGAGGCCCGCGAGGTCAACCTGCTGGTCGAACCCCAGAACCTGCCCGCAGAGGTTGAGGTGCAGGTGCGCTACCGCACCCGGCCCGTGCCGGCCCGGGTGGAGGAGATGGGCCCTGGCCGGATGACCATTCGTCTGATGGAGCCCCAGTTTGCCGTGACCGCCGGCCAGTCGGTGGTACTCTACCAGGGAGATAGGCTCCTGGGGGGTGGGTTTATTGCCAAGCCCTTGTACAACCAGTGGGCAGCCCAGTAGAGACCACCGACGTACGCCAGTCGCTCTTCTGGCAAAGAGGGTAGCGGGTCTCCAGAGGGTAAGCCGGCATAGCCCCCGCGGCAATGCTGGCCTTGCCCCAAGCCCCAGCAGACCTGCGCGTATTCTGCACTAGAAGTGCAGTCTAGTCATCAGCGGCTTGGCCACTAAGCTGGGCCCGCTTTTTGCTACCAAACAAGCGCCGGAAGAAGCTCAAGACAGGGTCGTAGTACTCATCCACAACCCGCTCCTTGAGCGGAATAATCGCATTGTCGGTGATGCGGATGTGCTCAGGGCAGACCTCGGTACAGCACTTGGTGATGTTACAGTATCCGATGCCACCCTCGTTCTTCAGCATCTCTAGGCGGTTCTCCACATCCAGGGGATGCATCTCGAGGCTGGCGGTGCGCACCAGCAGGCGTGGCCCGATAAAGCCGGTCTTTTCATCGTGCTCGCGTAGCACGTGGCAAACGTTTTGGCACAAAAAGCATTCGATGCACTTCCTAAACTCCTGCACCCGGTCCACATCCTCCTGGAACATGATCCAGTCGGTGCCGGGGGCTGGGGTGAAGGGCTTGATTTTCTTGTTGGCTTCGTAGTTCCACTTCACATCGGTGGCCAGGTCGCGGATCACCGGGAAGGTCTTCATGGGACGGATGATCACGGGCTTGCTGGTGTCAATGGTATCGAGCCGGGTCATGCACATTAGGGTTGGCTTCCCGTTGACCTCGGCCCCGCACGAGCCGCACTTTCCGGCTTTGCAGTTCCAGCGGCAGGCCAGATCAGGTGCTTGCTCAGCTTGGATCTGGTGGACTGCATCCAGCACCACCATGCCCTCTTGCACCTCGATGGTGTAGTCCTTCAGTTCTCCGCCGCTGCGATCCCCTCGAAAAATTCTGAAGGTGACGGTCGACATGATTAGACACCTACCTTATCGCTCAGTTCTCTAATATCCTTGGCTTCAACCACCTGGCGCAACTCATCAGGCATCTCGGGCAGTGGTTCGGCCACTACCGTAAGGGTTCCGTCGCCGTTGCGACGAATAATGTGATTGATCTTAGCAAAGCTGGGGTCGGGGTCAGGGTAGTCGAGCCGAGCGTGACCTCCCCGGCTTTCCTTACGGGCCAAAGCAGCAAGTACCACCGCCTCGGAAACCTCTACCATAAGGCGCATATCCAGAGCGGTGTGCCAACCTGGGTTGTAAGCCCGGCTACCCGAAACTGAGGTGTTCCAGGCTCGCTTTTTGAGGCTGGCCAGAATCTCGAGCTGGGCTTTCAGTTCGCCTTCTTCGCGCATGATCCCCGCGTTTTTCTGCATGGTAGCGCGGAGTTCCTTCATGAGCGCAAAGGGATTCTCCCCCTGGGGGTTGTTGAAAGGTTGCAGGGCCTCGGCGATGTAGGCCCGCACCTGGGCATCGTCCACTTGATAGGAGCCGCTTTGTCTGGCTGCATACTCGGCAGCAGCCATCCCAGCCCGCCGCCCAAAGACCACCAGGTCAGACAAGGAGTTACCCCCCAGGCGGTTAGCCCCGTGAAGGCCGCCTGCCACCTCGCCTGCGGCGTATAGGCCCGGAACGTTGGTGGCCTGGGTATCCGGGTCTACCCGCACCCCACCCATTGCGTAATGGCAGGTGGGGCCCACCTCCATAGGCTCTTTGGTGATGTCCAGGTTGCCCAGCTTCATAAACTGGTGGTACATGCTGGGGAGCTTCTTTTTGATATAGTCGGCTGGCCGGCGGCTGGCGATGTCTAGGTAGACGCCCCCATGGGGGCTTCCGCGGCCCTCGTTGACCTCTTTACGGATGGCTCTGGCCACCACGTCGCGGGTGAGCAGCTCCGGTGGACGACGGGCATTGCGGTCGCCTTGCAGCCAGCGCTCGGCCTCTTCCTCGGTCTCGGCGAACTCGCCCTTGTAGCGCTCGGGTATGTTGTCGAACATGAAGCGCTTGCCTTCGCTATTTATAAGCACACCACCCTCACCCCGCACGCCCTCAGTAACCAGGATGCCCATCACACTAGGAGGCCAGACCATGCCGGTGGGGTGGAACTGAATAAACTCCATGTCAATCAGGTCTGCGCCCACCATGCTGGCCAGCGAGAAACCATCCCCGGTGCACTCCCAGGAGTTGGAGGTGATCTGATAGATGCGGCCCAGGCCTCCGGTGGCCAGCACCACTGCCTTGGCCCGGAAGACCAAAAACTCCCCGCTCTGGCGGTTGAAGCCCAGGGCCCCCACCACCCGACCGGCATCGGTCAGGAGGCGGTAGATGGTGGTTTCCATGTGGGCGTGGATACCCACCTTTACGGCGTGGTCTTGCAGGGTACGGATGAGCTCGAGACCAGTGCGGTCGCCCACGTGGGCTAGACGGGGGTAGGAGTGCCCGCCAAAGTTGCGCTGATTGATCCTGCCATCGGGGGTGCGGTCAAAGACAGCCCCCCAGCGCTCGAGTTCACGCACCCGGTCGGGGGCCTCCTTGGTATAGTTCATGACCATCTTCCAGTTGTTGAGCATCCCGCCGCCCTTAAGGGTGTCGCGGAAATGCACCTTCCAGTTGTCCTCTGGCCGTACATTGCCCAACGCTGCGGCCATGCCGCCTTCGGCCATCACAGTGTGGGCTTTGCCCAGCAGGCTTTTGGTAACCACCCCCACCCTAGCTCCTTGTTCAATGGCCGCAATGGCAGCCCGTAGGCCAGCGCCTCCGGCGCCAATTACAAGCACGTCATAGTCGTGTACTGCATAGGATTCCATACTCAGCTCCTTTAGAACAAGCGGATGTCGCTAATGGTGCCCATCGAGCACAAGCGGATGTAGACGTCGGTGAACCAGACCGAAAGCATGCTGGTCACGCCCCAAAAGCCGTGGCTCTCGTTGATGCGGGTGATGCGCTGCCAAAGTGTGTAACGGGCTTTGTGCTTGGACATGCAGTTGAGGCAGCCGCCAGCCAGGTGCCGCCAGGCATGACAGGAGAAGGTGTAGTAGGACAGCAGAATCACGTTGCCCAACATGATTAGGCTACCCAACCCGATCCCAAAACCATCTTCGAAGAAGAAAGCCCGAATAGCGTCATACCACAAGAAAGCCACCACGGGTATCGAAAGGTACCAGAAGTAACGGTGTAGGTTGTTGAGCACGAAGGGGAAGGCCCGCTCACCTTTATAGGCTTTTCGCAGCTCAGGTACCGCACAAGCAGGAGGATCCCAGAAGAAGGCCCTGTAGTAGGCCTTGCGGTAATAGTAACAGGTAACCCGAAAGCCCAGAGGAATCCAAAGCACCAGAAAGGCCGGTGAGATGGGAAGCCAATCGAGGTCTTTAGCGTGAACCCCAGGGAGCGGTATGGAGTAGAATGGTGACAGGTAAGGCCCAAACTCGAAGTGCTGGCGGTCTAGAGCTACCCAAAATGCATACAACCCAAACAGGCCTAGGCTTAGCACGGTGAAGAGGGGCTCGATCCACCAGGCGTCTTGCCGATCGCTTTGCCGAGATTCTGTTCCCGAAACAGGCTTAGTGCTCATCTCATTCCAAACTATACTGGCATTTCCTGAGCAGAGGAAACCTGAGTAGACCACATTGGGCTGATGGTGTAATTAATAACGTGCGGGGTGGACAGAAGTCGATTCCCTCCAGGAGTGGTTTTTTGAGGCAGTTGACACCTCGCGGCTTCGACTCCATAATATTTGCCTGCTAAGACGACCCTTAGGTGGCCGTCTGAAAAAAGCTGCGGACGAAGCGGAAGGCGGGGCCTGCCGCTGAAAACTGCGAGCTTCTGGAGGTAACGAGGTTGGAACTGTTCGGTTTTGGCCCGCACCTAATGATTGACGGCTACCAAGCAAACGCAGAAAAACTTGCCGACTTTGAGCTAATCCGGCAGGTGCTGGATCAGCTACCCGAGGAGATAGAGATGACCAAGGTGCTGCCGCCCGTGGTGCAGCGCTATCCAGCGTTGCTAGGTCAGGTGGAGGGTATCTCGGGGGTGGTGATTATTGCTGAAAGCCATATCGCTATACATACTTTACCTAGCGAGCGTTTCATCAGCGTTGACATCTTCTCTTGTAAGGAATTTGACCTTGCTAAGGCCCTCGAGCATGTTGTGAAGCACTTTGAGATTGGTCGTTACGAGACTTACTTGATCAACCGCGGTAAGGAATATCCTAAGGATATCCGACTGGCCCAGCAAATCGTGGCTGGGGAGCGAGAGTACCTCGAGGCCCGCATCGGCCAGTAAGCGAGTGAGGACGCCTGCCTGTTCTTTGGCGCGGCAGCTGGCTGCCCCAACTGAAAAGGTGTCTTTCTAAGGGCACCTGGACTGTCCTGGCCAGCCTAGCCGGGCTGAGACCGCATCAGCAGCTTTACGAACCCGCGCGCCAATCTCGGGCAGGCGTTCGTTGGGAACTCGCGTGGCAGGGGCTGAAAGCGACATGGAGGCCACCACTTTGCCCCGGTTGTCGTGGATGGGAGCGGCGATGCAGCGCACCCCTTCCTCCCGCTCCTCGTCATCCAAGACATACTGGCGTTGGCGGCCTTCTTGCAGGCTTTGCAGGAAACCATCCAGGGTGGTAATAGTCTTGGCAGTGTAGGGTTTGAAAGGTCCTGTTCCTACAATCCGGCGCACTTCCGTGTCGCTGTGTTCTAGCAGCAGGGCCTTGCCAACACCGGTGCAGTAGATGGGTGCCCGGGCCCCGATGCGGGTAAACATGCGGATGAGCTGCCGCCCCTCCACCTGGGCGATGTAGATTACCTCGTTGCCGTCCAGCACAGCTAGGTTAACCGTCTCGTTGAGCTCGTCCACCAGCTTTTCCATCTCTGGGGTGGCGGCCTCGATCAGCCCTCCCCGGGTAAGGAAGGCCGAGCCCACTTGGTAGGCCCTAAGCCCCACCTTCCAGAGGCCCTTCGTTTCATCCCAGTCAGCAAAACCCCGCCGACGAAGGGTCTCCAAAAGGCGGTAAGCAGTACTGGGTGAGAGGCCAGTTTTGCGGGCCAGCTCTGAGAGGGAGAGGGTCTCGGCCTCGGACAGCGCCTCGAGTAGATGTAGGCCGCGCTCGAGTGTCCGCACCTCGCCCACCTCGGTAGAACGGCTGCGCCCAGGGCGGCGTTTGCTCTTCATGGCTATAGCATATAGGAATCTATTTTATTTTTCAACTAATAGAAAATAATCTCATAGATTGACAAACATATCCTGCAGGGGCTAGTCTTTGTTCTGGCTGTGGGGTACCCCGGCCACTAGGAGGCTGCTATGCGCGAGATGCCCAAAGGTGTGCAGATAATCGGCCCCAAACTGCCCGCATCCGATGCGGTGCTCACCCCTGAAGCCCTGGCTTTCCTGGCTGGCTTGCAGCGGGAGTTTAACCCAGTGCGAAAGGGCTTATTGCAGCGCCGGGCGGAAGTAGCTCAGCGCATCCTGGCTGGCGAAAAGCCCGACTTTTTGGAGCACACCCGCTTTATTCGCGAAGGTGACTGGAAGGTAGCCCCAGCCCCGCCCGACCTCAACGACCGCCGGGTGGAGATCACCGGCCCCACCGAGCGCAAAATGATGATCAATGCCCTCAACTCTGGGGCCAAGGTCTTCATGGCGGACTGTGAGGATGCCCTCTCACCCACCTGGGAGAACGTAGTACAGGGCCAACAAAACCTGATGGATGCGGTGCGCCGTACCATCAGCTTGAGCACCCCCGAGAAGGAGTACCGGCTGGGCGAGAGAATCGCCACGCTGGTGGTGCGCCCACGAGGCTGGCACCTGCCAGAGCGCCACCTCCTGGTGGATGGTGAGCCCATCGCAGCTAGCCTCTTTGATTTTGGGCTGTACTTTTTTCACAATGCCCATGAGCTTCTGAAGCGTGGAAGCGGCCCCTACTTCTACCTGCCCAAGCTCGAGAGCCACCTCGAGGCCCGCCTCTGGAATGACGTCTTCAAGTTCGCGCAGGCCTACTTGGGTATTCCCCAGGGCACCATCCGGGCTACGGTGCTTATTGAGACCGTCCTGGCCGCTTTTGAAATGGAGGAGATCCTCTACGAGCTGCGCGAACACGCTGCAGGTCTCAACGCAGGACGCTGGGACTACATCTTTAGCTGCATCAAGAAGTTCGCCACCCACGAGGTGCTGTTCCCCGATCGGGCCCAGGTCACCATGACCGTGCCCTTTATGCGGGCCTATACCGAGCTGCTGGTGCGCACCTGCCATAAACGGGGAGCCCATGCCATCGGGGGGATGTCGGCTTTTATTCCGAGCCGTAAGGACCCCGAGGTCAATGCCAGGGCTATTGAGCAGGTTACCAAGGACAAAGAGCGCGAATCGGGTGATGGCTTTGATGGCACCTGGGTAGCCCACCCCGACCTAGTACCAGTGGCTATGGCGGTTTTTGATAAGGTGCTGGGTGACAAACCCAACCAGAAAGACTGCTTGCGGGAAGATGTTGACGGTAAGGTAAAAGCCGAACACCTGATCGACTTTAGCGTGCCAGGTGGCAAGATTACCGAGGCCGGAGTTCGCAACAACATCAGCGTAGGTTTACAGTACCTGGCGGCCTGGCTGGGCGGTAGTGGCGCGGTGGCTATTTTCAACCTGATGGAAGATGCCGCTACCGCAGAAATCTCCCGCTCGCAACTGTGGCAGTGGTTGCACAAAGGTGCCACACTCGAGGATGGACGCCCCTTCACTCAGGGGCTATACACCCAGCTCAAGCAAGAAGAGTTGGCCAAGCTGGCCGGTATGAAAAACCTAGAGGAGGCTACCCAACTTTTGGATGAGTTGGTCTTGCAGCCTGAGTTCAAGGATTTCCTGACCCTTCCTGCTTACGATCGGCTAGGCTGAAGTCTAAACCACCCTGTGGCCCATTGCTTCTGGTGATCAGCGTCCTATTGTGCAGGGCTTTTCGGAAGAGGGAGGGTTATGGTAAACTGTGAAGGCTTTTGACCCCTGCTGGGGTGTACTTTTGTGCTTCTGGAGGATAGGGGAATGGAATACCGTATCAAGGCCCAGACCCGTGGGAGTGAAAAAGCCTCGGCTTTGCGGGGGGCTGGCAAACTACCTGGGGTGGTTTACAACCGCAATGAAAACTATAAAGTTGCGGTGGATCTCAAGGAGTTCAACAAAGTCTTTATGGCCGCGGGGATTCACAATGTGATTACCCTCGAGCTCGACAATGGTAAAACCGTGGAGGCGCTGGTGCGCCAAGTTAACCTAGACAAGCGCCGCCGTCGTCCAGAACACGTGGATTTTTACGCTATTTCCGATGAGCCCGTGGTGATGTGGATTCCTGTCAAAATTGAAGGCACCGCCCAGGGTGTGCGCGAAGGCGGTGTGCTTCAGTTGGTCAACACCGACGTCCAGGTCAAGGTGTCGCCTAAAGCCATTCCGCCTCATATAGAGGTCAATGTGAGCAATCTGCGGATTGGCGACAGCATCCACGCCGATGAACTGAGCCTTCCCCCAGGCGTCAAGCTTGCCATGAACCCCAGCGATACCATAGTGGCCATCGTGCCACCCGAGGATGCTGATAAGCTCACGGCCGAGGCGGCAGCCACACCTGACGAAGTAGAAGTTATCAAGAAGGGCAAGACTGAAGAGGAGAAGTAAGCCCATTACCCAGGCTTGGGGCCGAAGGCTGCAGTTTGCTAAGGCTTTCGGCCCTTTTTTATTGTATGTTCTTGATTGTTGGACAAGGGAATCCTGGAGCCCAGTACGCCCGAACCAAGCACAACGTGGGGTTTTGGGTGCTGGATCGGCTCAGCTCGGATTTCCGCCCCAATGGCAATGCTCTTATTGCTGAAATACGGTTTCAGAAGGGCTCGGGTGAGTGGGTTTTGGGCTTGCTGCTCAAGCCCACCACCTTCTACAACGCTACCGGAGAGGCTGTAGGGCCGCTGGCCCGGTTTTACAAGATTCCACCCGAGCGCATTCTGGTAGTTCACGACGAGCTGGATTTGCCGCCAGGGCGCATGCGCTTTAAAGCTGGGGGAAGCAACGCTGGCAATTACGGTTTGGAATCCATTACAAGCCATCTGGGCAGCCGGAATTTCCACCGCCTTCGCATAGGAATTGGCAAGCCCCCCAAGCCTGAGCAGGGAGCGGGTTGGGTGCTCTCCGGTTTTCACCCCGAGCTAGTGCCGGTGATGGAAAAGGTAACTGAAACTGCTGCCGAGGCGGTGCAGACCTGGGTTACTGAGGGCCTCGAGGCCGCCCAGAAAAAATACAACGGCCTTAAGCTCGATGTGGCCTAGCCGAACCGGCCTGTGACATAGGCCTCGGTGCGGGGGTCGCGCGGCACGGTAAAGATTTCGTTGGTAGGCCCTTCTTCGATCAGCACGCCCAGGTGCATAAAGGCCGTGCGGTCGGCGATGCGCGCGGCCTGTTGCATGTTGTGGGTCACAATCACCAGCGAGAAGCGCTTCTTAAGCTCGAGCAACAACGCCTCGATGCGCTCGGTGGCGATGGGGTCGAGGGCGCTGGTAGGCTCGTCTAAGAGCAGCAGTGGGGGCTCGGTGGCGATGGCTCGGGCGATGCACAGGCGTTGTTGCTGGCCGCCCGAGAGCCTGTGCGCAACCTCGCCGAGTTTGTCTTTGACTTCTTCGTAGAGTGCGGCTCGCTCGAGGGCCCGTTGCACCGCCTGCTCGAGGCCATCTTTTAGCCCTTGCAAGCGCAGCCCAAAGGCCACATTCTCGAAGATGCTCTTGGGGAAGGGGTTGGGCTTCTGGAAGACCATGCCGATGTGGCGGCGCACCTCTACCGGGTCTACCTGGGGGTCGTAGATGTTAATCCCCTCGTAGATGACCTGGCCCTCGAGGCGAACCCCCGGCACCAGGTCGTTCATGCGGTTTAGCGAGCGCAGCAAGGTGGACTTGCCACACCCCGAAGGACCGATGATGGCGGTAATCTTGTTGCGCGGGAAGTTGATGCTCACATCGTAGAGGGCCTGGTGCTTGCCGTAAAAGAGGTTTAAGTTCTGTACCTGTACGACGGCTTCCTCGGCAGGCACCGGCTCGTGCCGAACGGTCTGATGTCCGATTGCAATTTCTTGAACCATAGTTACCACTCCACCCTAAAGCGCCGCCGTACCCAGAAGGCCAGCGCATACAAACCGGCCAGCGTCAGGAGCAGCACGATGATACCTGCCGCGGCGGTATTGGCAAACTCACTCAGATTGGCCGAGATCCAAAGGTAAATTTGCACCGGCAGCACGGTGTACTCGGACAGGGGCCCCCGGGGTATAAAAGCCACATAGGCTGCTGCGCCTACCAGCAGCAGCGGGGCTGCCTCGCCGATGGCTCGAGCTGCGGCCAGGATAACCCCTGTAGCGATGCCGGGAATGGTGGCTGGAATAACCACCCTGGAGATGGTCTGCCACTTGGTAGCTCCCAGGGCGTACGCCGCCAGGCGCACCGAGTCGGGTACGGCCCGCAAGGCCTCGCGGGCCGCAATGGTAATGGTGGGCATGATCAAAAGGGCCATGGTTAGGGCCGCAGCGGCCAGGGTAGGGCCCAGGTTCATTCCACGAACGAAGACCGCCAGCCCCAGCAGCCCAAACACAATGCTGGGCACCCCGGCCAGGTTGCGCAGGTTGACCTCGATGAAGCGGGTTAGGGCATTTTTGGGGGCGTACTCCTCGAGGTAAATCGCCGTGCCAACCCCGATGGGGACGCTCAGCAGCAAGGTCATGGTCAGGAGCCAGATGGTGCCAAACAAAGCCACCCTCAACCCCGCCGAGATGGGGTTGCGCGAGGGGTCGCGGGTAAGGAAGGAGTAGTCGAGCCAGGGGTTGAGCCGCAGTTGCTGGTTTTCCTTCAGGCCCGTTTTTAGTTCGTTCCAGCGTCTTAGACCTTCAACGAGAGTGAAATTTTCTACGCGCACGTCGTCAATGCTGCTAACCACCCAGCGCAGCGGCCCTTCCTGGGTGGCCCACATTAGCTCGACCCGGTTGCGCAGCCCGAAGACGCGCATTTCCTCCGGGTCGGCCATCAGCCGGGCTACCTCTTCCTCGGAATTGCCCTGGGCTAGAAGCTCGAGGCGGATCACCTGTTCGGCATTCCAGGCCTGGCCGAGAGGAAAACTCTTCCCACTGGTCTCAGTGACCTCCACCACCTGTACCGAGACGGTGTCGTACAGGGTATCCAGGATGAGCGTGGCGATCAAGGCCAGCGCCAGTACAGTGGGCACAACCACCGCGCGGGCGAAAACGCGGTTGATCCGCTCACGCCGCAGGTTCTCCGGGCTTTTAGAAGACTCCAGCGATAAACCCCGTTGCATCACTCGTACCTCTCCCGGTAGCGCTCTACCACCCGTTGGGCCAGGATGTTAAAGGCCAGTGTAAGAACAAATAGTGTAGCCCCTACCGAAAAGAGGGCCCTCGAGGCCAGCGAGCCCACGGGCTGATCGCCGGTGGCGGCCTGCACGATATAAGAGGTCATGGTGGCGATGGTCTCGCGTGGGTCAAGGGTCAGTAGGGGGCGCTGTCCGGCGGCGATGGCAGCGATCATGGTCTCTCCCACAGCCCGACTGGCTGCCAAAAGAATCGCAGCCACAATCCCGGAGATGGCGGCGGGAAAGACCACCTGGGTAACCACCTCAAACTTGGTGGCCCCTAGGGCATAAGCGGCCTCACGCAGGCTGCGGGGAACGGCCATCATGGCATCCGAAGCCACGTTGGAGATGTAGGGCAAGATGGCGAACCCCAGCACCAGTCCGGCCGAGATGGGGTTGAACAGGTTCAGTCCTGGAATAAGGTTTTGTAAAATGGGGGTCACGAAAAGCAGGGCAAAGTAGCCGAACACCACCGTGGGCACCCCCTCAAGCAGCTCCATGATACCCTTAACCCGCACGCTTTGCTCGAAGGGGGCATAATCCGAAAGGTAGGCTGCGGTTATAAGGCCCAGGGGAATCGCGACCACCAAGCCGATGCCGGTGAACAAAAAGGTCCCTGCGAGCAAGGCCCCAATCCCATAGCGCGGATCTGCGAAAAGCGGTGTCCACTCGGGTGCGAAAAGAAATTCGGTGAGTGGAACCTGGCGGAAGAACTGAAAAGTCTCGCTGAAAAGAACCACGATCACGGCAGCGGTGGTCAGTACAGAAATCGTGGCCAAAATAAATAGGCCTGTTCCGATCAAGCGTTCAGACAAGCTTTTTCCGGGATGTTTATCGGCCCAGGAAGTGGGGGAATGAGAAGGTGTGTTCATCGTTGCAGAAAAATAATACCCTGCCCTCCAGCACAGAGGGCAGGGGGAGGGGGTTTACCTGGCCTCAGCCTCGAGCTTCTTCATGATCTCGACCAAGGGGGTGCCGGGCTCAATACCGCTGAAAACCGAACCCTTGACCCGCTTGTCAACCAGCACCTTACCGATGCGGTAGGCTTCATCGGGCAGCAGAACGTAACCGGTTTTGCGGATGGCAGTGCGCGCACGGTTGTTGGTCAGGAAGAAGTTGACGAAATCCTGCAGCGAGCGCTTCTCGTTCAGGCTCTTGACGTTCACATAAATGAACAGGGGCCGCGAAAGAGGGGCATAGGTACCGTTGTTGATGGTGGCATCTGTGGGAGCTACACAGCCCTTGCCGTTATCTATAGCAAGTGCCTTGAGCTTGCCCTTTTCCTCCACGTAGTAGGCGTAGCCGAAGAAGCCCATCGAGTTGGCGTTGCCCTCGACCCCACGCACCAGCACGTTGTCGTCCTCGGAGGGGAAGTAGTCCTTGCGGATGGCCTTGGCCTTACCAACGATGGCCTCGGTGAAGTAGTCGAAGGTACCCGAGTCGGGGCCCGCGCCGTAAAGTACGAGCTGGCGGGCGGGGAAGTTGGGGCGAATCTGGTTCCAGAAGTATATTTTCGAGTCGGGCTCCCAAATCCGCCTAAGCTCGGCCACGGTGAGGCACTGGGCCCAGGTGTTCCGCGGGTTGACCACCACCGTCAGGCCGTCGAAAGCCACCGGGAGCTCGATGTACTCGACCCCGTTCTTGCGGCACTCCTCCATCTCGGACTTGAGGATGGGGCGGCTGGCGTTTTGCAGGTCGGTTTCGCCGACGCAGAACTTTTTGAAGCCCCCACCGGTGCCAGAGAAGGCCACAGTAACCTTAACATCGGGGCGTATGATGTTGAACTCCTCGGCTACCGCCTGGGTAATTGGGTAGACCGTCGAGGAGCCGTCGGCACGGATGGGTTGGGCCAGGGCCAAGCCGGCGAGTCCCAGCAGGGCAGCAGTTGCGATCAGTAACCTGTTCATCATTAGACCTCCGGTTGCTTTTGTAGCGGTAGGTGCGCTTTCCAGCACCCACGTATAGGATGCTGTTCAAATGTCATGGATGTGTCAGGATAAGCGCAGAAAACCCATGATTTTCTGGTTTTAGCGCCTGCACATTATGCTAAGACCCATGCGCTGGAGCGGGGCTGTTTTGGCAGGGGGAATGTCGAGTCGGTTTGGTCAGGACAAGGCGCTCTACCTGTATAAAGGTAAGCCCCTGATTGCCTGGGTGATGGACTCGATGGCCGAGGCCTCCGAATGTTATGTGGTGGCGAACCGCCCCTACCCAGGGCTAGGAAAGGTCTATCCCGATCTTAGGCGGGGTGGGGATACCCTGTCGGGGTTGCACTCGGCTCTGGCGCATGCCCAGTTTGACTGGGTAGCCCTGGCAGCTTGCGATCAACCTTTTCTCACGGTTGACTTTTGGAGGTATTTGCTCAGGCACGCTCGACCCAATATCCAGGCTGTAGTGGCTTGCTCTGGGGATTTTTTCGAACCTTTGGGGGCGCTGTATCACAAGTCGCTCGAGCCCGAGGTCTTGCGTCGGCTCGAGGCGGGGGAGCTCAAAATGCAGGCCCTTTTGCATAGCATCCCCCTGGTGGTGCTGGATAAGGAGGCGCTCGAGGTTCGTTTTGGTCCTCACTTGTTCTTGAATGCTAACCGTCCCCAGGACCTGCTTTAGATAAATCCTCTCAGCTTTGCAGGATCCCATTACAGCGTGCAAGATGACCCCTAAAAAATGAGGAAGCTGCTGGCAGCAAGTATGCAGTGCACGAGCGGAACTGCAAAGCGGGTTTAACGAGGCCCTAATTAATATACAGCCGGGGGAAACCGTAATAACTTCCTCGAATCTGAAGCTCAGGAGCTAGACCATGCAGAAGTTATGGCAATTCGGGTGGCTGATATTGTTGCTGGTGTTGGCTGGGTGTGGTCAATCCACGCCGATACAGACCTCTGCTGGCCAGGAAATCCTGCAGGACATGCGCGAGCTGGGAGTTGAGCCTGAGGCCATTAGAGCCTACGAAGCCTCGCTCGAAAGGCTGCGCGCTGCTCATCAGGCTATAGAAAGCCTTGGCACAGGTGATCTGCAACTGGTAAAGACAATCGCATTGGGCAGCATATCCAACTACGACGCTTACTATCTCATGCGTGCCATGTACCCACAGTTTGATTGGAGCCGTAATGGATGCTCGGCTCCGGAGGGGCTGGGCTTGGGCTACCGTGAGACCTTCCGGCCTGCGTGTAATGTGCACGACTTTGGCTATGCCAACTTTCCGCGCTTTCCCACCCTTTACAACGAAACCGGGCGGGCCCTGACCGATGACAATTTTCTGGTCAACATGAACAGCATCTGCCGCTCCAAGAGCTTTTTGAGCCGGGCAGCCTGCTATTCAGCTGCTTATGCTTATTACAGCGCTGTGCGGGTGGCAGGCTGGGCCTACTTTTACTGAACGGCTCTAGCCTGAAATCCCCGTCCTTTAGCAGGTGTTGCGGTGGCGGCCAGGGCCGCCATAGATCTCATCTGGTAGCGTCCGTTTGAGGGCAGTTCAGCGCAGGATGATCCAATCCCGCATACCCGCGCCTCAGGCGGAGGTTCCGGAAATAGCACAGATCAATGAGGATTTTATTCCACTTTCTCAGCAGGAAAACGCCGGCTGGGGTGCACATATTCTTCTTGAGCAGCAACCAGTTGTAGCTCGCGGGTGTTCAGTTGTTGTGTGAGCAATAGCGTATTGTACGTGGCCGAGACAGCATTTTCCAGGCTGAGGGTCAGGCTGTTACTCCGCAGGTAGTGGCCTAAGAACAGTGCTGTCAGGACGTCACCGGTGCCGCTGCGAGGGGGCTTGAGGAAAAGATATGGGGTGCGCACCCGCCAGGCCCCTGCGTCGGCCAGGGCCAGGGTTTCGATGCTACCCTCGGGCGTGCCCGCGCGTAGCATTCCAGTAACCACCACGATGCGGGGACCGGTAGGGCGGAGCCGGGCGCGGACTGCCTGGGCTGCTTCCAGCACCTCCGACAGGGTGTGGGTCTTCCTTTCTGCGAGCAGCTCGAGTTCGAACTGATTGGGGGTCACGATGTCGGCTTGGGGAAGCAGTTGGTGCTTGATGATCTCAGGGATCTCGGGGCGCACGAAGAGCCCCCGTCCGTCGTCGCCCATCACCGGGTCGCAGCAAAAAAGTGCCCTGGGGTTGAGCTGACGCACCCGGGCCAGCACCGATAGGAGGGCTTTGGCGCTGGCGCCTATATAGCCCGCAAGGACAGCGTCACACTGTCCCAGCACCCCGCGCTCATCTAAGCCCTCCACCAGGGCCTGCAGATGCTCTGGGGGCGTCACCATGCCCCTCCAACTTCCGTAACCGGTGTGATTAGAAAACTGCACGGTGTGGATGGCCCAGACCTCGAAGCCTATACGTTGCAAGGGGAAGATAGCCGCTGCGTTGCCGACATGGCCGTAGACGACCCAGCTCTGAAGGGAGAGGATGCTGCGGGGTGGTTGCATCGGGGCAAGGCAGGATTTTGCCTTACGGCCTACCGTGTGCCCATGACCTCGAGCGCCAACCGGTAGGTTTGAGCATGGGCTGCGATGGTTATCCGGGGGTCGCGGTTGTAGCCGCCACCCATCACGATGACCAGAGGTAAGTTGGCCTGTTTGACTTTTTCCAACACGCGCCGGTCGCGCTCGGCCAAACCCTGTAGGCTGAGCCCTAGGCGCCCAAAGCGGTCGTTGCGCAACACGTCTACCCCCGCATTGAAGAAGACCAGATCGGGTTGGTGAGCGAAGGCCTGCTCCAGCGCTGGCTCCAAAGCCTCGAGGTAGGCCGCATCGGCGGTGCCATCGTCCAGCCCCAGGTCTAGGTCGCTTTGCTCTTTTTTGAGCGGGTAGTTGCGCTCGGCATGCACCGATAGGGTATATACCGTGGGATCGTCGCGGAAAAAGGCCGCTGTACCATTGCCCTGATGGGCATCCAGGTCTATCACCAAGGCCCTGCCTTGCCAGCCTTGCGCCCGTAGATAGGCCAGTGCTACAGCGATATCGTTGAATAGACAGTAACCTTCAGCCCGGCCTGGATAGGCATGGTGGGTTCCCCCGGCCAGGTTGAGGCCCAGCCCAGTTTGCAGGGCATCCAGGGTGGCGGCCAGGGTGCCTCCGGCCGCGTGTAAAGCCCGTGTCAGGAGGCTCTGGCTCCAGGGTAGCCCAAGCTTGTGCGCTTCCTGGCGGCTCAGCCCTTGCCGCTGAAGCTTTAGCAGGTAGTCCTGGGTGTGGGCCAGGGCCAAGGTTTCCCAACTGATGGCTGGGGCAGGCTGGATGTTGAGGTGGTGCTGCAGGACCTCCGCCACGCCCGCGTACTTGTATTTTGGGAACGGGTGGTATTCTGGTAGCTCGAGCACGCAATGGGAGGTGGTGTAGGCGCGACGCATAGCCCCTAGGATGCCACAGGCGGTTCCAACGCTGTGTGTGCTGCAGGGACAGATTGGGTTCCTCGCCTAAAGCGCGGGTAGATCAAGCTGCGCTAACCCAACCCTAATGCTTCAAGCAGGGTTCATATTATCCGCCTCCCGGGCCGTCCTAGGGCCCGATTAAGCTGGTGTTTGATGACTACGCTGAACCAGCTTTTCTCCCTCTTTGGTCAGGATGCACCGGCTATCCCGGTCACGGGTGTAACCCACGATTCCCGCCGGGTACAGCCCGGTTTTGTGTTTGTGGCGATTCCCGGCGTGCCCTTGAAAAGCCGCCATCCACTTGACGGACATGACTATATTCCCCAGGCCCTTGAGAGGGGGGCGGTGGCAGTGGTGGGGGTGCGAAACCTGCGCTTGGGGGTACCCTACCTGCAGGTTGTGGATGCGCGGTCAGCCCTGGCTGATCTGTCGGCAGCCTTCTGGGGGTATCCGGCCCGCAGGTTAGAGCTGCTGGGAGTAACGGGCTCCAAAGGCAAAACCACCGTTGTGGTCTTGCTGCATCACCTGTTGCAAGCGGCCCATCCGCCGGTGGGGCGGCTTTCCACAGTGGGCATCAAAGTTGGTGAGGAAGAGCTCTTTTTACCCGGCCATTTCACCACCCCCGAAGCACCCGAGGTGCAGGAGATGCTGCACCGCTTCGTGGTAGCAGGCTGTAAGCGGGCTGTACTAGAAGTGAGCAGCCACGCCCTGGCGCTGGAGCGGGTGCGGGGGCTTCGGTACGAGGTGGGCATCTTCACCAATCTGTACGAAGACCACCTCGACCTGCACGGCAGCATGGAAAACTACTTTGCCGAGAAAAAGAAGCTGCTGGAGCGCTCGAGTTTCGCTATCGTCAACAGCGACAACCCCTGGACGAGGTTACTGGTGGGGCGCTCCGACACCTGGACCTATGGCGCAGGGGGCGACTGGCAGGCACACCACCTGGTGCAAATGAGCGATGGACTGCGCTTCGAGGTGGCCTCACCCATCGGTAATTTTGCCGTGCGGCTGCCGATGGTGGGGGGCTTCAATGCCGACAACGCCCTGGCCGCTATGGCGGCTGCGGCTCGAGTGGGACTTTCGGTAGAGCAGCTTCAGGCGGGCCTGGACAGCTTCCCCGGCGTGCCAGGCCGGATGCAGCTTGTGCAGAGCGAGCCTTTCAGGGTGATTGTGGATTTTGCCCACACCGGAGCCAGCCTCGAGGCCGCCCTCCAGACCCTGCGCCCCACCACCCAGGGCCGCCTGGTAGTAGTGATTGGGGCTGCTGGAAATCAAGACCCCAGCCGACGGGTAGGCATTGGCCGGGTGGCGGCTCGACTGGCCGATTTTGCCGTCTTCACCGAGGAGGATCACCGTACCGAGCCGCTGGAAGCCATTTTGCACGCCATGGCCCAGGCCCACGGCGACCCCCACCGCTTTGCCCTGATACCCGACCGGCGCGAGGCCATCCGCTATGCCATCCGGCAAGCCCAGCCGGGTGATACCTTGCTCTTTAGCGGCAAAGGTCACGAGCGCACGCTCGAGCGGGGCTTAGAGGCCCTCCCATGGAACGAGGTAGAGGAGGTAAAACGGGCCTTGCAGGAGCAAGATGTGGCCTAAGGCTTCTGTTGCGGGTTTTCGGAGGAGGCTCGCAGCGCGTCTACCGGTGGCCGGTTAGACTAGGGACATGCAGCGTGACGACCTGGTGCGCTGGCTGGACGCTTACCTAAAGGTGGACCAATTCAAAGACCCCTCGCTCAATGGCTTGCAGGTTGAGGGCAAGGCCGAGGTTCGAGTGGTGGGGGCCGCGGTGGACGCAGCCCAGGCCATCTTTGACAAGGCTGCTGAGGCCAGCGTGGATTTCCTGATTACCCACCATGGACTTTTCTGGGGACAGCCTTTCGCCATTGTGGGCTACCACAAAAAACGTCTGGAGCGGCTTTTCTCAGCAGGAATTAGCCTCTACACAGCCCACCTGCCCCTGGATGCCCACCCCGAGGTAGGAAACAACGCCGTCCTGGCCCGCGAGCTGGGACTACAGGGCCTGGAGCCATTTCCCCACCCGAAATACGGCAACATCGGCTGGGTAGGCCACTTTGTCGAGCCACAGCCACTGGCCCTGGTAGAAGAGCGCATCGGCGAGCTGACCGGAATGCAGCCGCTGGTGGTTGGGGCAGGGCCACAGGAGGTGCGGCGGGTGGGCATCGTCTCGGGGGGTGGTGCGGGTGAGGTGGGGCTGGCCAAGGCCCTGGGCTGCGACCTCTACATCACCGGCGAGCCCTCCCACGCCCACTACCACGAGCCCTTTGAGCTGGGTATCAACGTGATTTATGCCGGCCACTACGACAGCGAGACCTTCGGGGTCAAGGCCCTGGCGGCCCGGCTGGAGCAGGAGTTTGGCCTGCCGTGGGTTTTCCTCGAGCATCCGACCGGCCTATGAAAGGTTTATTTATCACCTTTGAGGGCCCGGAAGGGGCGGGCAAGTCGACCCAGGCCCAGATGTTGGCGGACTGGTACCGCCAGAAGGGGCGTGAGGTGGTGCTGACCCGGGAACCTGGGGGCACTGAGTTGGGTGTAGAACTGCGTCGGCTGATCCTTAGCCGCCCTATGCAGCCTGAGACCGAGTTTTTGCTCTACAGCGCCGACCGGGCCGAACACGCAGCCAGGGTCATACGGCCAGCCCTGGCCCGCGGGGCTGTGGTCATATGCGACCGCTGGTTGGACTCCTCCCTAGCGTACCAGGGCTATGGCCGAGGACTCCCCCTGGACTGGCTCGAGGCGGTCTCCCGTGGCTTTTTGGGTGACCTAAGGCCAAGGCTCACCTTTCTTCTGAAGATCTCTCCCCGGCTGGGCTTGTGGCGGGCCCGGCACCGCCGAGCCTCAAAAGAGGCAGACCGTTTTGAGGCCGAGGAGCTGGCCTTTCACCAAAGGGTGCTGGACGGATTCTTAGAGCTGGCAAAACGGGAGCAGGACCGCTTTGTGGTGCAGGATGTGGAGAAACCGTATGCGGAGGTGGTTCAGCGACAACTGCGCCGCGAACTGGAAAGCCGGGGGCTGGTCTAGGGTCTCATTCATCTTTGCCGAGCTGCGCTAAGGTAAGGGCATGGCTCGAGCGCTCTTCACCCTCCTGGCCCTGCTGGCAGCGGCCCTGGCCCAGCCCCAGATACCGGTCTGGGGTTTTCGGGTGGTCAACACTTATCCTCACGACCCCCAGGCTTTTACCCAGGGCCTCGTCTACCATGAGGGTTTTTTGTACGAGGGTACCGGTCTCTATGGCCAGTCCAGCTTGCGCAAAGTTGAGCTCAAAACCGGGCGGGTGCTGCAGAGCCGGCTGCTGCCACAGAGGTATTTTGGCGAGGGGATTACCTTATTTCAAAACCGCTTGTACCAGCTCACCTGGCAAAACCAGGTGGGTTTTATCTACGACTTGAACTTCAATCCGGTGGGGCGCTTCACTTACCAGACCGAGGGCTGGGGCCTCACCCACGACGGGCAGCGCCTGATTATGTCGGATGGCTCGGCCCAGCTCTTTTTTCTAAACCCGCGTACCCTGCGGCCTGAGCGCACCCTCACGGTGCGGGCAGGGGGGCAGCCGGTGGTGCGCCTCAACGAGCTCGAGTACATCCAGGGCCGCATCTGGGCCAACGTCTGGATGACCCACCGCATTGCCATCATCAACCCCCAGAGCGGTAGCGTGGAAGCCTGGCTCGACCTGGCTGGACTTTCTATGCTGGCTCAGGTCCGCAACCCTAACCCCGATGCCGTGCTCAACGGAATCGCCTATGATAGCCGGAATCGGCGTATTTTTGTGACCGGCAAGCTGTGGCCATTTTTGTTTGAGATTGAAACGGTGGCGAACCCATGAAGCGCTCGAGGCCCACACGCTTCTACGCCCTGGGACTTCTGGCCTTGGTGGTAGCGTTTTCCACCGCAGGCTACTTTTGGGCGGGTCAGGTGCAAAACCGCTCATCACAGCGCACGCAGGCTGTGCCTCAAGCGGTGGCTCGGATCGCCGGCCCTAACGGTAGCCTGGAGCTGCCGGTGTACAGACTGGTCGGGGGTATTGTTCTCCCCCGGCGCAACCCCCAGCCCGATGGGGCTGTTCTGTACAGCTTTCGGTTGCCCCGTGACGATGGATGGACGGGACAGGGCCTCAAAACCCCGATCAGCGCGGCCTTTCTGGACGGCCAGGGCAAGGTGCTGGCCATCCTCGAGGTTGAGCCCTGCTCTGGTAACAACTGTCCCATTTACCAGCCAGGGGTGGTGTACAGACAGGTGCTCGAAGTGAGCCAAGGCTGGTTTGCTCAGAATCGGGTTGGGCTTGGGGCTACGGTTCACCTCGAGGCCGTCCCGTAACACCCGTGCCACCTGACTCAGGCTGTACAGTTCGAGGTTGCTGCCGTTGGGCAGGGGATGCTGCCGAGCGAGCAGATTTCGTAGCGAGCCCGCCTGGCACGCTCAGCTTTGCTGTGCCAGGCGAGGTTACTGCACCACAAGAGCTTGGACGATAACCCGTGCTAGGACAGGTGGGCGCTCTAGCAGCTTTGCCTGGATGCGCTCGAGCTTCCTAGTCCGCAGCAGCACAGCTACCGGTGGTGCAGGTATTCGAGTTCGTGTTGCTGGAAGCGTTGGTGTTGGTCTGGGCTTTGGAGTCTTTGATGTACCAGCCCGAACCCTTAAAGACCACCGCCGGCGCGAAAATCAGCCGCTTGATGGGCGCGCCGGTTTCAGGGTGATGGGTATAAGCCGGCTCATGATAGCCCTGCTCGAACTCGTACTGTTCACCAGTCTCGAGGTTTTGGTAGACGTATCTGGGCATAGCTGACTCCTGTGGGACAGGGTTTGTCTCGAGGGGTTACCTCCCTCAACCAAAGGATTTTGACAGACGATACCTCTAACTGTCAACCCGCTTTTGGTTATGGCACAGATAACGGTTGGTGGGGTAGCTTTGTATGATGCCGGCAGCTATGAAGGCTGGGCTTCGACGCTGGGCCAAAGAGGTGCGTAAAGACCTGCCACTAAAAGCGCTCTCACAAGAACTCAACCAGCATCTGGCGCGTTTTTTACGAGAACATCAGGCCGGGCATATCTTGCTCTACAGCGCATTGGCCTCCGAGCTCGATCCTGGCGGCTTGCCGAGCCTTTACCCGGCTACCTACTACCTGCCCCGAACCCAAGACCACCAGCTTGCGGTACACCCTCTGCCCTGCGAACTGGTCAGACACCGCTACGGCTTCTGGGAGCCTGCTCCCGAGTCGCCTCAGGTAGAGCCCGACCTTCTGGATGCGGTGTTGGTGCCCGGGCTGGCCTTCGACCCACGGGGCTACCGGCTGGGATATGGGCGGGGCTTCTACGACCGCTTCCTGGCCGGGCTTTCCCCCCGTATCCTGACGGTGGGCCTGGTGGCCGAGGTGTTGCTCCTGCCAGAGCTACCCCGCGACCCCTGGGATGTGCCGGTGCGGTTTTTGGCGACCGAGCGAGGGGTTCGTCCTGCCGCGCGGTAGCGTCTTCGCGGAGCTGGCATCACGGGGCTCTCAGGAACCAAGGAATGGGGTTGGTGGGGATGCCGTGCACCCGTATCTCGAAATGCAGGTGCGGTCCGCTGGAAAGACCGGTGTTGCCTGAGTAGCCCAACAGCTCGCCCGCCTGGACGAACTGGCCTGGCCTTACCACAATGCGCGAGAGGTGCCAGTAGCCGCTGCAAACCCCCAGCCCATGGTCGAGTGTGACTGCGCCTCCCCGAATGGAAAGTTTCTCGGCCAGGCCCACTATACCGGGGGCCGGAGCATAGACCGGGGTGCCCTCGGGCACGCCGTAGTCGATCCCCTCGTGGTAGGTGTAGGTGCGCCCTTGGTCGTAGCTGCGGCGGGTGCCAAAGGGGTCGGTGATGCGGTTGCTTTGGACAGGCTTCCGGAAGGGGCCGCGCCACTGCTGGGGCCGGTTGGAGTCGCAGGCCCCCAGCACCCTGAGGCACTCAGCCCGCAGCCGCTCGGGCACCAGCAAGGCCTGGCGGTCGGGAGGGAGTTGGAGGATAAAGCGCCTAAAGTTTCCGGATACTACCTGGACCTCGAGCCTGGCCTCCCAACCGTCCACCCGCAGTCGGGCAGGGTAGACCCCAGGGGCTTGCAAGGCGGGTACGGGCAAGAGAATGCGGTTTTGCTGGATGGGGTAGGTGTTGTTTAGGAAGCGCACTTCGCCCTGTACCGCTTGT
>Ga0272447_1000570_pt1 | contig 27188 bp, 20 predicted proteins | sample YNPCB0133_FD_194589 | JGI IMG/M metagenome (GOLD analysis project Ga0272447, IMG submission 194589) | Hot spring microbial mat communities from Yellowstone National Park, WY, United States - YNP-CB-013-3 | ecosystem: Environmental > Aquatic > Thermal springs > Hot (42-90C) > Sediment | place... | reverse complement strand
TGGAGGTCAAGTTGCTGAGTATCTGCTTAATGCGTATGGGGTCTCCCCGCAGGGCGGTAGGCACGTCGGGCGGCACCACCGTCATCAGCTCGATGCCCTTGGCATGAGCGGCAGGAGCGAAGTTCGCTCCCACCTCTTCAATGATAGCACGCAGGTCGAAATCGACCTGCTCAATCACCATTTTGCCTGCCTCGATCTTGGAGAAGTCGAGAATGTCGTTAATGATGGCAAGGAGCGAGTCCGCACTGCGCTTGATTGTCTCAGCGTACTCGCGCTGTTCGGGTTGAAGCGGGGTCTGCAACAGCAACTCGGTCATGCCGATGATGCCGTTCATGGGGGTGCGGATTTCGTGGCTCATGTTGGCAAGGAACTGCGACTTGAGCCGCGATGCTTCGAGCGCTGCCTCCCGGGCGCGGATAAGCTCCTCCTCTGCCTTTTTGCGTTCCGCAATTTCTGCCTGCAATTGCTGTGTGCGGGCTTGCACGCGCTGTTCCAGCTCAGCGTTCATGTTTTGCAGGGCAACCTCACGCCCCTTAATTTCCGCCAGCATCTGGTTGAAGCCCTGCGTCAGCGTACCGATTTCGTCGCGTGATGGCGTTTCGAGGTGGACAGAGTAGTCGCGCCGCTCCGAGACGTAGCGCATGGCTGCGACCAGCTTGTGAACAGGGTCTGTAATCCACCTCTGGAACCAGCGCGATAATAGAAACGCCAGCGACGTCGACACCAGCAGCAGCACGCCGAACGCTCCTGTGAAGTTGCGAACCTGTGCCCACCACTCTACCAAGTCGTAGCGCAAATACAGCATGCCGACCAACTCGTCATCGCCGCTGCTGATTGGCATCCAGATTTCAAGAGTGTTGGTGCTTTGGCGAACTCCACTCTGGGAAGAAGCCGCAGGCAGTATGTAGGCAGACATGCCGGGGCGCAGGTAGAAAGCGAAAGGCTTTCCATCGGCAGTGTACAGGCCAACAGCAATAATTTCATTGTCACTATGCAACGATTGCAGTGTTTCGGCGGCGGCTGCCCTGTCACCAAACGTGACTGCCGCCGCCACATTGGTTGCGACCATGCGGGCAACCGAGAGCGCGCGGTTCTTTGCCTTGCTCTGGTACTGCGCGACGTTGTAGAGAAGGATAGTGACAAAGGCGATTAGCTGCGCCAGAACGCAGCTGACGAGTGTGATTATCGCGATTTTCCAGACGATAGACAACTGGTATCGTTGCAACATGCTTGTCGTTAACTCCTGCGGTCTGCCTTAACGATTCTTGCCAAGCTAAGCAGTTTGGCACTGATGTTTAGCTGAGCCCGCTTGGCGGAGTCCAGATTGACCTCGAACCGCACGCGGTTCTGCTCCATGAAAAAACCGATCACGCCCCCTTTCGCAGCGAAACGCTCGCTTTCTCCCACCAGCAGCACAGGCGTAGCGCCCAGTATCGCCAGCACCTTAGGCAGGTTTCCGGTTTCGCCTTCCGGAATGAACAGCAGGTGGCACTCGCGCAGCTGTTCCCCCAGGCTTACCTGCCGCACCTCCACCTGTCTTCCCTTCACCGTTTTGCCGCGCACGGCTTCCTGCAAGGCGTTGAACACCGCGCTCTTTCCCAGTATGCCGACAACGAAGGGGGAGGTTGGGCTGGCGAATGCGCTGGCTGGATACTCCACGTAGCTCGTGAAGTGGTATAGGAAGGCGGCTTTGACCTCCGTCTCGTTATAAACCTGCGCACAGGCGACAGAGAGCAGTACGGCTACCATTACAGCAGGCGCTCCCACTTTCCGCATCATCATTGAGCAACATGTTCGTGTGCTTACAGTTGCCACGAGAGCCTCCCGTATACGGCACGTTCGGGAATGCTATCGCGCTCCCATAGCGGTGGCTCAAACTCCCGGATTTTGCGCTTGAGCAAGTTTTGCATCGTTACACTCAAAGACGAACGCCTGTTGAAGTGCCAGCGAATAGACACGTCCAGCCGATAATAGCTGGGCAAGAAGTCCATACCAAAGAGCCTGTCTACAAAGAAGAGATAGGCATCCAGATGCCAGCCTTGAGGCAGATGGAGGTGGGAACTGAGATTGAACTGATGGCGCGGGGTGTTGCTGGTGCTGTCGCTGTGAAACTTGAAGGGGTCTTTGCTGTCGGGGCTGCGCTGCAGACGGTAGGTCAGGTTGGCGTAGCCCAGGTTCAGCGTCCAGTTGTCGGTTACGTTCCAGCGTGCGGATACCTCGAGGCCGTAGGTGCGCCCATACTTCTTATTGCTCATGTACACGGGCACCACAATATGCGGCACTGGCGACGCCTCCACCAAGGGGTCTGCTGGCTCGAAACTGCGCAGATGGCGATACACGTTGTGGAAGGCGGAGATGTCCAGCAACACTCTTGGATGGGGCTGGCTACGAAAGCCCACTTCGTAGGCGGTGACCTCCTCTGACCGGAAGCGGGGACTGCCGTGAATGCGCGAGATAACGGGCAGTCCGCTCATCATTCCCTCATAGTATGCATCGATAGCGATAGCGCGTTCAGCGCGAGTGGGCATCCGTATCGCCCGCGAAATGGCACCCCACCAGACGCTTTTTTCATCAGGTTTCCAAAGGAGGCGTACGTTAGGCTGCACTTCCCAAGCGGTATACGAGTTGTTTTCGAACTTCATACCCATTGTCAGGCGAGTACTGGAGTTAAGCGTGATGTCGTCCTGAACGAACACGCTGAAAACGCGGTCGGTTCTGCTGGGTGGAGTCACGCGCATCAGCCTGCCCTGCGTTCGGTCGGCAGTGCGCTTGTATTCGACGCCCCACAGCACCTCGTGCTGACCTGCGGAAGAGAGACGCTGCCATGCGACATTGGCTGTGCTTCGAAACTCGGTCAGTTCGTATGGCGAACGTCCGGTATGCTCGAAGGAGAGGCGCAGGGTATCGGCCACGCTACCGCGTTGTCGGTTCCATGTGCCCATCAGGTAGTAACCAGTGATGGTATAGCGGTCGTCTATCAAACGATAACCGGGCAGCGTCACGTCCGCCACCCGCAGCCGCTGGCTCACACGTCCGTCGTAGACCTCGCCTTGGAGAGTAAAGGTCTCCTCTTCTCCCTGCTTCCAGTCGGCGCGAAAGCCGCTGCGCTGGATTTGCCAACGGTCGTGGTTACGCACATTGGCTCGATCTTGCCAGAGGTCATCGCGTTGCCGATACAAGGTGTATACTCGGTAGTAGCCGTTCTCACCCAACCGCCCTCCGACGCGCAATCCGCCAAACGCCTGCTCCTCGCTCCCACCGCCCGACACCACCTGCAGCCCCTGCGTCTCTTTGGCAGGCTTCGTAATGATGTTGATGACCCCATTGACAGCGTTCGCTCCCCACAGGGTGCCCCCTGGGCCGCGCACGACCTCGATTCGCTCCACATCGTGCAAGAACAACAGCGGTTGCGCATCCCAATAGGTGCCAGAGAAGAAGGGGGTATACACGCTGCGCCCGTCGATAAGCACCAGCAACTTGTTAGAGTAACGCCCGTTGAAGCCGCGCACTGCCACCGCCCATTTGTTCGCGTCAATGGTGCCCACATGCACGCCGGGTATCAGACGCAACACTTCTGGAATGGTAACCGCTTCCGCTCGCTGCAGGTCTTCTGCAGTCATCACGTACACGGCGGCAGGCACTTCCTTGATAGGTTGTGGCTTTTTAGAGGCCGTGACCACTTCCACCTGCATCAGCTCTTCGATACTGAGCTGCGTCAGGTCTGGGACTTGCGCAGAGCCAGCTGCTGCAACCGCGATGGTGGCACACCACGCGAGGCAGAAAACCCAGTTTACGCGCATTCACCTTCTCCTCCCATCCTTTGCTAACAGGTACCCCACTCTATTTTCGGCAAAGAAACGGGTGGACTTTACGAGATGGGCACTTGGCATAAAGCGTTTTGGGGAACATGCTCGTCGGAGAACTGGGGCTGTTCGAAAAACCCTGCTCATTTGTGTCCCAGCGACTGAAAGTCGCGGGCAACGCAGGGACAAAACCTGCTGGTGCAGGTTCTCAGCCTCCGCAGGAGGCTTCGTTCTGGGTTGCCCGCAACTTCCAGTTGCCGGGAAAACCTATTTATCGAACACCCTCTCGGAGAACTTGACAGAAGCAGGGAATACATGTATAATAAGAGCTCGGAAGCGGGGCGCCATCGTCTAGAGGTTAGGACGACGGGTTTTCAGCCCGTAAACCGGGGTTCGATTCCCCGTGGCGCTACCATGTTCGGTGCCGAGGTGGCGGAACTGGTAGACGCGCACGTTTGAGGGGCGTGTGCCGGAAGGCGTACGGGTTCAAGTCCCGTCCTCGGCACCAAGCTGTGCAGGTGGGCGATTAGCTCAGTGGAAGAGCGCCTCGTTCACACCGAGGAGGTCGGAGGTTCAAGTCCTCCATCGCCCACCATATTGCATTTAGTACTCCTTCGCGCCGTTTGCCACCACATCTTGTGGTTATAAAGTGGTGAACGATTCACTCCGTTCCAGCAACGAGACGCTCGGAAATAACCCCGAATGCTCTCCCTTCGCGTCGCAGCCCTCTGGGGGATTGACAACGGTAACCTGTACCCGCGTTCAGCACCCCAGACCGCTTGAGTTACACGGCGCCCTGCGAGCCAAGCGATGGATTTTGTTACCCCACCGCTTGCGTCAACTGCGTTCACTCAAACTTGTCAGCCTTAAAGCGTTCGATGGAAAACCGCTCGCTTGGGGCAATGCCTGCTTTTAGGCACGCGATGCGCAGCTGTTGATCTGGTGTTGTCACCTCCGGTAGGTCAGGCAACAACAGCCCACGTCTGCCGTCCTCGGTGTATACAATGACGCCATAGACACGCGGGTCTAGCTCCTGCGTAGACTGCACTGGCTCAGGGGGATGTAGCACATATACCGTGTATTGCAAATCATTTAGTTCGAGAATGTCCACAGGAGGAAAACGGGGGTCTTTCAGGGCAGCATCAAGCGCGGCGACAATAATCTCCCGGCCGATGTCACCAGGGTACAGCGGACGCAGGGTACCGATACACCCTCGTAGCTGCCCGTCCAGCGTATGTATCGAGACGAACACCCCCTGCCAGTTCTGCACTGGCGGCGGGGGCAGGTCAGCGGGCGGCTCGATAATCTCCTGATTGCGCAGATACGCCTCTACGGCTTCGCGCGCCAGTTTCGCATACGGATGATGCGTAGCCATCGTCAGCGTCCCCTCCCAAGTTGCAAGCGCGGCTCGGTACCTGCCCGCAGACGCTGGAAGTTGGGGCGATGTTTCCACGTAATCCACAGCGCCGCCAGCAGCGCTGCCACATGCACCACGCTGCCGGTTCGGAACACCCACATCCACACGAGCGGCAACGATAACGAGCCTACCACAGAAGCGACCGAAACATACCGAGTGAGCCACAGCACCACCGCCCACGTGGCAAACGCCGACAGCGCCGCCCACGGCGACAGCGCAAGAAACACGCCCAAACTCGTTGCCACTGCCCGACCGCCCTTGCCGCGCAGATATGGCGAAACGCTATGACCCAAGATTGCGCCAAGCCCCGCCAAAAGACCGTCCCAATCGAACACCTTGCCAAGCAGCACGGGGGCGACGCCCTTCAGCACGTCCAGCAGGAACACCAAAACGCCCGCCGTACGACCCAGCACGCGATAGGCGTTGGTTGCACCGATATTGCCGCTGCCCACCTCGCGCAGGTCTATCCCCTTCCACCACTTGGCGACAATCCATCCGAATGGGATGCCTCCAACGAAGTACCCCACCACCATCCCCAGCAGGTAGTCTCTCCATAACCACAGAAGCAGGTCTGTTGTTGACATCTTCTTATTGTCCGAACAGGTCGCGTTCTGTCCAACCCCTCACTTCGCGCATCAGCTGCTCAAACTCCTGCAACATCTCTTGCGGGTCCTCTTTTCCCAGCCTTCGGGCAAGCACCAGTAACTCGCCCTCGTCCTCTGGGATAACGTCTCGTGGCATGCCGTGTCGCAACGTGAGCGCATTGCGAACGCTACTCCACAGTGGATAGGCGTCCGCCGCGTTACGGCTGTCGGCGGGTGAGACCAAAGCAATCATCCGCAGCGCGTGTAAGGCAGATAGGGTGCTGGTGTGCCGCACGCTACGGTGTTGATGCCCTGTCCGCAGCTGCCAGGTCTGTACAGTGAATTCGATATCCACCATTCCCCCATGCCCCAACTTGACATCGCGCCAGCGATGTTCTGGCTTTAGCCGCTCGCTCTCGACCCGATGCTTGATGTGCCGAATGGATTCCAGCTCTTCATCCGTCAACCCCCGAGCGTACACTACCTTGTCTTCCACCATCTGCGCCCATCGTGCCCCCACCTCCTTGTTGCCCGCGATGGGACGCGCCTTAATCAGCGCTTGCCGCTCCCACGTCTCCCCTCTGGTTAGGTAGTACTCGCGGTAATCCTCTATTGTGCGCACTATCGCCCCAAAGCGTCCTTCAGGGCGCAGGCGAGCGTCTACCTCCAGCGGTACACCCTCTTCCCGCACCATTCGGCAGAAGTGCAGGATACCTTCACAGAGCTTGGCTGTAACGGCATATGCCTCCGCATGGGACACCGTCGTTGGGTGTTCGAACACAAACAACACATCGGCGTCGGAAGCGTAGCCCATTTCCCACCCGCCTAGTTTTCCCATCCCAATAACCGCCAATGAACGCAGCACCTCCTCCCACTGCGGGGCTGCCTCGATAGCCCGCGTCTGTTCCAGCTCCAACACCGCCTGCAATACCGCTTCGAACAGGCTGGTAAGGTCTCTGGCGGTGTCCACCCCAGATGCCTCGCCCCACACATCGCGCGCAACGATGCGCAGTCGCTCGCGGCGGATGAAGGAAGCTATCGCGTGTATCTGCCGCTCTGGGTACCCTTTCAACGCACTGCTCATATTTAATCGGTCACGCAGTTCTTGTAGCATCTCCTCGCGAGTTTTCGGCTCGGTAGCGATAATCTCCTCACTGAACAGCGTGTCCAGCAGCTGCTGATGGGTGCTAAGCAGACGCATGGTCGGGGGACTAGCCCCTGCCAATTCCACTAGACGCCGTAGCACTTCGGGACTGTCTGCGAACACGTTGTACAGTTGCGCTCGGTTGGGGACTGCCAGCGCCAGCGTCTCCATGCCCAGCAATGCGTCGTCGGGGGAGGGACTGCGGGCGGCATAGGTGATGAGCGCGGGGGCAATGCGTAAAAAGCTGTGGCGCATGGCAGGGCTGGCTGCACCACGCAGGATGTGGGATGCGCTGTCTGACCCTTCCAAAGCGGTATCAGTGCCCAGTAGAGGCACCTGCAAGAGACGCAACGCGGAACCTGCATGGCGAAAGCCGTTCCGTTCTAAATGCTGTAGTACCTGTTGCTGAGCTATCGGGTCATCAATGGCACTAAGCAGATCGCGCAAGGTGCTTTCCTGTTGCTGCATCACGCGGTCGCTTGCTTCCCCATAAAACACCCTCAGGAATATCTCGCGCACCTGAGCGCGAACCTGGTCGTATGTCTCGCGGAAGTAGTCCGCGTTTTCGAAACCCATGCGCCGCGCCAGTAGCTCCAGTTGCCGCGGATCGGTAGGCAGCTTCTGAGTCTGCTGTTCATACAGTATCTGCAGTCGATGTTCTACCGTGCGCAGAAAGCAATAGCTCTCGCGCAGGATGATAGCTTCTTCTGGCGTGAGGAACCCTTCACGACGGAGGCGACGTAGGGCATCGATAGTATTGCCAGTGCGCACAGAGGGATGTTGCCCCCCCACCAACAGCTGTAGCAGTTGCACGACGAACTCGATGTCGCGGATACCCCCTTCGCCGATTTTGACATTGGTGTGCGTCTCGTTGGCAAGGAAGGCTTTCTGCTCGAGACGACGTTTGTTATGGCGGATGTCCTCTACCCACTCGGCGGGCACGTAGGTCTGATAGGTGTATTCTTCCGCCATGCGCATGAAGGCTTCCCCCAGACGCGGGTCGCCTGCTACGAAACGCGCTTTAATCAACGCTTGCCGCTCCCAGGTCTCCGCCCAACTCTCGTAATAGTGTCGGTAGCTGCTGAGGGAGCGACTTGGGGGACCATACCTGCCTTCGGGGCGCAGCCGCAGGTCTACCCGAAAGACGAAGCCGCGCTCGGTGTTGCGCGCCAGCACGTTCACGATCTCTTGCGCCAGCCGCTCGGCATATTGCGCTCCTGCCAACTTGCCCGAAACGCCCACGTCGTCGCCATGTACGAAGATAAGGTCGATGTCGGAGGAGTAGTTTAACTCTCTACCCCCCAGCTTGCCCATCCCAATCACTGCGAACGCGGGTACGCCTGTCATCTGGTGGCGCGCGCTGAGCTCTTCGTGCGCCATCTCGTATGCCACCTGCACACAGGCATCGGCGAAATCGCTAAACGCCTCGGCTACGTCGGGGAGGTCAAGCACCCCCAGGATGTCCATCACGCCGATGCGCAGCACCTCCCGCTGTTTATAGCGGCGGAGGGCGTCGATCTTCATGCCGTAGCTATTGCAAGTGCGCAGCAGGTTGCGCAGGTCGCGGTAGTGCTGGGGGGCGGTCTTCGGACGGCGGCGCAGGCTGGGGTCAGAAAAGAACTCAAAGTATTCAGGGTTCTGAATCAAGATTTCGGAGAAGAACTGGCTGGTGGCGCACACGGTAAAGAAGATCTCTAGCACCGCTGGGTTCTCAGCAAGAAAACGGTAGTAAGGCAAGCGGTTCGCCAGCTTCGCCTGCCACCGCTCGAAGTTATTTAACGCCATGTCGGGGTCGGGAGATAGGCGCATCGCCTGCAGTAGGTGAGGCAACATCTGGTCGAAAGCTTCCGCATGGGCTCCCCAGCCGCGCAGGATCTCCAAAATAGTGCGTGCCCGTCGCAGGTCTCGGATACCCAATTCCTGCAGTTGGACATCGGTGAGCCTCTCCAGTGGATTGACGGGCTGGTCCATGCGCGGTCCTCTCCCTACGAGTCGCGCTGCTTACCAGTTGCCTCGCGCACTTCGATGCGGATAGGTGTGCCCTCCAGCGGAAACTGCTGGCGAATCGCGTTCTCCAGATAGCGCAAGTATGAAAAGTGCATGATATCTGGATCGTTAACAAACAGCACCACCGTGGGCGGCTTTACCGACGGCATCGTGGCATAGTATACCTTCAGCATCTTGCCCTTGCGCGTGTAGGGACGGGCATCAACCGCGTCATGGATGAGTCGGTTCAGCACACCAGTGGGGATACGATGGGCATGTGCCTCCGCTGCTTCCAAGGCGGTGTCCACCACGGCAGAGATGCCCATGCCCGTAAGCGCACTGGCGAAGACTAGTGGCGCAAAGTGCAGGAATGGACACTCCTTTCGGAAGATGCGCGTGAAGTCCATCATTAAGGTCTTGCTGGAAGGGTTTTTCATTAGATCCCACTTGTTGACCACCACCACACAGGCGCGTCCCGCCTCGACCGCGTAGCCGCCCACGCGTTTATCACCGTCGGTGACGCCTTGCGGCCCATCCAGCACTAGAAGCGCCACATCGCATCGCTGAACCGCCCGCTGCGCTCGAAGCACACTGTAGTATTCCACAGAACCCTGCACCTTGCCCGGACGGCGAATGCCAGCGGTGTCGATCAGCACCATCCGCTGTCCATCCCGCTCGAACGGCGTGTCGATGGCATCTCGGGTGGTACCTGGAATCTCACTGACGATGACGCGGGGCGCACCCAGTATCGCGTTCACAAGCGAGGACTTGCCCACGTTGGGGCGTCCGACAATCGCCAGCTTGACCGCCGTTTCGTCCTCCTCCGCCAGCTTGGCGGGAGGCAACAGTTCGACAACACGGTCGAGAACATCCGCCACACCATGTCCATGGATGGCGGAGATAGGAAACATCTCCTCCCAGCCTAGCGCGTAAAACTCGGCGGCATCGGCTTGGCGGCGCAAGTTGTCCACTTTGTTGACCAACAGCAGGACAGGTTTGTGGGTGGTGCGCAGTACATCCGCCAGCTCCTCGTCAGCCGGCGTGATGCCCTCGATAGCATCCACCAAGAACAGGATGACCTCTGCCTCCTCGATGGCTGCCAGCGCCTGAAGTCGCACCTGCGTGACCAGCGGGTCCTCGTCCTCCAGCAGCACACCGCCCGTATCCACCACCTGAAACGCCTGCCCGCGCCACTCCGCTTCGCCATACAGACGGTCGCGGGTGATGCCAGGCGTATCCTCCACAATCGCCACGCGCCTACCCACCAGCCGATTGAACAGGGTGGACTTGCCCACGTTGGGGCGACCAACAATCGCCACCGTCGGTAACCGCAGCGGTTGGGATTCACGGATGGTCTGTAACGAGGTCTTCTCCATCGTGGACACCGTTAAACAGGATACCACAAAAACGGCAGCACGGCAAATCAGCGACGCTACGTTGCACCTTCATAGCTGATGTGAACTCGAACGGGCATCGCCCATGCTGTCCAGCATGGGTAGTTTTCCATCGGTTTCTACAGCGGCGTTTGCTTCTGCAGGCGTTCGTATTCCAGCGGGTGCTCCTCCTTGAGATGGCGCAGAGAGATGCGCCCGTCCAGCCACACGCGGCTCATGGGGAACAGCCCTGGCTTAAAATGCACGTGATACATGTGCCAGATGATGATGGTAAGGAACGCCAGAAGTGCCTCGTACCCGTGTATCAGGCGGGCGATATGCCATATCCAAAGGGGAAGGTAGCGAAAGGCTTGTGACTCGAACCATAGCACCAACCCGGTCAATATCATCACGACGGTGCCCCAAGTCACCGCGATATACTCGAACTTCTCGATCCAGTTGAAGCGACCGAACTGTGGTTTTTGGTCAGACCGCCCGAGGTAGCATCGAATCATCTGCCAGATATCGGAGAAATCTTTGCGTGTCCAGCGCAGATGTTTCAGCTGCTCGCGCCCATGCGGCGTCAGCAGCCACACCAGATGCCACCCTGCTAGAACCATTAACATCACCGCGCCGATACGGTGGATTACCCCACGCAACTCCGCGCTACCAGGGAAGCTGTACAACACCTGTGCCCAACCCGACTCGGCATAGCTGACTGGCATGCCCGAAACCACCAGCAGCGTGAACGCTACCACCAGCACCAGATGTTGTAACCGCTCGTTCAGGCTCAACCGCTCCACGAACTGGTGGGACAGCGGGTCATCGGGGCGGTGCGGGGAGACTGCATGGCTGGGACGTCCGCGTCGGTAGTTCCGTAGGTCAAGGAGCATATACAGCACGAAGAAGCCGATGGTGGTGAAGATGGCTACTTGATACGCTGCCTTGACGAACCAGTAAATGGGGCTGGCAGTGCGCGTGCCCACAAAATGCACCTTTCCCAGCGCTACCCCTTTACCGATGCCTGGATGGCACGAGCCGCAGGTGTTTTGGAGGTTCGCTGGGTTCACGGTAGAGCGCGGGTCAGTGGAGGGCAGGATATTGTGGGCGCCGTGGCAGCTGGCACAATGGGCCACAGTGCTCTGTCCGTAGCGGTTCATAATGCCGTGATAGCTCTGGCGATAGGTGGACAGGCGCAGGGTGGGCAGTCCGATAGCGCGCTGAAGTCTCTGGTTCTCGTGGCAACTGCTACAGGTCGCGACGATATGGAGTGCATACACCGATGATTCGGGGTCTTTCGGGCTGCGGATAGTGTGTTCACCATGGCAGTCGGTGCACACGGGCGCGGCTTTAATGCCCCTTTCGACCGCTTGCCCATGAATACTCTCCTTCCACTCGCGGTAAATGCCCTCATGACATCTGCTGCAGGTTTCAGGCAGGTGCGCACGCGCGACCATCGAGTTGGGGTCTGTGGCGCGGCGAATGCCATGCACGCCATGACAATCGGTACATACCGCGGTCGGCTTGCCAGCCGCGGAGGAGGTGCCATTTTTGCCTGCCTTTAGCAGCTGTCCGTGCACGCTGCGCTCATAGTAGAGCAACACCTCGCCTTTGGGAATGCGGTTCCACTCCACCAGTTTGGCGTCGCTGTGGCAACGGGCGCAGGTTTGCGGAATGTTCGCGTGATGCACGTGTGACTGCGGGTCGCTCGCTGGGAGGATGTCGTGATGCCCGTGGCAGTCAGCACAGCGCGGCGCATCGGGGTTGCCTCGCGCCACCGCCTCCCCGTGTACGCTGTCTGCGTAGGTTTTGAAAATCGCCTCGGTGAAGGCAGGCGCGCCAGCAACGCGCTCTTCTAAATGGCAGCTGCCACACTGCACCTTCTGGGTGTGTCTGGGATGGGGCAGCTGGGTCGGATCGATGTCGGTATGGCAGTGTGTACACCGCAGGTCTTTGTGAACCGAGCGTTTGAACAGCGCGAGGTCCACATACACACTTTTGCGTTGTCCACGCACGTCAAAGCCATACAGGTCGGTCTGCCCATGGCACCGCTGGCAAGCGGCTATCTCCTGCTGAACGCTTATCGAAGCAGGGGATGCCTGTTGCGCCCACACCACCGCGATTACCAGTAGCGTCGTCGCCCCAGCCGCCAACGCAATGCGGCAACGGGAGTTTAGCATCGTATCCACCTTCTTCCCAACTACGGTTGATGGCACTGATTACAGTATTTGACATCATGGCAGGTGGCGCACTGCGCTGCCTGCAGCTTCTTCACTCCGCTGTAACCTTTCCAACCGCGCTGTTGCCCCAGTTTGGCGTGGGTCTCGCCAAAATCTTTCGGATGGGGCATGGGCACCTTGTGGCAGTCCAAACAGGCATTGCGTCCATGACACACCTGACAGCTCGCGCCACTATCGGTGATGCGGCGGGGATGCTCCTTGCGGAAATCCTCCGTATGAGAGGAAGGGCGCATCTGGTGGCAGGTCTGGCAGGTGTCGGACTGGAAGTTGTGGCACCGCTGGCACAGCACTAGGTTCTGATGCCCGACTTGCGAGTGCTTCTCGTCCCAGCCTTCGGGATGTGGCATCGGCAAGCCGTGGCAGTTCTGGCACGACTGCGGCGTGTGGCAGTGATTGCACAGCTGCCTCATGGTCTCTCCCGACCAACGCATCTTGTCGCCCAGCTGGTTTAACTTGACCCCATGCTGTCGCAACCATTGGGTATCGTGGCGCATGACCCTGTGGCAGCTCTCGCAGTAGTCTGGCGAGTGGCAGGTGGCGCACATCTCTGGACGCTCGGCAGCGTTGCCGAAGTGGAACTTCAGCCACTGCGCATCGTGCGAGCTAGGGCGACGGTTTTGGTGGCATGCCTGGCAGAAGAACGGCTGATGACAGTCGCTGCAGCTAGCAGGGTCTTTGCGCGTCTCAAACTTATGGTTCACGAACCAGTTCTCTTCGAAGTGCGACGCAGGCTTCTCGGGCTCGGTGGGTGGGATGGGTGGCATCTTGGAGTTGGGACCGATGCCCACAATATAGGCTACCAGCGCATCCTCTTGGTCTTTAGGAAGCTGGTAGGCGGGCATAATAGTGTGCTGATTGTGCGCCGCAGGATCTCGCAACAGGGCGCGTACCACCTCAGGGTCTCGTTTGCCGCCCAGACCTAAATCGGGCCCCACTGGACCACCGCCGCCGTTGATGCCGTGGCAGGAGTAGCACTTCAGCTCCACAAAAATCTGCTGCCCGCGCCGCTCTAAGGGGGACAGCCGTTCCGGCTGGGGCAGGGCTTCCATCCCCTTCACGTTGAGCGCGACGATAGCCAGCAGTACCAAAGTGCCTGCACTCAGTGCCTTTAGTCGCTTCCTCGGTTGACGCTCCGGATTGCGCTCCACAAAAGGCACCACGAGTAGTAGAAGGAGCAGGATGGTCGGCAACACAAACGAGCCAACGAACTCCAGGGTGGGCGGGAAGAGGTTGACCAGCTCGTGCATCCATAGCACGTAAAAATCAGGATGTGGCTTGTACGCCGTGTCCATTGGATTGGCGCGCGGCTCTAACGGCGCAGGGAACCGCAACGATAGCCCGATGAGCAACGCCGACAGGATGAGGGCTCCCACAGCAATTCGGGCGGTATGGTCGGGATGTAGCATTTGCGTGTGTGGTACATTGGCTTCTTCCGTAACTTGCACACCGGGCGGCGTTACCCCCAACCGACGCACCTGTAGCACATGCCAAGCAGCCAGCAAGAAGACCAACACAGGCAGCACAAACACGTGCAACACAAAGAAGCGCATCAGGGTGACCGCGCCCACCGTGTCGCCGCCCCGCAGAAAGGCAGCCGTTGCAGGACCAATCAGCGGGATGCCCTCGGCGATTTTCAGACGCACCACTGTGCCCCAATACGCCTTTTGGTCCCAAGGCAGCGCGTAGCCCGTCAAGCCAAAACCGATGACCACCAACAGCAGCAGTACCCCGCTAATCCAAATCATCTGGCGGGGACGCTTGTAGGCTCCCCACAGAAACACTCGGACGACGTGGATAATCATGAGCAGCACGATGAGCCGTGCTGCCCAGTAATGCAGGGCGCGGATGAACTGTCCCGCAGGCAAATAGTGTTCGATATACTGGACCGAGGCGTAGGCTTGGTCTGGCGTGGGACTGTAGTAGAACATCAGCGCGCCGCCAGTGAGGAACAGTACCCCCAGTGTTATCAGGGTCAACGCCCCGAAGATGTGCCACCAGCCCACCCCTTGGGGCAAAGGCTGTGCCCAGAAACGCCCCCATGCGCTGATTAGACCGGTCTCCCGTTCCACCCAGTGTAGCAGTTTTCGCAACATGGTTATCTACCTCCTTGCGACGCGCTATGCGTTGTCTAGGCGCACATACAGCGAGCCACCTTCTACCTTGTACGGGTACTGCATCAGGGGGCGTGGGGGCGGACCTTGTATCACCTTGCCGTCCGCGTCGAAATACGCGACGTGGCACGGGCAGTAGAAGGCGCGCTTACTCGGTTCCCAGCGCACAGCGCAGTTGGCGTGCGTACAGATGTTGGAAAACAGCTTGAACGAGCCATCGGCTCCGCTCACCACGTACACGGTGCTGCGCACTGTGCGGATGACCCAGCCATCTCTGCGCTGATAGCTCAGGGTCACCGCTTTGGGTTCGCCTGCGGGAAACTCGCTGATGTCGCCAACTTTGATCCACGGCGGCGTCTGCTTGCGAAAGGCGGGGAGAATGAGCATCACCAGTGTGGGAATGCCATAGATGAACGCCAAAACGGTCGCCAGTACTTTGACTAGGAACGCCAGCCACTGCCGGCGCGTGACTTGCTGTTCCATCTGTTGCGCTTCCTCGCTCTACGATTTGAATGCGTCAGAACTGCTGTTCGCGTGACCTTTGCTAGAACCCTTCCACATCGCATGGAACGCATTCTTTCTATTTAGATATATCAAGCAACCCTACTGAAATTGTTGAATAGAGTTTTTCCTATTTATATTTTATCATAAGTTTGGGGTTTTTCCTCCTGAAATCTGTTGGCTGCGGTAGGGTCGCCCCTGTCGAGAGGCGACAGGGGCATTGTCAGCTGCTACACGCAAAACAGCTCGTAGGCGTGGCGTAGGGCGGCGAAGGTGTCGTTGCCTTTGGGGATGAACTCGTGCCCCACCCAGCGGTCGTAGCCCGTCTCCTTGATAGCGCGGGCAATGGCGGGGTAGTACAGCTCTTGCGTTTCGTCCATCTCGTTGCGGCCTGGGTTGCCTGCGGTGTGCATGTGTCCAATCCATTGGATGTTCTGGCGGATAGTGCGGATGATATCGCCCTCCATAATCTGCATGTGGTAAATGTCATAGAGCAGTTTGACCGCCGGCGAACCCACCATCTGGCACACTTTCACGCCCCAGGCGGTGCGGTCGCATTGATAGTCCTTGTGGTCTACTTTGGAGTTGAGTAGCTCCACCACCAGCATTACCCCTGCCTCTTCCGCCGCTTTGGCGACCAGCTTCAGTCCCGCAGCGGTGTTTTCCGCGCCGCGCTCATCGTCCAGGCCGTTGCGGTTGCCGGAGAAGCATACGAGATTGGGGATTCTATACCGCTTCGCCAGTTCGATGTTGCGATGCAGTTCCTCGGCGATGCGCGCATGGTTCTCGCGCCGGTTCAGTCCATCCGTCAGCGAGGCATCCCCTACATAGCTGGCTATCTCCAGCCCGTGCTCTTTGACCATATCCAGTATCTCAGGCGGGGCAAGGTCGACCCCATCGTATCCGATGGCTTTTGCCCCCTTGAGCAGCTTCGCGGCGTCACCGCCGATGTCTGGTCGCCCGGCAAAGCACCACCACGAGAACGACTGTTTGAAGGCCATCACCTTTCCTCCTGACGCAGGGTTTGTGCAAAGGGGTTCTCTGCACGCAAGAAAGATTCCTGCAGCCTCACATCATGCGCAACAGCGTGAGGCGTTGGGAGACTATCCGCTGCCTTCCCGCTACGCGTCGGCAACATGGCGGGTTCCTGTCTTTCCGAGCTGATGCTGACGCCAGGTGCTATTTATCCGGCATCAGGCGCAAGGAGGGGTCTTGCTCCAGATATTCGTGGAAGTCAATCATCTCGTCGATAGTAATCGGTCCGAGTTTTTCCACCCGCTCTTTCTCGGAGGGAGTGAGTTCGTTGGCTTCGCCGCGCAGTAGGCGGTCGTTCCATGCCTCCTGTCGGATGAACTGCTCGCCCAGCCTCTTGCATTTGGGGCATCGATAACGGATGTAAACGAAGTTGGAACCAACGCGACGCAGGTAGTAGCCTCGTTGCACCACGTCCTTTTCGTAGATGCGCTGCCCGCAGGCGCAGAAGATACCGGTTCGCATGTTCTGAGAGTCTTCCATTGTCGTTTCTCCTCGTCAGGAGGTGATATGCCACATGCGCGGCACAAAGTACTTGCTATAGGTGTTCATGGCGAAGCGGTCGGTCATGCCCGCTAGATAGTCGCAGACCGCCTGTGCCCGCGTTTCAACACTGCTATTATCGGTTAACAGACGCCCGCTCTGGGGTAGCAGCTCGGGCTGCTCCATGTACAACCGAAATAGCGATTTCAAGATACCCTTTGCCTTGTATAACTCTTTCAAACCGATAGCCTCTTCTTGATAGACCCGTTCAAATAGGAACTCTTTCAGCGCATCTGTGGCTTGCTGCACTGGCTCGCTCATCCGCACGTGCGCGGCATCGAGGCTGTTTGCTATTACATCCAATACCATTGACTCAATGCGCTGAGAGGATGTTTCACCAAGCTGCTCGACGCACTCTGACGGCAAGTCGTTCAGCGTGATGACTCGGGCACGTATGGCGTCGTCGATGTCGTGGTTGACGTAGGCGATTCGGTCGGCGATGCGCACCACCTGCGCCTCCAGGGTGCATTCATCGGGCAGCAGGTCGGCATCGAGGTCGGCTCTGCCTTTACTATGGTACAGGATACCTTCCCGCGTCTCGTGGGTCAAGTTCAATCCCCTGCCCTCCCGCTCCAGCACGTCCACCACGCGCAGGCTCTGCTCCCAGTGGCGGAAGCGTCTTCCAGGCAGATATTCCTGCAACACTTCATCCAGTGCCTGCTCGCCCGCATGTCCAAACGGCGGATGCCCGAGGTCATGGGCGAGGGCAATGGCTTCGGTCAGGTCTTCATTCAATCGCAAGGCGCGGCTGATGGTGCGAGCAATCTGCGCCACCTCCAGCGTGTGGGTAAGGCGCGTGCGATAGTGGTCTTCTTCGGGGTCGAGGAAGACCTGCGTCTTGTGTTTCAGCCGCCGGAACGCTTTGGAGTGCAACACGCGGTCGCGGTCTCGCTGGAAGCAGGTTCTAACGGGGCAAGGTGGCTCTGGACGCAGCCTGCCGCGCGACATCACGCTTTTCGCCGCGTACGGCGAGAGGGTTTGTAACTCCCACTGCTCAATCCGCTGGCGAATCGAACCGTCCCGGATGGCGACGTTGGTCATGAAATAAACACTCAGCACTGAGTTCAATTTCAGGTATAAGTATACTGTATTCTGCTGGCATGTGCAACATCAGCGAAGACAAAAACGCGGGCTAAAGCTTCGGCTACGTTGAGTGTATGGAGGTCCACCTACCTCTACGAGTAGTATGGTCATATATCTGCCAGTTGCACCAAGGCGCGAGCTGGGGGAAGGACGGCGCACCGTCCTCCCCCTTTGCCCGAGCCCGAGCGATTAGAAGCGGTAATTCGCCTCGACGAAGAACAGTCCGCCATCGTCGCCAGCAGGATAGACCGAACGGACAACGCCCCTGCCCTGAACCCAGCTCTTGTAGAGCGAAAGCTGCAAGTTATTGTTGACGCGGTAGCTCAGGGAGATGTCCAACAGCTCGGCGAGATCGCGATTGCCCCCCGACGGTCTGCCTGCGATACCGAAGGTGGCGTTGTCGAATGCACCGCCCCCTGCGTACCACAGGTCTTCCCGACGCTGCAGGCGAAGGCGGTGAAAATCCGCTCGAAGCGACCAGCGCGGATGCGGGGTCAACATCACCTGCACGAAGGTGTCTTCTAGGTTCATGGAGTTGTAGAATGGGGTCAAAGCGTAAAGGCGGGGCGTGTGCGTGCCGGGGAAGAAGGTCTTGTGCGTATCGTCAGCGTTGTTGTCATCGCCAGACCCCACAAAGTAGCCAACGCGCACCCACGGCTTCCACGTGCTTGGGAACTGGAAGCCCGCTTCGGCCGCCAGCGCATATGCCGAGTGTCTCAGGTTGCCCCATTCTCCGCCTTGCAGCGCTGCCCACAGCAGCAGGTCGGCGCGCCCAGCGGCGCTGTTCCAGTCCTGCGCCCAGTGTCCGCCCAGCGTCCAGACACGTACGTCCTTGTTATCTGCCTGACGCACCGCCTGGGGACGGTTATCCACTTTCAGCACATCGCGCGAGTCACGAAACCATCCCCAGAAGAGACGCCAGCTGTAATTCGTAGTGCCTTTTTCGAGAGCGCGCGCGTAAGCCAGGTAGAGCTGATTGACCCGTGTGAGCGTCGGGTTGGCGTTCAGCTCAAAGGCGCCTTGGGTGGGATACGCGGCAAACGCCACCCAGCGCGACGTGTCACCGCCAAACTGCAGCAACACCCCGTCGAAGGAGCGCGTAATGGGCGAGAAACCGAAGGGACCAATCAGGCGGTTACTAAGTCGGTTCGTGTGTAACCAGTTTAAGCCCGCGTCTTTAACGGTAACCTCGCGCCCGTCGGCATACTCCATTCGTCCAACTCGGACAGTGCCCCAATCCTGTTTCCACTGGATGTTCAACTGTTTCAGGAACAGGCTCGCGCGGTCATCTCCGTTCACCGCCTTCAGGGTACCGCCGAAGCCCAGCTGTCCTGCAGGGGGCGGCGCAACGGCATTGGGCACGCTGAATAGCCCCGCTTGCGCCAGCTCGGCCGTCCAGACCGTGTTTCCCGAGCTGCCAGTTAGCCCGAGGCGCAACAGCGAATGGGCGTAGGTGTAGTCTGCGTCGTAGCCGGGCACATTGAACCACTGCCAGTCCTCGATGCGCACGCGCCAGTTGCCCTGAACAGTGGGCTGTTGAGCAACCGCCGTTGTCATCAGCAGGCTCGCAAGGGCGACAGCGAACCAGGTGAATCGTCTCATAGACACATGCCTCCTTTCCACTTGGATATTTGGTTATATCTATCTGATTATCCTGCTTCAGTTTGTCGATGCGGCGTGAGCTGACGCAGCAGCATCCGCGCGGCGACATCGAAACAGTAGCCAATCACGCCGATAACCAGAATCACCGCCATCATCTCGCTATAGGCGAGCCGGTCTCGAGTGTCCAAGATATAATAGCCGAGCCCCGCGCTCACCCCGAGCATCTCTGCGGGTACCAGCACAATCCAGGCAATGCCTACCGCTAACCGGAAGCCAGTCAACACATGCGTCAGCACGGCGGGCAAGTACACCAGTCGCACCAGCTCCCAGCGACGCGCCCCCATGCTGCGAACCGCCAGTATCCACTGCCTGTCGATGTGCAAGATGCCTGCCCGCGTGTTCAGCATAATGGGAAACACCGTGGCGATGCCCACCAAGAAATACACCGGTGCGTCGCCGATGCCGAACACCATGATGGCTAAGGGCATCCACGCCAGTGGCGAAATCATGCGCACCAGCTGTAGCACTAGGGTCGTGGCGCGTTCCAACCAGCCCACCGTGCCCAGCAACACTCCAAGCGGCACCCCTACTGCGGTGCCAATAACTAGTCCGACAATCACCCGTTTCAGGCTCACGGCGATGTGGGGCAAGAGCGCACCCGAGCTGAGCAGTTCCCACAGGCTGCGCAGAGTGGGCAGGGGAGCAAACGCCGCCAGCACGCTCTCTGCACCACGCGACAGGCTCCACAACTGCCAGCCCAGCAGCAGCACCCCCAGCCCCGCCAGCGGCAACAGCCGGTTGTGCCATTGCAGGGGTGGTACGGCGGCGGGTTTTACCGCTGTGGTCATGGCGCAAACTCCTCCCGACGGATAAGCTGTCGGGGCAGACCGAAGACTTGCGCTCCGCCTACTGCGGCAATCGCCTTGCGCACGAAGCGGTCATCCACCAGATCGCGCACCACTTGCTGCGGCTTGAGCGTGCGCAGGAAGTCGCGGTTGCCTTCCACCTGCGTGCGTTGCAGCAGGCGCACCAGCAGCTCGGTGTAGGACGGGAAAGGATACGGCTGAAAGTCGATACGGGGTACCTTCCACCCTTTGTGACGGATAGCCCCCTCTTGCTGGTAGATAACGGGGTCGTATTCCACCAGCACCCGACGCAGCACTGCCTCAGGATGGGGCGTGTAAGTGCCTGCCTCGCGCGACAGCAGGCGTGCCGTCGCTGCCCGGTTTTGGCGTATCCACTGCTGCGCTTTCACCACCGCGTTCACCACCGCTTGGCTCCAGTCAGGACGTCGTTGCAGGTCGTCCTCGTGCATCAACACGACGCAGCAGGCGTGGTCGCGCCATACGTCTCCAGACAGCCGCAGCACCCGCCCGACGCGGTTGACTTCGGCGGCTGCGTTAAACGGGTCTGCCACAATGTATCCTGCGATGGAGCGGTTCGCTAGGGCAGAGACCATCTCGGGCGGCGGCATCACCACCAGCCCGACCTCGTCCTCGCTCAGCGAACGTCCCTGTGGACGAAGCACTGGCTTGAGCCCTTCGCGGCGCAACATCTCTTGCAGGATGATGTTATGCACCGAGTAGTAGAAGGGGATGGCTACCTGCTGTCCGCCTAGCTGCTGCAGGGAGCGAATCTGGGGCTGCACGGTAATGGCGGAACCGTTGGTATGATTCCACGCCACCACCTTTGCTGGAAACCGATTTCCGTAACGTAGCAGAATAGCGGTAGGCATCAGGATATGCACCACATCCACTTGGCGAGCCATGAACGCCTCGACCAGATTTGGCCAGGCGCGGAACAGACGGGGGGGCTCTACGGTTAACCCCTCTGCCTCGAACATCTTTCGCGCGTGAGCAACAAGCAGTGGCGCTGCGTCGGTAATCGGCAGGTAGCCGATTCGCACGGGCTGTTCCTTGCCGCGTTGGGGGGCAGCTGGCGTCTGAGCCAGCAACGTGCCGATCGCCGCCAGCGAGAAGGCGTGACAACAGTTCAAATGACCCAATCCGCGACCTCCTTTCTTTCCTCTTGAAGGGTGCTATGCTTGGCAAGATGCTCTACAATCGTGGCATGGAGATGCACCATTTGGGCATCTCGATACCGCCGGGGATGTGGCACACTGATGTGCCATTGCTGTTCTATACGTCCGGGGCTCGCGCTCATCAGCAGCACTCTATCCGCCAGAAAGAGCGCTTCATCGATATCGTGCGTAACCAGCAGGCAGGTAGTGTTTTGCCCATGTACCAGCTGAAGCAGGGTGCATTGCAGGTGGTGGCGGGTATGCGCATCTAAGGCAGCAAAGGGTTCATCCAGCAGCAACAGTGAAGGGTTTCGCACCAGCGCCCGCGCCAAAGCCACCCGTTGTGCCATGCCCCCGCTCAGCTGATGGGGATAGTGGCGTGCGAACGCCTCCAGCCCTACAGCGCACAACACGCTCTGCACCTTACGACGCAACACCGCAGCGGGTAGCTTCTCATGGCGCAGGTGCAATCCCAGTGCCACGTTCGACCACACATTGCGCCAAGGCAGAAGGCAGGGGTCTTGGAATACTACTGCTACTTCGGGATGCGGCTCGCGCAGCGGCTTGCCGTCCAGAAGCACCTCCCCGCCATCTGCGGGCTGCAGCCCGGCGATAGTCAACAGCAGCGACGATTTGCCACATCCGCTAGGACCCAGCAGGCACACAATCTCTCCCTGTCGCACTTCGAACGAGATTTGCTCGAAGGCAACGACCGTTGCGTCGCGTGTGCGGTAGACTTTCGTCAAGTCGGCTACCCGTAACAGGGGCAGGGCGTTGCTCATCACGCTGGACGCTCCTTCGGGGATTGCTGAAGTTGCAGTGCCAGCTGGGTTGTGCTAGGCGTTAGTACGGGCAAGAAGGTGACCTCGCGCAGACGTCGCGCCGTGCCGCTGTTGCGGAAGTATGCCGCGCCGCCTGCCGCTTCCAGTTCCAACTGTACCGCCTTAACAGCCAGCTCCACCCATTGGATGCGCGTCTGGAATAGGCGGCGCAGGGCAGATTGCCCGTGCCGGTTTTGCTGCGCAAGCCGCTGCGTGCGGCGGTAAAGTCGATGCCACTGTTGGCAGGCGGTTTCCACCCGCTGTTCGAGAATCGCCTTCGCGCCTTGCATTTTCGCTGAGGCCTCCTGTAGGGCACGCTGGGCTATACCCATCGGCAGTCCGCACTGTAGCAGCAAAAAGCGGGGGCGCACTTTTTGAAGAAAGCCGTTGGCATCGTCGCTCAGCAGCCATTGATTGGGCAGCCGCACGGAGCGCAGCGTCAACGACGCGGTCTCGGAGCTCTGTAAGCCCAACAGCTGGAACGTTTCGCTACGCTCAAGCCCTTGCGCCTCCGCGGGCACCGCAGCCACGATTGCCTGCCGCTCGTCCACCTGGGCCGCCACCGCCACCACGAAGCGGTCTGCCTGCAGGTTCGATGCCCACGGCAGATGACCGTCTAGTTCGAACTCCTGCCCGTACCACACCGCCTGGGTGCGCAGGGGCTCTAAACCGCCGAGGTACTTCATGGCGTTGGATAGCCCAGTCGCCCCGGCACGGCGGGCAGCTAACATGTGGGGCAACAGGGTGTCGCGCAGGGCGGTGTTCGGCGTGTGCAGCAGATACTCAATGAACACCCGCTGGCACCAGAACAGAAACGCCGTGGTGAGACACTCCGCGGAGACCTCCGCGATGGCTTGCACCGCCTCCCACAGGCTGTCGCCTTGACCTCCCAGCTGCTGCGGCACGCCATGATGCAGATACCGTTGCTCCGCCAGCAACTGCAGGGCGCGCTGGGCGTCCCCCTGCCCGTCGTTCATCGCCAACGCTGCTGCCACCAGATGCTCTCGAACTGTCTGTGCCGCCACCGTATGCCTCCTTATCGCACGTTCTGGATGGTAGTAACGTGGTCTACCGGCGCACCAACCACCTCGCGTGCCTTCAGCACGGTCTGCTCGTCGGGGCTGTCGTACAGGCACAGGCACTTGCTCATGTCCTCGCAAACATAGGTGCGCTCGAACTTCACTTCTGGCACCTGCGCGTATAGGGGCGATTTCTCAGCCTTGCGCTTCAAGTAGGCTTCCATCGTCAACCCAGCGGGCAGGTTCCACTCCACGAGGTAGTTTGCCCGGGCTTTGCGCTGACGCACGGTCTCCAGGTCCTGCCCGACTAGCCGCACCTGCTTTACCAGCTCCGCCTGCAGGCCGCTGTGGGCAAACGCCTCACGCGCCGCCTGTTCATCTTTGACCAGCAACACCACATATAGGCGGTTGTCCTGCGCACTGGCTTGAGCTTCCAGCAGTTCGGCGTGCGCCTCAACAGCCTGAAGCCGCTGCTCCAACTCGGAACGTTCTATCCCGTTGCAGCTGCTTTCAATGAGGTAAAGGTTCACTACAGGCACCTCCTTCAGTAGTTTACTATGATGATACCTTTAGTCAACATAAATGTCAAGGGCAGATGGGGGTGTTTCGAGCAATGGGGTGGTCACTGGCGGCGACTGGAAGCGTGTCGGGTTCCGCGCGAGGTGGGTGACATCGCTTTCGATTGCTCAGGATATAGCTTGGACGACATTCCTGTTGCGCGAGGAAGGTTCTACCAGTTAATCGGGTAGACGCTGATGTTGGTGAAGCAACCCACCAGCGTCCAGAAGCCGCCGTTGAGGAAGTCGCCCAGTATCAAGCCGAAGAAGAAAGGCAAGGACTGTCGGTAGAGCCTCATGCCACCGAAGCGTAGCACCACCCACTTGAGTATCCACGCGATGACAAAAGGCAGCCACACCATCTGCATGGTCAGCGTGTGGGCGATGGCGTAGCCGACTGGATGGAAGGGGAACCAGGAGAGCTGAGTGCGCAAGACGGCTAACGCGATGGTGATTAACATGCCAACCGCCGCAGCGATGGTGCCGTTGACATCTGCCTTCAGGGGCGTTTTGATGGCGTCTGCTAGCGCGTCGAAGGGAGTGCGTCCCATGTAGGTGCGCCACGGTTCGGCTTTCGCCCCTGCGCCGAACTGATACCAGATGGCTAAAGCCATAATAAACGAGACGATGAACCCTAGCGCAATCGCGGTCATCATCGCGATAGCAAGGTGGCGCAGATTCGCCCGCATCTCCCCGCCCATCTTAAACCCATCCAACTGGTGCGGCATGGAGATGCAACGCAGGTCGAAGTTCGCCAGCGGCGCGCGCATGTATGCCAGGATGGTCAGGTCTTGCACGCGGAAGCCCGTCGTGCCGAAGGTGGTGGTCATCAGTTGGTAGACGTCCACGCTCGGGCCGAATAGCCAGGCGTTTCCGCTCTCGGCGCGGGTGCGGGTTGCTGCCATCATATAGGACAGCGCTAGCAGCACCAGCACTGCCGCCGCGCCCCAGCTCATGCCTGCCACCACGCAGAACGCCATACTGCCCAGTAACCCCACAAGGAAGCCCAGCACCGCCCAACGATAGGGCATCGGTTCGTCGCGGTCGTCGCCTTTGCCCTGCCAGGCGGTCTGCCAGACCTCCTTCAGATGCCTTCGCGCCAGATAGAGGCTAATGGCAGCCAGTCCCAGAAATGCACCCGCGCCTTGATGTCCCGTCCACGGATACACGCTTTGCGCCGCGCCTCCCGCCGCTGCTGTCCAGCCCATCGCTGAACCCAGCACCAGCTCGGCTTTTGTCACCAGGTAGAAAAACCAGCAGCTGAAGGTGACTTCCAGCGACAGCAGGTAGGCGATACCGATGACAAAGGGATAAAAAGACATGGGAGTATAGCCGATGGCGTTCCAGGGGGGAGTGGTCACCCACTGTCCAATGTCCAGACGGCTGGTGGCGCGCAGGGGGACTTCGGGCACGGCGGGATAGTTGAGATGGATGGTATTCAATGTGCCGAGCGTAAATGGGATGGCAAAGCCGAGCCACAGCAGGCGGTTGCTAAACAGCGATTGCGGCTCGCGGATGAGGGCGAGGGGCAAGGCAACGGTGGGAAAGGTCAACCGCTCACGCTCCACCCACTGGCGGCGCATAATGGCCATGAGGCACAGACAGGTGAAGGTATAGACGGTCATGAACAGCGTCCATGCGCCGATTTGTTTCCACCACAAGCCCAGCGGTACTGGTGCGTTGCCCTGATAGAAGTATTTTAGCGCGAACTCGTTCTTCTGCGCCAGCCAGTCTGGGATGTAGCGATGAAACAGCTCTGCCCAGCGGTTTTCGGGCGAGGCGTAGTAGAAGGCAGCGGTAACGGTAGGCACGATGAAGTGCAGTGCCCCAGAAGAGGACAGCACCGTCGCTACTGTCATCATCACGTAGATGACGAGCAGCTCCTGCGGGCTCAGTGCCCAGCGCGCCGCCACCCGTCGCAGCAGCTGGTTGAGTACCACCAGCGCGACCAGGGCGTTGAACGCGCCGACGGGGATGGAAGTGTTGGCTAGGGCGGTGTGTCCCCGTTGACCCAGCACCAGCTCCGCCCAGTGTATCCACAGGTCCACTAAGATGACGCAGATGATGCCGATGAGCCATGCGCGTGCGCTGAGGGCACGTCCGGTGGCGGTGGTTGTTGTGGCGGCAGGCTCCTGCACGCGGGTTTTCGCTACCGTTGGTGAGTAAGGTACTGTCCGTTTGCGCCAAGAGAGCATTTGCCAACCTCGAGCATCTCGTCTGGATTGGTCGGTATCTTTTAATCGTTTAATTATGCTTTTGCCGCGCCTTTTCCTGCAGATAAGGCAAACAGGTTTCTTGCTCCGATAATATACAGGGGGCTTTCTTTCGCAGTCTTCCCGTGCAAACCAGCTGCATCTTTGGATGGAGGTTCTGCTATGGGTCTGAAGTCGCCACTACAGCCTTCAGTGGACGGAGCTTTTTGGGTGTTTTTTAACGAGGACAAGACGCAGGCAATGCTGCTGGTGGCTCCGCCACAGGGAGACGGCAACGCCGTGCGGGTAGCGGATGTGGTACGCGCGCTAGAGGAGATGGGGGTGGCGTATGGCATCAACCAGCAGGCTATCCGCGAGGCGATCGAGCGAGCCACCGCAACTGCCAACAAGGTGCAAGCGGTAGTGGCGCAGGGGGTTTTACCCGTGCATGGCACCGACGCCAAAATCAACTACCGCCTGCCCGAGGAGGCGGTGTTGCGCCCGTTGCCGACGCTACTGGATGGAAGCATCGACTACCTGCAGCTAGACCCGGCGCGTTACGTTCAGGCAGGGCAGTTGATTGCTACGGTGGTACCCGCACAGCGGGGACGTCCGGGGCGCACGGTGACCTTTCCCCCTCAGACGGTGCCGCAGCGTCCGGGCAAAGAGGCGAACCTGCGTGCAGGCGAGCATGTGGAGGCTTCCAGTGATAATTTGCAGTTCACTGCGGAGACAGCGGGCTACGTGTATTTGGCGGGGGAACGGCTGAGCGTGCTGCCTGCGACGCCAATCAGCGCAGACTTGCAAGGGGAACAGGTGTTCACTGGTGCGCTGGTGTTGAAGGGCAACCTGCGTCCAGGGGCACAGGTGCGCGTGCAGGGTAATGCGGCGGTGGGCGGGCAATGCGAGGGAGCATCGCTGAGCGCACGGGGGACATGCTACCTGCGGATGGGGGCGAAACGCTCGTCCATCGCCGCGGATAACAACATCCTGCTAGGCGACAGCGCTGTGGACTGCACGCTCAGCACGCGCAGAAAGGTCATTGCGCTGCATGAACAGGTGCAGATTGCCGGAGGGCGCATAGTGGCATTTGAAGGCGTGGAGGCGTATACTATTGGTACACCTGCATGGACGCCCACTGAGGTAGTCGTGGGGGTGGA
>Ga0272447_1000569_pt1 | contig 27193 bp, 25 predicted proteins | sample YNPCB0133_FD_194589 | JGI IMG/M metagenome (GOLD analysis project Ga0272447, IMG submission 194589) | Hot spring microbial mat communities from Yellowstone National Park, WY, United States - YNP-CB-013-3 | ecosystem: Environmental > Aquatic > Thermal springs > Hot (42-90C) > Sediment | place... | reverse complement strand
CGTAGTGGTTTTGCCGTTGGTGCCGGTGATCCCCACCCAAGGGTACGCCCGCAAATGACGCCAAGCCAACCCCATTTCCCCGACGACATCCACCCCCAATTCCCGTAGCTGCTGCAACACGGGAATATCCCAAGGTACGCCCGGACTGACCACCACCAGTTCCGGCCAGGGAGCCGCCACAGCAAACGGTTGCCCCAGATGAACCTCGATCCCCAGGGATATCAACGCAGCCTGCTGTTGTAGCAAAGCGGGAGAAACCTGCCCATCTTGCACTTCCACCTGCCAACCCTGGCGATGCAACAACTGCGCCGCCGCCAACCCAGATTTACCCAACCCCAACACCAGCGCTTTACCCATCAGGTTTTGACAATCTGGGAAAAGTCTGCCAATACCGAAGCACTATTGCGAATCAGACCTAATAAGTTCAAGCGATTGCGTTGTATATCCGGGTTCGCATCCATGACCAAAACACTTTCCGGTCCATCAAAAAACCTGGCCAACACCGGGGCAATTGCCTGCAACCCTTGGATCAAACCGTCGTAGTCGCCGGTGCGCTGGGTAGCTGTCGCCTGGGCAAGTAATTGGGTTACGGCTTGGTACAGTTCCTGCTCAATGGGTTGCTGAAACTGCTGCGGGTCAATCACACCCTCTGGCGTCAATACATCCGGGGGCAAAGTTCCCTGATTGGCCAAACGGCTGGCCCGATTCACCGTGGCATAAATGGCCTGCAAAATGCCATTGGTACGTAGGGTTTGCAAGAGACTGGCCCGGTGGAAAAAGTCCTGGAGATTGGCGCTAATTTTCGCCAGCATCGCCGGTTGGTGGGGGTCAACCAGGGCATGAATTAAGTCGTAATCTAACCCCTGTTCCTGCAAAAGACTTTGGAGACGTTGGCCCAATAACAGATACCACTGCCGCTGGATTTCTTCCCGCTGACACGCAGGATAATCCACCGCCACAATCTCCACCATATCCAGCACCAACTGCGCCAGATTCACAGGGTAGGTCGGGTAAATCTGTGCCGCAATTAACACAATCGTCCGCACGGCCCGCCGCAGAGCAAAGGGGTCAGAAGAACCCGTAGGCACCAATCCCACCGCCAAAATGCCCACCACCGTATCCAAGCGGTCCGCTAAGGCCACCCACTGGCCTACTAACGTCGTCGGCACGTCCTGGTAGTGTTCCGCAATGGCTTGGGCCACCGCCGCCGTTTCCCCGGTTTGCGCCGCATAGTGCCCGCCCATCACCCCCTGCAATTCACTGAATTCCCCCACCATTTGGGTCACCAAATCCGCTTTACACAGATGGGCCGCCCGCAGGATGTCCTGCACGCAGGTCTCTGGGTAGGACGTCGCCGCCAGCGTACGACGCAGTAACGTTTCAATACGGCGCACCTTATCCCAAACCGAACCCAACTGCTCCTGGAACGTCACCTGTGCCAGTTGGGGAACGTAGGCGGCCAGCGGCTGGCGCATATCCGTTTGGTAGAAAAATTGGGCATCAGCCAACCGTGCTTGGAGTACCCGCTCATTCCCCTGACGAATGGTGTCGGCACAGGCCGGATGGCCATTGCTGATGGCGACAAAATGGGGCAGCAAGTGTCCTTGGGCGGCAAACACAGGAAAATACCGCTGGTGTTGGGTCATGACGGTTGTGATAACGGGTGTGGGCAAATGCAGATAGGCAGGGTCAAAACTGCCCAAAATCCCACTCGGCCACTCCACCAGTTGGGTCACTTCCGCCAAGAGCGCAGCCGGAACTGCTACCCGACTGTCGGCAGGACGCACTCGCTCCAGTTCCTGGCAAATCTTGGCTTGGCGGCGCTGCACATCCGGCTCTACCCCCGCCTGCCGCAGACAATCTAAGTACGCCTCTGCCCGGGGAATGTACACCGGATCGGGATGCAATACCCGATGGCCATAGCTAATCCGGTCGCTGTGCAGCCGTTCCGAACCGTTTTCCAACGTCACCGGCACCACCTGGTCGCCCCACAACGCCAACACCCAGCGAATGGGACGGCTGAATTTCACGGGGCCATCCCCCCAGCGCATGAATCGGGGTCCCGTTAACCCCTGCCACCAGCGGGGCACCAGTGTCGCTAGAACCTCCGGCATGGGACGACCCGGTAGCGTTTGCCGCAAATAGACAAATTCCCCCTTGGGCGTCTGCCGCCGTTCCACCTGGGACAGTTCCGCCTGACGTGCCCGCAAAAACCCCAACAACGCCGGGGTCGGTTCCCCATTGCGATAGGCAGCCTGCACCGCTGGGCCTTTGACCTCCACCTGCTGATCCGCCTGCCGCTCCGGTAACCCTTGGCAATAGACCGCTAAGCGCCGGGGCGTCCCATAGTAGGAAATCTGCTGGGGATGTACATCCACATCCTGGAAGCTGGCCGGGATCAGGGATTGCCATTGCGCCAGTGCCGCATCCACAAAATCCGCTGGCAATTCCTCCGTACCCAATTCCCAGACAAAATCCGTCATGTGCAGCCCCAACCCGCCTCCTATGGACACTCCTGCCGACTAAAGTCGAGGGATTCTCACGCAGTCCACAAACGGACTTATGACAGCGTAGCCGAATCGCCCCTACCCAGTTTTTTACTTACTTTCCGCCTCTGTCGCTGGTTGGGTTTTTCACCAAATCGTAGCGACTATAGCTAGGTAGGTTAAGGTTGTCGCCTTAAGATTCTGGGAAACCAATGTGGGGCTACGCCCAGCGACCCATATCATGCCAACCTTTGTATGCTTAGCTATAGGCTTAGCATAGCACAGACATAACCCCTCGCTTGAGGGCCTTTCCACCCCGCAGCATCAAGATAAAGCGCTAGTCTCCCAACAGGCGTTCTACCCAGGTGAGCACCCCCGCCAGCTTCCGCACCGCCTTCTGCTTGAGCTGCTGGAACCGTTGGTGCCGTTGCCAGGCTTGCCAATCCCGCTCATAGGCTTCCCCCTCCCGTTGCAGGGTTTGCCACAGATGCCACAGCACCGATAGCCCTAAAGGCGTGGCCACCAACAACGGGACGTAGTAAGGCCAGGCCAACCCCCGACTGGTCCACAGCAACACCCGCCCGTCCCAAGCCCAATCCAGCAACAGAAAAGGCAAAGTCACCAAAACCGTAATGACACTGGAGCGAGTTGCGTGCGCCCGCCAGACCCGCCACCGCCACTGGTGAAACGCTTGCCGCTGCTGCTCCAAATGCTGCGCCTCTCGCCAGGCCCGCTCCGCCTCCGCCAAATCTGCTGGCGAAATCCCTAATTCCTGGGCAATTTCCTGCAACTGCGCCTGCGTCAAGGTATCCGTCAGCTGTCCTTGCTGCATCTGGCGGGCAATCGCCCACTGCAAAATCCCCTGGACTTCCTCTGGACGATAGGTGGGTTGCATCAGCCCTACTCAAGGAGCGGGTTTCACATCCACAGTCGTTGCCGGGTTCAGCAACTGCCGCTGTTTGGCCCGAAAAGCCTCTGCTGCCCGGGAGATATTCCCACGACTATCCTCCAGAAACTCAGACATACTGCGGCTGTTGGCCCGAAAGGCTGCGTTATTGATAAATTCCATCATGTTTACTGCGGGTGACGTAGTTTCTGCCGTCGGGCCTTGGTACTCATCCTGCCGCCGGGGGGCCAAAAGATTACTGGCCTGCGCCATCACCGGTGTTGCCATCGCCAGCACCCATGCCAACGTCATCAACAGCCTCAGTAGCATCACCGTCCCTCCCAACAAAATTCATGCACCATCTGATTGGGGCCGCCTAGACCAGTTATAACACGCCCCAAAACCAAACCCCCAGGATTGCTCCCAGGGGCTTGGCTTCATACCAGGGTCATCCCACTAGTCCAAATCGGGCATGGACAACACCGGCTCAGCCTTGCGGTCAATGCCTTTCTCAAAGCCCGCCGCTGCTGCCCGTGCCCGCCCCGCATGCCACAGGTGCCCGACCAACAGGAAAAAGGCCAGGATGAAGTGGGAAGCGGCCAACCACGCCCGGGGAGACACATAGTTCACCGAGTTGATTTCCGTCGCCACCCCACCTACCGAGTTGATCGAACCCAAGGGTGCATGGGTCATGTACTCCGCCGCCCGGCGTTCTTGCCAGGGTTGGATGTCATTTTTCAGCTTGTTCAAATCCAAGCCGTTCGGCCCGCGCAACGGCTCCAACCAAGGCCCCCGGAAATCCCAAAAGCGCATGGTTTCTCCCCCGAAGATGATCTCCCCGGTAGGCGAACGCATCAGGTATTTCCCTAGACCCGTCGGCCCTTGCGCCGAAGCGATATTCGCCCCCAGCTTTTGGTCCCGGATCAAAAACGTCAACGCTTGCGCTTGCGACGCCTCCGGCCCCGTCGGCCCGTAAAACTCGCTGGGATAGACCGTGTTGTTGTACCACACCGTAAAGGAAGCGATAAAGCCCATCAGGGACAAGGCCCCCAGACTGTAGGACAAGTAGGCTTCCCCGGACCAAATCAGCGCGCGCCGCGCCCAGCCAAAGGGTGTGGTGAGGATGTGCCAAATCCCGCCGAAGATGCAGAGGAACCCGACCCAGATATGGCCGCCGATCACATCCTCCATATTGTCCACCCCGGCGATGGAACCGGCACCCCCAAAGGGCGAATTCAGCACATAGCCAAAAATCACCCGCGGGTCCAAGGTGGGATTGGTAATCACCCGCACATCGCCACCTCCCGGCGCCCAGGTGTCATACACCCCGCCCAGGAACATGGCCTTCACCACCAACAGGAGCGCCCCCAACCCCAAGATGATCAGGTGAATCCCCAAAATGGTGGTCATCTTGTTTTTGTCCCGCCAGTCGTAACCGAAAAACGGGAACGACTGCTCCAGGGTATCCGGGCCAATCAGGGCATGGTACAGCCCGCCAAAGCCCAACACCGCCGACGAGACCAGGTGCAATACCCCCGTCACAAAATAGGGCGTAATGTCCACCACTTCCCCGCCTGGGCCAACCCCGTACCCCAGGGTCGCCAAGTGGGGCAGGAGAATCAGCCCCTGCTCATACATCGGTTGGTTGGGGTTAAAATGGGCCACCTCGAACAGGGTCATCGCCCCGGCCCAAAACACGATCAAGCCCGCATGGGCCACGTGCGCCCCCAACAACTTACCGGACAGCTCAATCAAACGGGCGTTGCCGGCCCACCAGGCATAACCGGTGGAATCCTGATCCCGACCGCCAACGACAAAACCAGGACTATAGAGCGTTTCCACGGGGCAGAACCTCCTCGGGGAAGACAAAGTTTTCGTGCGGTTGATCCATGGGTGCCATCCACGCCCGGATGCCCTCGTTCAACAGAATGTTCTTCGTATAGAAGGTTTCAAACTCGGGATCCTCCGCCGCCCGCAACTCCTGCGACACAAAGTCATAGGCCCGCAGGTTCAGCGCCAGACCCACCACGCCGATGGAGGACATCCACAGACCCATCACCGGCACAAACAGCATGAAAAAGTGCAACCAGCGCTTGTTGCTAAAGGCAATCCCAAAAATCTGAGACCAGAACCGGTTAGCCGTCACCATCGAATAGGTTTCTTCCGCTTGGGTCGGCTGGAACCCCCGGAATGTATTGGGCGTATCCGTATCTTGGTACAGGGTATTCTGCACCGTCGCCCCGTGGATGGCACACAGCAACGCCCCACCGAGCACACCGGCCACGCCCATCATGTGGAAGGGGTTCAAGGTCCAGTTGTGGAACCCTTGGAAAAACAGAATAAAGCGGAAAATTCCTGCCACCCCAAAACTGGGCGCAAAAAACCAACTGGATTGCCCCAGGGGATAAATCAAAAACACGGACACGAACACCGCAATCGGCGCCGTGAACGCCAGCGCATTATAGGGACGCACCCCCACCAGCCGGGCAATTTCCAACTGACGCAGGCAGAACCCAATCAGCCCAAAGGCCCCATGCAGCGCCACAAAGGTCCACAGGCCGCCGATTTGACACCAGCGGGTGAAATCCCAATTTGCCTCCGGCCCCCACAAAAACAGCAGCGAGTGACCAAAGGCATCCGCCGGAGTCGAAACTGCCGCCGTCAGGAAATTACAACCTTCCAGGTACGAAGAAGCCAAACCGTGGGTATACCAAGAGGTGACAAAGGTCGTGCCGGTCAGCCAGCCCCCCAATGCCAAATAAGCGCAGGGGAAAAACAGCAACCCTGACCAGCCCACAAACACAAACCGATCCCGCTTCAACCAGTCATCGAGGACGTCGAACCATCCCCGCTCCTGGGCGCGTCCAATGGCAATGGTCATCGTCGTTCTCCAAACAGAGCGCAAAGATTAGGACAAAACCGCCCGTAAACTTTCCTGTAGTTACCACTCTAGCCTCCCGCCGGAGTCCGTGTGGCTATAAGGAAAATTTACGTTTCTTTACGGTTTGTTCTCATTATAGGAGCAACCAACCCGATTGTGGGGTAAACCGTCCCAAGAGCCTTTGCGCACCTCCAAAACAAATAAGGGGTGTCACCCGTTGTAACACCCCCTTGCCACCCACCAACTGCTGCGCTACACGTCCTCTTTCACAAATCCAGCGTAAGCCTCCATGGCGTGTTCGCCCACATCCAAGCCCTTGAGTTCTTCCTCCGGGGGCACCCGCAGGCCAAACACCCCTTTCAGGATCAGCCAGGCCACCGCACTGGTGACAACGACCCAGCCACCCACAATGATCACCCCTAGAAACTGCGCCCAGAGCGGCCCAAAGCCACCACCGAAGAACAGGCCAGTCCCCGGTCCATCCGTGTAGAGACCACCCTCTTTGGCTCCTTCAGCAAATAGTCCCACCGCCAGCGTGCCCCAGACACCGCACACCAGGTGTACTGACACCGCTCCTACCGGGTCGTCAATTTTAATCTTGTCGAAAAACGAAACCGAAAACACCACCAGCACCCCAGCAACCAGACCAATGATCACCGCAGATACCTGATTGACAAACGCACAGCCTGCCGTGATGCCCACCAGCCCCGCCAGGATGCCATTAATAATCATGGACAAATCCGGCTTGCCAAACAAACTCCAAGACGTCACCGTGGCCGCAATGGCCCCTGCCGAAGCCGCCAAATTGGTCGTCAAGGCAATATGTCCAATGGCTGCCGGATCGGCCGCCATCGTAGAACCCGGGTTAAATCCAAACCACCCCAACCACAGGATCAAACACCCCAGGGTGGCAAACCCCAGATTATGCCCGGGAATCGCATTGATGCCACTTTCGGTGTACTTCCCAATCCGGGGACCCAGCAGTGCCGCTCCCATGAGTGCTGCCCAACCCCCCACCGAATGCACCACCGTCGAACCGGCAAAATCCCAAAATCCCAAGTCGGACAGGAACCCACCGCCCCAGACCCAGTGACCGCCAATCGAGTAGATAAAACCCACTAAAATGAAACTGAAAAACAGGAAGTCAATAAACTTAATCCGTTCGGCCACGGCCCCGGAAACAATCGTTGCCGCTGTCCCCGCAAAAGCCACCTGGAACAAAAACTTCACTGACAAGGGCACTCCCGTCCAATTCAGCGCACTGAATATGCCTTTGTACGCATCACCGGTTGCCGGACTGTTATCCTCCCCAGCCAGGAAAAATCCACTCACACCCAGGAAATCGTTGCCATCACCAAACATGAAGGCAAAGCCAAAAATCCAAAATGAAATGGTGCTAATGGCAAACACAATCAGGTTTTTTGACAGGATATTCACCGCATTTTTCTGCCGACAGAACCCCGCCTCCACCATGGCAAACCCGGCATTCATAAAAATCACCAGAAAGGCCGCCACCAACACCCACACCGTATCTACGGCTACTTTCAAGCTGGCCGCCTGATCGGTCGCCGCCTTGATGCTTTCTTCAATGGCGGTGACGTCAACCGCCGGTGCAGTTGGTGTCATGGTGGGACTAGGGGCAGGTGCCGGGGTTTGTGCCCCCACCAACGTAGCCCACGTGACAATGCCTACAACCACCAGCGGCACGTACAAATATCCCAACAGGGCCAGCCAGGCACGGGGAATCTTAAATTCACGAAATCGCACCTTTCGCGGACTCAGACGAAAGTGCAAACGGGGTTTCCGAGACACAACAGGCATAGGTGAAACTCCTCCAAAAAACAATTCCGGCTCCTCCAGCGATGCCAATTCTGTCCAACCTCGAGTCAGGTATCTCAAGAATTGACCCGATTCTCCTATTAGGGAATAGAAGGTTAAGGGCAATTTGTATCACAAGTAACAGTTTGCCCAATCCTCGGTCAAAACCTTAGTCCCGTTGCTTGAGTGCCCGTTCCATTTCCCGTCGTTCCTGACGTTCTTTGAGGGCCTGGCGTTTGTCGTGGAGTTTTTTCCCGCGTCCTAGCCCCAGCAACACCTTGGCCCAGTCCCCCTTAAAGTACATTTTCAGCGGCACGAGCGAGAGTCCCTTCTGCTCTACTTTGCCCAGCAATTTACGCAATTCTGCCCGGTGCATGAGCAATTTACGGGTGCGCCGCGGGTCGTGATTGAAGTAAGTGCTGGCGGTTGCATGCGGCGAAATATGCACATTCAGTAAATACAATTCCCCATTTTGGAAGCGAGCAAACCCATCCCGTAAATTGACTTTTCCTGCCCGCACCGATTTCACTTCCGTGCCCTTGAGTTCGATGCCACACTCATAGGTTTCCAAAATTTCATACGCATGGTACGCTGCCCGATTCTCACTGACCGATTTCATCCCCTTACCCTCGACCGGAACAGCATCTTAGAGAAAAAAGGGCGCATACCACAGCCCTGGTAAGAATGCCGGGATAGCCCTGACGGCAACAAACCGAACCGGCCTACCAGCCCAAAATGGTTGGGGATTGGAGCGGCACCTTCTGCCCCAAGTGCCAGTCCTCCCGGGTTTCCACCGCAAACGTCGCCATGGTCATTCCCCCAAACCCATAGCCCAGGGTACTGGTACGCAGGCGAATGGCTTCCCCCACAAACCACAGCCGCTCCTGGGAACGCAGCGTCTCATACTCGGTCACCAGGGTCATGGCACCCGTTGCGTCCATCTGATAACCGCCAGCAACCGGGGTTTTTTCCGCATAACCCACCTCCCGCAGGAGTTGCCCCGAACGGTCATCCTTGGGGATCAGGACCATCACGGTACTGCCATTTTGCTGTTCCCCCTCCTTATCCCAGCCCATGACCCCCTGCCATGTCACCTGTGATGCCCCACTGGCCTGCTGGGGAGAGTAATCGTACAAACGACAGACGGCGGCCACCCTGGGGTCATCCAGAGACAGAGGCTTAACGGAGATCAGCGACCGTCCCAACTCCGCTTGCCGAAACGCCAGATGGTGGGTAACCCGTTGGGAATGCCATTGACCACCGCTACGGGCAAAAAAGTCCTTCGCATCCATCAGGGACACGTCAATTCAGGTGGTTCTATATTAACAAAGGGATTAGGCGATTTCTTCCTTTTCGATGTAGATGAATAGAAACGCCATCGCCACCGCCGGTAATACCAAACCCACCAGGGGCACCAAAATCGTTGGCAGGAAACTTGCAGCCATCATGCACTCCTAAAACCGTACGAACCATTCCCTAGCTACTTTAGAGCATTCGGTTTTCCTGGTTAGCCCCTGTGTAATGTTTTGTTATGGTTTGGCCCTGTCACAGGAGTCCCCGGTCGGGTTGCCGTACCGCCTGAGCCAGCAAACGCCGGTATTCCTGGTCGGAGACGGGATAGGCACCAAACCGCGCTAGGTGGGGGTTCATGACCTGGGCATCAAAAAGCTGAAATCCCCGCTCACGCAACTGCGCCACCAACGTCACCAGCGCCACTTTTGAGGCATCCGTCACCCGATGAAACATGGATTCCCCGATAAACGCAGCCCCGACCACAATGCCTAAAATGCCCCCGGCCAACTCACCTTGGTGCCAGGTTTCCCAACTGTGGGCATGACCGGCCCGGTGAAGTTCTATGTACAGCTTTTGTAATTCGGGAGAAATCCAGGTTGGGGTTCGGGCTGCGCAACCTGCCACCACACCAGCAAAATCCTTGTTGACTTGCACCGTAAAATGGCGGAATTTCCGTTTGAGGGATCGGGGACAATGGAAGCGGTCATCCAGGGGAATCAACGCCCGTTCCCGACTACGATACCAACCCAAGGTGCCCGTCTGTTCATCCGCCATGAGGAAATACCCCAGACGGTAGCCCCGCATGACCAAATCCAGGTCAAAGTTGGTCATTTCTCCAGTGATCCTCACATGCAATCGTGCATCATCACCGTTCTCAAAATCGGCAGTTCTATGCGTCCAGAACGGGTTAGGGACTACTGATACCCTAAATACTTGTAATGCGAAGCGGCCAGGGAAGGGCATTCACCGCCGTTTATTGTGTTTATTTGCCCAAACATCGTCCATAACTACCCACAGCGGTTTCCCCTTGCCTACATCCTTAAACTGCTAAGTTTCTACTCGATGCGCCCGCAGTAGCACGTTCGTTCCTAAGTTCTCTTGGGTCAGCCAGAAAGCACAAACCCACCACGAAACTGCATCTTGACGATAGATGCCATAGGTCAGGGGATAAGGCTGTAGAAGATCGGCTATCTGTGCCAAGGGCGATACTTCAGTGATGTAACTGCGCCACACTTCCTCATCCAGAACCTCATAGGTGTAATCCGAAGGGAAGTAGATGCGACTCGCTGCAAGACTCGGTTGATGTGTCAGCAATAATTGGGCAGGATCAGAAGACTCACTTCCCAAACGGTCACCCATTTGAAAAGTCAATTGAAACAAGCGATTGATGAGATGAAATGACTCAACGTTCATCGCTTTGAGATAGGGATTGCAAGGTACGTAGATTGGGGAAACGTAGCGTTAACATGCACGGCAAAGACACCGGATACCCGTAGCAATAGTGGGTCATCCGAAACCGATGAACTTAACCCCCAAACGCTCCTGGAAAAGTGAGTTTGAGAGCTGCCGTGAGCATGAGATTGGCTAAACCCACGGGCAAAAGGAACTTCCACCCCAAATCCAACAACTGGTCAATGCGTACCCGGGGTACCGTCCACCGCAACAGAATGGCCAAAAACAGCATGAAATACGCCTTGATTAACGTCATGGTGATCCCTAGCATCCCGGTAATCACCTGTACGATTGGATCATCCAAAGGCACATGCAACCATGCCGCTAGCGCTTCCACCGATACCGGTGACTCCCACCCCCCCAAGTACAACACCGCCGCCAAAAGACAAGACAGCACCAGATTCAAGTAGGAAGCGGCGTAAAAAAGCATGAAATTGACTGCCGAATACTCCGTCTGATACCCGGCTACCAACTCTTCTTCCGCCTCCGGCAAATCAAACGGCAGCCGCTCACATTCCGCCAGCGCCGCAATCCAGAAAATCAGAAATCCTACGGGTTGCCGCCACACATTCCAGCCCAAAATGCCGTAGCCCGTTTGTTGCTCCACAATGTCAATCGTGCTCAGACTGTTGGACATCATCGCCACCGCCAGCACCGCCAACGCCAGGGGCACTTCGTAGCTAATAGACTGCGCCGCCGCCCGCAACCCCCCCAACAGAGAATACTTGTTATTAGAACCGTAACCCGCCATTAATAAACCAATCGGGGCAATGCTGGAAATGGCAATCCACAAAAAAATCCCTACCCCCAAATCCGTAATCACCAAATGCTGCCCAAACGGCACGATGATATAGGACAACAGCACCGCCATCACCACCACCACCGGCCCCAGAGTAAATAACCAGCGGTCAGACTTGGCCGGACGCACATTCTCCTTAACCAACAACTTCACCACATCCGCCAGCGGAATCAACATCCCCAACGGCCCCGCATACTCCGGCCCAATCCGTTGCTGCACCGCCGCCGACACCTTCCGCTCCAACCAAGTCGCCACCAACGCCCAGAAGGTCGCAAAGGTCAACACCAACACCATCGGCAACGGCAACCACAACACATGAGCCAACCCTGGCGTGGCCCCCAGACCCTCCAACCACTGCACAAACGACTGCTGTAAATCAATCCCCCCGGCCATTAGCGGTCCACCTCACCCATGATGATGTCAATACTCCCCAAAATCGCCATAATATCCGCCACCTTCATCCCACGCACCAACTGGGGCAAAACCTGCAGATTGATAAATCCGGGGGGACGAATTTTCCACCGCCAGGGGAATACACTGTCATCCCCAATAAGGTAAACACCTAATTCTCCTTTGGGGGCCTCCACCCGCACATAATGTTCTCCCTTGGGAATCTTGAAAGTGGGTGAGGGTTTCTTGCTAATGAATTGATAATCAAAACCGCCCCATTGGGATTTGGGACCTTCGGCAATTCGCTTGGCCTCCAAATTCTCATAAGGCCCCCCTGGCAACCCCTTCAAAGCCTGCTGAATGATCTTGGCCGACTGTCGCATTTCGCCAATGCGCACCATATAGCGGGCAAAACAATCCCCATCCGTCGCCCACTGCACCTCCCAGTCAAAATCGTCATAACACTCGTAATGGTCCACCTTGCGCAAATCCCATTTCACCCCGGAAGCACGCAACATCGGCCCCGACATCCCCCAATTGATGGCATCCTCCCGCGAAAGGATACCCACACCTTGTACCCGCTTGCGAAAGATGGGATTATCCGTAATCAGCCGCTCGTACTCATCCACCTTGGGCAGGAAATACTCGCAAAAATCAGCGCACTTATCCACCCAGCCGTAGGGCAAATCTGCCGCAACGCCGCCCACCCGGAAATAGTTGTGCATCATGCGCATCCCGGTAGCCGCCTCAAACAGGTCATAGATCATCTCCCGCTCCCGGAAGATGTAGAAAAACGGCGTTTGCGCCCCAATATCAGCCAAAAACGGCCCCAGCCACAGCAAATGGGAAGCAATCCGGCTCAATTCCAGCATGATCACCCGGATATAACTTGCCCGCTTCGGCACCGGTATATCCGCCAACTTTTCTGGCGCATTGACCGTGATGGCTTCCGTGAACATGGTCGCCAGGTAATCCCAGCGGGTCACGTAGGGCAAATACTGCACAACCGTCCGGTTTTCGGCAATTTTTTCCATCGAACGGTGCAAATAACCCAACACCGGCTCGCAATCAATCACATTTTCCCCGTCCAACGTGACCATCAGACGCAACACCCCGTGCATGGAAGGATGATGCGGCCCGAAGTTGATCACCATCGGTTCGGTGCGGGTTTCAATCATCGTCATGGGCGGAACCTCATTGGCTACGGGCTACCAGTTTTCAGTATAAACGCCCCTTTGAGAATTTCCCACCGCTGCCCAGAGAATCGCCTGCGGGTACAACCGATGCTCTTGCGCTTGAATCCGGGCATGCAAGGTGGCAACCGTATCACCAGGCAGCACGGGCACAGCCGCCTGGGCAATAATCGGGCCACTATCTACTGCCAAAACCACCCGATGCACCGTACAGCCAGTGATTTTGACGCCCGCTTGCAACGCCCGTTCCACCGCTTTTAACCCAGGGAAAGCAGGCAACAAACTGGGATGAATATTCAGTACCTGCGCCCCAAACGGTTGCAACAGCACTTCAGTCGCCCGGCGCATCCAACCGGCCATGATCACCCATTCCGTATGCCAACGCTTCAGGGTATCCACAACCGCCTGGTCAAAACTTTCCCGGTCGGGGTAGTCCCGGTGGTTGATCAGACGATGGGTCACCCCTAACGCCTCCGCCCGCTGCGCCACCTTAGCTCCCGGCTCGTTGTACACCACGCCCGTAATGACCGCCGGTAACCTGCCAGCCGCAATCGCCTGGGCAATCGCCGCAAAGTTACTGCCATTTCCCGACGCTAAAATGCCCAAACGCAGCGGTTCACCCCGGTAAGACGGCCAATCCGACGGCACCACCAATGCTGCTGCCACCTACCCGGCTCCCCACCGATTGACCAGGAATGCCCCGAATACCGCCCCCGTCACCATGACCAAAATACGCCAAAAACGGGGCGGCAACCGTTCATACCACGTCTGCTGGGGGGGCACCTCTGACGGCAATACCATTGACACTCCCACCACCTAAGGGTGGGGGATTCTTACGCAGTCCATAAACGGACTCGTAAAGGCGTTGTCAAGACGCCCCTACACAGTTCCTCAAGGCATTGCCCTAAGGTTCTGCTTACTTGTACAAGGATCGCCGTTTGGGTTTTTCACCAAGGATGGCGACCAAGTATAGTTTAGCACAGAGCGACTGAAGTCGCTTGCGGGCTTTTCCTCCCCGTACTAAAGTACGGAGCTACCAAGCTATCCCTCTGTGTGGGTTCGACCCAACGGGGAACCCGCTGTTCAAACTTGGCAATTCCCGTCCGCACCAGCGTTTGCGCCTCCCGTACCGCCGCCCAGGATTCTTCCCGGCTCACCGCCAACCGGGCCAATCGCTGATTCAATGCCTCTGGATCGGCCAGGCGCTCCCCACTGCTCAAGGTTATACTAAGATGCAGTGCTATCTACATCGTTAGAACATTTTATCACTCTGAGAACTTGCGCTAGGATGTTCTAGCCGAACGTAACAAATCGCTGGTGAATTTTGCGTTTCTCATCGGCAAACTCTATGGTCGTTCCCGTTACATCGCTACTGACGCCTGAGATTAGCAAACCCGCCCGCTATTTAGGCCAAGAACTAGGAGCCATTCGCAAGCCTTGGGATCAGGCACAGGTGCGCTGGGTACTCAGTTATCCCGAACTGTACGAAGTGGGTGCTTCTAACCTGGGACACATTATTTTGTACAATATTATTAATGCCCAGCCGGAACATTTATGTGACCGGGCCTATTTACCTGCTCCCGATTTAGCGGCCAAATTGCGTGCCACCCAAACGCCTTTATTTGCTGTAGAATCCCGACGCAGCCTAAGAGAATTTGACCTTATTGGTTTCAGCTTAAGCTACGAACTAGGCGCTACCAACATTTTGGAGATGTTGGATTTGGCTGGGATTCCCCTAACCGCAAAAGAACGGCAAGATGCGGGCGAACCCTATCCCCTCATTTTTGCAGGGGGACCCACAGCCACCGGCAACCCAGAACCCTATGCGGATTTTTTTGATTTTTTCGCCATTGGTGACGGGGAAGAATTGCTACCAGAAATTGGTTTGGTGGTGCAAGAAGGCAAAGCAGCGGGCTTGTCACGGCAGGAATTATTACTGGATTTGGCGCAGATTCCCGGTGTATATGTGCCGGAATTTTATGCCCCCCAACCGGATGGTCTGGTTGTGCCTTTGCGCCCGGATGTTCCCCAGCGAATTGTGCGGCGGGTCGCCACTCCCATTCCGGCCTATGGCATTGGATTGGTGCCCTACGTGGAAACCGTACACGACCGCTTAACGGTGGAAATTCGGCGGGGATGCACCCGTGGCTGTCGCTTTTGCCAACCGGGGATGCTCACCCGTCCAGCGCGGGATGTGGCACCGGAAACCGTGATTCACACGATTGAACAGGGCATGCGGGCAACCGGATTTAATGAGTTTTCCCTGCTTTCGTTGAGTTGCTCGGATTACCTATCGCTGCCCGCAGTCGGGTTAGAAATTAAGCAGAGATTGCGGGATCAGCCGGTGAGTTTATCCCTGCCCAGTCAGCGGGTGGATCGGTTTGATGAACATATTGCCGAAATCGTGGGTGGTACGCGCAAAGGAGGGTTAACCTTTGCCCCGGAAGCTGGTACACAGCGGCTGCGAGATGTGATTAATAAAGGGTTAACCAACGAGGATTTGTTACGGGGCGTGAAAACTGCCTGGGAACAGGGTTGGGACCGGGTCAAACTGTATTTCATGATTGGTTTGCCGGGTGAGACCGATGCCGATGTGGTGGGCATTGCTGAAACGTTAAAATGGCTGCAACGGGAGTGTCAAGGCAAGGGTCGCAAACCCCTGGGTTTCCATGTGACAATTTCTAATTTCACACCGAAGCCCCATACGCCTTTTCAATGGCATTCCGTTGCCACTGCTGAGTTCCTGCGTAAACAGGAATTACTCAAACAAGAATTCAAGTCCATTCGTTATCTCAAAGCCAACTTTACCGATGTGCGCATTTCGGCGATGGAGGATTTTTTGGGCCGGGGCGACCGGTCCTTGGGCAAGGTCATTCGCCGGGCGTGGGAATTGGGAGCGGGTATGGATGCCTGGTGGGAATCGCTAGACCGGGCTTATGCAGCTTGGTCACAAGCCATTCAGGAGGCCCATTTAACCTGGAAATATCGTACGTTGGAGCAGGGGCAATGGTTCACATCGGTACAACGGGAGGTGTTGTTGAGCCAACATTTGCCCTGGGATCACATTGATACCGGAATTGATAAAAAGTGGTTGGTTGATGATTTGGAACGGGCATTAGCAGCAGCTACGGTACCGGACTGTTCGTTTGCCGAATGTTCTCACTGCGGGGTCTGTGGTCTTGATTTTGGGCATAATGTGGTCGTACCGCCACCGCCATTACCCGCAAGCAAAATTACGATGCAAATCCCCACCCAACGGGTGCAACGATTGCGGGTTAAGTTCGGCAAACAGGGGGAAATGGCGCTGTTAAGTCACTTGGATTTGATGCGTTTATTTGACCGGGCGATCCGGCGGGCGAATCTCCCTATTGCCTACAGCGAGGGTTTTCATCCCGCGGCGCGGTTGATACCTGCCAGTGCCTTGCCTTTGGGGGTGACCAGTAGTGGTGAAATCATAGATTTTGAACTGCACCAAACCTGTGATCCCCAGGATTTTCTGCGGCGATTGCAAGCACAACTTCCTGCGGATATTCCCTTGTATGAAGTGCGGGAAGTTCCGGTGCATAGTCCCGCCAATACCCAACTGCTGGTGGCGACCCAATACCGCTTAACGTTGGGCTGGGATCACGCTGAGGAAAAGGCAGATTGGGAAACCTGGATTCATACCATTCTCCAGGCTGCGGAATGGTGGTGGGAAGGGCAGAGCAAAAGTGGCAAAACCAAGCGGATGAATCTGCGGGAAAAACTATACGACCTGCAATTACTAGAAGCTGCGGCGGATCAGGCAGAAATTCGCTACCGGGGAGCATGGAGTCAGGATGGACAGTCATTGCAGCCAGACCATGTACTATTCCTGTTGCAAACCGTAGCCGGTCGTGACATGCACCTCAAGCATATTCATCGGGAAGCATTGATTTTACGTACCGATTGATGCTGGATTTAGGCGATACGATTGCGGCGATTGCCACGGCGGTTGCCCCGGAACAGGGAAGCATTGCCATTGTGCGTTTATCAGGAAAAGAAAGTGTCCCGATTGCTCGCCGAATCTTCCGGGCGCCAGGCAAACAACCTTGGGAAAGTCATCGCATTTTATACGGTTACATTCACACACCCGACGGTCAGATTCTCGATGAAGCGCTCCTGTTGCTCATGCTGGCTCCCCGTTCCTACACCCGCGAAGATGTGGTGGAATTTCATTGTCACGGGGGAATTATTACGGTGCAAAAAGTTCTCCATTTGTGTATTGAGCAGGGAGCGCGTTTGGCCCGTCCAGGAGAATTTACCTTGCGGGCGGTTTTGCATGGCCGATTGGATTTAACCCAAGCGGAAGCGATTGCAGATTTGGTGGGGGCAAAATCGGCAGTTTCCGCAGCCGATGCTCTGGCAGTTTTGCAAGGAAAATTGGGGCAACAGATTCGCCGGTTACGCAGTCAATGTTTGGATGTGTTGGCTGAATTGGAAGCTCGGATTGATTTCGATGAGGATTTGCCCCCGTTAGATAAGGATTGGATACGAAAACAGATTGCGGATGTTTTAGCCCAGGTCAATCAACTCCTGGCCACGGCGGACCGGGGAGAACTCTTGCGCCGGGGGATCAAGGTAGCTATTGTAGGGCGTCCCAATGTGGGCAAATCGAGTTTGCTCAATGCCTGGAGTCAGACGGATCGGGCCATTGTTACGGATTTACCAGGTACCACACGGGATGTGATAGATGCCTATTTGGTGGTGCAAGGCATACCGGTAGAAATTCTGGATACTGCCGGCATTCGAGCCACCGATGACCCCGTGGAACAAATCGGCATTGAACGTTCCCGTAAAGTGATTGAAAAAGCGGATGTGATTCTCTTAGTTGTGGATGCGTTGAGCGGTTGGACGGCAGAAGATGCCCATCTCTATCAGGAATTAGACCACCAGCGGGTGATTGTTGTGATGAATAAAGTTGATTTGGTGGCTGCATGGCCGCCGGTGCCTGCGGGGATCAAACCAACGGTTTACACATCAGCAGTTCATCGCCAGGGAATTGACCAGTTGGAAACCGCCTTACTCGCACTGGTGCAGGGTGGCACGGTGCAGCAAACCAATGTGAGTTACACGATCAATCAGCGGCAAAAAACTGCCCTGATCCAGGCGCAAAAAGCCCTAGAGAATATGCAAATGACGATGGATCAGGAATTACCGCTTGATTTTTGGACCATTGATTTACGCGCTGCCATTCATGCCTTGGGTAGCATCACGGGCGAGGAAGTGACGGAACCGGTTCTCGACCGTATTTTTAGTAAATTCTGTATCGGCAAGTAAATTATAATGGGGTAGCAACCGAGGGGTTAGGGTGATGCTGGAAAACACGGATTATCAAAAGATTGACCGGGAACAACTGGTAGATATGCTGCAACATTATTGCCAGGTCAAGGACCAGTACAGCCATGCTCTGTTATTGTACCGAGTGGGGGATTTTTATGAGACGTTTTTCCAGGATGCGATTACCGTTGCCAGGGAGTTGGAATTGTATTTAACCAGCAAACATGGGGGCAAGGAGATTGGTAAAGTGCCGATGGCCGGTGTGCCGCAACACGCTTTGGAACGATATGTCAATCAACTCCTAAAAAAAGGGTATGCCGTAGCCATTTGTGACCAAACCGAAGATGCAGCGATTGCTGAGCGGGAACGGCGCATGGTACGTCGGGAAGTGACTCGCGTTTTTACGCCGGGAACGTTGCTGGAAGAATCCTTACTTCCGGCCCGAGAAAATAACTTTCTTGCGGCTTTGATGTTGCAGGGAGAACATTGGGGATTAGCTCATGCGGATATTTCTACCGGTGAATTTCGCTTGACACAAGCCCAAGGCTTGGAGTTATTAACCCAAGAATTATTGCGTATTCAACCAGCGGAAATTGTCTTGCCGGTGGATACTCCTGATTTGGTCGGTTTATTACGTCCAGGTGAAAGTGAAGGCAAAATTCCTGCTGGCTTGCCGACGCAATTTACTTATACATTGCAGCCCTACCGGTTGTTTCAGTTGGCCCAGGCACGGCAGATGCTTTTGGAAACCTATGGCCTTAAATCCTTAGAGGGACTGGGGTGTGATGGGTTGCCGTTGGCAGTGCAGGCGGGCGGGGGATTGTTGGGCTATTTGGCAAATCATCAGGGACATTACCAAACGGGTCTGCAATTACCTCATACATACTTTGTCAGTGATTACATGCGCTTGGATGCCCAAACTCGCCGGAATTTGGAACTGACGCAAACGGTGCGGGAGGGGGCATTTCATGGGTCGCTGCTTTGGGCCATTGACCGGACGCTGACGGGGATGGGGGCGCGGTTGTTGCGGCGGTGGTTGTTGCAACCGTTGTTGGATCGGGAGGCGATTACGGCCCGTTTGGATACGGTGGCGGAGTTGGTGGCCCAGGGAGGGTTGCGGCAACGGCTGCGGGAACATATCAAGCAAATCTATGACCTGGAGCGGCTGCTGAGTCGGGTGCAGGCAGGAACGGCTAACGCCAGAGATTTATTGGCTTTGGCGGATTCGTTGTTGGCCGTCAGTCGTTTAGCACAGGTGTTAGACAATGTTACATCTCCGTACTTACGAGATTTGCAAACCATACCGCCGGAATTAGAGGTTCTAGGGGAGCGGATACGGCAGTCTTTGGTGGAGACGCCGCCTGTGACGTTAACTGAAGGTGGGTTAATCCGGCCAGGGGTGGATGCCGAACTGGATCGCTTGCGGCAAACTTTGACAGAGGATCAAAACTGGATAGCGCAACTGGAAGTTACGGAAAAACTCCGCACAGGCATTTCCACGCTCAAGGTGGGGTACAATAAGACGTTTGGGTATTACATCAGCATCACACGCGCCAAGAGTGAGCAAGCACCCGAAAACTACATTCGCAAGCAAACGTTAACGAATGAAGAGCGATACATTACACCGGAATTAAAGGAGCGGGAAACGCGCATTTTGACGCTACAAACGGAAATCAATCAACGGGAGTATGAGTTGTTTTTACAACTGCGGCAGGCGGTTTCCTTGCACGAGAAATTAATTCGTCCCCTGGCGCAGAAGGTGGCGGCGGTGGATGTGTTGGCGGGGTGGGCGGAAGTGGCGGTGATGTACGACTACCAGCGACCGGAACTGGTCACGGGGCGGGAATTAACGATTATCCAGGGGCGGCATCCGGTGGTGGAACAATTGTTACCGGCAGGGTGTTTTGTCCCGAACGATACCCATTTGGGCCAGGGAACGGATTTGATGATTTTAACTGGCCCCAATGCCAGCGGCAAAAGCTGTTATTTACGGCAGGTGGGGTTGATTCAACTACTCGCGCAAATTGGGAGTTTTGTGCCAGCGGCAGCGGCTAGAGTGGGTCTTTGCGACCGGATTTTTACGCGGGTGGGGGCAGTAGATGATCTAGCGATGGGGCAATCTACATTTATGGTGGAAATGTGTGAGACGGCTAACATCTTGCATCATGCGACGGAGCGTTCGTTGGTGCTTTTGGATGAGATTGGGCGGGGGACGGCCACGTTTGATGGCTTGGCGATTGCTTGGTCGGTGGCGGAGTATCTGGCGTTTTATCTGAAATGTCGGGGTATTTTTGCCACCCATTACCACGAGCTAAATCAATTAGCCAACACGTTAGACAATGTGGCGAATTATCAGGTGGTGGTGCAGGAATTGGCCGATCAAATTGTGTTTTTGCATCAGGTGCAGCCGGGGGGAGCCAATCGTTCCTATGGGATTGAGGTAGGGCGGTTGGCGGGGTTGCCACCGATGGTGATCAATCGGGCGCGGGAGATTATGCATTGCATCGAGCAACATTCCCAAATTACCTTGGGGTTCCGGCAAGCGGGAGATGGGCAGTGGGAGTTGCCCCTGTTTGCCCCTAACGCCAAGTCCTGATTTCGGTGCCCTGGTAGTAGTACTGCAAGATTTGTTGATAGGTGTAACCCCGTTGGGCAAGGGCGAAGGCACCCCACTGGCTCATTCCCAAGCCATGCCCAAACCCACGTCCCTCAAAGATAAACCCGCCGTTGGGGGCATTCATTGGGTCGGTGCTGGCCAGGTCGTCGTGGGTGGGGGTGACCTGAAAAAGAGTGCTACGAAGGTCGAGCAGACGGCGCAATTCCGCTCCGGTAAAGATTTTCTCACCGGCTGTGCCGGTCACCCGCATTTGCAGGATGCGTCCCAGAGGAGTGGTGCGTAGGGGGGTAAAGCGCTTAATTTGCCCTAGGCCGGGGAGCAAGCGGCTGAGTTCGGCTTGGGTAAAGGTTTTTTGCCAACTGTACACGGGCGCTTCCTGATCAAAATCGGGCACTCCCCGCAGGTAAGGGCGCGGCGTTGACCAAATATCTTCGACGTTTTCTGTGTGTCCCCCGGAGGCCGCATGGTACACAGCTTCGATAATTTGGCCCCGGTAGGTCACCACTTGGCCGGTCGTGGCAGTGACGGCTTCCCGCGTGCTATCTGATTCTCGACTGTAACCTTTGTAGGCTTGCCAGGTCACTGTGCGTCCTAGGTCAAAATCCGGGTCCGCAGGGCGACGCCGACGGAATAGGGCAAAGGAACGGGCAGCCACTGCCTGGGCTTTCAGGGCTTCCAACGGCCAGTAGGGGTACATTTCCGACCCCACCACACTGTAGAGGTATTCTTCCAGCGGGACGTGATTGACTGCCAGCAGGCCATCGCTACGGGCCACCAGCCGCAACCGCCCCCGATACCAGTCGTCGCTGATGTACACAAAGCTGTTGTCTGTCGGGCGCACCCACAAATCCCGTCCTCGGAACGTGTGTAAGGTGACCTGCCCTCCTTGCACCTGCGCTAGGAATCCCAGCATGGGCGGCAGCGTCCCTAGGGAACGTCCAGTGCCATCCGTAACCACCGCAGCGCCGGAAACCCCCACCCGCACGGTTTTTGCGCCCTGCTGAATCCCTACCCGCAGCTCTGTGGCTGTAGCTACTCCACCGGTAAAGGTCAGCCCAGCCAACAAAATGCCTACCGTCGTGCGCAGCCAAATCAACAGCATGGCTCCAGCGTTCCGTATGGTTGACCCGTCAATTCCGTCAAGAGTATAACAGGATTCGTTATGCCCGGCTACCACGAATGGTTCCTCTGGATGGTGCAGCGGGTGAACCTGCCCGTAGGTGATCAGAAATTGCATACTTGGGAAGTCACGAGATGCTAGGGTATTGCCCCGCACTCCTCGTTAATTACTAAAAACAAGCAGTAGCTGTGCACGAAAAGTTAGGAAAATTAGGGCTGGCAGTGGACGAAAACTGTATTTACAGTCTTTTGAGTGGTTATGGGATACAGTTGAACCCCACTCGCTGTAGGTCAATCATGCTAAACCTTCAGGATAATCGAGACTTTTTGTATCCTTTAATTGATAAATAGACTGTATCTCCAGAAGGGGAACATTGCTACTCCATGGTTTGCGGGAAGGAGTAAACAACCTAAGTAAACTCGAAATTGTTAAAGAGATTTTGACAGGGTGTGAATTCATCATCAATAGCTACGCAATTTTAACGGCGGTGGATTGTCTCCCTAATCGTAGTGACTGAGATTGCGGCGGATCGGATACCGGAAGACCGGCGGGTGCCACTGGAGTTGCTGGAGTACTTGCGGGAAGTAACATACTCCCGACACTCATGCTGAAGCATAGAGTACGGCTTCAGTGCGACTCGTTCCTGCAAAAGTGGACGGGAGAAATCCCCGAAACGTAAGCAGGGCAAGGTACAGAGTCCACTGAACCTTGAAACTTAGAAGTCCTGTGGGTTAAATTCCCACCCCTGAGATGTACGGCTGACAGCATAACCCCTACGGTAGCGATTGGTCATCCATCCGTAAAGCGGGGTTAAACGGTGGTAATGGATGAACCCACATCCAAATCCCATCGAGCGCAGTTACCTATGGCTAGGAACACGAACTCCCGCCTGAAACGTCGTTAGTATTCAATTGCCAAAACGGGTTGATAGGCAATCCCAAAAGGGAACAGCGAAGGGTGTGGCAGTTTGACACCTGACCACAATGCATCCCCAAAGTAGCTCGGCGTGTAGGGAGAGCCTAAGGGTAACGAGAAAGGACTTCTAGGAACGAGGAAACCACCCATAAACTCTCTGGCAACAGAGGAGTCAACCAAGACGCAAACGCTACTGGCAACAGTAGGTTTATGGGTGAGCAGGATTGGGTTAGAAGCCAAAGCCCATCTGTAATGGATGGGATATGCTGACGAACCCACTGTTGGACAAAAGGTAGAGGTGAAAGTAGCGGGGAATATGCCTAATGCGAGTGTAAAGACTACGACGGGATGGACAGAGGTCAACTGGCGCAAGCTGGAACGACAACTGTTTCAGCTGCAAAATCGCATCTACCGAGCATCCCAACGTGGTGACTCAGGACTGTACGGAAGCTCCAAAAGACCCTAACAAGGTCATGGAAAGCTCGACTGCTTGCTGTCAGACGGGTCACCCAGGAAAACCAAGGAAAGAAAACAGCCGGTGTAGATGGGGTTAAATCATTAACTCCAAAACAAAGGCTGGAATTGGCCCAAAAACTCAGGATAAGCGGCAAAGGTAAACCAGTACGGAGAGAAGGCCCCTTGGTATTCCGACCATGTATGACAGAGCCTTACAAGCTCTAGTCAAAATGGCCTTGGAACCGGAATGGGAAGCCAAATTTGAACCCAATAGCTACAGCCTGGAAGAGGGTGTCATGATGCAATACAGCAAATACTTCTGGAACTACGCAGCGTTCCGAAATATGTACTAGACGCTGATATTGCCAAATGTTTCGACAAAATAAACCATGACGCCCTACTGCGAAAAGTAAACACCACGCTAAGAAGACAAATCAAGGCGTGGTTGAAGGCGGGAGTAATGGATGGGGAATGTTTTGTCGAAACAGAAAGCAGCAACCTCAAGGGGGCGTAATATCCCCCCTATTGGCCAATATTGCACTTCATGGCATAGAAGAACAAGTGAGGAATTGCACAGGGCAAAAACTCCCCGTGAGACAACCTCACTTAATCAGATATGCAGATGACTTTATAGTACTGCATAGAGACCGAGAAGTCATCAAGAAGTGCAAAGAGGTCATCTCCCATTGGCTACAAACAATGGGACTAGAACTGAAACCGAGCAAAACTCGAATCTGTCACACACTCCAAGCAACCAATGGAGAAAAGGCTGGATTCGATTTCTTAGGGTTCAACATAAGGCACTATCCCTGTTCCAAGAACAGAGCACTCAGGGTTAAAGGAAAGACCATAGGGATAACCCTGACCATCAAGCCCAGCAAGGAAAAGGTGAAAGAACACCTCGCTGAGTTGAGAAAAATAGTTCAAGCTCATATGCCAAATGCGACAATGCCCTATGGCTAAAATTGAAAAGATGGTCAGAGCGTCGCCATCCCAATAAATCTAAGGAATGGGTGGAAAAGAGATACTGGCACCACATAAAAGGCCGGAAATTATTTGCCACCCAAGACGGGCTAAGATTGCTAAACCATGCAGACACGCTCAAAAAAAAGCATGTCAAGGTGCAAGGCAACAGAAGCCCGTATGGTGGTGATTGGGTCTATTGGGCACAAAGGCTAGGCAAATCACCTCTGATACCCACAAGAGTAGCCATACTACTCAAAAAACAAAAAGGGAGATGTGCCTACTGCCACAAATACTTCACACCTGGAGACTTAATGGAAATAGACCACATCATTCCTAAGTCAAAAGGTGGAAAGGACGGTCTTGACAACCTTCAACTACTACACAGATGTTACAGATGTTGCCATGACCAAAAGACGGTAATAGATGGTAGTAGAGTGGGATGTACCCGTGACAAGGACTGTCCAAGAGAGGAGCCGTATGAGGGGAAACTCTCACGTGCGGTTCTGTTCCGCAGGTGGCGTCAGCCATAGACGAGTCGTCATGGCGACATGGCGGCTTAGTTTAACACAGGTTTTGATCAGTGACAAGGAGACCATACCCATACTGGAATATGTGTTGGCAGCCCAATAAGGTCTATAACGGCGCTCTGTACTACGCTCGGCAAATCTATTTCAAAACCAAGAAACTTGTGGGCTACGCTGCGATTTGTGCTGAGATGACGAGAACCAGAAACAAACATTTTATGGCAATGTATGTTTCCTCGGCACAGCAGACGTGCCAAGCAGTGGCGGAAGAACTGCTTAGTTTCCAGGCAAATCTGAAACTTTTTTGGCAAGGAAAGTTGAACAAAAAGCCCAACTTACCACGCTACCGTAAGGTGGGGATGTGTTCCGTAGCCTACCCGAAAAAGTGGCTTAAGCTTCAAGAAGGACGGGTCAGAGTACCGCTTAGCAACCAGGTCAAGGCGTGGTTTGGGATAGACGCCTTCTGGGTGCAGTTCCCCACCAATTTGCCATGGGAAACCATCAGGGAACTCAGAATCCTGCCCCGTCATGGAATATTTTACCTAGAGTGGGTGTATGAAAGGCCCCCTGAACCGCAACCACTTGACCTGGCAAGAGCTTTAGCCATCGATCACGGTGTCAACAACTGGCTAACGTGTGTCAATAAGGTCAAATCGTTCAACCAGTGGTACAACAAGCAGGTGGCCAGACTGAAGACCGGCAAACCACAGGGGTTTTGGTCGCAGCAACTGGCTCGTATTACGGAAAAAAGGAACCGGAGGATGCGGGATGCTATCCTCCATAAAGCCGCTCGTTTTGTCGTCAACTACTGCCTGAAGCATGCCATTGGGAGGATGATCTTTGGCTGGAACAAAGGGCAGAAGCAAGAGTGCTATCTGGGGAACGTCAATAATCAGACCTTTGTTTTGATTCCCACCAGTCGGTTGAAGGAGCGTATAAAAGAACTATGTCAACATTACGGCATCTAAATTTATTGAGGTGGATGAGCCATACAGTTCCTAAGCAAGCTTCCTAGATGGCGACGAAGTACCCAACTACGGTGAAAAACCAGACGGGTGGTTATGTATACTCCACGTTGCAAAAGCCTTGTGTGGCATAAGCAAGGGCCCTACCTTCCACGACGTAGCCGCTTTTGGTACGCTCTCGCCTCCCTCCAGGGCATGACCCGATAGCGCTCAGGGCAACTCTTATCCACTACCTTAACCAAAGGCTCCGTTCCCATTGTGCTGAGGTAGCAGCGGGGGATGTCCAGACAGAATCCCTGAGCAATGGCCTCAGCGTACCAGCGGTCAAACTCATCCATCTCAGGTACAGGCGCTGCCAAGGGTACGTTCGGTTCCGCCTCATCCCGAATCATTGGCAATAGACAGCCAGCAGGGTTCTCCACCCCATGCTGCAAGCGGTACTGCCCAAAGGCGGCCATCGCCCGCAGGACTTTCTCGGGCTGGTGCTGCTTAATCTCACGCCGGAGACGCACACCTAGCTTGACGCCCAAAGCTTCCAGCTTCTGGACGATGCTGGGGTCAAGGTCCGAGGCGGTGCTGGAGGCTACAGCTTGAAGCGGGACGACCTTGGAGGTGGGGCGGGGTTCAGTGAGCTGCCGCAACGACGCCTGCAAGCGTTCCACCTCGTCACGCAACTCAAAGACCTCGGCGACGTAGCCTCGGTACAGCGCGTTCTGGCGCTTGAGCTCTTGCAGCTCAGCCTCCAGTTCCTTAATCCGCTTACGGGCCACCTCATGCAGGGTCTTGAGGCTGTCAGGCCCCGGCTCAGGCTCTGGAGGTAAGGGGGCAAGCTACCGGGATTGCTGCTCGCGAAGGGACTGAAGGAAGTCTTTGACCTGCGGCCACTTGTAGAGGTAGCTGATGGAGACTCGAGCCATCCGAGCAACGGCTGCGAAGGTGATGGTTTTGCCTTGTCGCTGGAGCGCCCGTACCGCCTCGAATACCTGTTGCCGCTTCTGCTCTTTCCGTTGCTGCTGCGTCTGGCGGAGGGCTTCCGTCTGCTTTTCACGGTTGACCCTAGCCATGGGCCACCTCCCGGAGTTGCGGTAGCCACTGGTTCATGGCTTCCACAGTGGCTTTAGCTTCTTCGTAGGC
>Ga0272447_1000567_pt1 | contig 27305 bp, 22 predicted proteins | sample YNPCB0133_FD_194589 | JGI IMG/M metagenome (GOLD analysis project Ga0272447, IMG submission 194589) | Hot spring microbial mat communities from Yellowstone National Park, WY, United States - YNP-CB-013-3 | ecosystem: Environmental > Aquatic > Thermal springs > Hot (42-90C) > Sediment | place... | reverse complement strand
GGTATGTTGATATCTCCCTCTTCCACCAATAATACTCAGACTTAATAACACCACCCTTAACCAGTAGTACGTAGCCGTTTGTCGTAACAACAGCGAATAAGTTGTTCAACCCCATGTCCATGAATGCTTTCTCATCTCCAACAGGATCCCTCTGCCTTATACTCCTAGGGTTTACAATCCTACCCTTCTTATCCCTGTAGTTAGGTTTTACATAGCCCTTCCTATTTGATTTCGGTGGATTCCTCCCAACCTCAATTGGTACATATGCATACCACTTTCCGTTAACGTATACTATTTCAAGTCTTCCCTGCTTACCCTCCCACCTAATCCTACCAGCATACCTTATCCTCAAACCGAAATCTTCTAGTACAAGGTAACCCCCATTCTCATCAACGGGCTCCAAGTGGTACCTATCACTCCTGACTAGTATGCGTATCTCCTTCCTACCAGTAAACCTATCCTTCCAATACCCAGGAGGTGAAACCTTCCTGGTATGCGGTGGTAATCTCCCTCTCTTCTTCAATTTCAGGAGCTCGAAGAAAGAGTTCCAAGCTTCATTGTTCTTCTGTATAACGGCCTGAGCGTTGACGCCCAGGACATCCTTGTACTTGTGGTAGTACTTCCTATCAATCTCGTACATCTTAGCCCTGGTGAGCTCTCCCTTGAAGAATGCCTGCCTCTTCTCATAGTTAAGCTCATTGTATAGCCTGACACATGTCAAGCCTATACCCATAAGGCTCCCATGCTCAACCTCTGTGGGCAACAGTCTTAACCTAACATCCCTCCAGTTGCTGTTCAACCTCTCCTCAATCTCCTTTTTGAGGGCTTGGAGGAGGTCGGGGCCTCCACCCGTGAGTACAAATCGGGGAATAGTCCCCCCTTGGGTCATCCCTCCAAGCACTTCACCCACAGGCGGAGCCAACCCCAACCCCGTCCAGACAACACAGTACAGCATAGGGGGTTTAAAGGCTTAACGCTCTAAAGAGAGCCCTACCCCGCCTTTAAAGGCGAAGTTTGCTAAGCACTAATATCGACGAGATGAAGATGTAGTTTAACACAGCACCGCCACCGAACTGTACTAGGTTGTTGAGGTAACCCTGCAGCCCCCTCATGAGGAGCACTATGTAGTACACCCTCTCAAGCATCCTAAGTACGTCAAGCCTCTCACCTTCACTCAACCTTGACCCCCTCGATAGGATCTCTAACTCTTCATCTAACACCTTGATGTCCGGGGCCTCCCTTGCTACAGCCTCGCTAAACTCTTGGACTCCAGGTCTTCCGTTCAACATCGTACGCCTCCAACGTGCTAGATGTTTCTTACCTCAAGGATCCTAGAGTCTAGGAGGTATGGTGTCATCTTGATTACATAGCTAAGTAAACCTTCATCCACCAAGCTGTATAATGGTGTTTTCAAGGCCACCACTCGCCCTGTTAGGGCCATGTAGTATGCTAGGGCTGTTGCAAGCCTCCTCCTACCCGCCCCTGTAGCCCTATCGAAGATCTCATCTATATCCAGCACATCCATGTTAAATAGCACGTCTGGGATAATGTTAGCCCAGAAGGGGGTGTAGGATATCAGATCAGCGTACCCCTGCTCAAGACTTGCAATGGAGAGGTGGTAGTCCCATGAGTACTTGAAGCTCCTACCTCTAAGGCTTGTGAAAACAGCTAGAACAAGCCCCTCACCCAGGCCGCTACTCTCATCAACAACCTTAATTCCCTTTGGGAGCTCCAGGGCCCCAGCAAGCCTCCTATCAAATACTACGAGGTAGGGGGGTGAGGCCGAACCAAGACTGTAAACGGGGGTAGGCTATATAGTACATTGTATCAAGGACACTCCTCCTAACCCACTCCATGAAAGGAGAAGACCACTGAGTAGGGTTAGGCAGTGTAGATACAACAAAGTCAACCAAAGCTAAACCCCTCTCGGAGAGCACATAGCCACCCCCAACCCTCACAGCTAAACCGGAGCTCTCAAGCCCCCTAAAGAACCTATAGGTCTCAGTAAGGTTAACACCATAAACTCTAGCAACACTCCTAGGAGTAACTGGGATGGAGAGCTTAGACCCCTTAGCTAGGCTAGCTAGAACAGTAAACCTAACCTTACTACCAACAATGTCGAGCAACACTTTAAACTCCTATCCGTTATCATAGAATGGTAACGGTTATAAACCATTTATAGTTAATCAAGGAGGGTCGTTGAGACATGTAGGGTTTTTAAGACCCTGAGGTTCCTCTTGGGAGCTCCGGGATAGAGGGTTTAAATGGTGTCTGGGTTTGAAGAGCATGTATAAGGTGAATTCAAAGAATGATGCGACATATGCTATAGTAACTCTTTCCTCTTTCTAGCTTGGTATTCTTCACTTGTTCCTGCTGTTATTATCTCGTAGAGTATTGCTGTTTTGCCTGGTGTCGGTCTTAGTAGTCTTCCAAGTCTTTGTATGAACTGTCTTCTCGATGATGTTCCTGATACTAGTATTCCTATGTTTGCATCTGGTATGTCTAGGCCTTCGTCTCCTACTGTTGTTACTACTAGGACTCCTGTTTTTGCTGTTTTAAACGCTCTCAACACTCTCTCCCTCTCGCTCTCGCTTAGCTCTCCGTGTAGTAGTAGTCCTTTGACTCTTGATGCTATCTCCTCTGCCTGTCCTTTGTACTGTGTGAATACTATTATCTTGCCTCCCTTGGAGAGCTCCTCTCTAACCTTCTCCTCTACAGCTTTTAGTTTCGACTCGCTATAGTTAATTATATTCCTCATCTCAGCGTGTATTTTTAATGCTTCCACCGCATTCCTATCACCTTTCTTAGCGTCCTCCACCAGCTCCTGGAACCTTCTACCTCCAGCTAGGAGTAGGAATCTCCTTCTGAGCTCTTCGTAGTGCTTCCACTCCTCCCCCGTTAATCTAACCTTAATCCTCTTAAGGGTGAATGGTGCTAGGTAGCCTTTCTCAGCTAGTTCTGAGGCGCTCTTAAAGTATATAACACCACCTATTAGAGGGAATATCTCCACGTGCTTCCCATCCTCCCTCTCAGGTGTAGCTGAAAGGGCCATCCTGTAGGGTGCTGGCATGCTGAAAGCTATATGCTTAAACTTCTCAGCTGGAAGATGGTGAGCCTCATCGAATACCAGTAAGGCGAAATGCCTTGCGAACTCAGCCACGTTCCTGAAGGCCGATTGATACGTTGTTATAGTTATGGGGTTCAAGCTCTTCTCCTCACCATAATACATGCCTATGATACCTGAAGCGCCGGTGAACCTCCTAAAGGCCTCAGCCCACTGCTTTATATGATCCTTCGTGTAAACCACAACAAGGGTTTTAACACTAAGCTTAGCCACACCAGCTAAGGCAATAACAGTCTTCCCAGAGCCTGTAGGTAGAGCTATAACACCCTTAAACCCATTCCTCTCCCACGCTTCCAAAGCCTCCCTCTGGTAATCCCTAAGCTCACCGCTAAAAGCTAGATCCCTAGGTAGCCTAGAGGACTTAAGCAGCCCAACTTCATCAACAACATTAAACCCCTCCCTCTCAAGCTTAACAACAACATCCCCATACAGGTGGGGTGGGATCTTGAAAGCCCTCTCAGAGGGGGAGTATGGGGGTGTGAAACCGTGCTTCTCGAAGAAACCCTTTAAATAAGCCCTACTAGAAACCCTTAGAAAACCATCACCGCCAAGCCTAACATAGACAACGGATTCTTCAAGATAAGCGTCCCTAATAGCCTTCAAATCCTCCTCAAAAACACCCTCAATAGAGGAAAGCTTAGAGTAGACATCCCCCAGAGTATACCCATTACTCCTCATCTTTAAAGGATCCAGCTCGAATACAGAAACACCGCCAACCCTACCAATATACCTTGAAAATTCTAACAACTCCCTAAACTCGTCATCGCCAATCCAACCCTTAACCCTAAACCTCACCCTCTCCAAAAACCCTACACCAGCTAAGCCTACCTAGGTATTCTTAGAGAGCTGAGGTATAAAGATGTTAAAGCTTCAAAGGTGAAAGTCCTAACACTAGGAGCACTCTACCCAATAATACAAAGTATTACAGATCCCTAAACATGCGATAGCTACATCTCATAGGGTTCTATGCTCAGAGCTCTAGGTAACCCCAACTATGATTATGATGATTTCCTCCTGATACCTGAGGTTACTCTATTCTTTTAGCATAGGTGGATGTAGCGGGGTACGAGTATGATTTAGTTGGGGATTGTTTTTAGCATTTTCTTTATGGTTTCAGAGGCATCCTCTAGCTTTACTGTTGTTCTTTCGCTGGTTATAGTGTTGTATATTGTTAGTGTGCTTGTCTCCAGCTCTGTTCTACCTATGAATGCTAGGATTGGTATGCTGAGTCTCCTAGCTTTCCTCCTTTGCGCTTCCTCGCTCGATCTCGCTAGGTCTATCCTAACTTTGAGGCCTGCCTCTCTTAGCTTCCTCGTTATACTCCATGCATACTCTAGGAGGGACCAGTCGAGTACTATTACCTGTACCTCTGTCACAGTCTTCTTATCAATGTTCAGTATCCCTAACTCCAGCCCTGCATCTATGATCCTCTCTATCCCCAGGCTAACGCCTGTTGCCGGTACCTGTGTTCCGGTGAAGAGGCCTATTAGGTTATCATATCTGCCCCCGCCTGCTACGCTACCAACGCTTGGTTTATCTAAGACAGCTTCCAGTATGGGGCCTGTATAGTAGTCTAGGCCTCTCACAAGGCTCATATCAAAGTATATGTATTCAGGTCTATCGAGGAGATTGAAAGTTTTACCTAGATGTGTACAAGCCTCTCTAACTCTTTGGTTTAAGGAGTACCTAGAGCATATGGGTTCGAGGGATTCAATAGGCCCCCTGAGCTCGGCTATCGAAAGTATTCTCTCAACAATCTGATCCCCTAAGCCTAACTTCAAAAGCCCCCCTCTAACCCCCTCCAGTCCTATCTTATCAAGTTTATCGATAACTCTGTACACTGGTAGAGGGTTGCCTATGCCGAGCTCCTCCTCGAAAACACCTGAGAGAAGTCTCCTATCGTTAACCCTGACCTTAAAGTTGGAGAAGCCGAGCTCTCTCAGAAGGTCGACGGTGAGATTTAGGATCTCCGCGTCGGCCTCGGGGTAGGGGCTACCAACTATGTCTGCATCACACTGGTAGAACTCCCTATACCTACCCCTCTGAGGCTCCTCATGCCTCCAAACAGGCCCTATATGATACCTCTTAAAAGGTAAAGGGATATCACGCCTTGAAGCTATAAACCTAGCTAGGGGCACTGTTAAATCATATCTAAGAGCGTACTCCCTCCCACTCCAGCTATCAGTAAACCTCCAGATAAGCTTACCTTCAGCCTCCTCACCATACTTACCCGCCAAGGTCTCCCAGTACTCGAGAACCGGAGTATCTAGGGGGTCAAATCCATACCTCTCAAAAACCGATACAACCTTTGACATAACACTCCTCCTAAGTATCATCACCTCTGGTGGGAAGTCCCTAAACCCCCTAGGAGCTCTAAACCTCTCACTCAAACCCGAGCACCTTAAAGAGGTGGAGTTGTTTAAGCCTAAGAGCCTTCCTAAGAACTAAACGCTACCCTCCCCTCTACCGCCAGCCTCCTCCTGGGTTATCATGCTCTCGAGTATGATCCTGTAGATATCCATACCAAGTTTAAGTGTAGCGTAAACCTTAGCTTGAATGCTTAAACCCTCACACCTCTCACTCCATATGAGCTCCACCATCTCACTAACCTTCCTCAACCTCAAAGCATCATCTACAAGTTTTACAGCTCTCAAACGCTCCTCCTCGCTAACACCTAAAGCCTCTGCTAAGCTTTCGCTATCATGTGAAAACGTTTCACGATCTATGCAACAAGACATTCAACCCACCTCACTTAACGGGTTCAAGTGTTCCAGGTAGAGTTAATATGTTGATATGTGGCCTAGCTTGTTTAAAGAGCAAGCCTAATTTTAAAATATAAAACCCTCTTCGTTTTTCAATTATCAACCCCACAAATTTATAAATACCCCGGGCTAGTAGAGTATGAGGTGTGGTAGGTTGGAGAGACCCATTATAGTCTGGCTTGGAGAGGAGGTTGCAGGAGATGCGAAGCTTGTTGGAGGTAAGGCTGCAGGTCTTAGTGGAATGATTAAAGCTGGTATACCAGTACCCCCAGGCTTCATAGTTACAACTGAGGCTTACAAACAGTTCGTTCTTGAGACCGGTATAGCTGGCTATATTAAGTACGTGTTAGAGGAGGTTGTGGTTAGCGGTAAACCTAGTGAGTATGAGAAGGCTAGCGAGCTTATAAGATCTAAGTTCGTTAGAACCCCCATGCCCCATAGGATTGTCAGTGAGATAGTTGAGGCTTATAGAAGGCTTGCAGAGCTCTCCGGCGTAGAGGAGCCTCTTGTAGCTGTTAGGAGTAGTGCTACCGTCGAGGATCTACCTGAGGCTAGCTTCGCAGGCCAGCAGGAGACCTATCTAAACGTTAAGGGAGCTGATAGCGTTGTTGAGATGGTTAAGAGGGCTTGGAGCAGCCTGTGGACTGCTAGAGCTCTAAGCTACAGGGATAGCCTTAACGTAGACCACGAGGCGGCCCTCATGGCTGTTATAGTCCAGAAGATGGTTAATAGTAGGAGTAGCGGTGTTGCATTCACAATACACCCGGTTACAGGGGAGGAGGATAAGGTGGTTATAGAGGCTATATGGGGGCTGGGTGAGTACATTGTTGGAGGTAAGGTTACCCCAGATAGGTTTGTGATATCCAAGTCAAACCTAGAGATTCTAGAGAAGAGGGTTAGCGAGAAGAGGAAAGCCCTCTTCTACGACCCGAGAAGCTCCTCCAACGTGGAGGTAGAGGTCCCCGTTGGCGATGAGGATGTTAAGAATTTACACCTAAAATATCCTGAGATAGCTGAGCTCATAGTTAAGCATGGTGTGAGAGCTGATAGGCAGGCTTTAAACGATGATGAAGTCAGGGTATTAGCCGGGCTAGCTTTAAAAGTTGAATCATACTTCGGAAAGCCTATGGACGTGGAGTGGGCTATAGATGCTGATATACCGGGGCCTAACAACATATTCCTCGTCCAAGCTAGACCTGAAACTGTTTGGAGTAAGAGAAAGGCTGTGGAGAAGCCTAGAGAGGAGGTTGTTGAGGTAGAGGCGGGGAAGGTTTTAGTTAAGGGTATACCTGCAAGCCCGGGAGTAGCCTATGGTAAAGCTGTGGTGGCATTAACAGTAGATGAGGCTGCTAGGAAGATGAAGAAGGGGGATATTCTGGTTACCAAGATGACGGACCCAGACTGGGTCCCCTATATGAAAATATCTTCAGCCATAGTAACCGATGAAGGCGGTATGACAGCCCACGCAGCGATAGTATCAAGGGAGCTTGGCATACCAGCTGTAGTGGGCACGGGGAATGCCACTAAGGTTCTAAGGGATGGGCTTGAGATCACAGTTGACGGATCTAGGGGTGTTGTCTACGCTGGGAGGGTTGAGGTTGAAGTTAAACCACAACAAGCTCCAACACCTGCACTGCAGGTACAGCAGGCTGTTGTACCAGCAGAGCTCCTGATAGCAACTTACCCAACAACGGCAACAAAGATCTACATGAACCTGGGGGAGCCGGAGGAGATTGATAGGTATAAGCATCTACCATTCGACGGCATAGGGCTTATGAGGATAGAGTTTATAATAGCGAGCTGGATAGGCTACCACCCATTATACCTATTAGAGCAGGGTAGGGGGGTGTACTTCATAGACAGGCTGGCGGAGGGGATAGCTAGGGTTGCTAGCACCATATACCCTAGACCTGTTGTAGTTAGATTCAGCGATTTCAAGACGAATGAGTACGCTAAACTCAAGGGAGGGGAGAAGTATGAGGCTTTAGATGAGAGAAACCCGATGATAGGGTGGAGGGGTGTATCAAGGTACATAAGCCCGCAGTACGAGCAGGCTTTCAGACTAGAGGTTAGAGCCATTAAGAAAGCTAGGGAGGAGTGGGGCTTAAAGAACGTCTGGGTAATGTTCCCATTCGTAAGGACTACATGGGAGCTCCAGAAGGCCTTAAAGCTACTAGAGGATGAGGGGCTTGAGAGAAGCAGAGACTTCAAGGTATGGATAATGGTCGAGGTTCCAAGCACTGTATTCCTAGCAGATGAGTTCGCCAGGATGGTCGACGGGTTTAGCATTGGGAGTAACGATCTAACACAGCTCATACTAGGAGCTGATAGGGATAGCGGGCTTCTAGCTAAAATGGGCTACTTCGATGAGAGAGATCCAGCGGTGCTAAAGGCAGTTAGACATATCATAAGAACGGCTAAGAGGCATGGTGTAACGAGTAGTATATGCGGTCAAGCCCCAAGCGTCTACCCGGAGATAGTAGAGTTCCTGGTAAGGGAGGGCATAGACTCTATAAGCGTCAACCCAGATGCTGTAATAGCCACCAGAAGGCTTGTATCCAGCATAGAGAGGAAGATACTACTAGAGAAGCTTGAAGGGCAAAGCAGTGGTAGAAGAAAAAAGATTTAAAGAGCTTAAGAGGGTAGGTTTAAACCAAACACTTCTTTTAGCCTGTCTTAACAGTTATAGGTACCATTAGAAGCCCTGGTAGCAGTTCTATGACGGCCCTAGTACCAGCCATGTTATAGCCTATGCTCACCTGCGGTGTAAACCTAAGCTGTAAGCCTAGAACTACCACTGAATCACTTTCAGCCTTCACTGCTACCGTAAGCTTGTGGTCGAAGCCTATTGGTAGAACCTCTGGGGTTACACTAGTAGAAGCAACGCCCTCAACCACAACAGGTGTGGCTAGAGCTCCTGATAGGGAGTTGCTACCGTAGACCCTAACCGGGATGCTCGTAGACTCCCCAGGTTTAACTGTAACCTCCACGGGGGCGTCCACCCTTACAGGCACTATTATCAAGGTAAACTGCTCTGGATAGCCTGCTTGCCTTGAAGCCTCTGCTATTACGTTCTTAACTACAACCCAGAAAGGCGGCCTGGACTTTATAAGCCCGAGCCTCTCTAACACGAAGCCATAGTCTGGGGCGAAGACGGATGCCATCTTAGGTATTGGTGAATCGTATATAGCTTGGATACCATGTCTTGGATAGTATGGCGGCCAGTTGAGCTTAGCTGCGTAGACGGCCCCGTAGAATAGAGTCTCTGATGGCACTGTTAGCAGTGTTAGACCTAAACCTGCTACAGCTAAGTCTGTTGTCGTGTTTAAGCCTCTCCACCTAACGGTTACAATGTAACCCGCTATACTTGGATCCTCCACTATTACCGGGAAGCTCCTCCAATCAGCACTCTCATACCTCCAGCCCCAGTCGAACTGTCCTTCAACAGCATAGTTGTTATAACTCCTATTCTGCCACTCGCCTAGCTCCAGTCTGTTCACACCTTCACCTATAACTGCTGCCACCTGAACTGAGACTGGGACTAGGGTTACACCGGAGCCGTAGTCTACAATAACATAGCCCTCGTAGAAGCCAGGTAGAGTTCCTGGAGGCACCTTAACTGTAACATCGACAGATGCTGTTTTACCAGGCTCCACTACAACGCTGGAGCTACTGAAGCTCACCCAATCCCAGTCTACCCTGAAGTGTCTTCTAAGCTCTAGGTTGAACGTGACAGGGGTATCGACTGGATATCTCGACCCTAAGATTCTAAGATCTAGCACCGGGCCTCTAGTTAGATTCGATATATCTCTACCAAGCCATCTGGTAGCCTGCTCCTCAGCTAGCTTGAACTTCTCGAAGGGCTTGCCTATGGTTACATGTAACACGTTAGCCTGCCTAATATCATAGTTTATCCTCTGCGTCTCCCCAAGCTCCACAACACCGTTGCTGTTAGCGTCAACACCGTAGTGGAGCTCCAACCCTGTGTATAGGTAGAAGACATACGTACCAACTCTACCGAACGGGTCGAATGTATTGTAGGTTGTGTAGGCCACTAACTCCACGAGCTCAGAACCCTTAAAGGCGTCGAGAGATACTGGTATCACCAGCCTTGATAAGCCTCTTACAAGTTTAAATGTCATGAAGTCTGGTCCAACAGATACCACTACATCCTTTAAAGGTGTTATCCTCCCACCTACTACTGCGTATCCCTTCTCTAAATCCAGGTACTTTACTAAGCCTTCTCTGGATACTGTGAATGTAGCTGTTGTAAGCTTAACGTTAACCTTACTCTCACCGAAAGCTGTTAGGTCTAGCTTCAACGTCTTAGACTCACCAGGCCTCATGGGACCAGTGTACAGTTGTGTGTCAAGAACAGGTTTAACCGGGTAGTATCCTGTGTTGAAGCCGAATAGTGATAGTGAGTAGAGGTTTTCAGCAACAGATGTAGAGCTGGCTACTGGAATCCCTCCTTTAACTAGAGCTTCAAAAGCCCTGTAGACGTCAACGTGACCTGCACCCTGTACGTAGGCGTTATAACCTAGGTCTCTAGCAGTGCTCTTCACAAGTGATTTAACAAAGCCTGGGTCGACGCCTAGACCTCTACCCTTCAGGTAGCTTACTATGAGGGCTACCGAGCCGCTAGTCATGGGTGTTGCCTCACTAGTACCACTGAACAGGCTTATAGCCCTTATACCGTTACCAAGACCTGCTAGAGTGTGTGTGAAGGCCCACTCGAAGCTACCTATGTTAACCACGTCTGGTTTAACGAGGCCAACGTTAGTAGGCCCCCTAGCGCTCCACGAGACAACGTCATCCCAAGTGCCTGGTAGGAAGCCGAAGGCGGGCCTGTAGTCGAAGAGGGTGCTAGCACCAAGTGTTATGGCGAATGCCGAGTCACCTGGTGTGGTCATGGTCCCATAGCCTGGAGCCCCGTTACCACCAGCATGCACTATGATGGTCTTAGTTACTGAGATAACGTGATCCCATAGGAGGGCGTAGTTTGAAACACTACTAGCAAACCCTATTAGTAACACGAAGCTACTACCCCAACTGTTGCTTATGATATCCGCTTTATGCCTCCCAGTTACAGTCCACTCCCAGTAGGGCCCTTTGAGGTCGTGACCGCTGAAGAAGAACACAGAGGCTATCGGGTTTACGAGACCTGTGTTAGCAGCTATTAGAGCGTCAGGGGCTATACCCTTGAGCGGGAACCTACCATAGCCTAGATCAACGGGTTTATCGTATCTCGATGCTATAACATTAGCAACACTAGTCCCGTGACTGTTGTAGTCGTAGGCTATGGTTACGTAGAGACCTCTACTATCTAAGCCTGGTAGTATGAGGCCTGTGTAGTCGAACCCTGTAAGCCAGCTCCACGTAGGCCCTACCCCTGTTAGGAACCCAGTCCAATCGTAGAGGTAGCCTGCTAGAGCTCCAATGCTTAGATCGAAGACACCATCGCCTGTAAAGTCTCTCCCTAGAACCTCATCCCCGTACCTAGCGGGCTTCTCATCAGCGAAGCTAAAGTCCTTTAAAGCTCTTATGGTTGATTCTGGAGGAGCTCTTATAACACCCGTGGCGTTGAGGGCTACGAGTAGGTAGTAGTACATTGTTGATAGATCGGCGTAGACTGTATCGTAGACACCGGGGGTTTTAGAGTCTACATAGAGTATGGGGACCGTCCAGTATAGTGTACCGGAGACAACATAGTACTGGACCGCTAGCCCAAACCTGTAGGTTCCACTAGCAGAGCTTATGCCACCAACATGGTAGGATTCCAGGGGGAACTCTGTGTAGAAGACCCTACCATCAGGCGATCTATAGTATACCCAGCTTACGTTAGTTACACCCGAAACTAGGAACCAGCCGTCGAAGAAGGGAACTCCCGCTCCTGGGAGCGTTATAAAGCCTCTCTCGTCTTTCGTTGATGTAACCATTGTTAGCGTTAAACCTATCTCATCACTATCAAATATCATTGGTGTGCCCTCAGGGGTCCTAGCTATGGCTTGAGAGCCTAAACCAGGGCTTCCAAAGTCCACTCCCGTGTCTACAACAGCTACTATAGTACCTTTACCTGTTATGCCGAACTCGCTCCAAACCCTACTAGCCCCTATGACCTCAACTGCCTTATACATGCTAGGTTCCATATCGGGGTTACCTGGAGTTCCTCCAGCAACCGTGTCAAGGGCCCTGCTTGCAACCTCCTGCTCATGTAGTATCCATGAGAGTGGTGATCTGTAGAGAGCTATACTGTAGACCCCAGGTGTCCTTGATAGGAGCTCCACGTCACCCCTTGTAACCCAGGCCTCCACGTAGGTGAACGTAGGGTGTCTATATACACCTATCAACCCCCGGGTTTTTGAAGCTATCTCTTCTAGATCCACACTGGGAGACGCTGTTATTACAACCTTGACTTGACCCTCCCTAACCCTCTCACCTTTAGCTAAGGCTAGGCTTAAAGCACTTAGATAGCCTTGGGCGAACCACTCGGGCATGTCAATGTACACGTGGTTAGCGTAGCTAGATGGGTCCAGGAGCAGTGGGTCGACGAAAGCCGTGGGTGTGGGAGGCTGTGTTGTAGTAGGAGTACCTAGGCTTGTATATCCTGAGATGAGAGGTGCGATGATGACAGCGATTACAAGCATAGATACCAAAATACGAGCCTGTCTAGGCAAACCCCGCCACCTCACACTCTAAGAGTAGAGGGTTAAACGACCTAACTTAAAAATCTTACTCTTAAACACGCTAGCTAGAAGTGGAAGGAAGTATGCCCTAAGAGCGTGAGGGTTTTAAACTCCCCTCTTAAGCAATAGAATATGGATGAGTTCTAGCCTATCGCCAGGTGGTAGGCTGTGCTTAGGGTTATTGAGCCGATGCCCGAGTCTCTGGTTTATAGGTTTAGGCCTGATGCTCTTAGAGCTCTCCACAACAGGGTTTTAAGGGAGAGGCTCCCCTGGTACTATAGTGTGCTATACGGGGAGAAGCCTGCTAAGTTTCTTATAGCCCGTAGCATTGAATCCCCCCTAGATCCATACGATGAGAGTTTAAGCTTGGAGGAGCTCTGGACGGTACACGAAAGGCTTGCCTTAGAGCATAGAAGGCTGTGGCTTGACATATACGAGGGTGTTGAGAGGCTTAGAGGCGTAGAGCCTAGGTTCAGCTACCTCGATGTTAAGATAGCCATTGCTAGGAGGATGCTGAGGAGATGTGAGCTCTGTGAGTGGAGGTGTAAAGCTGATAGAGCCTCTGGGAGGATAGGTGTTTGTAGGGTTGCTAACGAGTGCATGGTCTACAGCTTCTTCCACCACACAGGGGAGGAGGCCCCCCTGGTACCTAGCGGTACGATATTCTATGGAGGGTGCCCGTTCCGGTGCGTCTTCTGCCAAAACTGGGAGATAAGCCAGGTGAAGACACAGGATTACATTAAGGTAACCCCGCACACTCTAGCATTAATACAGGAATCCCTAGCTAGAACTGGAGCCCGTAACATAAACCATGTAGGGGGGGAGCCTACACCGCAGATACCATTCATACTCGAGAGCCTTAAATATCTAAAGGTTAACATAGCCCAGCTTTGGAATAGCGATATGCACATGACACCGGAGGCTATGAAGCTTATAAAGGATGTCATAGACATATGGCTTCCAGATTTCAAATTCGGTAACGACGAGTGCGGTAGGAGGCTTTCAAAGGTTAAAGCGTACTTCTCGGTCGCAGCTAGAAATCATGTTGAAGCATATGATGGAGGTCTTGGAGATATGATAGTAAGGCATCTCGTACTACCAAACCACATAGAGTGTTGCACGAGACCGGTGGTGGAATGGCTTTCAAAGAACGTGCCTAGAGCACTATTAAACCTCATGGACCAATACCACCCAGACTACCTAGTATTGAAGGAGCCTGAGAGGTACAAGGATATAGCTAGGAGGCTTACGAGAAGAGAGTTCGAGGAAGCCTTACAGATAGCTAGGAGCCACGGCTACACCTTGGAGGTTGAGGAGCTCCTAATGATACCCTAGACCATACCACCACACCGTCAACGTAGACAACACCACCACACCTCCTCTTAAGAGCCTCCAAGACATCCCTAGCCTTAGACCTTAAATGGTGACCTGCATAAGCCTCCCTTCTATCCCTTGCTGGAACACAGCTAACATACCCTGTGAGAGCTACTATAGTTATAGAAGACCCGAGCCCGTGCACCTCCTCAGCCACCCTGATGAGATCTGGCTTCAGCTCGACAGCCTCAACACCGGGAATCTCCAGTACAACCTCCTCAGTCCCTCTATCCCAGTCTAAACCATAGACCACAACAGCCTGAAACTTTCTAACAAAACCCTCCACTAGACTAGAGAGAGATCCCGTCACAATATTGGGTTCGTAGACGCTAAGCCCCCTCTCTCTAGCATACTCTTTAAACCTATCTAAATCCATCACCACTAGAGAGCCCCAGATAGGCTTCAAGCCCAACCACCACGCGTTGACACGTTGAAGGCTTAAGCTTAAAGCGGTCAGATTGAACTAAGGCAGTCACCACGTCCTAGTCTGCCCGCCTCCTCATCCCAGGTTATCTTTTGCTCTCTCAACCCTCTTAAGCTAGCATGAGGCTAGGTGCTATAGCTTAAATACCCTGCCTTTTAAACCCCACCTGGGAGGTGGTAGCTAGATGAGATCTTCTGAGATTACAAGTAGAGAGCCTGAGGTTCAGATAGAGAATATCGTTGCTACAGTCATATTAGAACACCCCCTAGACCTATCGCTTATAGAGACAAAGCTCCCAGAGGTCGATTACAACCCAGACCAGTTTCCAGGTCTCGTTTACAGGCTGGAGCAGCCGAAGATAACAGCTCTTATATTCAAATCTGGTAAGATGGTTGTAACAGGGGCTAAGAGTGTCAACCAGCTTGTTTTCGCAGTCAAGAAGATTCTTAAAACGCTCATAAACAAGGGTATACCGATACAGGGGAAGCCTCAGATTCAAATACAGAATATAGTCGCTTCAGCTAACCTAGGGGCTATAATAGACCTTGAGAGGGCTGCTTTAGCATTACCCGGTAGTATGTATGAACCGGAGCAGTTCCCAGGACTCATATACAGGATGGAGAAACCCGTTGTAGTGCTCCTCATATTTAGTAGTGGTAAGATGGTTATAACAGGGGCTAAGAGGGAGGAGGAGGTGGTTAAAGCAGTTAACAGTATATATGAGAGGCTTAAGGAGAACAACTGCATAATACCATACGACTAGAAGCCTAGTACACTCTCAAGCTCAGGCAACGCTATCACACCTAGACTCTCATCCACTATGATAGGCTTAGCCTTTTCAACCACCCCGTACCTCCTAACCATTGGCGATAGGAACCTCCCTCTATCCAAGGTTACAATGTTACCCGTCTGGTACACTCCTAAAGCTGGTATGACCAGAATTTGAGTAGAAAACGTTGTAGGGATGAGGAGGAGTACTGGTAGTTTAATCTTAGAACCGCCAATGTTCAAGTGGATAGCCGGATGCTCATGACCTATAACAACTACATCACCTTTAGGCTCTAAATCCAAGTGGCCGTGGGTTACCCTAATACCATTACTTAAATCCAGGTGATCCTCAACCACAGTAACCCCCAGCTTCCTGATCACATAGCCTACGTAATTATCATGGTTACCCCTAACGAATATAACCTCCTTAAACCCCATCTCCTGTAGCTTAACAATAAACTCTTCAACCTCAACCCTCTCCTGCTTCAACAACTTCTCAAAAGCATGCTTAATATCCCCGTTTACAATAACACCTCTAGCTCCTACAATAGCCCTAGCCTCAGATAACACTTTAAGAGCCTTCCTAAGCTGTAACCTCGGTAGAAAAACTCCTTGAGAGGCCATAGCCTCCTCATACCCTAGGTGGACATCAGCCACTACAAAGACATCGTCAGCCGCAGAGTATAAAACAGGCCTAGACCCCACTATGTAAAGACCCTCAACCACAGGTTTCAACGGATACTCAGCTGTCAAACCCGACCCCCTGTAAAATATGATACTACACACTCTAATCTCTTTAGGAGCCCTCCCGGCATTGTGGCGGGCCCGCCGGGATTTGAACCCGGGACCTACGGGTTAAAAGCCCGCCGCTCTACCAGGCTGAGCTACGGGCCCACTCCTAGAGTAGTAAGCATCCTGTTAAAGTTTAAAAACATAGATCTTCCACCGTGAAATCACATGTACTTCCCGGGAAGACCACATCTAATACCCAGCTGATCTAGTGTGGGGGTTACACTTTAAGTATCTATGGTTTGAGCGTCACGGATTAGGTAACTCCCGGTGTAGTATATGGAATAGCTTAAGATAGCTGGCATTCTAATTCTATAGATTGGTGGGGGTTTAGCTCTGTTGGATGTAATTGTGAGGATCCCCGGGGTTAGGAGGGCTGATTTTGAGTATGCCGATAGCATGTTTGTAGCTGTGCTTAGGGGTAGGGATGGCTCGAAGTTCCTATGCCATCTCCATGATACTGGGAGGCTTGGGAGGATTACTCCTAGAGGTACACCTGTTTACTACGTGGAGGTCTCCGGTTTCAGGAGGTTTACTCGCTGTGATGTAGTTGCTTTAGCAGACCCTGGGGGGCTCATCCTCGTTGATTCAAGGCTTCCCAATATCGTGTTCTCACGCCTGATACCCAGGGTTTTTGAGGGCATAGGGGAGCATGGTGATGTGGTGGAGGAGTTTGAGGTTCGAACGCCTTTCATGAGGTATAGAGCTGATTTCCTGGTAGTAGGCCATGGCAGGGAGCCCTTGCTAGTGGAGGTTAAAGGTGTTAACTATGCTGAAAAGGGCATAGGCTTATTCCCATCAGCTAAGAGTTTGAGAGCCTCAAAACAACTTGAAATCCTAAAGTTCCTCAGGGAGAGAGGGGGGTTTAGGGTTATGGTAGCATTTATAGCCTTAAGAGGGGACATTACCGAAATCAGGCCTAACGCAGCCGTAGATCCCAAATTCTCCTACAGGCTATGCTCTTTCAGAAACACTATAGAATATAGAGCCTTCAGGGTCAGAGGAGAGTTAAGAGGTTCAACGATATTCGTCTACTACGAGAAGGAGATACCCGTAAACCCCTGCAACTACAACTGGAAAGCCTCACCTTTTCACGACGAGGATGAGAGGGATATAGACTCCAGTTGAAATACACTACATACAGCGCCTAAGGAGCTGTTGCCCCCAGACAGGGAGACCTCCCCCAGCTGAGCTGTGATGCCCTAAGGGATGGGGATGTTGATCTATGATGTGTAGACCTCAGAGCAGGAAACCCAGCAAACCTCTCGGAGGAGGCATTGGAGCCTCCCAGGGATGCGGGGGGACCCGCCCTTTTTTCAAAGAGCGGAGGGGAGGTCATAGCTTAGATAAGAGCTCTAGATTATAGTAGTGTTTAAAAGGCTTGGAGATAGTAATTTCTTAAGGTGCGGCTCATTGCCGACCTTAATGGCATTAGAGTAGCGGTTCTAGGAGCCGGTAGGATAGGATCGTCACTAGCCTGGGCTCTCCGCAAATGCGGGTTTGAGGTTATAGCTACAGCTAGGAGGGATGAAACTCTTGAGTCTGTAAGGAGACTGGGTATAACTGCAATAAGGGATAACAGGGGGGCGGTGGAGAGCTCAGATGTGGTTGTTATCAGTGTTAAGCCATACCAGCTACCACATCTAGCTAGCGAGGTAAGAGGTTTTGTTAACGATAAGCTGGTAGTATCTGTGGTTGCGGGAGTTAGAAGGGCTACCCTTGAGAGAGTTCTTCAAGCGAACACAGTCTATAGAGCTATGCCAAACATCAACATTAGGATTGGCATGAGTGCCACAGCCCTCTCAGGAGTCATAGATGGTGTTAATAGCAATATTGTAGAGAAGATGTTCAAATGTGCTGGTACAACGTACTGGGTTCCAGAGGAGTGGCTAGATGTGTGGACGGCTCTCGTTGGGAGCCTCCCAGCATACGTTGCGGTAATCGTGGACTCTCTAGTCCTAGGAGCTATATCAATGGGATTCCCAAGGGATTTAGCTACAAAAGCCGTACTTGACACTATCAAAGCTACAGCTGAGCACCTATCCCTAAGAACCGTCCACCCAGCTGAGCTAAGAGATGAGGTTACAACACCTGGAGGTGTAACAATAGAGGGTCTTAAGGTTCTAGAGAGTAGAGGGGTTCCAGCGTCCATGATAGAGGTTATCGAGAAGTCTGCTATGAAGGCCGAGAAGCTGGGTCCATCAATAGAGGATCTTGTAGAAAAGCTTATGAAGAATCCTATATGAGAGTAGGATTCAAGGACTACGCCTCTCCTACTAGTTTTTTAATATAGTACTCTATAGCGTTATCCGTTCTAACACCTTCAAGCCTCTCTTCTACAACACCGTTATCGGAGACCTTGGCTACTATTAGTGTAGGGCTAGCTGACACATTATACTCTTTAAAGGTTTTTGAAGCCGCCTCTGAGTTACAGTTATTAGCGAACCAATCGCAAACCACTATGACGAAGAAGATATCACTTCTACCCCCGTATTTCATAACAAGCTTGTAGATATGATGGTCCTGAGACCTACAAGCAGGGCAGTAGAGGTTATCAAAGTACACTAGGTAAAGCCCCTTGCCTAGCTCGCCTAGCTTAAAAGACTCTCCATCCCTCCTAAGCACATTCCACACCCTCTTCTTAGCATCATACACATAGATTCCATTAGGGCTACCCGGACCTGGCATAGCAACAGGCAACATTAACACCTAGATCTCTGGAGGCCTACTAGAGGATAAAAGGGTTACAATATAACGTTTTAAACTCTTATTTAAAACACACAATCCTAAGCTTAGAGAGCTTTACCTTACAATGCGTGAATGGACGGTGATCCCTACATCTAAGAGGTGCTTATCTGGAGTGAGGGTTCTCTCAGCAGAATATACTGAGGGGTTGGCTTTTAAGGGCAGAGGGGTTAGTCGGCTATAACCTTGGGCCTTTTAGCCGCTGCCCTAGCTCGGGCCTCCTCTACTATATGGTCTATTCTCTCTAGAAAGTCTTGTGGGAGCTTGTGGAAGAGGGGCTCTGACCTCGTGACGGTAAACTCTACAGCTTCGAACAGCTCCTTGTCCCAGATTTTCTCTAGCACACTTCCCTTAAGCCCTAGCATACTCCATATCCTCTCAGCTGTTCTAGGCATAACGGGTGCTATGAGGTGTGCTATTAGCTTGACTATGGTCAGGGAGACCCATAACACCTTCAATGCCTCCCCAGGCTCCTTTCTTAGGAGATTCCATGGCTCCCTCTCGTTTAGATATCTATTCCCTAGTCGAGCAAGCTCCAAGATGTATTCTGTAGCCTGCTTAAGCCTTATGGAATCGTAGGCTTCCACAGCTTTAGAAGCTATCCTTTTAGCCTCCTCCAGTACTTCCATCTCCCGAGATCCCAGGTTATCCGGTCTGGGGATTCTCCCTCCAGCTCTCTCAGCCAACGTTAAAACCCTGTGAACGTAGTTTCCTATATCATCCCCGAGCTCGCTATTGACTATCCTGTAGAACTCGCTCCACGTGAAATTCTGGTCCCTAAGCTCCGGTCTAAGCCTTACGAGGATCCACCTCCAGTACTCGCCAGGAGCTATTTCGAGCGCCTCGTCTATCCAAATCCCAATCCTCCTACTCTTACTAAAATGCCTGCCTTCGTAGAGGAGATACTCTGTAGCGCTAATCCTCCAGGGGAGGACGTAGGGTTCGCCTGTAGCGATGAGCATTGCAGGGAATATTATGGAGTGGAATGGAATATTATCCTTACCTATGAAGTATACCGTTTTAACATCGCCCTTCATCCACCAATCCACCCACTCACCCCCCCTACCTATGGATTCGAGGTACTCCTTTGTAGCACTAATATAGCCTAGTAGGGCGTCAAACCACACGTATATTGTTTTCCCCTTCGACCCGGGGAAGGGAGCTTCTATACCCCACATTGTATCCCTCGTAACACTCCTAGCCTTCAAACCCTGTGTTACCCAGTTTAAGCTATACTCTCTAACATTATCCTGGAGCTCCTCGTTACTCTTAAGCCACTCAAGGAGCCTATCCCTAACCCTACTTAGGTCTAAGTACCAGTGCTTCGTCAGCTTAAAAACAGGTTTAGCACCGCATAGCGCACACCTAGGGTTGATCAGCTCTGTTGGGTGTAGAAGCCTCCCGCACTCATCGCATTGATCACCTCTAGCTCTCTCATAACCACAGTATGGACATGTGCCTTCAACAAACCTATCAGGCAAGAATATCATATCACGCTCACAGTAGGGTAAGACTTCGTCCTGCTCGAATATGTAGCCGTTCTCATAGAGTTTTAACATAAACCCCCTAACGAACTCCTTGTGAATAGGGCTCTCAGTCCTAGTGTAGTTGCTGAACTCTATGCCATACTCCTTAAATAACTCTACATCCCTCGAGTGAACAGCATCGGTCAACTCTCTAGGGCTAACACCCCTCTTCCTAGCCTCTAACTCTATGGGCGTTCCATGCTCATCACTCCCTGTAACAGATATAACCTCATGACCTCTAAGCCTCAGATACCTTGCATAGATATCAGCGCTAATCAAATGTATTATGGTCCCTAGATGGGGTATGTAGTTCACATAAGGCCAAGCTGCTGTAACAATAAATCTAGCCAAACCCCTCACCTCTAAGCTCTTGTAGAACCACTAACACCAATATACTTATCGGGGTATCTCATTGAAGGGCTTGAAGTCTAGCTTGATATCAACTCTAGCTTCCTCAGAATCTGTAGCCTACACCCACTTGGAAGGTTGAAGTGCGGGCAATCAACAGGGCGGCTTTGAGGGATCTTTAGGTGGGTATTGGAAATCTGGGTTTTAGGCGAATATCTCCTATTAAGAGAGAGGTTGAAACGTTACCGAGGCTTCTCTAATGCTACTTCTTCAGAGTATATCCCTACAATCCTGGCTTGCCTCCCCTCACCGCAATCGCCTAGGACGCGGCCTACGTAATCTCCTTCTTTGAAGGGTCTAGCCTCCACTTTATCACCGCAAGCAACAAGGGTGACCACCCTCTGAACCTTGGAATAAGCTTCTCCGGCCCTAGAAAGCATCATGGTCTGCCTTAGTAGTAGCAGTAATAGTATGCCCATTATCACTATCAGTAGTAGTGGTTGAAGCCATTCAAGTGGGTTTGTAGTCTGGGTTACCATAGGCCACCACCTACTGGCCTACCCCATTAGTATTACCTATCCCAGCTACTACAACCACATCTCCAGGCTTGGTCTCAGCTAATATAATCTCCCTAGCTCTGGCAACCGCCTTCTCAACCCCCTCGTATATCTTCTTATTCATAGCCTGTATAGCCTCCTCCAAGGACATTTTGATTATGAGGGCTCTTAAGGGTATCTTATGCTCTGCCGCCACCCTCTCAAATCTAATTTTCTCAGGTCCTATATCGCCTATCGCGGCGCCAACACCTTCAGCAGTAACACCGCTCTCCTCCCCTTCAAGTTTTAAAGCCGCATCTATTGTTAGCAATAGCGAAGGCTTCACCCCCTTGCTCGTAAGCTCGCTCACAATCTTCTCCACAGCCGTCCCAGGCTTACCTACAGTAGATGCAGGGCCCCTAGCCTTAACTAGAATAAGCTTTCTCCCTTCAAAGTCAACATCGGTAACCACGGTATCATGCTCTACCTCAACCCAGTTTGAGGAGAAGTTAGAGAGTTTTAATACGACCAGGGCCCCCGCTGAATCCCCTATAGGGTACCCTGCTAGGAAGTCGTTAAGAGCTCTTCTATACGAATCAGCTATCCTCAGTATCTGAGGCATTAGTAGTTGTAACTGCATTATCAAAATCCAGTTCCTAGTCTTCTCCCCTAGTAGTAGATAGTGTTTAACAATCCTCTGTATAAGCGTTAAGGCCGATGTTATCTCAGCTGAAACCTCAGCTCTGCTCCTCGTTACTAGATCGCTACTAGGCATAGCCTTCTCGAACTCCTCCCTGAACCTCGCAATTCTAATGTTGACTAGGTGGTCGAGTCTTCTAATTATATCGGTAGGCTCTATCGACACAGGCTCTATTACAAAAAAGTCTACTATCTTGTTTAAAAGAGACTCTGGGCTCTTAGCATTATTCCTTGCTAGGTAATCTAAGGTCCTCCTCCTAGCCTCCTCAGCCATACCCTCAAGTATTACAAGCTTAGACTTAATATCCCTAGTCCATATGTACACCTGAATTCTCTGGTTTAATCCAAGGAATAACGCTATAAGAAAAGCTATGAACAGAAGCTGGCTTAAAGCCTGAATCCAGGCTAGAGCGTCCTGCCCGTTAACCAAACAACACCCCACTCCAACTCTAATAAAGGTTTCAATCGCACCCTAAAAGCTGTAGTGGAGATTGTTTAAAACAGTAAAGTATGTTGTCAGATCAAAAAATAAATAGATTTTCAACATGTTAGGCTTAGTACAAGCCAGCTTTAAAATCGAACTCGTAGCTTTTACCAGGCTCTAATATAACGATCTTAGTAGGTAGACATCTCTCCTCCACTAAACGTTTAAACTCGTCAGGGCTACCGTAGAGTAATGGAAATGTAGCATAGTGCATGGGTATAGCGACCTTAGGTCTTAGAAGCTCCACCGCCTTAGCTGCCTCCACGTGATCCATTGTAAAATGACCTCCTACCGGTAGTAACGCCACATCGGGCCTATATATCTCCCCTATCAACCTCATATCCATTGTGACCCCGGTGTCACCAGCATGATACACCCTCCCCTCCTCCCCTATTACAACCAAACCTGTAGGGCTACCGTAAGGACTACTATGTGTTGCCGGGGTGAGAGCTACTCTTAGAGATCCCAAGCCAACACTTATAGGGCCCCCTATGTTACCGCCAATAACCCTATCCCCGCCAATCTGCTTCCCCACCTCGCTTGCAAGCTCGAATATAGCCACAACCTTAGCCCTAGGATTACTCCTGGCAATCTCTACAGTATCACCTACATGATCAAAATGACCGTGTGTTAAGAGTATCAAGTCCACATCCCTAACATCAGATGGTTTAACAGGAGATTTAGGATTAGAAAGCCAAGGATCTATCAATATCCTAAAACCATCTAACACCAGCTCGAAAGCCGCATGCCCATAGTACGTTAACCTACCCACACCCACCACCTTAATAGACACTATGGCAAAAAGGGGTATTTTTATTTTTAAACCTCCATTGATGTCCTCTACAAGCCAAAAGCGGTGTAAAGCCCGCTCCAACCCGAGTATCCTGCACCAAGAGAAACCTCAACCTTCAAAGAGCAGGAATTAAATGAAGGGGGTTAAGCCGTTCTGAATCTGTTTCAAGTTTTATACTTATAAGGGTTGATGTTAGAAAACCTCAAACCCCACCCTATAAAAGCCCAGGCATACAGAGATATAAGCTTCGATCAAAACACAATATAGAGACCTCCCCCCGTTGGGGGAAGAGAGGTTGTGTGAAGTTGTATGTTAAATCGAAGAAGTCGATAGATGTGAGGGAGGGTTCACTAGTAATACTAAAACTTACAAGAGCATACTATGTGCCTATAAACGATCCTAGGGTCTTAGATCTCATAACGTGGTATGTTGTAACATTGCAGAAGGCCGTAGACATAATATGGGATAATATTAGGTGGGAGCTTAGAAAACCAAAGCTTACAAGAAGAAATGGTACATTACAGGTAATAATGGGCTTTAAGCTACACAACCCAATAATACCCGGGGGTGAGAAGTTCAACAGAATGCTTAGAGATGAGCTTATGAGGGATAACCCATATGCAGCACACTGGGTTGATGCTATTATAAGGAAGGCATACTCAATCATAAAATCATGGAGGAAGAAGTATCTAAAGGGTAAAGCTAGAAAAGCTAAACCTAAGGTTAAGAGGAGGTTTGCAAAATGCAAGATAACACTAATGAAGGTAGACTACAGAGAGAAAACTATAAGGATAACAATGAAACCACATGAATACCTAGAAATAACATGGAGTGGAACATGGTTTGAGAAGAGAGTCGAGGGGTGGCTTGTAGGGGAGGTTATATTAAAAGATGATAGGATAATAATACCATTCAAAAGCTATAAGATGGTAAAAGTCATGGATGTTATTGGATGGGATAGTAATGAGCTAGAGCTAACAGGATACACGCCGAGAATAGGATTCATACACCTAGATCTAAGACCGTTGCAGAGCATGAAGATTGTGTATGAGAGGAAGAAGGCAGTAGCACAGAGTAAGGGTAAGAGGGATTTATACGAGAAGTATGTTAGAAGGGAGAGGAATAGGGTTAGAGATTTCATGAACAAACTAGCATCACAGCTGATAAGAACATTCCCAAACACACTACATGTATTCGAGGATTTGGATAAAGAGGATATGATTGATAAAGGTAGAGTTGGAAAAGAGAGGAGGAAGAGGAATGCTAGAACACCATGGAAAACAATACATAGAAAGATAAGCGAGAAAGCCCCAATAGCAAGAGTCCCAGCTAGGAACACATCAAAAACCTGCTCCCGATGTAGGTTTAAGGTTAGAGACCTAAGGGGGCAGGAGTTTGAATGCCCAAGATGTGGGTTAAAGATGGACAGGCAGAAGAATGCAGCAGTAAACATCAGGAGGAGATATGTTGAAGGGGGGAGGAGGGGTAAATACAGGATGCGGGGGTTCCCCCACAGAGATGAACTGGAGGATTCTATGAAGGTGGAGCTGTGGGCTGGGGTCACCCAAAGCGGGCGGAGGCTAATGATATGGTGGGGTGATGATAGAAAGCCCCACATGAAGCCAATGAAGCCAAGGGCTTCAAGGAGGCCTCATATAAAACGATGTAAACCTCCTTGAAGCCCGAACCCCTTCACCTAGAACTATAGTTTCAACACTCACAACAAACTCTTTCGCTTTAGAATGCGGAAGAGATATTATTTTAGGCTGTGCGTAGGCGAAGGGAACGCGCTGGGAACGTTTAGCTCCATGAAAAAGATATACTCCAAAAACAGTATTCCTCCCGTCTTTGAAGAGGTTTGAGGCTGTTTCAGTTTTCACAGTTGCTCGTATTACCTGCATTCTTTTCCCACGAGAAATGCTTATGAGACATAGCCTACATCAGACCTCAGGCTGGGTGGGAGCCTCTAGAGGCGGAGCCCTGAGGTGAAGTGGGGGGGAATTCTCTAGTGGAGATGGTGTATTCTTAAACTCTTTCCTTGAAACCATATAATTTTATCGGGGTGTGTGTTTGAATGCAGCGAGTTGAAGATGTTGACTTAGATAAGCTTAAAATGGCTGGGAGGATTGCAGCTAGGGTTAGGGACTATGCTGGGGATCTCGTTAAACCGGGGGTTAGAGCGTCTTATGTATGTGAGTCTCTCGAAAAACTAATTGTGGAGCTCGGGGGCAGCCCCGCTTTTCCCTGTAATTTCTCGGTTAACGATGTTGCAGCCCACTACACACCGGGTTTTGACGATGACGTGGTGGTTTCTGAGGGTGCTGTTGTTAAGGTTGATGTGGGGGTTCACGTTGACGGGTTCATAGCTGATACTGCTATTACAGTAGATTTATCGGGGAACTATGGGAAGCTCCTTGAGGCTTCCTTGAGAGCTCTTGAATCTGCTATATCAAGTATCAAACCGTATACTAGTTTATACGAGATAGGTAGGGTTGTAGAGCTGGAGATTAGAAGTCTTGGGTTTAAACCCATTAGAAACCTTTCAGGTCATAACATTCTAAGATACCTCGTCCACGGGGGATTAAGTATACCTAACTATGCTGATAGATCCCTGCACCGTGTTAGAATCCAGCCTGGTAGTGTTATAGCTTTAGAACCGTTTGCTACAAACGGTAAAGGCTTGGTTGTCGATAAACAGTTGGTTAACATCTACTCGTATACCGGTAGGAAGCCTAAGATGGCTCTCACAGAGCAGGAGACTAGGCTTCTTGAAATCATAGTGGATAGGTATAAGACTTTGCCCTTCACACCCAGATGGCTCAGAGGCTTCTTTAGTAACGAAGAGTTAAACAACATATCTAAATCCCTCCGCGTTAAAGGAGTATTACATGGGTACCCGGTCCTGGTAGAGGCGGGTGGCGGCATGGTATCACAGTTTGAGCACACGCTTTACATAACAGACTCTGATGTAATCGTGGTTACCCAGTGACGGTATATCCGGGGGGAGAGCTTTAACCATTACTTTTATATGTGGCATACAGCTTCATATCCAACTTAAAAGGTGGGATCTTCAATTGTAATAGTAGGGGATATATTTGAAGGCTAGGCTAGCTGTAGTGGATTACACGAGCTGTAAGCCTAAGAAGTGTAGCTATGAGTGTATAAGTGTATGCCCGGTTAACAGAAGTGGTAGAGCTCTAGCTATTGATGCAGATAGGCAGGTTAGAGGGCAGCCCACGATCTTTGAGGATACCTGCATAGGTTGCGGTCTTTGTGTTAAAGCTTGCCCTTTCGAGGCTTTATACATTGTCAACATGCCCAAGGAACTCGAAGAGGAGGCTGTACATAGGTATGGGGTTAACAGGTTTAAGTTGTACAGGCTTCCAATACCTAAGGAGGGCCAAGTCGTAGGGATTATAGGTAAGAATGGGGCTGGTAAGACTACTGCTCTCAGAATACTAGCGGGGGAGATTAAACCTAACCTGGGCATGCTAGATGGAGAGCCCGACTGGGATGATATTATAAGGAGGTTTAGGGGTAGTGAGCTCCAAGGTTACTTTAAGCTAGTAAGTGAGGGTAAGGTTAGAGTAGTTCACAAGGTGCAACACGTAGATGTAGTGCCTAGGAGGATTAGGGGTACAGTAGGAGAGCTTCTATTAAAAGTCGATGAAAGGGGTGTGGCTAGGGAGCTAGCTGAGTATCTAGAGCTAACAAAGGTTTGGGATAGGGATGTTGGTAAGCTTAGTGGAGGGGAGCTCCAGAAATTTCTAGTTGCAGCTGTTCTAAGCAGGGATGCCAATGTCTATGTTTTCGACGAGCCAAGTAGCTTTCTAGATGTGAGGGAGAGGGTTAGAGTAGCTAGGCTTATCAGAGAGGAGGCTAAACCGGGTAGGTACATTCTAGTGGTGGAGCACGACCTAGCAGTACTAGACTATGTAAGCGACGTGGTGCACATAATATACGGAGAGCCTGGAGCCTACGGTATAGTCTCGTCACCCTACAGTACGAGGTCTGGTATAAACCACTTCCTCGACGGTTACCTGCCAGCTGAGAATGTAAGGCTCTGGAAGGAGCCTATAAAGTTTAGGATCCACGGGGAGCTAAGGGAGGGTGTGGTTAGGGAGGGGGTTAGGAGGATCATCTCATGGTCTGATCTTAGAGTGGCCTTAGGGGATTTCACTCTCCACGTAGAAGGGGGAGAGATCGGATCCGGCCAGGTTGTAGGGGTGGTAGGACCTAATGGCATT
>Ga0272447_1000564_pt1 | contig 27327 bp, 29 predicted proteins | sample YNPCB0133_FD_194589 | JGI IMG/M metagenome (GOLD analysis project Ga0272447, IMG submission 194589) | Hot spring microbial mat communities from Yellowstone National Park, WY, United States - YNP-CB-013-3 | ecosystem: Environmental > Aquatic > Thermal springs > Hot (42-90C) > Sediment | place... | reverse complement strand
AATGCTATAGGTTGCAAGAGCTCTTATCTAATAACAATTATTATATATGCTGTGTGTAGTCTACACTCTATATCTTAGAGGGTGGTTTGTGGTTTGAGAGTTCTCTTACTACATGCTAGTCGTTTCACATATAGGGTCGTCGAGGAGGCTATCGATAGGCCTCCTGATCCTCCTTCTAGTGGTGAGTTCGAGAACTGTCTTGTAGCTCTTGTTACCGTTGAGGTTGGTGATGGTGATGTTGAGGTTTCGAGGGCTGCTAGCGATATGGTGTCCCAGGCTAGTAGGCTTGGTGTTAGGTGTATAGTCGTCTACCCCTATGCCCACCTATCACCCGACCTGGCCACCCCTGATGTCGCCTACAAGGTTCTCACCAGCCTTGAGAGCGTTCTTAGGAGCTCCTGGGATGGCTTGATCCACAGGGCCCCCTTCGGCTGGTATAAGGCTTTCGAGATATCATGTCCAGGTCATCCTCTAGCTGAGTTGTCACGTAGCTTTAGAGGTGGCCATGTGCTGTTATACAAGGGGTTACCCTTAGAGGATGCCCAGGCTAGGGGTTTGATTGAAGGGTGGCTTATGCAGAGGAACCCATGGGGTCGTGAGACTCTTGAGTTGGTTGAAAGGCTTGGGCTTAACGGCGTTGATGGTAGGGCTGCCCTGTGGGAGCTCGAAAGGCTCGTTGTAGGGGAGCTCGGGCTTAGAATAAGGGTTTCGGTTGAGAGGCCTGATAGCATCTACGGGTTACAGGGGGTTTCAAGCCTAGCTAGGCTATGCTCTAGGAGTCCGGGTGTCAGCGTGTTACTAACATGGGGTGATATTGGTGAGTCTATGGCGGTCACGGATAGGGATCCCCTGGAGCTCCTGGGGAGACTTGGTGTTAGGATCTCAGATACGGTTAAGGTAACCCTGGGCGATGAGGAGCTCAACGTAGGCGTTAGGGGTTACTCTGTAGTCTACAAGGCTAGGAGGGGTGGGGCTGTACCACTACTCGTAGCGCTACAAGATAGGTACTGTCTAGGCCCCCTGGCTAGCATCGCCTACTCGATTCTAGACTCGGGGCTCAGGGAGGCTGATGAGGGTAGAACGCCTGTTATACACTATAGGCTATCCCCAGCCCAGGTAGCTGTTATACCAGTTGGAGATGCTCACATGGAGTACGCTAGGATCATAGCCTCTAGGTTGGAGGAGCTCGGAGCAAGGGTGGTAGTGCTAGGGGAGGGCGGGGTGGGAGCTAGAGTTAGGGATGCTGGGAGGAGGTGGATACCCCTAGTTGTGGTGGTCGGAGATAGGGAGGCTGAGACGAAGACTGTAACCCTTAGGAGGAGGTGGGAGCCTGGGAGACAGGAGGTTGTAACGTTGGAGGAGCTCGTAGAAGAGGTTAAGAGGCTGAACACCAGTAAGCCATAGGTGCGGGGTGTAGCAACTGTAATGCCGGAGCTCAGGCTATGCACTTCAACAACTGTAAGCGTGGCTTTGAAGCCCTTCAACTACGAGGTTCACGGCCACGATGTAGCTATTGAAGCATGCTGGTGTGGTAACCTTGATAGAAGGGTTGATGTGGAGCTTCTAGCGAGAAAGCTTGAGACAGCCTCCAAGCCCTTCAACAGGAGGCCTTTATGGGAGCTTCTAGGCTTTGAGAACGCTACAATAGAGGATCTCCTCCTAGAGCTCTCGAAACATCTCGGCGAGGCTGAGGGTTTAAGATTGTGTGCTCTATCCGCTAAGTGGGCTAGTAGAAGCATTATACTAAGCTTTTAAGGCTTAGGCTACACTAAATCCTATTAACATGGAGGTGTCTTAGGTGGTCTTAGGGATCCTAGACTTCATGTTCGCCTACTGGTGGCTGTTGATAGTAGAGAGCCTGGTGTTAGCCGGTGTTGTAGCTCTCATAGCCCTTAACGCTGATAGGATCGTTGGCGACGCCCCCAGGAGCCTTGCATCCCTCAGGACTAGCATGGGGTTAACCTTGATCTTCATGGTCTCAGCATACATCTTCGTAATGCTCCTCGTAGCCCACCTCCTGGGAGGCTTTGGAGAGGCTGGGAGCTCTCTAGTCCTGTGGGCCACCGTGCTAGCATTCCTCCTAATACTGTTCCAGTGGCTTATATCACCGTTTATAATAAACATCACCTATAGGACGAGGCCTCCGAGCTCGCCCTATGAAGAGCAACTAGCTAGGGAGGCTGAAAGGCTTGCAAGAGCTAGCGGTATAAAGCCACCTAAATTCGTTATAGCCGATGTAGACTTCCCGAACGCCTTCGCCTACGGGAGCCCGCTAATGGGTAGCTATGTTGCCGTAACTAGAGATCTATTGAGGAGGCTAACTAGGGAGGAGATCGTAGCAGTTATAGGACACGAGGTTGGGCATTTAAAGCATAGGGATGTATCATGGATACTAGCTCTAAGCATTATACCGTTAGCGGTATACTTCATAGGCAGAGCTCTAATATGGAGTGGTATCCTAGGAGGAGGGGGAGGTAATAGGAGGGGTGGCACCATATACCTGGTAGCCATAGGGGCGGCTCTCATAGCTACAAGTGTTCTATTCAGATTCCTCGTAGCCCACTTCAACAGGCTTAGAGAGTACTATGCTGATGCCCACTCAGCCCTCGTCACAGGGAGACCTAGGGATCTACAGAGGGCTCTAGCCAGGCTCCACCTAGCATACTCTAGCAATGAGAGGCTTGTAGCGGAGGCTCAAGGCAATAGTATGGCGTCAATGCTATTCATAGTAACCCCTCTGATCGAGGTTAACGGAGGCTTCTTCTACGATATAGATGCTTACGTGGATAGACTTAAGGGGTTGAGAACAAGCGCTTTAGAGGAGGTTTTCGCCTCCCACCCACCAATACCTAAGAGGCTTAGATTCCTAGATAAGGTTGCAGCTAGGATAGAGCTATAGGCTAGGTACCACTAAGAGCCTAGATCCTAGTGCAACCTCTTCCAGTGTAACCCCGTAAACCCCCTCCAATATATTTCTCTTAACCACCTCCTCGGGTCTACCAAAGGCTACGAGCCTTCCAGAGCTTATGACACCAACTAGGTCGGCTATGCTAGCGTAGAACGGCTCGTGGACTGCCATGACTATTGTTGTACCCCTACTAACCTCTCTGATAAGCTTAGCTACTTTAACCTGGTTAGCTATATCGAGGTGCGAGAACGGCTCATCTAGCAAGAGCACCCTAGGGTTTCTTGCTAGAGCTCCTGCTATTAACACGAGCTTATGCTCTCCACCACTAAGACTATTAAACCTCCTGCCCCTCAGCCTTTCAAGTCCAAAGAATCTAAGTACATCCAGCGGATCCCTAGAGCTCCCCACATCGTAGAGGTATGCTTCAAGCACGTCTTCGACCTTAGCGTATGGATCTACCTGTAGGTATGCTGGTACATATGATGTAAGTCTCCTAGCTCTCCTAGCATCTAAACCGCAGAGGCTGACAACCCCGGTGTAGTCTAGGATACCCGCTAGAACCCTTAACAATGTGGTTTTACCAGCACCATTAGGGCCTATGAAGGCTGTTAAGCCCCCCTCAACCTTGAAGCTTACACCTCTAAGTACTATTGTATCCTCAACCTTCACAGTAACATCTTCAACCCTGATATCGCAGGGGTTACTATTGCTAAAGCCTTCCAGCATGCCTGCCTCTCACCGAGAGGTAGAGTAGTAGTGGAGCCCCTACAAGCGATGTTATAGCTGTTAGAGGTAACTCCCTCCCACCTCCAACAACCCTCACTATGATATCAGAGCCGATCACCAGTATGGCCCCCACGATTATAGAGGCTACCAGTAGCCTGTTAAAGCTAGCTCCCACAGTAACCCTAGCCACCCACGGTGCAGTTAGCCCCACGAACCCTACGGGGCCGCTCACAGCTGTTATAAGGGATACTATAAAGGCCGCAGTAGCGGTCATAGACAGTCTTAGGGCCTCAACGTTAACACCCATAGCCTTAGAGACCTCCTCTCCCAAGAGTAGAGCTGTGAGAGCTCCTCTATTGACGGCTATGAATACTAGACCTACAAGCACCACCACTGATAGGAGTGTTGATTCAGTCTTAGAAGTGTAAGCTATGGTACCGAAGAGCCATACGATTGCCAGGCCTAGCTGAGGACCTAGTAGGAAGATAGCTATGACTAGTAGGCTGCTAAGAGCGTATGATAAGGCTACACCAACGACTATCAAAGCAAGGCTGGTCAACCCGGCTATGGATGCTATTGAGATCACAGTAGCGTAAGCCGCAAGCCCCCCTAGGAATGCTACGAGATACCATACTGGATACCCGAGGCCGAAGGCTAGAGCTGATAGGTATCCTAGAGCCGCTCCAGGCGATATACCTAGTATGTAGGGATCGGCCATTGGGTTACCTAGAAGCCTCTGTATGATAAGACCTGATACAGCTAAGCCTACACCAACCATCGTTGCAGCAATACTCCTCCATAGGCGGAGCTCCACAACAGCTCTATCAACATTAGAGCTATCCCCCCATAGGAGGAGTGAGACGGCCTCAAATGGAGTGTAGACCCTGTAAACTCCGATAGAGAGGGATAGTAGGAGGAGTGCAAAGTAGAGTATGAGAAAGAAGAGGAGGTAGAGTAGGTGCCTCAAGATACCGCTATCCTCCTAGACCTACCTTAAGGAAGGCTACTACAGGATCTGGGGCAGTCTTCGATAGCACCCCGATTACATCCAGGGTTTCGGGGGATAGCTTCTGGGGTATAGCGGTTGTTGTTAGGTTGAATAACTGCGGATGTAATGCTATGAGTAGCACGTAGAGTGAAAGTGTAGTTCTAGGGGATGGTCTAACGAATGAATCCTCGTAGGCTCCTGAGAGCACGTATATCCTACCATCTCTTAAAGCTGGAATCCTGTAAGCTGCGTCACCTAGAGATCCTAACAGGAAGTTCACTAGATCCTCCGCACTCACAGCCCCATGGGACGAGGTTACTATTATAACCTCAGGAGCTCTCTCAAGCAGGGACTCAGGTGATACCTGAGGCCATAACATCATATCACTGTAAACGTTGACACCTACAACCTCCACTATATCATGCTCCCAGGTGCCACCTCCGACTACGAAGAGTGGTTTAACCCAGACTACGGCTGCAACCTTAGGCTTATACTCTGCCTTAGACGCTAGTAGGGTTGCATAGTTCACGGCTAACTTAAACTTGTATAGTGCCTCGTAGGCTTCAACAACTCTACCGGTAACCCTACCTGCAATCAATATAGACTCCTCCACGTCCGAGAGCTTGAAGTTAGGTAGTAGTACAACTGGGATGCCGTAGGATGCTAGGATGTTCTTCAAAGCCCTATGGCTTGGAACACTTGCAACCCCTATTACGAGGTCTGGTTTAAGACCCACTATGACCTCAACCTTAGGCGACCAGAAGCCTACAACAGCTAGCTCCCCCCTATCCCTCCTCTCCTTAACAATAGCGGGGAAATCGGACCACTCGTCAACACCTACTAGGAGCCCCACAGCCCCAATATAGTATAGGGTCTCTGTGACACTCGGAGCCAGTGATACTAGCTTGGAAGGCTTCCTTAAAACTACAACCTTATCCCCAACACCATCGGTTATGGTTACAGGGAATAGCATTTGCTCAGCTAAGACCTCAACCCTCCTGGAGAGGCTGTCTACAGTTGACATGAGCTCTTTAACAGATGCTTTTAAGCTCTCATTGACAAGCGTAAGCCTTGAACTTAAGAGTTTAAGTTCAGCACTAGCCCTCCCAAGCTCTTCAGCGATCCTCTCAAGATCCCTTGCTGAAGCCACTTGACTCAAAGACTCCTCTATAGATGAAATCCTCTTCTTAACCAAGTCTAGGTCCTTTAAGGCCTCACCTTGAGCTAATACCTGGCTCCTCAAACCCTCTATAGCTCTACCCTGCTCCTCAACACTCCTACTAAGGCTCGACACCTCACCCCTCAACCCTGATATTGCTTGGTAGAGGGTGGAGAAGCCTACTATGAAGACTAGGATCACAGCTGCAAACCCTAGTAGTGTTAGCCTCTCACGCATCATACTTGGACACCGTATCCAACCTATTGAACTCAAACCTTAAATCTCTTAATATTTAGCTACCAAGCAAGGTCTAGGCTGGATGGTTTAAGAGAGGTGCGTTAAAGGTAACCCTAGGTGGGGGCTAGTTTATTGGGTAAGGCTAGTGTTGAGAAGGGTAGAGCTTTCGAGGATACAGTGGAGCTATGGCTCTCACTTAGAGGGCTTGGCTATGAGAAGAGGCCTAGGGTTAGAACTAGGCTTGGCTACGTGGCTGAGGTCGACTTCCTAGTTTATGATAGGCAAGGTAAGTTTATTGTTGAGGTTAAGAATCTAGAGAAACCAGTTGACAGGGATGTTGTGCTTAAAGCGTGGAATAACGCTTTCGCACTAGGAGCTTACAAGGCTATAGTGGTGTCCGCCTCGGGGTTCACGGACGCAGCTGTTAGCCTAGCACGTAGAATTGGTGTTGTGGAGCTCCGAACATTGGATGAGATTGTAGTGGATATAGAGTCTCTAAAGTCGAGAAGGGAGCTCCTCTACGTAGAGCCATCCATAACAGCCTGGTCCGCCATGAGATGGGCTGAGGACATGCTGGGGGAGAGGAGGCTACTTGTGTTCAAAGCTGAGAGGGGCGAGAGCGTAGAACCCCTCTACATCCCAGTATACCATGTGAAGGCCAGCGTACAGGTAGAGGCTGGTAGGTATAGGGATCTAAGGATACTAGCATCAAGTCTAACAGGGCTACCAATAGCCTATGATAGGAGCTCCAAGAGAATGAAGGAGGTCTTGGACGCACTAGTAGACCTACCATTAGACCTACTAGAGGTTTACAGAGTACATGCTGGAAGAAGGGTGGCGAGGACTGATATAGTGTACAGCTACGGTGAGGCAATGTGGATTAAAATGATAAGACACCTAACACCAAGAGGGCTACTGAGAAGGGTATCAGAGAAACCAGTCGTGGTAGAGGTGGTAAACGTATACCCACCCCTAGGACAGCTAGAAGAGGCAGTAGCAACAATAGAGGGTAAGAGGATGCTAAGAGAACCACCACAAAACTTCGAAGCAAGAGAACCCATATACACGCCGGGGAGCGTGAAACACCTACTAGAGATAATGCTGAAAGCCGAGGTTAAAACAATAAACCAGGTACACGTCCCAGTATTCAAAGTGAAACTCGTAGATAATAAAGGAAACTACAGGTACGCCATCATAACAGGGTGGACAAAGGAAGCATCAGTCTACGAGAGCAAGTACTTCGTATAACCATATCTCCTGGGAGGTCTAACCTGGGAGCCGTGTCTTCGATGATGTGGGGGATCACACGTCAGTAGCCTAGATACGACCTCACAATATCCAGTTTCCTTGCAAGTACCTCCTCTCTAGAGCTGTACAGATATTTAAAGATCATGCAAAGTTTGTATTCTTATGTTATACAAATGTTTATGAAGCTTTGAGAAGCGAAAGATTTATGGCTCCCAGATGGTTTGAGGCTAGACTTCCTATAGAGAAGTCGGGCTCTTAAAGTTGCTAGAGAATCGTTAACGTGGGTTGTAGTTAAAGGTTTAAGTGCTTTAGGGTATCCCTTAGAGGTGGTTGAGTGTTTGGTGGTGGGGGTTTGGATTACGTGGCTCTTCTATGGAGTTTGCTTGTGCTAGCCTCTCTTGATTCCCTTAATCCCTGTGCTATGTCTATGACTGCTACTATTGCCTTGGCCGCTTCGAGCTTGGGTCTTCATGGTTTCGCTATGTTGAGGTATCCTCTCCTCTTTGTGTGTGGAGTTTACATAGGCTACCTCCTCGTTGGCCTGGTTGCATCGTGGGTTTTGGGTTTTAGTAGGGTTCTCCTGGTTTTTGTTGTGTTATTAGCGTTTATCCTTGCTCTCCTGGATTTAAGGGAGGCTTTGTCTGAGAGGTCTGTTGCCTGTAGAGTTGGCGAGTGTGCCCCTCCATGGCTTAGGTTTCTAGATCCACGTATCTCCCCCTTGCTTCTGGTAGCCTCCGGTATTGTGGTTTCATGGAGTTTCATGATGTGTAGTGCTGCACCCTACCTTATATTCCTGGGGATTCTGGGCTCCACGGTGGGCACCCCGGCTCTAAGGCTGGTGCTTATAGCTATCTACTGCCTCATAGTGATAGCCCCCTTAATCCTCATAGCGATCGCACCGGTAGCTATTTTCGAGAAGGTAACCCTAAGTTATAGGGGTGTGTTGGTTGTAAGAAGCGTGCTCCTCGTACTCGTAGCACTTATAGGTGCATACTACATCTACATGCTATGGTAAGCTTGGTGTGAGCGTGGAAGCCGGAGGGGTTGAGTAGCTGGGTAGATTCACACTATTAAAATACTTACCCAGATTACATATAATATGGGGTTTGGATGTGGTGCGTAGAAGAGCTCTAATAGCGGTAGTAGTAGTGGTAACCCTAGCACTAGCAACCCTCCCATGGATCCTCATACCCGATGTAAGTGTTAGCTATAGGTATAGCATTAAGCTAAGCTTCGAGGATCAAAGGAGTTTACTAGAGAAGCTTAACGTGAGTGAGAGGGATTCCTTCTACGTTATAGCGCTAACCACATGCCCTTGGTGCGCTCTACAACTAAAATTCTTCTCCAAAGAGTTCCCAGAGGCGTACAACTACTGCTACATAGACGTAGACATGAGATGCCGTGAGACCCTGGAAACGCTCACGCAGGAGAGCAAAGGGCTTATAGCAGGAGTCCCCACAACGCTCATCATCAAAGACGGTAGGGTAGCAGCAATAGTCGTAGGCTACAGAGACGATAGAAACACCTGGGAGCAACTAAGACAAATAGAACCCACAGAGCACATACCAGTAAACCCAACAGGTTTAAACCCACAGGTGAAAACCAAGATAGCGCTAACAATCACGGTAATAGCCCTAGGCGCCATAACAACCCTAGCACTACACATGTACAAGAGAGAGCAGAAGCACACAAGCAGGAGGAGATAACTCGGAGAAAGAACTCTCCCTAAATGATGGGATACCGAATAGGGGAAAGGGCTCCAACCACAACACTCCAGAGGAGTATACCATAACACTAACGAGAATAAGAGCATCGAATACCACAAACAACCCTACGAAGAAGGCCGTCTGCCTTCAAGCTTACTAACCCTATCCCTAAGATCGAGAATACCCCTTCTCCGAGATCAATCTAACTTTAATGCCTTTCAGCTTATCTTCTCACACTGTCTCTAGTAGCTATATCCCTCACAATAGCTGTTAGCATAAGACGTCTAACCCTCCTATCCTTAACGATATGCGTTATAAGTTGTTCGACGAGCATACTCCTAGCCTCCTCACCCACGGATAGCTCTTCAACAAGCTGTCTAGCAATAGGCAAGAGTAACACCTAGTGCTAGAAAGCTCATTGAAGATTTTAAGGCTATGCTCTAAGGAGAGCTTGTAGAATAACAGTTATGAGGGGAGCTCGCTCTCATATTGTTTAGGGGTGGAGGGCCTCAAGGAACCTCTTTACCTGCCTGATTGAAAGGGTTGTGAGGGTGTTCTGCAGAGCCGGGTTTCCCCTGAGAATTTTCCCCTGGAGTAGGGTTTCCCTATACTTGTTGCTCCTCTCCCCCCATAATACTAAATGTTCTCCCTAGATCTCACAACTACAGCATTATTTTATGTACCATGTTGCTCTCAGTGTTCATCGTGGTTATCTGGGATCGGATGCTATGGAAGAGTGTTTCCTCGTGTTCTACGAAGAGAGATTCATTCCTCGGCATATCCTCAGCCTGGTTGTCATCTCCGATCTCGGCATTTACTATACTGACCTCCTCTCTCACTGAAAGCGAGCCCCCTCTAGGCGGTTCACAGGCCTTCCAGTTGTTCGGGGTTACATCTATGAAATTATGGGTTGGGACTTTTAGACTTTTGGCATTAAGCCTATAAGTCCTAGCCAGATTTACTCTTTTAGGAGGTGGGTGCTGTGATTAAGGCTAAGATTGATAGTAGGCTTGAGTTGAGATTTAGGGAGCTGGCTATGAGGAGGTTTGGTTATAGTAAGGGGGCTATTAGTAGGGCTGTTGAAGAGGCTATCCTAAGATGGATATCCTTAGCTGAAGAAGGGTTGATATCCTTTGAGGGCGACCCAGTAGAGGTTATTGATGGCATCCTATCTGATATCAATATGGGTTCTGTTGAGCTCCAGCATATGATTAAGGATATATGGGCTTCCACGGTGGTAGAGTAGTGTATTTGATAGACACAAACATATTCCTAGAGGTGATGTTAAGACGTAGTAGGAGCCTTGAATGTAAAGAGTTACTTAAGATGCTTAGAGATGGGAGGGTGAAAGGTGTAGTGACAGATTTTACAGTATACTCAATAATGATACTACTCGGTAAACTCGGGAAGCTCGACGAGCTAAGAAACTTCCTACTAAGCCTCACAGCTTATAAAGGTCTCTACGTATACAATACATCGATTAGTGAAAAGATAAAGGCCATAAACATAGCCAGCGAGACGGGCTTAGACATAGACGACGCTATACAATACGCAATAGCGTTATCCGTGAATGCCGAAGCCATAATATCCTTTGATAAACACTTTGACAACCTAAAAATCCCTCGAAAAGAGCCGAAAGACATTGTACACTCTAAAATGTAAAATCCCTCTAAGCGTTTCCCCGCTAACGGTATTTCCGTTAGCGGGGTTGGGCCTTGGTGTGAGATCATCAGCTTCACCCACACCTCATGGGCCCCCGTCGAGCCCTAACGCCACGGGGCTCCCATCTACGCCCGGGCAACCAAGCCCCCCTCACCGCAGTGCGGATCAAAGGAGGGCTGTACCCGTTAACCCCTTCCCTCCCCCGAAGCTTAAAATACCTGCTGTTCAGCTGTAGAACTGTGGCAACCTCCCACACGGTCTTTGACAGCTCACCCAACACGTTATACCATGTATCTACAGCTATTTAAATCTACCGTCAGCTCCGTAACAGCCTACTACCACTAGAAATCCAACCCACTATGCGGGGGGAGGAGGTCGGCCGTCAATCTACCCATAGCCTCTTCCAGAGCTTCTCAGGGTATTTCAGGTGGTGTTGATCAGCTTCGCTAAGAAGATCCTCGTATCTTGTCTCAGAGAGCATCATCACACTTCCTTCTAGGCGCTCAAGTGCACTCCCCTAGAACTTTAGCTCTAGGATCCCTGGTAGCACTAGTACATAGAGGTGGTGGTAGGAAGAGAAAATGGATATAGGCTTGGTTTAAGAGATACGATGTGGGGATGAGGAGGATTAGCGGTCTCTGACTTATGATGTGAGGTCAACCATCCGACTCCACGGGGGTTGCTGGTAGGCTACTGTAAGCTTTATAGGCTTCAAGCCTAGCATAGTATGGGTGGCTGTGATGATCCGTGTTTCAGCTGAGTGGTGAGGAGCAGCGGCTTCTTCGAGCCGGTGTGATGAGTAGGGTAGGTTGCCGAGGTGTGAGGATACTTCCATGGGCTGATCTTGGATGACGTGTATAGTGCAGCTCGTAGGCCCAAGTGGTTCTGGTAAGACAACGGTTATAGTCAGCGTATCTAGGAGGCTTAAAAACCTGGGGTTCAGGGTGGCTGTTGTTAAGCACACACACCACAGTGTAGATGTGCCGGGTAAGGATTCGTGGAGGTTCATAGAGGAGGGTGGAGTGGACTACGCAGTAGTACTGAGAGGGTCGGGGGAGAGGGTGGCGGTGTTCACAAGAGATCAGAGCATAGACAGGGTTGTGGGGGAGCTCTCGAAAACAGTGGACGTAATCCTAGTAGAGGGCTTCAAAGACCTAAGACTAGGGTACAAGGTAGAGCTAGGGGGAGGAGAGAACCTAGAAGAGGTATCAGAGAAGGTGCTAGAAGAGCTACTAGAATGCCTGAGGAAAACTGGGAGAGCATAGACACCCCTGACCTCAAGGCAAAGAGGGGTAGGGGGCATATTGTGCGGCCTGTGTGGAATGCTCTGGGAGGGTAGGATCTCGTGCAACCTAGATATTGTTAACGTTTCTAGCCATGTTGAGTTTGACCGTACTCGCTAGAGGTGAGTTGTTTATAAAAGGTTTCAGTGCCCCCTAGTGGTCTGTGTATGGGTTGTCTAGTATGTTATTGTGTCCCTGGTGTGGTTGGGGTTTTATGTGGCCTTTTGGTGGTTAGGGTGCAGGTTTAGGCTTTATCTGGTTTATAGCTATGATGCTCTTCTGGATTCTCCTCCTAGTGCTCCTGGTCGCTGGTGTTATCCACGTCCTCAGATATCTATCCGCAGCGTTTGCACGAAAACCTGTTGCAGGTGAGGATTTGGAAGCTGAGATTAGGAGGTTGAAGGCTAGGGTTGAGGAGCTTGAGAGGAAGGGGGCTAAGGGTGGGTAGGTGGTTCCCTGCGGGCTACAGGTTCTCCAAGCTCCTGCTACTCTCTCTTTCGACGTTGATCCTTTTAACCCTAATGCTCTTGCTAACACAGGCGTGGAGGTCGTGGAGTCCAGGTGTCGAGCCCGGGCTAAGCCTTAGCGGTACCAGCCTCGTGGTCTATAAAAGTCCTGAGTGCCAATGCTGTCTTGAGTATGTAAGGTATCTTAGAGGCTTAGGGGCTTCAGTTGTAGCTATGATAGCCTTGTAGAGTTGGAGGCTCTTAAGAGAGCCCTAGGGGTCCCGGAGGGCATGGAGTCCTGCCATACAGGAGTTATAGAGAATCTAGGGTATTTCATTGAAGGCCATGTACCAGGAGAGGCTATAGTAAAGTTGGTTAAAGAGAAACCTACAGCCAGAGGGGTAACTCTACCCGGAATGCCACCAGGTAGCCCCGGGATGCCGGGTGTCAAAACAGGGGTATACACAGTCTACCTCGTAGAAGACGGGATGATAACCCCCTTCTGGCAGGGCTAGCCTTTCACAATATGGGATGTTGCTAGCAACATCACAGTTTACTCAAAGAAGAGTAGCGATCACACAGGCTGTGAAAGACCGGTAACCTGTAGCAAGCTAAAGGCCCTAGAGGCTCGGATAGGACAACACTTGTATCGAGGTCTCCACGACGCTTAAAACCATAAGGGTTACGAGAGAAAACTTAAATACTCCAACCTAGAAGACTAGAGGTAGCGGGGACAGAAGGGGGCCCGTCGTCTAGCCTGGATAGGACGCCGCCCTGACGCGGCGGAGGTCCGGGGTTCAAATCCCCGCGGGCCCACCACCCAATCACTCCAGAGTAACTCCTGGCAGGCTCACCTCTGCGATTTCCCCTCCACATATCGGCTTTCATATCAGCTTTTAAACACCTCCGTATACCGGAGCTCATGATGCTGGGGTTTGGTTGACGGTTGACCCAAGCCTAGTGGACTTTAAGAGTTTATCGGATGAGGTTAGGTTCAGGATTTTTGACTGCCTTTGGGGTAGGGGTGTTAGGAGCTCTGAGCTTGAAGTTGATCCTAGGTTGAAATTCTTAAAACTACCAGTTTTAAGTGAGTTTAAGCTCCGATCACTTGGAGACATTGACATCTTCAAGCTTAAGCTTAGGACTTGTAACTGGGATATGGGAGCTTAAGAGATCTTAATCGTAATAATCTCTATTTTCATGAAGTTCTAGAAACATAGTATAGATGGAAACATAGTATAGATGCAATGGAAACTGTTTAACTGCGTCTAGACTCTTAGTAATAAGACTACTCATCTGTGACAAGCCCCGCATCGAATTATAAAGTCACTTTCTACACCTAGAACTATTAGAACGAGTATTTTTCCTCAATTTCATCTAGTGCTCTATTGTAAAGGTACATGAAAACCATTATATTCAAAGCTGGTAGGCTCTCAAAACTCCCTTACCTTAGCCTCATGTTTTTTAAGCCTAGTATTATGAGTGCTGGTAAACCTATGATATCCGTTCCTGTGAATAGTGCTCTCGCGAGTAAGGCAAATGCTACAGCAGTTTCGAAAGGCATATCTAGGAGTGTGAGTAGTAAAACATACCCTGTCTCCTGGACACCTAACCCTGCTATTGTGAATGGGATATACCTAAGAGAGCTAACTATAGCGGATATAAACAAAAATTCAATAAGACTTGGCGATCTAAACCCTAAACTATTAGAAATAAATTTCAACGCAGTTGCATTTGCTATTATCGAAAGTAGAATTAAGAGAGCTATTTGAGGAAACCGTTTTTTAATATTCACCCCTCCCTTCTGAATTCTACCAAGCATCTCCACCAGCTTATGCATTAAAGCTCCTATTATAGGTATTTTTTCGAGAACTACAATGAATTTCAAGACACGTTTTTCCATTAGAATTATCAAAAGAGCTACTCCTCCTCCTAGAAGAAAGAGCATTCCAACAACCAGAGCACTAACAATCTTTAGATCTAGAGATAGGAAACTCATGAAATACATTAAGGCTATAGCCGATAAAATAACCTTCACGAAAGAGTTAACAATCCCAATAGCGAGAACAGCTGCCATGCCCTTATCGACTGGAATGTTAGCCAGCTCCTTAAGAATTAAAGGTGTGACGAGATACCCGGAACGAGCTGGAGTCACATCGCTTAACAGCTGTCCAGCAAAACTTCCCAGTAAGACCTTACCCATCGGTGCTGAATTCTCAAGAGACTTTACCGGAATGTAGAGAGCAAGTGCTATAAAAGTTGAGGCTATGATGAAGAAAAGGGAGGCAAGGAGGATATCTACTAGGTTAACCTTTAAAAGTATTGAAAGCACTTTGCTTGCATCAGCTAGTTGAAGCAAGTAGAGCAAAATAACAACTCCAACAGCAAGCTGAACTATAACCCTAGATCGAAACACTATCAAACACTGTCACCTACACCTATACTTAACACCAAGTCACGCGCATCTCAGTAGAATATAGGGCTCCCGGCATTTAAGTTTTCCCCTTTACAATAGTAAACCGCTACGTAGTAGTTGTTAAGAGCGGATCCCTAGATTTACTTAAACATGTCTATCTATTAAAGAAAATTGTTGTAAAGCTCTATTTCAAGATTTATTACCTGCTATCTCAGAGGCCAAGTATAGGGTTTAGTATGTGTTTGATAATAGAAATAGAGATTTGAGAGTCTAGGCCGGGGTCACCATAGTTTCGTGTAAAACATGCTAAACGTAAACTCACTTTTTAACTAGAGTTCGACCTCCACCTACCAACCGTGAGCTATGTAAAGCGTAACCATAGGGGGCCATTGTCACAGCTACTATTGAGTCTAAACGAGAGGAAGCTATCTAACCAAACTTAATGTAAAGAGGCTCGATGTTGTTAGCATGAATGCTGCAATAATGGAACCTCTATTAAGCCCTATTTCCTTTGCTAGAAGGTATGTAGCTAGCAATAGTAGTACGCTGAAAAGCCATGATATGCGATTGAATGTAGGATCGACTCTGTTAAGCAGTATGAAGTAGTATGCTGCCATGAATGAGATCATTGGTGGATAGTTTCCACTCCAAGAAATACCGGGATCATTACCGTAGAAAAGTGGGATGGTCGAGGTTTCAGCAATCTTCTCCCCATAGAATAGCCATATAGCGTAAGGATCTCGGAGTACTGATGGTAGTAGGAGAGCTGATGGAGCTGTGTTCCACCCAACCTAGGTCTATGGGTGACTGGAACCTCTCCTATTCTATAGCCCTTCTTATAAGCTCTAATAGTGAACTCTGTCCAGAAGCTCTCCCTCATATACTTACACTCACCTGCTATCTCCTTAGCCACTTCGGTTCTCATAAGCTTGAAGGGAGCTGTTATATCCTTGAAGTCTGGTAAATTAAAGACTTTTCTAGCCATGAACTGGAATGTCCTTGACATTATCTTCCTGACGGGCGGAGGTCCGGGGCTCGAATCCCCGCGGGCCCACCACCCAATCACCCAGGGTAACCCCTAGGAGAATCGCTCTCCACGACTTCCACTCTATACGTAGACCTTCATAACAGCTTTCAAACCTTCTACTGATAAGTTGGTGGGTGCTTGTAGCTCGGACTTCAACTGTTACCTAGCTGTAGGTGTTCTCAGCGTTTAATCTGCGGGGAGCTCTTGGAGCGTTCCTAGCCTACCTCGTAGTAGTATTCTATGTTGTATGGTATTGTTATCTCTACTGGTGTTCTTATGTATACTGCTTGGAAGCTTAGTGTTATTGGTACGCTTATATCACCTCTGATCATGATCTCGATTGTGGTAGCCTCACCTCTAGCCTTCTTCACTGGGAGCTCCCTGGCTACCCTGGCTAGGTCTATTGCCTTAGCTAGGTCTACGTCAACATTTAATCGTACTGACTGGACTCCAGGGTATGTTGTTAAACCTTCTCTAACACCACTAGCTACAGAGGTATTATTAACGTAGACGTTATACGTTATCCTGCTTACGTAGATGCTATAGCCTGTGGGGTTCTCCATATCCAGTATGATATCTAGTGTTATAGTCTTGGGTATTGGTGGTATTATGCTATAGTGCTCTTTAACACCTACACCAGCAACCCTATAATCCTTAACATTAATACTTTTAGCAATACTGTAACCTTGGTAAGCCCAGTGGGCGAAACCCACTATTAAAGCTATGATAACAAGACCCACTAGGTATCATAGGAGCCCAGCCATAGGGGGACACCCTACCCGCAGGGAACCACCTACCCACCCTTAGCCCCCTTCCTCTCAAGCTCCTCAACCCTAGCCTTCAACCTCCTAATCTCAGCTTCCAAATCCTCACCTGCAACAGGTTTTCGTGCAAACGCTACAGATAGATATCTGAGGACGTAGATAACACCAGCAACCAGAAGCACCAGGAGGAGAACCCAGAAGAGCATCATAATTATAAACCAGATAAAACCTAAACCTCACCCCAACCACCGAAAGGCCACATAAAACCCCAACTGCCCCAACCACACCAGGGACACAATAACACACTAGACAATCCATACACCAACTACTAAGAAGTATTAAAACCTTTTAAAACTAACTCACCTATAGTGAGCATGCACATAATCTCAATGAACAAGATAACTAGAAACTATGATGAGATTAGGGCTTCATAGGGTCTTTCCATCTCATACCCTGAGCCTCCGCTCTTTCGGATGAATGGGAGGTCAGCTTCTCTTTAGGAATTCGTCGAGGCTTCCCGTGCTTTTTGCCTTGTTATTCTTCGCTGTTCTCTCCTCTTTTGTTGTTTTAGATTGTTTCTTGGTTTCCGGCTTCTCTTCTTTAACTTCTTCTGGTTTTGCCTTCCTAATTTTCTCTATGGTTTTTAATACGTTTTCCGTATTGGGGCCTGCTAGGAATTTTATTGTTTCCTTGTCTAGCCTGTACCCTATGGCTATTCTCGCTGCTATTATTGGGTTGCTGGTGTTTCTGAATATTATTGTTAGGTATGGTATTATCTCGTTTTTAACAGTGGATTTCGATGTTAGCGTGTTTCTGGCTAGCTGTTCTGCTAGTTTTTCTCTGATCTCTCTCGTTGTTTTGAGCTGTATCGCTAGCCTTACCTTCTCGGGGAACCCGTATTTCTCTTTGGATATGCTTCCACTGGTTCTAGCAAATGTTATGCCTGGGCCTATGAGGTCGAATACGTATGGTAGTAGGCTCCACTCCCCCGATGTCTTGGATCTTGCTATTTGCAGTGTAGCCCTGGATAGTGCTTCGTACGCTCTATATAGATCCTCTGGTTCGGTGTACTTCTTGGGTATGTTGTCGCTAAGCCATGTTATAAGAGTCTCGTAGTCCACTTCGCTCTGTGTAACAGCCTTCTTAGCCATCCAGGCTTGTTTAGCGTATACTATGCTGTTGAGGGTTCTCCAGATGTTAAGACTCTTATCCCTACCCCTAATGAGAGCCCTGACAACATCTACGGTAACCCTACCGTAACCCTCTGCTACAGCCTGGAGATCGTTAACAGCAGCCCTAGCATCCCCCATGCTCCTCTCAGCAATAAGCTTTAGAGCCTCCTTATCGCATTGCAACCTCTCACCCTCGCATATCCTTTGTAGCAGCGATACTATGGCTCCTTCGCTGAGCTCCTTAAACTCTACCATTAAACAGAGCTCCCTCAAAGGTCTAATCTGCTCCCTCCAAGGATCATTAGCTGTGAACACCAGGGGGTTACTAGTGCTCTTAACCACCTCTAGGAGAGCTTCAACACCGCCTTCATCAACCCTAGGGTCTATGCCGTCAACCTCATCCATCAATATCAGCAAGCCCTTCTTGAATAGAGGCCTCTTCCCAGCAGCTACACCTACAGTCCTCTCTATGTCAGTCTTCCTCCTATAATCACTTGCATTAAGCTCTAGAACTTCGAAATCAAACTCTCTAGCAAGGGCTTCAACCAAGCTCGTCTTACCAACACCTGGAGGGCCGTAGAGTAGAGCTGCCCTCCTCTCCGGCACCCTCCCCCTAGCCCACTGTCCTAGCCACTCTCTTAACAACCTCTTAGCATCATCCTGGTCTACAACCTCCTCTACCCTTCTAGGCCTATACTTTACAATCCACGGTATCTTCTTATCCACCCTACTTCAACCTCTTCCCCATTAGGGCTAGCCATGCTAGGAGTGCTGAGAGCTGTATATCGTCATCGCTACCCTCTATAAGCCTAAAATGAATCTCACCCAGGTAATCCGCTATCATAACCCTTAACTCCTCAGGTATGTTGACCTCCTGACTGAATATCTCCCTATGCACCTGCCTCACAATATCCTCCCCGCTAAGCCCATACTCTAGCATAAGCTTCCTCATAAGATTACGGGCGCCCGTGAAATCACCTGAAAGAGCTTGTTTCAACATCTCCCTAACCTCCCTAGGCCTAGCCATACCCACAACCTTATATACAGTTTCAATGGTCACCTTACCCATAGCAGATGCGGCTTGAAGCACGTTAATAGCCCTCCTCATATCACCTTCGCTAATCTCATATATAGTATCTAAAGCCTCATCATCGTAATCGACCCCCTCCCTTTCAGCAATATACCTAAGCCTACCCACCACGTCATCCCTACTTAGAGGGGTGAACCTGAAGAACGCACATCTACTCTGGATAGGATCTATAATCTTAGACGGGTAGTTAGCTACCAGGATGAACCTAGTGGAGGCTGTGTAGAGCTCCATAAGCCTCCTAAGGGCCTGTTGCGCGTCACCGGTCATATTATCGGATTCATCTAATAATATCACCTTGAAGGGCACGCCTTCAGGAGCCCTGCTCCTAGCGAACTCCTTAACCTTCTCCCTTATAACATTAATCCCCCTCTCGTCTGAGGCGTTAAGCTCCAACATGTACTGCCTGTAGTTCTCACCGTAGAGATCGTGTGCTAGGGCGTGAGCAGCCGTAGTCTTCCCAGTGCCCGGGGGCCCTGCGAATAGCAAGTGAGGCATGCTACGCTCCCTAACGAAAACCTTAAGCCTCTCAACAACCTCCTTCTGGTTAACTATGTCATCTAATGTTCTAGGCCTATACTTCTCAACCCACAGTAGCTCAGCAATACTCAAAACACACACCGATTAGAGCTAAGCCTGTCTAAAGCTTAATAGGATAACATCTAGTCTCTTGGAGAGGGAGGGTTTGAAGCTTAAAGGTAATACCCTTCATAGGTTAAATTCCCTAGCATACTAGATTGTAGAAATTGGGGTAGCCTAGGAGTGATAGGTGAGAGGTTTAAACTTGTTAGGCTGGACTACGAGTTTAGACGTGTAAGAGTGCTGTTCGTAAAGGACCACCCATCGCTTCCCACTCCCACAGGCTTCGTTGACGTGAAGAGAGGTGATGAGCTGGAGTTACCTAGATGGCATGCTAGGCTTTTAAAGGAGCTAGGGTATGTTGAGATTAGAGATGGTCACGTCGACCTAGACTACATCAACGTACACCATTTCAAGGAGAGGAGGTCTAGCGGAGGGGGTAGGCTAACCCAGGTACCCCAGGATTTCTACATGAGGGCGTTCGAGTTGATCGAAAGGCTTAACAAGCTCATTAGAGAGGCCCCCAGCCAGGCTATCCTCAGGGATAGGGAGGTTGCTGAGAGAAACCTATTAGACATAGCTGAGGCTAGGCTAGCTAAAATACTTAAGCTAACATACTCAGGAGGGGAGGAGTTCCGGGATAAGATGACCCCCGAGGAGAGGATCGTCTACAACCACGTGTTAGAGGTTTTAGAATCGTGGAGGAGCTATGTTAAGAGCTCCATAGCCGGGGTGGGTAGCGTTGCACGGTAGTAGTGTAACGGAGATTAGCTACGTTGAAAGGTTCAAGGAGTTCATATCCGGGTTTAGGGATGAGAGCGGTAGGTTCAAATATGTTGAGAGGCTTAGGAGGATGGCTAGCCTTGAGGGTAGAAGTCTCATAGTAGAGTTCGCAGACCTGTATAGGTATGATGCACTGTTAGCAGAGGAGCTGGTGGAGAAGCCTCTTAAAGCTCTAAGGGATGCTGAGGAGGCTGTTAGAGAGCTCCTAGAGCTAGAGTATCCTGAGCTAGTGGAGAAGAAGAGGAGGTTCCATGTTAGGATAACAGGGCTTTTCGATACCTTGAAGATTAGGGATGTGAGGAGCGAGCATGTGGGCAAGCTCGTGCAGATTGAAGGTATAGTTACGAGAATGCACCCCGTTAGAAGTAGGATGGTTAAAGCTGTTTTCAGGCATGATAAATGTGAATCGGAATTCCAGTGGCCTCAAGATGAGGAGGAGCTTGGGGAGAGGGTGGAGAGACCGGGTGTGTGCCCTGTTTGCGGTGAAGGTGGGGGTAGGTTCCTCCTCGTAGCGGATAAGTCTGACTACGTGGACTGGCAGAAGATAGTTGTCCAGGAGAAGCCTGAGGACGTCCCCGGGGGGCAAATGCCTAGGAGTATAGAGGTGCAGCTTAGAGGTGATATAGTAGACTCCGTTAGACCTGGCGATAGGATCTCAGTTGTTGGTATTGTTAAGCTTAGCGGTGCTAGTGAGAGGAGCCCTCTCTACGAGCTCTACATAGACGCTAATAGTGTTAGAGTTTCTGAGAGGGCCTTAGAGGAGGTTAGTATAACGAGAGAGGATGAGGAGATGATTAGGGAGATTGCTAGAGACCCGTGGGTTAAGGAGAGGATTATAGCTAGTATTGCTCCAAGCATATACGGCTACTGGGATTTAAAGGAGGCTATAGCACTACTACTATTCGGTGGCGTCCCAAAGATACTACCTGATGGTACTAGGATTAGAGGTGATATACACGTATTATTCATAGGAGATCCGGGGGTCGCTAAAAGCCAGTTGCTACAGGCGGCTGCACGTATAGCCCCTAGGTCCGTGTTCACAACTGGTAAAGGGTCTACTGCTGCCGGTCTCTGTGTTAGCGGTGATACCCTAGTCTACTCAGGTGACGGCATTGAGACCGCCAAGTCCATAGTTGAGTCTAGGGCGTCTAACGTAATCGTATCCAGCGGGCTGCTAGTAACAATAGCTGAACCTCTCATCTTAGCATCATACACTAACGGGGCCCTTGTGAGATCGAGAGCTTACAACACTTACGCTCTATCAGCAGATAGCATTGTTAGGATAAGAACGGGGCTTGGCCACGAGCTTAAGGTAACACCTGAAACCAGAGTGTTAAGCCTCCGGGGCGGTAGGCTAGAGTGGGTTAGAGCGGGGGAGTTAAAGGAGGGAGACTATATAGTGGCTGCCAGAAGGCTACCACAACTACTCCCTACTACAAGATTCACACTGCTAGACCTACTTCCCGGCAATACTGTGGTAAAGTTGAAGGAGGATCTAGAGACTATACTAGTGTCTATAAACCACACTAGGAGACTCCCGGAGACTTTGCCTTCGAAGAGGTTCTTCAAGCTAGAGGAGCTGAGGAGGTTACTTAACAATCTAGGCCTGGACCTAGGCGATCTAGAGGTCTTCGTGGAAAAAGTTAGCCGTGCAGGCCGCGGTATAAAAGCTGGTATAAGGGTCCCCGTTGTGGGGGAGGAGCTCCTAGAATTCCTTGCACACCTATACTCTATGGGAAGGCTTACGGGGGGAGGTAGAGTTTACAGGGTTAAATTCAGGGTTACAGATAGGGGGTTGGCGGATAACATAGCCTTGAGGGTGGAGGAGCTCTTCAACTTAAAGCCTACCATTAAAAGCCTGGGAGGCTGGAGAGTTCACGTTGTAGAGGTTAGAAGTGGAGTTTTAGGGGATCTGCTCTTAAGACTCGGTATCAGGCCTTCTAATGGAGCCTACACAGCTATAATACCATCCTTCATAGCCATGCTACCCGAACCCCTGCTCTCCGCGTTTCTAAGAGCTTTCTTCGACGTGAGAGGTGGTATTAGACGAGGCCACATCTACCTAACCCTAGACTCCGAGCACCTAGCTAGACAGTTATCACTATTACTTAGAAGGTTTGGAGTAGTCGCCTCCTTGGTTAGAAGGGGTAGTAAGGTTGAGCTTAGAATATCAGATTACATCTCACTCAAGGCCTTCAAGGACTCCATAGGATTTAGTAGTGAAGAGCGTATGAAGGCCCTTGAGGCTCTAGTTGAGGATAGAAAGGAGGTTAGGTCGCCTAGGATCTTAGACATAGACAACAGTATCGTGGCTGTTAGGGTCAAGGAAGTGTTCTTCGAGCCCGGAGGCGTTGTATACGATGTAACCGTTGACGATGTCCATAACTTTGTAGCTGAGGGTTTCATAGTCCATAACACCGCCGCGGTCGTAAGGGATCCTAAGACTAACGAGTTCTACCTAGAGGCTGGGGCTCTTGTTCTAGCGGATGGAGGTGTTGCTGTGATAGACGAGCTTGATAAGATGGAGAAGAGTGATAGGGTGGCGATACACGAGGCTATGGAGCAACAGTATATAAGCATCTCGAAGGCCGGCATCGTTGCTAGGCTTAATGCTAGGACGTCCATCCTAGCTGCTGGCAACCCCAAACTCGGGGTTTACGATCCTCAGAAGAGCTTCACAGACAACGTTAACCTCCCACCTACAATACTATCTAGGTTCGACTTAATGTTCGTGGTGAGAGATATTATAAGCGTTGAGAGGGATAGGAGGCTTGTAAGCCATATACTAGAGGCCCACAGTGTATCCGAGAGGTTTAAACCTGAGATTAGCCCGGATCTCCTCAAGAAGTACATTATATACGCTAGGAGGTATGTGAGGCCGAGGCTTACACCGCAGGCTAGGAAGCTGGTGGAGGAGTTCTTCGTAGAGATGAGGAGCTCAGCCCTAAGCTACCAAGCCCAGGGCTCTCAAGCACCCATACCTATCACAGCTAGACAGCTAGAAGCCATAATAAGGCTTGCTGAAGCACATGCAAGGATGGCTTTAAGAGATGAGGTTACAGAGGAGGATGCTGAGGCAGCCATTAGGCTCATGTCAGCATATCTTCAAAGCGTGGGCTTAGATGTGGAGAGCGGGGTCGTCGACGTCGGAGCCATAATGACGGGGGCCGGGTTTACGACTAGAAGGCTTATGTCCGTCATAGTAGATGTTATTAAGAGGAGGAGCTCTGAGACGGGGAAGTGCGTTAAACTCCAAGACATAGTAGGAGATGTAACCTCAAGATACAAGGTTGAAGAGGAGAAGGTTAGGGATGTTATGAGGAAGCTCCACCAACAGGGGGTTATAATGGAGGTTAGACAAGACTGTTTCAGCCCTGTAGAGTGAGAGAGCTTGAAACACTCAACTATCACAGCTAAGCTGATGGAGCTCCTAGGCTACAAGACCCTCTACCCGCCACAAGCTAAGGCTCTGGAGGCTGGGGTTGAGGAGGGGCATAGCATTGTAGTTGCAACCCCAACAGCCTCAGGTAAGACTTTCATAGGTCTTACAGCTATAGCTAATAGGCTTTCCTCGGATGGTGGTAGGGCGTTCTATACAACCCCCCTTAGGAGCGTTGCAATGGAGAAGTACAGGGAGTTTAAAGTCCTAGAGTCTATGGGATACTCTGTAGGCATAAGTATAGGGGATTTCAGCGAGGGTAGGGTTAGAGGGGATGTGGTTGTTACAACTTACGAGAAGCTAGACTCGATCCTAAGGAACGAGCCTGAGATTGCTAAAAGCATTACGGTTATCGTTATAGATGAGATACACTATGTTGGAGACGTTGAGAGGGGGCCCACGCTCGAATCCCTAATCTCAAGGATACTATCCCTAGCTAGGAGACCCCAACTCGTAGGTTTAAGCGCCACAGTACCTAACGCCATAGAGATAGCTGAGTGGTTGGGCGCTAAGCTCGTCGTAGACACGTGGAGGCCCGTGCCGCTACATGAGGGCGTGTACTGGGGGGGTGTCATAAAATACTCTGATGGTAGAGAGAAGTCTGTAAAAACAGTATCTGGCCTAGCCGACGTGGACCTAGCCATAGACTGCTCTAGCGAAGGGGGTCAAACCCTCGTATTCTCCCAGTCTAGGAGGAGGGTCGTCCAGCTAGCTCTTAGAGCTCTAAAGTTCGCTGATAAGCTCAACTTCGATCTGGGAATAGCGAGGGAGACCTCGGAGAGGCTCCTGGACTCAGGGGGTCCTAGGGCGCTAAGGGAGGAGTTATCGCAGCTTGTAGCGAGAGGTGTTGCATACCACCATGCCGGTCTTTCGAGCGAGCAGAGGAGGCTTATAGAGGATGCTTTCAGGAATAGGGGTTTAGCTGTTATATATGCTACTCCAACGTTGGCAGCCGGGGTTAACCTCCCAGCTAGGAGGGTTGTGGTCGACGAGTATACTAGGTTCGAGGAGGGGGTTTGGAAGCCTATAAGCGTGGCTGAGTACAAACAGCTAGCTGGTAGAGCTGGGAGGCCCGGTTTAGATCCTTACGGTGAAGCCGTTATAGTGGCTAAGCCTGGTGATACCGTGGAGGAGCTCCTAGAGTACTATATCCTAGGGGAGGTTGAGAGGGTTGAGAGTAAGCTTAGAGGTCTGAGGGGGTTGAGGCACATGATCCTAGGTCTTGTAGCCTCAGGGTTTACAGAGACTATCGACGGTGTCTCCGAGGTTCTCTCTAAAACCCTCTACGCGTTCCAAAGCTCAAGCCTAGACCTTAGATCTATGGCTGAAAGGGCTGTCAAGGACCTGGTATCGTGGGGTTTGCTGGAGGACACGGGAGGCGGCTACAGGGCTACATTGCTTGGATACGAGGTTTCAAAGAACTATGTGGACCCTGAGAGCGTGCCTAGAGCTAGAGTGTACCTATCTAAGCTTAGGGAGCTCGATGAGCTGGAGCTCCTAACACTAGTATCCATGATGCCTGATATGACAACACTCCCTGTTACAAGGAGAGAGGAGGATGGCTTAATCGATAGAATCCTAGATCTGAAGCCTAAACTCGTGGATGTCATAGACTGGTTTAATCCGAGGGAGGTTAGAGGTGTTAAGGTAGCGTTAATACTATACGATTGGGTGGAGGAGGCCCCAGAGGATGATATAGCTAGGAGGTATAATGTGGGGCCAGGCGATGTGGCGGTGCTCGTTGACAACGCCAGCTGGATAGCATCAAGCCTCTCCAGAATACTACCACACCTAGGAGCCCCAGAGTGGGTTGGCGAGAGGCTGAGAGTGCTGGAGGGTAGGATAGAGCATGGTGTTAAACAAGAGCTCCTACCTCTCGTAGCGATACCTAGGATAGGCAGGGTTAGAGCTAGAAGGCTGTATCAGGCTGGGTATAGGACTCTCCACGATCTAATGCTAGCTGATCCAGAGAAGCTCCTAAGGATACAGGGTATAGGGCCTTCCATAGTTAAAACCATAATGGAGTTCCTCGGGAGATCGTGGGAGCCCACGGGGGATGTTGGAAAAGAGCATGGCAGAGGACTTGAGAAGTTCATGGAGTAAGGTGGGCTCAATGAACCCCTTCCAACCACCAGGTTCAAGGCTCCTAAGGGATCCGTGGGATGTGAGGATTGAACCGTCCAAGGCTGGGGAGGTAGTAGTAGTGGGGGTGCCGTGGGACTGGTCTACGTCTGGGAGGCCTGGAGCTCGATACGCCCCCTCAAGGCTAAGGGATTGGATCTATAGGTTCACCAGTCACGCCCCCAGCTCCACAGACTTCAAATACAGCATAGCGGATCTAGGCGATGTTAGAGTTGCACCAGGGGATATCAATGTAACCTCACGTAGAATAGTGGAGGCTGCAAGAATAGCGTACACCCGAGGAAGGCTAGCAGTGTTCCTGGGGGGAGACCACTCTATAACAAGATGGACAGTTGAACCCCTAGCTGAGAATAGCCTAGGATTGCTAGTATTAGATGCACACTATGACATGAGGAGCGTTGAGGAGGGCTTAACAAGCGGATCCTGGCTCTGGGATCTATGGGTAGCCCATAAGGGCAGAGTTAAAGCCGTGATTGTAGGTGTAAGCGATTTCAACAACCCAGAATACCTAGCTATGAGAGCGAGGGAAGCGGGGTTCAAGGTGATCCCAAGGCTAAAGCTACTAGAGAGCCTACAGTACGCGCTAGAAGCAGTAGACTGGCTATCAGATCAGGGGCTTGAAAACATCTACATAAGCATAGACGTAGACCACCTAGACATAAGCCACGCACCAGGAGTAAACAGTCCAACACCACTAGGCATGACACCATGGGAAAGCCTAAGAATACTAGAGTACGCAGCCAGAAAACTAAAACCTAGAGGGGTAGACGTAGTAGAGGTAACACCACAGCATGACGTAGCGGAGGTAACAGTAGCAACAGCAGCAAAACTACTGCTGTACACAATACACAACACACTAGTAAACACCACATAAGGTAACCCCGCGAAGACCTCTCCAAAAGAGACATTGATATAAGATAAACGTTTCAACTAAAACCCTGTAGGAGGAGATTTATGAGCTCCAGATACTGGGAGCTACTCTGGAAGAGGGCTAGGAGGTTCATGGTTAGAGCTGAGAGGGATTTAATCGAGGGTGATTTCGATGGCGCTTGCTTCAACTCAGAGCAAGCCCTCCAGCTAGCCGTTAAAGCAACCATATACAGGGTTTACGGTGTTAAAACGAGAGTCCATAGCGCGAAAGGCCTCCTATCCCAGTTGAGGAACATGCTATACGAGTCTAGTAGACTTGATCTAGCCGACGTCATAGGCAAGATGATCTCAGACTATAGGAGGGAGCTAGAGTTATTAGAGGAGAGCTACATAGAAGGTAGATATGGGGAGGTGGAGCTCCTAGAAAGCCAGGGTAGGTCTTGTGTTGAGGTGGCTAGAGAGATCCTGGAGGTGTTGAGGAGGATTGAAGTGGAGTTGGCCGAAACAAGCAGTTGAAAGGCTTGGGTTGCTGAAGAGGTGGAGGGAGCTCAGCCTGATCGTAGCTAGGGCAGCAGAGGAGGTTCTCGGGGATAGACTGAGGGCCGTCTACGTCGTCGGCAGTGTTGTAGAGAACAGAGCAACAGTCTACAGCGACATAGACATAGCGATAGTAGTAAGCGATGGG
>Ga0272447_1000563_pt1 | contig 27342 bp, 30 predicted proteins | sample YNPCB0133_FD_194589 | JGI IMG/M metagenome (GOLD analysis project Ga0272447, IMG submission 194589) | Hot spring microbial mat communities from Yellowstone National Park, WY, United States - YNP-CB-013-3 | ecosystem: Environmental > Aquatic > Thermal springs > Hot (42-90C) > Sediment | place... | reverse complement strand
ACGTACCCCGCGGTGGTCCTGGCTGCCGCCTTCCTCGTGGTGGGGGTATTCCTGACGTACGTGGTGCCCGCCTTCGAGCGGGTGTACAGAGGAGCCGGGGCGGAGCTGCCGCCCCTCACCAGGGCCGTGATGGCCGCGAGCCGGGCCGCGCGGTCCCTCCTGCTGCCCCTGGGAGCGGCCGTAGTACCCCTGGTCCTGGTACCCGGCGCGAGACGGAGGGTCGGAAGGAAGGTGTGGGCCGTCCTGGAGCCTCTGGTGGAGCGCGTGCCGAAGCTGGGGAAGCTGGTGCGGACCGCCAGGGCCGCCCGGTTCCTGCACAGCCTGGGTCACTCCCTGGCGTCCGGCGTACCCGTGCTGGCCGCTCTGCCCGCGGCCGCGGGAGCGGCGGGAAAGCCGGGGTGGTCGGACGCCCTGTCCGCACGGGTGGAGCGGGGAGGCCGGCTGACCGACGCCTTGAGGGCCCTGCCCGGGTTCCCCCCAGTGGCGGTGCGGCTGGTGGGGTTGGGGGAGGAGTCCGGCCAGGTGGCGGACATGGCCCTGCGGGCGGCGGAGGTCCTCGACCGGGACTTCGAGCTACAGGTCAAGCGCCTGCTCGCGGCCCTGGAGCCAGCTTTGACCGTGGCCCTCGCGGCGGTGGTGGGGGTCCTGCTCCTGGCCCTGTACATGCCCATCTTCGGCCTGGGCAGGGCGGTGCTGAGGCACTAGCCCATGTGGCACAAAGGTTGCTCCCTAGATGACGGTGAGACTACGCGGAAGAGGAGCAAGGAGGAGGACGATGCGATACGTGCGGGACCAAAGGGGTTTGACCATGGTGGAGCTGCTGGCGGTGATCCTGATCCTGGGGATCCTGGTGGCGGCGGCGCTCCCGAACTTCCTCTCGGCGGAGGACAACGCCCGGGACGCAGTAGACCGGGCCAACGTGCGGGCTATCAACGCGGCCATTCAACTGTACCGCTATAGAAACAACGGAGCGTGTCCAGCAAATGGGACGGCGCTCTACAACAATATCCTGAACAACACGGCCTACTTCCCGGACGGGGCTCCGCAGGACCCCATCGACGGTTTCAACACTGCGTCGCGTACGGTGCCCGGGGACCCGTACCAGAACGACTACGTCGCTGCGCAGTGCCGTGTCGTCCGCGACTGAGAGCGGATTCGGCCGCCTGGGCAGGGGAGGCGTTGGGCAGGGCCAGCGTGGGTTGACCCTGGTGGAGGCCGTCGCCGCGCTGGCCCTGCTGGCCTTGCTGCTGGCGGTGGCGGTTCCCAACCTGCTGCCTGCGGCGGAGCTGGAGGCCAGGGTGGCCGGGCGGCAGGTGGCCGCCGACGCCTTTCTGGCCCGGCAGCTGGCGGTGTCCACGGGACAGAGCTACGTGCTGGAGTTCCGTCCGAGCGGCGGTCCGTACACCTCGTACGCCGTGCGGCGCGAGGCAGGTCCGGACGAGCCCGACTTCCCCAAGGAGTTGCCTCCCGGCGTGCACGTCACGGGCCCCGAGCGGTTACGCTTCCTGCCCTCCGGCGAGGCGGACCTAGCGGACGCGGAGACGTCGGTGACCTTCGCGGGCGGCGGGGTGACGGTCTCGGTGCAGGTCTTCCGGAGGACCGGGTCGGTGAGGCTGGTACCCCCGTGAACGGAGCGCAGTCCGGACACACGCTCTTGGAAGTGCTGGCCAGCCTGCTCCTCCTGGCCGTGGCCCTGGTACCGCTGATGGAGGTCTACCCCGCTCTGGTGCGCGCTGCGGACGCTCGGGAGCAGGTCGCCCTCCTGGAGCAGGTGGCCGCGACGAAACTGGAGGAGGTGGCGCAAGCGGCCCGGCTCGGGCGCGTGGGGCTGGGGGTAGGCGGGGAGGACTGTGCTGCGGCCGTGCGGGGCTGCTGGGTCCGCTGGCAGGTGACGCAGGTGCCCGCGTCGAGCAGCTGGTTGCTCGAGGTGCAGGCCACGGCCTGCGTGGACGCAAACGGGAACCGGTCTTGCGAGTCGGGGGAGTTGCAGGTGAGCTATGGTACGCGCGTCACATCGCGGCCCTGAAGCCGGCCTCACCCTGCTGGAAGTGCTGGCGGTCCTGCTTCTGCTGGGGCTGGTGACCGCGGCGGCGCTGCCTTTGCTGGCGGTGGCAGAAGCCTCTTACGCGGACGCCCACAGGCGGCAGGAGATGGTCCGGAACGCACAGGTGGCGGCCGAGTTTCTAGGAAAGTCCATGCGGGCCGCGGGAACCCTGTACGAGGTCTCCGACGGACGGCTCCGGTTCGACGTGGGGTCACCCCCGGTCCCGGTGGAGTTTTTCCTGGACGACGCTACCGGGGACCTGATGTTCCGCGGGTCCTCGGGAGAGCCGGCTTCGTTCCTTGCAGGTCCGTTCCGCAGCATGCAGGTGGCCTGCTTCGACCAGGCGGGCGACCCGGTAGACTGCAGGGCCGACCTTCCGGCGGTCAGACAGGTGGACCTGCGGTTGACCGCCAGGGACCCTGATCCCGGTGCCGGGGCCCCTGTCTCGGACCTGACGGTGACGGTGCGGGTGGTGCTCAGGAGGGACCGGTGAAGGCTGCAAGGGGCGTGTGGCTCCTGGAGGAGCGAGGGCTGGCCTTCCCCATGACCCTGTTCGTGCTCGTGGTGCTGGCCCTCCTCGCAGCCGCCCTGGGGAGCAGCACGGCCTCGGGGCTCGAGGGCGCGAGGCTTGCGGACTGGAACCGGAAGGCATTGTACGCGGCGGAGGCGGGGGTGGAGCACCAGATCCACCTCCTGAAGGAGGGGAGCCCTGCATACGCCAGCGGCTCGGTGGGCGGAAGTCCTGGAGTGCGGTATCAGGTCACCCAGGTGACGGGCCTGGAGCCCACGGGCAGGTGCAGCCTTCCGCTGCGGGAGGAGCGGTGGCAGATCACCGCCCGTGGGGAGCTGGTACAAGGCGCGGCTGTGGTCACCCGCTCTGTGCAAGCGGTGGTGGAGATTTGTTTTTTGGGACCCTCGCCCCAACGGGTTTTCGTAGAAGACTGGAGAGAACTGTAGGTCGGCCTCCCGGGACCGGTTCCTGGAACCGCCCCGCGGTACAATGGCCTTGCCATGGCGAGCCGGCACAAGGCACGGCAGGCGGTGTTGCACGTCCTCTACCAGGTGGAGGTGGGCCGGCAGAGGGTGGAGGACGTGGTGAGCCGCTACGCGGAGGGGTGGAGCCCTCCAGAGGACGGCCCGCCGGAGCCCTGGGAGGAGGACGACTGGCGGTTTTTGGTCCGCCTCAGCCGGGGTGCCTGGGAGGGTCGGGAGGAGGCGGACGAGCTCATCGGGCGGTACGCGGAAGGGTGGTCTGTGGACCGGCTGGCCCGCGTGGACCTGTGCATCCTCCGCATGGCCATCCACGAGCTGCTGTACTTCGACACCCCTCCCAGCGTGGTCATCAACGAGGCCGTGGAGCTGGCCAAGCGCTACAGCACCGAAGACTCCGGCAGGTTCGTGAACGGGATTCTGGGACGGGTGTACCGCGAGGTGGTGCTGCCCCGGGCTCAGGCCGGGCGCCCGCCGTGAGGGGCACGGCCGAAGCCTACGCATCCTCCGGGAACCGGTGGTAACGTAGGCAGGGAGGCCACGGTGGGATGTCGCGGGAGCCTTCGGTCCGCGGCGGACGCACGGTGCGGGTCCGGGCCGTGCTGAGCGGCCGGGTGCAGGGGGTGGGGTTCCGGTTCTTCGCGGAGGAGTGGGCGGAGCGACTGGGGGTGGGTGGGTATGCCCGCAACCTCCCGGACGGCCGGTTGGAGGTGGTGGCGGAGGGTCCGGAACCCGCAGTGCGGGACTTCCTGGACGCCATCCGGCGAGGGCCTCGCAGCGCGGTGGTGGCAGGTGTGGATCTGCACTGGGAGGAGCCCCAGGGCGACCGGCACTTCCGGATCCGGTACTGAGGCCGCGGCAAGCTTCGCAACGTGCTTTCCGGGGCCCCGGTGGTCGCGGAGACGGTTTTCGTCCGTAGGGAGGTCACCCTGACCGCCTCGCACGTGGAGAGGTTCCTGGAGGAAACTAGCCGCCAAGTGGACGCGGCCCTGGACCGGCTGCTCCCGTCCGTGGACCAGGAACCCAAGACCCTCCACGAGGCCATCCGGTACAGCGTGTTCGCGGGAGGCAAGCGGTTCCGCCCGGCCCTGGTGCTGGCCTCCGCCCGGGCCTGCGGGCTCGACCCGGAGGCGGTGCTCCCCGTGGCCTGTGCGGTGGAGGCAGTGCACACCTACTCCCTGATCCACGACGACCTGCCGAGTATGGACAACGCGGACTGGCGGCGGGGCAGGCCCACGTGTCACGTCCGCTACGGGGAGGCCGTGGCGGTGCTGGCCGGGGACGCCCTGCACGACCTGGCCTTCGAGTGGGTGGCCGCGGCCAGCGGTCTGGGGCCGCCCGAGCGGGTCCTGAGGGTGGTACAGGACCTGGCCCAAGCTCTGGGGACCGGGGGGATGGTGGGAGGGCAGGTGCTGGACCTGCTGGCGGAGCGGGGCCGCGTGCCCGCGGACTGGGTGCCGGAGATCCACCGGAGGAAGACCGGGTGCCTGATCCGGGCGTGCGCGCGGGTGGGGCCCATCCTCGCGGGCCGGGAGGGAGACCTTGTGTGCCTCACGGCGTACGGGGAGCACCTGGGCCTGGCTTTCCAGATCACCGACGACGTCCTGGACGTGGTGGGGGACCTGGAGAAGCTTGGAAAGCGCACGGGCGCGGACGTGGCGGCGTCCAAAGCCACCTACCCGAAGGTGTTTGGCCTGGAGCGGTCCCGGGAGATGGCCCGGCAGGAGGCGCAGGCCGCGGTGGCCGCCCTGGAGCCCCTCGGACCTCGGGCCGCGCTGCTGGCGGACCTGGCCTGGTTCGTGGTGGAGCGTGAGCGCTGAGCGTCCGTCCGAGGGCCGCGGTGTTTACAGACCCCGGCGCAGGCGTCTGGACGTGCTGGTGGTGGAGCGGGGGCTTGCGCCGAGCCGGGAGCGGGCCCAGGCGGTCATCCTGGCAGGCCTGGTGCGGGTGGACGGACGTCGCGTGGACAAGGCGGGGGTGCTGGTGCCGGAGGAGGCGGTGGTGGAAGTCTCAGCCCCGCCGCACCCGTACGTGAGCCGGGGCGGGTTGAAGCTGGAGGAGGCCTTGCGAAAGTTCGGCCTGGACGTGCGGGGCGCGGTGGCCCTGGACCTGGGCGCGGGTACGGGCGGGTTCACGGACTGCCTGCTCCGGCACGGGGCCAGGAAGGTGTACGCGGTGGACGTGGGACGAGGCCAGCTACACCCCAAACTGCGCGCAGACCCGCGGGTGGTGGTGCTGGAGCGGACCCACGCCAGGGAACTAGGTTCCCACCTGGTGCCCGAGCCCCTGGACCTGGCCACCGCGGACGTTTCCTTCATCTCCCTCCTCCGGGCCGTCCCGCCTTTAGTGCCCCTGCTCCGGGAGGGCGCGCCGGTGGTGGCCTTGGTGAAACCCCCCTTTGAGGCCGGGCGCGGCGTGGCCCGGCGGGGCGTGGTGCGGGACCCGGCGGTACACCGACAGGTGTTGCAGAAGGTCGCGTGGGGGCTGGAGGCGTGCGGCCTCGGAGCCCAGGGGGTGATCCCCTCGCCCATCCGGGGAGACCGGGGGAACGTGGAGTTCTTGTTGCTGTTGCGGAAGGGGACACCCCGGACCCTGACCGAAGAAGGGGTGGAGGCCGCGGTGGCCGAGGCACACACGGCGGAATGCGGGGAGGAGGCGTGAAGGCGGAATCCCGAAAGCCTCCGCTGCACAGGGTTGCGGTGGTGGTCAACCCCGAGAAGGCGGCCCAGAACCCGGAGGTGGCGGGACGCGTACGGGAGGCGGTGGACGCCCTGCTCCGCCGGGGTCTGGAGGTGCGGGTGAACGCGGACGGCGCGGAGGCCGTGGGGCTCGTGGAGCTGGCAGCCTCCGACTCCGAGCTGGCCGGGTTTCCCGACGCCCTCGTGGTGGTGGGCGGCGACGGGACCATCCTGCGGGCGGCACGCACGGGCGCGGTGCGGGGCGTGCCCGTGCTGGGGGTGAACGTGGGCGGGTTCGGATTCCTGGCGGAGGTGGCCCTGGAGGACCTCCCCCAGGCCCTGGACCGCTTGGTGGACGGCCGCCACGGGGTGGAGGAACGCATGATGCTGGCCGCGGAGGTGGTGCGGGGAGGGGAGGTCGCGGAACGCTTCCTGGCCCTCAACGACATGGTGGTGACCAAGAGCGGGTACGCCCGGCTCATGCCTATCCGGACGTGCGTGAACGGCGAGCACCTGGCCACGTACCTGGCCGACGGCCTGATCGTCTCCACCCCCACGGGCTCCACGGCGTACAACCTGTCCGCGGGCGGTCCCATCCTGAGTCCGGGGGTGCGCGCCCTGGTGATCACCCCCATCTGTCCCCACACCCTCACCGCGCGCCCGGTGGTGATCGACGGGGACGACGTGGCCACGGTGGAGATCGCCTCGGAGGTGGAAGGCGTCCTGTTGACGGTGGACGGGCAGGTGGGCTGTCCCCTGCGGGGCGCGGACGTGGTACAGGTCCGCAGGGCGGAGGAGAGGGCGCGCCTGGTGCGCCTGAAGACGCCGTCCTTTTACGAGCTACTCCGGCAGAAGTTCGCCTGGGGCGAACGGTGAAGCCGTGCTGCGGGAGTTGCACGTCCGGGACTTCGCCCTCCTGGAGGACGTCCGGGTGGAGTTCGCCCCCGGCCTCAACGTCCTCACGGGCGAGACGGGGGCGGGCAAGTCCATGCTGGTGGACGCCCTGGGCGCGGTCCTGGGGCAGCGGACCCCTTCGGACGTGGTGCGGGCAGGGGCTGCGTGCGCGCGGGTGACCGCGGTGTTCGACGCGGCTTGTCTGCTGCGTGTGCGGCCTCTTGCGGAGGAGATGGGCCTGCCGTGGGAGGACGACGGACTGGTCCTGTCCCGGGAGGTGGGAGGCCGGGCCCGGGCGTACGTGAACGGGCAGCCCACCGCCGTGGGGGTTCTCCGGCGGCTGGGAGCGGCCCTGGCGGAGATCCACGGCCAGCACGAGGGGCAGCGACTGCTGGAGGCCGCCACGCACCGGGAGCTCCTGGATGCCTTCGGCGGCAGTGAACTGGGCTCCCGCAGGACCCGAGTGGAGTCGCTGTTCCGGCGGTGGCGGGAGCTACGGGAATCCCTGCGCTCCTTGGACCTCGGGGAGCGGGAGCGGGCACAGCGGGTGGACTTGTTGCGGTTCCAGATCTCGGAGATCGACGCGGTGCGGCCCCGGCCCGGGGAGGTGGAGGAGCTTCTGGGCCTGCGCAGCCGGCTCGTGAACGCGCAGCGCCTGCGGGAGTCCTTGGGCGTGGCGTACGAGGCGCTGTACGGCGAGGAGGGAGCGGCCGCGGACCGGGTAGGCCGGGCGGCGGCTGTGCTCCGGCAGGCCCTCACCTGGGACCCGGCCTTGGTACCGGTGGTGGAGGCCTTGGAGGGCATCGAAGCCCAACTGGCGGATCTGTCCCGGGACGTGCACGCGGCCACGGAGCGCGCGGAAAGTGACCCCGCCCGGCTGGAAGAGGTAGAAGGCAGGCTCGTGGCCCTGCGGGGTCTGTTGCGCAAGTACGGGGACAGCGTGGAGGCGGTGCTGGAGTACCGGGAACGGGCGGCTGCGGAGCTGGAGGCCCTGGAGCACGCGGACAGCCGGCGGGCGCAGCTGGAAGAGGAACTGCGCGGGGTCGAGGGACAGCTGGCGGAGGGGGTGGCGGAACTCTCGGAGGCCCGGGCGATGGCGGGCCGGAGGCTGGAGAAAGCCCTCCAGCGGCACCTGCAGGACTTGGCCATGGGCGCGGCCCGGTTCGGGGTGCAGCTGGCGGTGGAGGAAGACCCCGAAGGGCTGCCGGTGGGGGAACGTAGGCTGGCTGTGGGACCGTGGGGGGCGGACCGGGTGGAGTTCCTGCTGTCCGCGAATCCGGGAGAGCCTCCCAGGGCCCTGCACCGCATCGCCTCAGGCGGCGAGCTTTCGCGGGTCATGCTGGCCCTGCGGACCGTCTTGGCCCAGGCGGACCCCCCCGCGGTCATGGTGTTCGACGAGGTGGACGCGGGGGTGGGAGGCAGGACCGGCCACGTGATCGGGGCCAAGCTACGGGAACTGGCGCGGGGTTGCCAGGTGTTGTGCGTCACGCACCTGCCGCAGATCGCCGCCATGGCGCACCGGCACCTGGCCATTCGGAAGGTCACGGAGCGGGGCCGGACCCGTACCCTGGTGGAGTCCCTGGACCCGGAGGGCCGGGTGGAGGAGATCGCCAGGATGCTTTCGGGACCCACGCCTACGGACACGGCCAGGCGCCACGCCCGGGAGCTTTTGCGCTCGTAGGCCCCCCGCCGCGCGAGTTTCGGGCCCAGCTGTCGCGTAGCCCAAAAGGCCAGGAGCCTCACGGTTGACCTGGGGCGGGTATATGTTATAAATCATAACGTGGTCCACGATGTTGCGGCTCCCACCGTCCTGCCGCGCAGTCTGGCGGAGCTGGCCTGGCTGGCCTTGCGGGAGGAGATCCTCACGGGCCAACTGGCCCCGGGAACTCCTTTGCGCCTACGCGAGATTTCCCGTCGGCTCGGGATGAGCGTGATCCCGGTGCGGGAGGCCGTCCACCGGCTCCACCAAGAGGGGCTCGTGGCGAGGGAGGCGCAAAAGGGCGCCTTCGTGGCACCCGTCTCCGTCGCGGACATGGAGGATCTCTACCGCGTCCGCATCGAGCTGGAGGGGCTGGCTATCCAGCTCGCGTGCCACCGTTTCACCCCCGAGCACCACCGTCACCTGTCCGGGCTCCTGGACGCCTTCGTGGAGGCGTACGAGACGGGCCAGGTGCGGCTGGGCCGCGAGCTGCACAGGCAGTTCCACCTGGACCTCTACCGTCTGGCAGGGTCGCCGACCTTGGACCGCCTGATCCCGCCCCTCCTGGACGCGGCAGAGCGGTATCGGGTGCTGTCCGTGGCGGACCGGGGCGACCCACGTCAGCGGAGGCAGGAGCACCAACGGATCCTGGACGCGTGCCTGGCGGGAGACGGAAACCGGGCACGGCGGGAGCTGGCCGAACACCTCGCCCGCACGGTGGAGGTGGTCCGGGCGAAGCTGCGAGGGTGTCCGTGACGGCGTTCCAGAGGGGCCGGGGTGGTGAAAAGTCGCGGGGTAGCCTCGAGGTCCTGATGCGAGGAGGTGGGCGGTGAAGCTGGTGACCTTCGAGGTGGCAGGGCGACAGCGGGTGGGGGTGGTGCGGGACGGTTTCGTGGCGACGGTGGACGTCCCGGACATGCGGACCCTGTTCGCCTTGGGAGAGGAGGGCATGCGCAGGGCCCGGGAGGCGTCCGGCGAGCGCTTCCCCCTGGACGCGGTGCGGTTGCGGGCTCCCATCGTTCCCAAGAAATTCTTCCACACCGCGGGGAACTTCCGGGAGCACGCGGAGGAGGGGGAGAAGTCCCACTGGGTGGCGCCCATCTTGCCGTGGATCGTGTTTTTCCAGAACGTGGACGCCATCATCGGCCCCGAGGACCCCATCGTGTACCCGGAGCACCTGACCCGGGAGCTGGACTACGAGCTGGAGCTGGCGGTGGTGATCCGGAAGGGCGGCAAACACTTCGGCCCGGAGGAGGCGTGGGACTACGTGGGCGGCTACGTGATCTTCAACGACATCACCGCCCGCGACATCCAGCGCCGGGAGATGGAGTCCAAGGTGTTTACCTTCTGCAAGTCCATCGACACCTTCTGCCCTCTGGGCCCCTGGATCGTCACCCCGGACGAGATCCCCGACCCCCACAACCTGCGCATGGAGCTGCGGGTGAACGGGCAGGTGCGGCAGAGTTCCTCTACCGCCCGCATGTGGGTGACCATCCCCCAGGTGATCGCCCACTACTCCCCCATGGGCTACTCCGCGGGAGACGTGCTGTCCCTGGGGACGGTGTCGGGGGTCGCCGCGTTCCGGGACAACCCGCACGCGTACTACTTGAAGCCGGGGGACGTGGTAGAGGCGGAGATCGAAGGCATCGGAGTGCTGCGGAACCAGGTGATTTCGTGGGAAGAGGCGTACGGCCGACCTGTGCCTCCTCCCGTGCGGTGGTGAGGTGTGCGGTGTTCTGGACCGGACCGCTGAACCGACAGGTCTTGCCGGAGCTGGTGCAGCGCGTGGGGCTGTACGACACCACCCTACGGGACGGGGAGCAGGCGGTGGGGGTGGTGCTGGACCCGGACCAGAAGGTAGAGATCGCGCGGATGCTGGACGAGGCGGGGGTGGACCGGATCGAAGCGGGGTTCCCCCGGGTGTCGGAGGACGACTTCCAGGCGGCACGGCGGATTGGACAGCTGGGCCTGCGGGCGGAGGTGTGGGGGTTTTCCCGGGCTCTGGTGGGGGACGTGGAGGCGGTGCTGGAGGCGGGGCTGCGGCACACGGTGATCGAGGCTCCGGTTTCGGAGTGGAAGCTACGGGCCTTTGGGCTGAGCCGGGAGGAAGTGCTGCGGCGGATCCGGGAGTCGGTGGGATTTGCCGCGCGCCGGGGGGTGGTGGTGGCGTTTTTCGCGGTAGACGGGTCTCGGGCAGAGCTGGAGTTCTTGCGGGAGGCGTACGAGGCAGCCCTGGAGGCGGGGGCGCGGGAGCTGGTGGTGGTGGACACCCTGGGGGTACTGAGCCCTGCCGCGGCGGGCTATTTGGTGTGGCAGGTGCGGGAGTGGGTGGGGCCTGGGGTTCCCCTGCACTACCACGGGCACAACGATTTCGGGCTGGCCACGGCCACGGCGCTGGCGGCGGTGGAAGCAGGGGCGGGGTGGGTGCACGGGACGGTGGACGGGATGGGGGAGCGTGCGGGGAACGCGGACCTTTTCCAGGTGGGGCTGGCGCTGGCGGGGCTGTACGGGAGGCCCACGGGGCTGCGGTTGGAGCGGGTGCAGGAGGTTTCGCGGAGGGTGCGGGAGCTGGCGGGCTACGAGGTGGAGCCTTGGAAACCCGTGGTGGGGGAGAACCTGTTCCGGCGGGAGACGGGGGCGGTGGCGGCGCAGTTCCACCTGCCGGAGGCCATCGAGCCGTACGCGGCGGAGGTGGTGGGAGGGCGCCGGCGGGTGGTGTTGGGCAAGAAGAGCGGGCTGGCGTCCATTCGGATCAAGTGCCAGGAGCTGGGGTTGGGGATTCCCGAGGAGGCGTACCCGGAGCTGCTCGGCCGGGTCAAGGAGGTCAGCATCCGAAAGCGCGGTTTGGTGTCCGACGAGGAGTTCCGGGCCCTGGTGGCCCGGAGCGCCGGATGACGGGCGTAAGCCGGAAGGAGGGGGCACGCATGAGGAGGTCGGCGTGGCTGGTGGTGATGCTGGTGGTGCTAGCGTCCGCGGCGGGGCTGCGGGCAGCCCCCGTCCGCTGGAAGATCCGCATGGGGTACATTCCCGTGGACTCCCACGCGGCGCAGTACATCGCCGCGGAGCGCTACCTCCCGCAGGAGGGGTTCGAGGTGGAACTGGTCCGGCTACCCAGCGGGGCCGAGATCCTCTCCCAGGTGGCCATCGGGCAGCTTCAGGTGGGCGGCGGGGCCCTGGGTGCCGCGGCCTACAACGCGGTGGCGCAGGGACACCCGGTGAAGTTCGTGGCTCCCCTGCACAGCGGCTTCGTGGAGGACTACTTCACGGTCCGCAAGGCCATCTGGGGGAGCGAGATCAACCGCATCGCGCAGCTGCGGGGCAAGCCCGTGGCCATCAACGCCCGGGGCGTGGCCACCGAGTACATGCTGAACCGAGCCCTGGCCACGGACGGGCTGGCGGTGGAGGACGTGGACCTGAAGACCATGCCCTTCCCCGACATGGTCCCAGCCCTGGAGAGCGGAGCCATCTGGGCCGGGATCCTCTCCGAGCCCTTCCCCACCATCGCGGAGGACCGGGGCGTGGGGATCCGGCCCCTGCGGAAGCCCCCCGGGGCCCGGCCCTTCCCCATCACCTTCGTCTTCCTCAACACCGACTGGGTCCGTCGAAACCCCGAGGCCGCGCAGCGGTTCGTGGTGGCTCACGTGAAGGCGGCCCGCGACCTGGCCCTGGACAACGGGTGGAAGCGGGAAGACAACATGCAGCTGATGGTTAAGTACACGGGCGCCCGCATCGAACTGCTCCGCCGGGCCAGGCCCCACTACCTGGACCCCAACCTGGCGGTGAACTTGCGGGCGCTGGAGGACCAGCAGCAGTTCTACTTGCGGCGCGGCTACCTCACCTACCGGGAGCCCCTCCCCCTGGACCGGGTCTTCGACTTCCACTATCTACAGGCCGCCCTGCGAGAACTGGGACGCCGGTGAGGAGCATGCCGGGACGCCTGGAAGGACGGTTCGCCCTGGTGACCGGGGCCGGCCGGGGCCTCGGCAGGGCCCTCGCCCTGGGACTCGCCCGGGAGGGGGCCCACGTGGCCGTGCACTACCGACGGTCCGCGGAGGGCGCGGAGGCCGTGGCCCGCAACATCCGGGAGCTGGGTCGGGAGAGCTTCACGGTGCAGGGAGACATCGCTCGGTGGGACGACGTGCGGCGGGTGGTGGAGGAGGTATTCGGGCGGTTCGGCCGCTTGGACGTCCTGGTGAACAACGCCGGGGACATGGCCACGGACCAGATGTCGTGGCGGGACCTGCGGGAGGACGTCCTGGACCGCATCCTCCTGGTGGACGTGAAGGGGACGCAGCTGATGATCCACGAGGTGGGAGTGCGGATGCTGGAACAAGGGGGCGGCTCCATCGTGAACATCGGCTCCCGGGTGGTGGTCACGGGCAGCCCGCGGGCACCTCAGTACGCCGCGGCCAAGTACGCCATCCTCGGCCTCACAAAGTCCTACGCCCGGGCCCTGGCTCCCACGGTGCGGGTGAACGCGGTGGGGCCGGGCTTCGTGGAGACGGAGACCACCCTGGGGCGGGAAGACTGGCGGTCGGGCCGCCGGGAGGACATCCTCGGCCAGACGCCTCTCCGCCGTATCGCCAAGCCGGAGGACGTGGTCCCCGCGGTGGTGTTCCTGGCCAGCGAGGACGCCCGTCACATCACGGGGGCCTTCCTGCTGTGCGACGGCGGGATGAGCATGGTCGGAGCTTAGCAGCGTGCCCGGGAAAAGCCGTCGGACCCATGGACCGGGGTCCCCGAAAATCGCGGAAGCGATTTTTGGGGTGGTCTAGCAGGGAACGACTTCAACGCTGGGCTCGCGGGCCGGACGCCTGCGGGCGGTGGGCCTTGCGCGGCGGGTCTGGGGCTGCGTAGAATGCCGGTGGCATGCGCAGGCGCGGACGACTCCCAACGGGCAGACGGACCTAACGAGAGGGGGAGCCCAGCCTCCCCCTCTCGCCTTTTGGCTCGCCGCGTTCCCGGAGGTGTGCGTGCACGTTTTGCGGACGAAGTACGTGTTCGTGACCGGCGGGGTCGCCTCGGGGCTGGGCAAGGGGATCACCGCGGCCTCCCTGGGCCGGCTTCTGGTGGCCCGGGGCTACCGCGTCACCATGCTCAAGTTCGACCCCTACGTGAACGTGGACGCGGGGACCATGAACCCCCACCAGCACGGGGAGGTCTTCGTCACCGAGGACGGGGCGGAGACCGACATGGACCTGGGTCACTACGAGCGCTTCCTGGACACCGACCTGGGGCGGGACAACAACACCACCACGGGTCGGATCTACGGCGCCGTCATCGCCCGCGAGCGGCGCGGGGAGTACCTGGGCGGCACGGTCCAAATCATCCCCCACGTCACCAACGAGATCAAGGACGAGATCCGTCGGGTGGCGGAGGCGGCGGGCGCGGACGTGATGATCGTGGAGGTGGGGGGCACGGTGGGCGACATCGAGGGCCTGCCCTTCCTGGAGGCCATCCGCCAGTTCCGGCACCACACGGGTGCGGAGAACTGCCTGTACGTGCACGTTTCCTTGGTGCCCTTCTTGCCCGCCACGGGAGAGCTGAAGACCAAGCCCACGCAGCACTCCGTGAAGGAGCTCCGGAGCATCGGGATCCAGCCCGACGTGATCGTGTGCCGCACCGCCCGCCCCCTCACCCCCGCGGTGCGGGAGAAGATCGCCTTGTTCTGCGACGTGGACCCCGAGGCGGTGATCGAGGCCCTGGACGCGGAGACCATCTACGAGGTGCCCCTGGTCCTGGAGCGGGAGGGCTTGGCCCGCATCGCCTGCCGGCGCCTGGGCCTCCCGGACCGGGAGCCGGACCTGGACGCCTGGCGGTGGATCGTGCGGCGCCTGAAGGAGCCCACCCACCGGGTGCGGATCGCCCTCGTGGGGAAGTACATGGGGGTGGAGGACTCCTACGTGAGCATCGTGGAGGCCCTGCGGCACGGGGGGATCGCCGCGGACGCGGCGGTGGAGGTCACCAAGGTGGACTCGGAGGAGCTGGAGCTCCTCGGCGAGGCCTCCCTCCGGGAGCGCCTGGCGCCCTTCGACGGCATTTTGGTCTGCCCGGGGTTCGGAAGCCGCGGGGTGGAGGGGAAGGTCCGCGCCATCCGCTACGCGCGGGAAGAAGGGGTGCCCTTCTTCGGGGTCTGTTACGGCATGCAGTGGGCGGTGGTGGAGTTCGCGCGTCACGTGTGCGGCATGGAAGGGGCCAACACCACGGAGGTGGACCCGGACACCCCGTACCCCGTCATCGACCTGCTGCCCGAGCAGAAGGGCGTGGTGGAGAAGGGCGGAACCATGCGGCTGGGCCGGTACCCGTGTCGGATCGAGCCCGGCTCCCTGGCCTTCCAGGCCTACGGCACCACCCTGGTGTACGAGCGGCACCGCCACCGGTACGAGGTGAACAACGCCCTGCTGCCTAGGCTGGTGGAACGGGGGTTGCGGGTGAGCGGGGTCTACCCGGACAAGGGGCTGGTGGAAATCGTGGAACTCCCCGGCCACCCGTGGTTTCTGGGAACCCAGTTCCACGCGGAGTACCGGTCCCGGCCCACCGCGCCCCACCCCCTGTACCGGGCCTTCGTGGAGGCGGCCCTGCGCCACGCGGGGAGCCGGGCGGAGGTGGCGGTGGCCTCGGAGGGAGGCGGTCGAGGGTGAGCGGCTGGACGTACGTGGACGGTCGGTTCGTGCCGAAGGACGAGGCCTGCGTTTCCGTCTACGACCACGGTTTCTTGTACGGGGACGGGGTGTTCGAGGGCATCCGGGTGTACGGGGGCCGGGTGTTCAAGCTGGACGAGCACGTGCGGAGGCTGTACGACTCCGCCAAGTCCATCCTGCTGGACATCCCCCTACCTCCGGAGGAGATGAAGCGGATCATCGTGGAGGCGGTGCGGCGGAACGGGCTGCGGGACGCGTACGTGCGGCCCATCGTGACCCGGGGCCGCGGGGACTTGGGCATCGACCCCCGAAAGTGCTCCCGGCCCACGGTGGTGGTGATCGTGGATCACATCCAGCTGTACCCGGAGCGCGCCTACCGGGAGGGCCTCCGCATGGTCACCGCCACCCACCGGAAAAACCCGTCCGACTCCCTCAACCCCCGCATCAAATCCCTCAACTACCTGAACCAGATCTTGGCCCGGCTGGAGGCCAACCTGGCGGGGGCGGACGAGGCCCTCATGTTGAACCACGAGGGATACGTGTGCGAGTGCAGCGCGGACAACGTGTTCGTGGTCCGGGATGGAGAGGTGTGGACCCCGCCGGCACACCTCGGCATCCTCCGGGGAGTCACCCGGGACACGGTCCTGGAGATCGCCCGCGAACTGGGAATCCCGGCCTTCGAGCGCACCTTCACCCTGCACGACGTGTACACCGCGGACGAGGTGTTCCTCACGGGCACGGGGGCGGAGATCGGGCCCGTGGTGTGGGTGGACGGCAGGGTGATCGGCTCCGGGGCGCCGGGGCCGGTGACTTTGCGCCTGCTGGAGGCCTACCGGGAGCGCACGGCCCGGGAGGGCACGCCCGTGTACGAGGAGAGCCCCGCGTGGGGAGGACCCGCGTGACGGAGGCGCCCGAGGAACTGCTCGAAAGCCGGGTGGTGTTCGAGGGCCGGGTGGTGCGGGTCCGGGTGGACCGGGTGCGCCTGCGCAGCGGACGGCTCGCCACCCGGGAGATCGTGGAGCACCGGGGGGCCGTGGGCATGGTGCCCCTCACGGAGGACGGCCACGTGCTCCTCGTCCGCCAGTACCGCACCGCCCTGGGGGGGTGGACCCTGGAGATCCCCGCGGGCAGCCTGGAGCCGGAGGAGGCTCCGGAGGCGTGTGTGCAGCGGGAGCTGGCGGAGGAGGTGGGCTACGAGGCCGGGCGGGTCGAACACTTGGTGACCTTCGCGCCCTCGCCCGGGTTCCTCACGGAGCTGTTGCACCTGTACCTGTGTACGGACCTGCGGCCCCGCGCCGTGCCGCGGGAGGAGGAGGAGATGGAGGTGGTGCGCCTGCCCTTGGCGGAGGCGCGCCGTCTGGTGGACCGGGGACAGGTGCGGGACGCCAAGAGCATCATCGGCCTCCTTCTGGCGTGGGAACGCCATGGCCGCGGCGTTTGAGCCGCCCGAGAGCTTCCAGCGGGCGGTGGACGCCTTCCTAGACTACGCAGGCGCGGAGGCCGGCCTCCGAGAGAACACCCGGGCGAGCTACCGCGCGGACCTGCTGGACTTTGCCGCCTTCGTGGCCCGGCGCGGCCTGCGCGGGCCGGAGGAGGTGCGGCGGCCCACGGTTACCCTCTACCTGTTCTCCCTCCGCCGCCGCGGCCTGAAACCTGCCACGGTGGCGCGGCGGCTTGCCGCCCTGCGCTCCTTCTACCGGTTCCTGGTGCGGGAGCGGTGGACCACCACGGACCCCACGGAGGACGTGGCACCCCCCAAGCGTGGGGAGCGGCTGCCCCGGGTCCTGTCCGTAGAGGAGGTGCAGAACCTGCTCCGCCAACCCGACCCGCGCACCCCGGAGGGCCTGCGGGACAGGGCCCTGTTGGAGCTCCTGTATAGCAGCGGGCTGAGGGTTTCGGAGCTGGTAGGGCTGGACGTGCACCACCTGGACCTGGAGGCGGAGCTGGTGCGGGTGGTGGGCAAGGGCGACCGGGAGCGGGTGGTGCCCCTGGGCTCGTACGCGGTGCAGGCGCTGCAAGCGTACCTCGCCCTGGCCCGGCCGCACCTGGCCGGTTCGTCTGCCGCCCTGTTCGTGGGCCGCTCCGGTCGCAGGCTCACGCGCCAGTGGGTGTGGAAGTTGCTGCGGCGGTACACCCGGGCCGCAGGGATCTACCGACCGGTCTCCCCCCACGCGCTGCGGCACTCCTTCGCCACCCACCTCCTGGAAGGCGGGGCCGACCTGCGCAGCGTGCAGGAGCTCTTGGGCCACGCCAGCATCTCCACCACCCAGGTCTACACCCACGTGGCTCGGCCGCACCTCCAGGAGGTGTTCGACCGCTCCCACCCGCGGGACGCCTGGGAGGCGGAAGGCGCGGGGCCGGAGAGATGACGTAGGAGACCACCCCAAAAACCGATGCGTGGTTTCGGGGACGCGCGGAGGCTTTTGGTGGACGCACCCGTAGCGGTCGGTCCCGAAAACCCGTCGGCCCGAGGGGACAAGGATCCGCGGGAAGCGTGCGGCGGTCCCCAGGGTCCTCTTGCACGGTGCGTGGTGGTGGTCCTGGATGGCCTGGGGGTGGGAGAGCTGCCGGACGCGGAGCTGTACGGCGACCGGGGCTCGGCCACCCTCCAGAACACCGCCCGGGCGGTGGGCGGGCTTCACTTGCCCACCTTGCAGCGGCTCGGGCTGGGCAACGTAGTCCCCGTGGCGGGCGTCCCGCCCGCGGACAGGCCCGCGGCGGCCTTCGGCCGGATGGCGGAACGGTCCCCGGGCAAGGACAGCACCACCGGCCACTGGGAGCTCGCGGGCGTGCACCTGGACCGTCCCTTCCCCACGTACCCCCACGGCTTCCCGCGGGAGGTCATCGAGGCCTTCGAGCGCGAAGCGGGAACACGGGTCTTGGGCAACCGGCCCGCCTCGGGCACCCAGATCCTCGAGGAGCTCGGACCGGAGCACCTCCGGACAGGTTACCCCATCGTGTACACTTCCGCGGACAGCGTGTTCCAGATCGCGGCCCACGAGGAGGTGATCCCCGTGGACCGGCTGTACGAGCTGTGCCGCATCGCCCGCAGGATCCTCCAGGGCCAGCACGCGGTGAGCCGGGTCATCGCGCGGCCCTTCGTGGGAAAGCCGGGGGCCTTCGTCCGCACCCCCAGACGCAAGGACTTCTCCCTGGAACCCCCCCGCGCCACGGTCCTGGACCGGCTGGCGGAGGCCGGTTACCCGGTGTGGACCGTGGGGAAAGTCGCGGACCTCTTCGCGGGGCGAGGTGTCGCCCGCAGCGTGCCCAGCCAGGACGACGTGGACGGAGTCCGGCGCACCGCCCAGCTCCTGTCAGAGTTGCCCCGGGGGCTCGTGTTCACCACCCTGGTGGACCTGGACACCAAGTACGGCCACCGCAACGACCCCGTGGGGTACGCCCGGGACCTGGAGGCCATCGACGCCGCCCTGCCTGAACTCCTCGCGGCCCTACGGGAGGGCGACCTGCTGGTCCTGACCGCGGACCACGGCAACGACCCCACCACGCCCAGCACCGACCACTCCCGGGAGTACGTCCCCTTGCTGGCCTGCGGGCCGGGCCTCCGGGCAGGGGTGGACCTGGGGACCCGCGAAACCTTCTCCGACGTGGGTGGCACGGTGGCAGAGGCCCTGGGCGTGACCTGGGACGGTCCGGGGCGGAGCTTCCTGGAAGCCCTCGGGCTGGTGCCGTGAAGCCCCCGGGAAGAAAGCGCCGGAGTCCAACGGGGTGAGCACGGAGCTGCGGCGACGCATGGAGGAAGCTGCGGAGGCCATCCGCAGGCGGGTGGCCTTCGAGCCGAAACTGGCGGTGGTGCTGGGCTCGGGGCTGGGGGCCCTTGCGGACCACGTGGAGGCCGTGGGGACGGTCCCCTACTCGGAGATCCCGCACTTCCCCACCGCCACGGTGACAGGGCACGCGGGCAGGCTGGTCCTCGGGTGGCTGGAGGGAAAACCCGTGGCGGTGTTGCAGGGCCGGGTGCACCTGTACGAGGGCTACACCGCGCAGGAGGTGGTCTTCCCCGTCCGGACGCTGTACGCCCTGGGGTGTCGGACCTTGGTGGTGAGCAACGCCGCGGGCGGACTGAACCGGGAGTGGCGGGCCGGGGACCTCATGGTGATCAGCGACCACATCAACTTCCAGGGCACCAACCCCCTGGTGGGGCCCAACGACGAGAGCCTGGGCCCGCGGTTCCCCGACATGTCCCGGCCGTACGACCCGGAGCTGGTGGAGCTGGCGGAGCGGTGTGCGTTGGAAGAGCGGGTGGTGCTCCGGAGGGGCGTGTACGTGGCGGTCCTCGGCCCCTCCTACGAGACCGCGGCGGAGCTGCGGATGCTCCGGGGTTTCGGGGCGGACGCGGTGGGGATGTCCACGGTGCCCGAGGTGATCGCGGCCCGGCACCTGGGGATGCGGGTCCTGGGGCTCACCGCCATCACGGACATGGCCACGGGGGAGGTGGTGCAGCCCGTAACCCACGAGGAGGTGCTTCGGGTGGCACGGGACCTGGAACCCCGGTTCGTCCGGCTGGTCCGCCGCATCGTGCGGGAGATGGTCCTCTGACGGCGTGGCCGTGAAAGCCCTCTCGCGAGAAGGGACCGGACCGATCTAGAGCCGTGCAGCGCACCTGGGACTGGATGCGGGAAGCGCAGGCCGAGCTGGCCGCGGCTCGCTCCCTGTACGAGACGCGGCACTGGGCGTGGTGCTGCTTTACCTGCCAGCAGGCCGCGGAGAAGGCCCTGAAGGCCTTGTGCGAGCGTTTCAGGACTCCCCAGACCGGGCACAACCTGAACCTGCTGGTCCAGGCCGTGGCGGAGCACGTGGCCGTCCCGGACTCCGTGCGGAGGGGCTGCGCCCGCCTCAACCGCTATTACGTCCCCACCCGGTATCCCAACGCCTTCGACCGGGGAGTGCCCGCGGAACAGTTTTTCGAAGAGGACGCACGCCTGGCGCTCCAGGACGCAGAAGAGGTGGTACGCTTTGCCCACGCCACCGTGGAATCAGCCTGAGGCGGACGCCCTCCGCCGGTACGTGGACCGGCTCCTGCAGGAGCGGCAGGACCGCCTGGAGTTCGTGGTCCTGTTCGGGTCCCGGGCGCGGGGCGACTGGACGCGGGGCAGCGACTTCGACGTCCTGGTGGGCCTCCGGGAAGACGACGGCAAGCGGTGGTGGGATCGTCTCGGGGAGTGGGAGGCTCCGGAAGGACCGGTGGAGGTCTTCCCGTATTCCCGGACGGAGTGGGAGAGGATGTTCGAGAGCCGGCACCCTCTCCTGCTGGACGCCCTGGAGCACGGGGTGGTGCTGTGGGACCGCGGCAGCTTCGCGCGCATGCGGGCCACCTTCCGTCGGTGGCGGGAGGCGGGCCTGGTGGTCCCGTGGCGGGACGGCTGGAGGATCGCGTGAGGCCGTACGACCTGATCCGCAAGAAGCGGGACGGAGGGGAGCTCACCGCGGAGGAGATCGGTGCCCTGGTGACCGGTTTCGTGGCCGGGGACGTGGCGGACTACCAGGTGAGCGCCTGGCTGATGGCGGTGTACTTCCGCGGGATGAGCGACCGGGAGACCGCGGACCTCACCCTGGCCATGGCGCGGTCCGGCCGCATGCTGGACTTGCGGTCCATCCCGGGGGTGAAGGTGGACAAACACAGCAGCGGAGGGGTGGGCGACAAGACCTCCCTGGTCCTGGTCCCCCTGGTGGCCTCCTGCGGCGTCCCCGTCCCCAAGATGTCCGGCCGCGGGCTGGGCCACACGGGTGGTACCCTCGACAAGTTGGAGTCCATTCCAGGCCTGCGCACGGAACTGGAGGTGGAGGCCTTCCTGGACCAGGTCCGCCGGGTGGGCTGCGCCATCGTGGGTCAGACCGCGGACCTGGTCCCCGCGGACAAGAAGCTGTACGCCCTGCGGGACGTCACCGCCACCGTGGACAGCGTACCCCTCATCGCCAGCAGCATCATGAGCAAGAAGATCGCGGGCGGGGCGGACGCCATCGTGTTGGACGTGAAGACCGGCAGCGGGGCGTTCCTGAAACACGTGGAGGGGGCGCGGACCCTGGCGCAGGCCATGGTGGCCATCGGGAACCGCCTCGGGCGGCGGACGGTGGCCCTGGTGACGGACATGGATCAGCCCCTTGGGCACGCGGTGGGCAACGCGGAAGAGGTGCGGGAGGCCATTGCCACCCTGCGGGGCGAGGGGCCGGGGGACCTCACGGAACTGGTCCTGGCCCTGGGGGCGGAGATGCTGCGCCTGGGAGGTCGGGTGGAGGACGCGGAGCAAGGGCGCCGCCTGATGCGGGAGCGCCTGCAAGACGGGGGCGGGCTGTGGAAGTTCCGGGAGATGGTGCAGGCCCAGGGCGGGGATCCCGGGGTCGTGGACCGCCCGGACACGCTGCCCGCGGCGCCCGTGGTGCTGGAAGTCCGCAGCCCGGAGGACGGCTACGTGCAAGGTGTGGACGCGGAGGCCATCGGACGCGTGGCCATGGCCTTGGGCGCGGGGCGGGTGCGGGCGGAGGACCGCATCGACCCCGCGGTGGGACTCACGGTGCTGGTGAAGACGGGGGCCCGGGTGAACCCGGGAGAGGTCCTGGCCCTGGTGCACGCCCGGACCTGGGAGGAGGGCGAGGCCGCGGTGCGGGGTGTTTTGGCCGCCTACCGGTTCGGGCCCACCCCGCCTGCCTTCCGGCCCCTGGTGCACGCGCGGGTGGAGTGACGTGCGGATCGTGGTCCCCCCAGGGGCGCTGGTGGTGCTCGTGGGGCCCGCGGGCAGCGGGAAGTCTACCTTCGCCCGCCGCCACTTCCGGGAGACCGAGGTGGTGAGCAGCGACCGGTGCCGGGCCATGATCGCGGACGACGAAGCGGACATGACGGTGAGCGGCCGGGCCTTCGAGCTGTTCCACGAGATCCTCCGACACCGCCTGGAGCTCGGCCGGGTGGCGGTGGCGGACAGCACCGCGGTGACCAGCCGTGCGCGGGCGGAGCTACGGGCTCTGGCCCGTCGGTGCGGGGCCCCTGTGGTGGTGCTGGCCTTCCACGTGCCCCTGGAAGTGTGCCTGCGGAGGAACGAACAGCGGTCCCGGCGGGTGGCCCCGGAGGTGGTGGAGCGACATTTCCAGCTCATGCGCCAGGCCCTGGAGCGGATCCCGGCGGAGGGGTACGACGCCTGGTACGTTTTGGACCTCCGGGCGCAGGAGGAGGCGCAGGTGGAGGTCCTGCGCACGCGGGGTGGCCTCCCGTTCGTGCCGCGAAAGCCCCAGGAAGGAGGACTTCAGTCGGACCGAGGAGGTGGTGAAGGTGAGGATCCAGACCGTGGGCGTGGTGGGCTGCGGCCTGATGGGCTCGGGGATCGTGGAGACCTGCGCCCGGAGCGGCTACCGGGTGGTGGTGCGGGAGGTGGACGAGGAGCTCCTGCAGCGAGGCCTCCGGCGGGTGGAGGAATCCATGGCCCGGGCGGTGGAGCGCGGCAAGCTCTCTGAAGAAGACCGACGGGCGGCGCACGGCCGCATCCAGGGTACGGTACACATGGAGGACCTAAGGGACTGCGACCTGGTGGTCGAGGCCGCGGTGGAGCGCATGGACGTCAAGAAGCAGATCTGGCGGGAGCTGGACGCCCTCTGCCCGCCGCACACCCTCTTCTGCAGCAACACCTCGTCTTTGTCCATCACCGAGCAGGCCTCCGTCACCGGACGCGGCGACCGCTTCTGCGGGATGCACTTCTTCAACCCCGTACCCGTGATGAAACTGGTGGAGCTGGTCCGCGGCTACCTCACCAGCGAGGAGACCCTGGCCACCTGCAAGGCCTTCGCAGAGTCCCTGGGCAAGACGGTGGTGGTGACCAAGGACCACCCGGGCTTCGTGGTGAACTACCTCCTGGTGCCCTTCCTCCTGGACGCGGTGCGCGCTCTGGAGAAGGGGCTGGCCACTAAGGAGGAGATCGACACCGCGGTCCAGCTGGGCCTGAATCATCCCATGGGTCCCCTGACCTTGCTGGACTTCGTGGGCATCGACACCACCTACTACATCGCGGAGGCCATGTACCAGGAGCTGAAGGACCCCCGGTACGCACCCCCCTTGCTGCTGAAGCAGCTGACCCTCGCCGGCCACCACGGCCGCAAGACGGGCAGGGGGTTCTACGACTACCGGGGCTAGGAACGTGCCCCGAATGGTCCAGACCGCGGGAGGGCTTCCCGGGGCCGGTGGTCGGGGTAGGCGTGTGCCCGGAGCCCGGGGGCCCGCCGCTCCTGGCTGCGGGTTACAATGCTCGTGAGATGCCCTTCCGTGCGGAAGACCTGCAGGACCTGGTGCACCTCCTGGAGCGGGAGCCCCAGTGGAGGGAGGCCCTTCGGGCGGCCCTCTGGACGGACGAGGACCTCGTGCGGTGGCTCCGGGAGCGCCTCCCCAGGTTGCTGCAGGAAGACCCGCGCCTGGGAGCTGAGGTGGTGGGTATCCTGGCGCAAACGCTGAGCCCCCGTTCCGAGCTCCTGCGGGTGCTGGAGGAGATCCGCGCGGTGCGGGAGGACTTCGGCAGGCGCTTCGAGGCCATGGACCAGCGGTTCCAGGCGCTGCAGGAGGAGATGGACCGCCGGTTCGAGGCCATAGACCAGCGCTTTCGGGCGCTACAGGAGGAGATGGACCGCCGGTTCGAGGCCATGGACCAGCGCTTTCGGGCGCTGCAGGAGGAGATGGACCGCCGGTTCGAGGCCATAGACCAGCGGTTCCGGGTGCTGCAGGAGGAGATGGACCGCCGGTTCGAAGCCATGGACCAGCGGTTCCGGGCGCTGCAGGAGGACATGGATCGCCGGTTCGCACTCCAGGCCGAGCTGTTGCGCCAGCACGGCCGGGAGCTGCGCACCCTGCGGGTGGGGTTCGGAAGCCTGGGCCGACGACTGGGGTTCGGCTTTGAGGAGGCGGTGCGCCGGATCGTGGAGGAGTTCGGAGGCGTGGGGCCCCTGAAGGCGGAGCGCCTGACCCTGCGGGACGAAAACGGCGAGCTGTTCGGCGTCCCCGGCCAGGTGGTGGAGTTCGACGCCCTGGTCCACGACGGGGAGCGCTTCCTGGTAGAGGTCAAGGCCTTCGCGGAGGAAGAGGACGTGTTGCTCTTCCGCCGGAAGGTGGAGTTCGCGGCACGGCACCTGCCGCAGCCCTTCCGCGCGGTGATGGTGGCCCCCTTCGCCCACCGCCGGGCAATCCAAGCTGCCCGGAGGCTGGGCGTCACGCTTTTGGCGGCGGAGGAAGAAGAGGTCCCCGGCCAACAGGAGGTTCCCTGAGGCCGCCGGCTAACCACCGGATTGATTGACGTCCCGGTGTAGACTGGGTGGGCACGAGGGCCACGGCAGAGGCCAGGAGGAAAAGGGTGGGGGGAGTCCGGCTCTTGGTGGGGACGCGCAAGGGTGCCTTCGTCGCGGAATCGGGGGTGGGTCGGGACACGTGGGAGCTCCGCGGGCCCCTGTTCGGCGGAGAGGTTTTCCACGTGAACGCGTCTCCGCGCGACCCTGATCGACTCTTCGCCGCGGTGTGGTCTCCTTGGTCCGAGGTGGTCCTCCGGTCCAGCGCGGACGGCGGGCGCACGTGGGACACGTGGCCCAACGAGTTCGCGTACGAGGAGCCCGCCACCTTCCACCAGAGCCACTCGGGAGAGCCCGTCCCCTGGCACTTCCAACGTGTCTGGCGCCTCGCCCCCGCCCCTGCTTCTTGGGGGCCGGAAGTCCTGTACGCGGGGGTGGAAGACGCGGCGTTGTTCCGTCTGGACGATTCCGGAGCGTGGAGGGAGCTACTAGGACTCCGGCAGCACCCGACCCACGACCGGTGGGCACCGGGGGCGGGGGGCCTGTGCTTGCACACGGTGCTCTTCGACCCCACCCGGCCGGGCCGACTGTACGCGGCCATCTCCGCGGCGGGGGTGTTTCGTTCCGACGACGGGGGTCTTTCGTGGTCCGCGGTCCACCGCGGGCTGCGGGCCTCCTACCTGCCGGAGGAGGAACCGGCAGCAGGTTACTGCGTGCACAAGGTGGCCCTGCATCCAGCCCGTCCCTCCGTCTTGTTCCTGCAGGCCCATGAGGGCGTCTACCGCAGCGAGGACGCGGGCGAGTCCTGGGTAGAAGTGGGGGAGGAGCTTCCCTCCGACTTCGGCTTCGCCATCGGGGTGCACCCCCACCACCCAGAGACCGTATACGTGGTACCCATCACCAGCGCCTTGGAGCACTACCCTCCGGACGGTGCCCTGCGAGTGTGGCGTACCCGGGACGGGGGAGGAAGCTGGCAGCCTCTGGGCCGCGGCCTGCCGGATCGGCAGTACTACGGAAACGTTCTGCGGGACAGTCTGGCCGCAGATTCCCTGGACCCGGCCGGGCTGTACCTGGGGACTACGGGCGGCCAGCTCTTCGCCTCCACGGACGGAGGAGACTCGTGGAGGCTCGTGGCGGGCTACCTTCCGCCGGTGCTCTCGGTGGAGGCGGTGGATTTGCCTTGAACCGGCAGGATGTACAGGTGGTGCTCCCCGGGTACCTTTGCCGGCTGGCAGGGCTTCCCGCCACCATCGGGTGGGTCCAGGTCCGCGGCCCGGCTCCCACCGTGGGTGAGGTGCTGGACGCCCTGGAAGCGCGCTGGCCCATGCTGCGGGGTACCCTCAGGACCCCCGGCGCCCCACGGGTGAAGGCTCACCTGCGGGTGTTTGCAGGGAGCCGGGACGTGACCCGGGAGGGGCTGCAGGCCGAGCTGCCCCAGGAGGTGCTGGACGGCCGGGCGGCCCTCCGGGTGGTGGCCGCCGTCTCCGGCGGTTGAGTAGAGGCGGGCTGCCTGCGCCAAAATCATTGCAGCGGTTCAGGGGCGGAGGCACGCTCGAGGTGAGCGACGTCCTCCAGGGCCAGGGACCAGCCCAGGGCTCCGGTGTTTTCCTCCACCTGCCGGGCGTTCTTGGCTCCCACCAGGGGGACGGCTCCCCGCAGCACCAGCCAGTTCAAGGCCACCTGCGCGGGCGTCTTGCCTCGGGCACGGGCCACGTCCTCCAGGGCACGCAACAAAGGAGCCCACCTCCGCAGCTGCCGGGCGAAGCGGGCGCGCCGTGGCCCCGAGGGAAGCCTTCCGGGCCCGTACTTCCCGGTGAGCAGGCCCATCCCCAGGGGGCTGTACGCAAGGAGGACGGCTTGCAGCTCGCGGCACACTTCGAGAAGACCGTTGCGCTCGGGGCTGCGGTGTACGAGGCTGTAGGCGACCTGGACGGAAGCCAGGGGCACGCCCCTGCGGCTGAGGCGGTCCGCGGACCTACGCACCTGGTCCACGCGGAAGTTGGAGACGCCCGCGTGTTCGGCCAGCTCTTCCTCCACCGCGTCGGCCAGCGCGTCCGCCCAGAACTCCACGGGGCAGGGCGGGAACGGCCAGTGCACCTGGTACAGGAACGCCCGGGGGATCCCGAGGCGTTTCAGGCTCCGGCGCAGGGCCCGGAGGAGGCTTGCCCGGGTCAGGCGCCAGGGGAACGGCATGAACTTCGTGGCCACGAGGACCGGCGCCTGCGTCTCCCGGAGCAGCCGTCCCAGCAGGCGCTCCGCGTACCCGCCCCCGTACACCTCCGCGGTGTCCACGAGCCGCAGCCCGCTGCGAACCGCGGCGCCGAAGGCCTCCCGCAGGTCGGCTTCTCCGTAGCCGCGGCCGAACCCCCACACCCACCGGTCGCCCCACTGCCAGGTGCCGAGGCCGAGGGCGGGCAACTCCGCATTTCCGATGCGCACCGTCTGGATCTGCACGGGATCATTGTACGGTCAGGGCCCCTTGGGGCAGGAGGTGCGGAGGGGAGTCCGGCTCGCGGTGTCCGGGTTGAGGACTCGGCCACGGGGAAGCTCCCCGTTGGCCCTGAGCAAGAAGGCGAGGATGTCCCAGGGGTGGCGCTCAGAGCCACCCCTGGCGGGAACTCAGGCGGGCCCGGTGCCACCAGGATCTCCCGCAGGGGGACCCCGTCCCAGTTCGAAACGAGTTGCCGAAGGCGCGTCAACTCGCGGACGCCACGGCGTCCGTCTGGACCAGGTGTGCGGTCAAGCCCAGCAGGTGGCGGAGGGCGGGACTGGAGGTGATGCGGTCCACGTTCTCCTGGAGCGACGGGAGCCAACTCAGAAGGTGGTCTTGGAGGAAGGACCGCCGGGCCTCGGCGCAGACCTGCGCTTCCTCGCGGAGGCCCCCAAGGAGCGCGCGGGCCTCCAGAAGGCACAGGAGGGCCAGGAACTCCAGCTCCGCGGCGAGGTGGTCCGGCCGTTCGCCCCGGGCCTCGAACCCGAAGCCCCGGTAAAAGCCGGCCACGTCCGCGATCTGCATCACGTTGGGGCCCGCCAGGGGGTTCGGACCGGAGGAGGCCTCGTAGGGCGGGACCGCGCCCCGTTCGAAGACCCGGAGGTACTCCGCCCGGTAGCCCTCCGGGTCGGTCT
>Ga0272447_1000562_pt1 | contig 27410 bp, 24 predicted proteins | sample YNPCB0133_FD_194589 | JGI IMG/M metagenome (GOLD analysis project Ga0272447, IMG submission 194589) | Hot spring microbial mat communities from Yellowstone National Park, WY, United States - YNP-CB-013-3 | ecosystem: Environmental > Aquatic > Thermal springs > Hot (42-90C) > Sediment | place... | reverse complement strand
GAGCTCCACGCCCGCGTGGTACAATCCCCCCGTGGGCTGGGACCAGGTCGCCGCCATCCTGATCACCGTGATCCTCGCGGTGCTGACGGGGACCCTCTACAACAACCGCCGCATCGACGACGTGAACCGGCGGTTCGACGACGTGAACCGGCGGTTCGACGACGTGCACCGGCGGCTTGACGACCTGCGGGCGGACATGAACGCCCGGTTTGCCCAGGTGGACGCCCGGCTCGGCCGGTTGGAAACCCAGCTGGGAGAACTCAGGGAGGAGATGCGCGGGACCCGGGCGCTCCTCCAGGAGGCCCTCAAGACCCGGACCTCTTAGGCCGCAGGCCCCTCCGCTTCCGTGAACGGGGTCCGCCCGAGCAGACCCAACAAGGTTGCGGCGCTGACCGCTGCCTGCCCCGGGTGCGGTTGTGGAACATCACGGAGAGCCGGTCCACCCGGGCGGCCAGGCTCCGCGCGCGCCCGGCCCACTCCCTCAGCCCCTCCTCGGAGTACAGGGAGTCCTAGGAGCTTCTCCCGGAAAAGCCCTCGAGCGGAGGGACCGGGGGCTTTCCGGAACAGGCTCCTTGGTGCGTCCAGAGGTTAGCGCGACCCTGGGGGTCGAAGGGGAGGTAGGGGGTCAGGCGGTCCGCCAGGCCCGCGTACCGGGCCCGCAGGGCGCGGCCCAGCACGGGAAGCTCGCACACCACCGCGAAGGCGTGCAGCATCTCGTCCGTCACCAGCTTCGGCATCTCCTCCCACCGCTGGGAGGCGGCCAGCTGGGAAAGCCGCCTGGCCACCTCCTCCCAGCCGTGCAGGCCCAGGACCGCCCGGTACGAGGGGGTGGACGCGTAGAAGGCGATCTGGGAGCGCACGAACTCCGCTTCTTCCTCGGTGGTGGCCACGAAGCAGTTCACGGAGACCGCCACCTCGGACCGGCTCCGGCCGGCCCGGGAGGCCCCCTGTTCCAGGGCGGGCAGGATCACCTGCCGGAGGTACTCGGGGCTGTGGAGGGGGTGGACGTGGAAGCCCTGGGCTACCTCGCCGGCGAGGCGCGCGAGTCCGGTGTTCACCCCTGCCAGGTACACGGGGACGTCGGGGTGGGAGATGGGCCCTGGGTTGAAGAAGGGCGACATGAGACTCAGGCGGTAGTAGCGGCCTTCGAACCGCAAGGGCTCCCCCGTCTGCCAACAACGCCAGAAGGCCCGTAGGGCCAGCACCTGCTCTCGCAGCTTGCCCACCACCGACTCCGGCCACGGCATCCCGAACCGGCGCTCCACGTGGGCCCGGACCTGGGTGCCCAGCCCGAGGATGAAGCGACCCCCGCCGGCCTGCGCGAGGTCCCAGGCGGTGTAGGCGAGGGTGGCCGGGCTGCGGGCGAAGGCGATGGCCACCGCGGTGCCGAAGGCCACGGTGCGGGTGTGTTCGAACACCAAGGGCCCGGGCAGAAAGGGGTCGTGCTGGGTCTCCGTGCTCCAGAGGCAGCCGATTCCCAGCTCCTCCGCCGCTCGCGCGAGGCGAGGCACTTCCCCGAGGGGACAGTTGGGCAGGGTCGCGTCCAGGATCACACGGATGGGTTTCGGCCACGAGATGCGCGAACCCTGCGTAGACCACCCCAAAAATCGCGCAGCGATTTTTGGGGACCCCGGTCCCCTCCGTTCGAGAGCCTTTCGCGGGCAGGTGCCTAGGATACACTCGGAGGCGTGGGAAACGAAAAGGCGCGAGGGACCCTGGTACTGGCCTCCACCTCCCCACAGCGGCGGGCCATCCTGGTGCAGCTGGGGATTCCCTTTCAGGTAATACCGCCGCCGTACGAGGAGGACGACGGACCTACCCGGGACCCCGTGGGGATGGTGAGGTCCCACGCCCAGGGCAAGGCCCGGTCCGTGCTGCCCATGGCCGCGGGCCGCCCCGTACTGGGGGTGGACACCACCGTGGTCCTGGACGGCCGTTCCTGGGGCAAGCCGTCCAGCGCGGAGGAGGCCGCGGCCATGCTGCGCATGCTGTCAGGCCGCACCCACCAGGTGGTCTCCGGGCTGTGCCTTCTGACGGAGAAGTGGGAGGAGCTGCACCACGAGACCACCTCCGTCTCCTTCCGCCACCTGGACGGCCGCGAGATCGACGCGTACGTCCGCAGCGGGGAGTGGCGTGGCCGGGCGGGAGGCTACGCCATTCAGGGCCGGGCTTCGGCCTTCGTACGGGCGGTGGAGGGCGACTTCTGGAACGTGGTGGGCCTGCCGGTGCCGCTTTTGGCGGAGGTGCTCCTGCGCCGGCTGCCGGAACTCTACCCCGCGGAGGGGGAACCGTGAGGCACGTGGCCGTCTTCGACGCGTACGGGACCTTGTTCGACACGCAGGGCTTGATCTCGTCCGCGGAGGCGCAGTTCCCCGGGAGGGGCGAGGAGGTGGTGCGCCTGTGGCGCGCCAAGCAGCTGGAGTACACGTGGCTGCGCAGCCTGATGGGCCAGTACGAGGACTTCTGGGCCATTACCCGGGCGAGCCTGGAGTTCGCCTGTGAGGCGCTCGGCCTGTCCTTGTCGGACCCCGCGAGGGACCGGCTCCTGGAGGCGTTCCTGCGGGTGCCGGCCTTTTCCGACGCCGCTCCGGCCCTTTCCCAGCTGTGCGCGCGGGGAGTCCGTTGCTGCGTGTTCTCCAACGGCACCCGGGCCATGGTGGAGGCAGCGGTGTCCAGCGCCGGACTGGGGGCGTACGTGGACGCGGTGCTCAGCGTGGACGACGAGGTGAGGGTCTACAAGCCCCACCCCGCCGCGTACGCCTACGTCTGTCGGCGCTTGGGCATCCAGCCCCCGCAGGCCCTCTTCGTTTCCTCCAACGGGTTCGACGTGGCGGGGGCGGCTTCGTACGGGTTCCCCACCGCGTGGGTGAACCGGAGGGGACTACCCGCAGAGCGCCTCGGCGCCGCCCCGGCCCTGGTGGTCCAGGACCTGCTGCACCTCGCCGCCCAGGTTTGAATCTTCATGCAAGAGCGCGTATACTGATTCGCATGGCGATCCGGGTCAGCGTAATGGGAGCTTCCGGGTACACGGGCGGGGAGCTGGTGCGGCTTCTGGCCGGGCACCCGGAGGTGCAGCTGGTGCACCTCACGGCCGCACAGCAAGAAGGGAAGCGGGTGGGGGCGGTGTTTCCGAACCTGCGGGGGGTGGTGCCCCACACCCTGGAGCCCGCGGAGGCGGGCCGGATCGCCCGGGACTCCGACGTGGTGTTCGTGGCCCTCCCGCACGGCATAGCCCTGAAGGTGGTGCCGGAGCTGTTGAGCGCGGGTGCCCGGGTGGTGGATCTGGGCGCGGACTTCCGCCTCAAGGACCCCGCCACGTACGCCCGGTGGTACCGGCAGGAGCACACAGCCCCCGAGATCCTCCGGGAGGCGGTGTACGGGCTGACGGAACTCTACCGGCCCCGGGTGCGGACCGCCCGCCTGGTGGCCAACCCGGGCTGCTACCCCACCGCCGCGGTGCTGGCCGTAGCCCCTCTGGTGCAGGCGGGCCTGGTGGTGGGGCCGGTGGTGGTGGACGCCAAGTCGGGGGTTTCCGGCGCAGGGCGCAGCCCCTCCTTGGGTACCCACTTCGGGGAGGTGAACGAGAACGTCAAGCCCTACCACGTGGGGGTCCACCGCCACCAGCCTGAGATGGAGCAGGCCCTGGCGGAGGTGGGGCCGACGGTGCAGGTCCTGTTCGCGCCGCACCTGGTCCCCATGACCAGGGGGATCCTGGCCACCTGCTACGTACCCCTGGCCCGCGGTCTCTCCTCCGAGGAGGCCCTGGCGCTGTACCGGGAGGCGTTTGCCCACGAACCCTTCGTCCGGGTGCTGGAGGACGAGTGGCCCCAGACCAAGGCCACGTACGGTTCCAACTTCTGCGACCTCGCGGTACGGGTCGACCCAGAACGCGGGGTGGCGGTGGTGGCGGCGGCCTTGGACAACCTCGGGAAGGGGGCGGCGGGACAAGCCGTGCAGAACTTCAACGTCATGTTCGGGCTGCCGGAGACGGAGGGGCTGTGGGCTCCCGCGTTGTTCCCCTGACCTTGCGGTGTCGAGGTGTACCGTGATCACCGAACCCCTGTCGTGGCAGCGCACCTCCGGGGGGGTGACGGCACCCCGGGGCTTCCTGGCCGCGGGGGTGCACTGCGGGATCAAGCAGCACAAGCTGGACTTGGCGCTGGTGGTGTCCGAGTGCGAGGCCACCGTGGCCGGGGTCTTCACCACGAACCGGATCAAGGCGGCCCCGGTGCTGTGGTGCCGGGAGGTGGTGCGCCGGGGGGTGGCGCGCGCGGTGGTGGTGAACAGCGGGAACGCCAACGCGTGCACGGGGGAGCGGGGCCTGCAGGACGCGCGGGAGATGGCGGAGTGCACCGCGGAGGCTCTAGGGATCCCGCCCCACCAGGTCCTGGTGGCGTCCACGGGCGTGATCGGGGTACCCCTGCCCATGGAAGCCCTCCGCCGGGGCATCCCCCTGGCGGCCCGGTCCCTGTCTCGGTCCGGGGAGGAAGCCGCGGAGGCCATCCTCACCACGGACGCCTTCCCGAAGACCTCCGGGGTGGTGACCACCCTGGGCGGGGTCCCGGTGACGGTGGGCGGCATGGCCAAGGGTGCGGGCATGATCCACCCGAAGCTGGCCACCACCCTTTGCTTCCTCACCACGGACGCGACCGTCCCGGCCCCCGTACTGCAGCAGGCCCTGGAGCAGGCCGTGGCTGAGTCCTTCAACCGCATCACCGTGGACGGCGACACGAGCACCAACGACACCGTGTTGGTCCTGGCCAACGGGCAAGCGGGCGCGCCTCCCGTGGAGGGCGGACGGGAGCTGGAGCGGCTTACGGAGGCCCTCACGGCGGTGGCCCAGGACCTGGCCCGCATGGTGGTGCGGGACGGGGAAGGCGCGCAGCGGGTCGTGGAGGTGGTGGTGGAGGGCGCGGCAGACCACCGCGACGCAGAACGGGCGGCCTTCGCGGTGGCCACCTCCTTGCTGGTGAAGACCATGCTGCACGGCGGCGAACCCAACTGGGGCCGGGTGGTGGCCGCAGTGGGCTACTCCGGTGCGGAGGTGGAGGAGCGCCGGGTGGCGGTGTGGTTCGGGGACGTGCAGGTGGTCCGCGGAGGTGTGGGGGTGGAGGGAGTGTTTCACCAGGCAGCCCAGACCCTGCGACAGCCCGAGGTCCGGATCCGGGTGGACCTAGGGCTGGGACCGGGCCATGCCCGGGTGTGGACCTGCGACCTGGGCGAGGAGTACGTGCGGATCAACGGGAGCTACATCACCTGATGCCGGTACCCCGGGAGGAGCGTTGAGGATCTTGGCCACCCCCCCTCAGAGCTTGGGACGCGCGCTGGCGGAGGCCCTGCGGTACGTGGCCGCGTGGAAGGGCCGGACCGTGGTGGTGAAGTTCGGCGGCAGCGTGTTGGACACCCCTTCCCTGGGAACTGTGCCGCAGGACCTGGTTCTGCTGCAGCAGGCGGGGATCCGCCCCGTCCTGGTGCACGGCGGCGGCCCCGAGATCACCCGGCTGCTGGACCGGCTGGGCAAGACCACCCGCTTCGTCAACGGCCTCCGGGTCACGGACGAGGAGACCATGGAGGTGGTGGAGATGGTGCTGGCGGGCCGGGTGAACAAGCACCTGGTAACCTTGATCCACCGGGCCGGGGGCCGCGCGGTGGGGCTTTCGGGGAAGGACGCGGCGTTGCTGCGGGCCCGCAAGCACGCCCCGGGCGTAGACCTGGGGCTGGTGGGGGAGGTGGCGCACGTAGACGCCACGGTGGTGCAGGTCCTCCTCGAGGCGGGGTACCTGCCCGTGGTGGCCTCCGTGGGGTTCGGCCCCGACGGGGTCAGCTACAACCTCAACGCGGACAGCGCGGCCGCGGCCCTGGCGGTGGCCCTGCGGGCGGACAAGCTCATCGTCCTCACGGACGTGGAAGGGATCTACCGCGAGACCGGGCAGGGCCGGGAGCTGCTGTCGGAGCTGACTCCCGAGGCGGCCCGTACCCTCATCACGGAGGGCGTGGTGTCCCGGGGCATGATCCCGAAGGTGGAGGCGTGCCTGGCGGCTTTGGAGGGCGGGGTCCGCAGCGCCCACATCATCGGGGCGGAGATCCCCCACGGGCTGCTGGTGGAGCTGTTCACGGACACGGGCGTCGGCACCATGATCCGCAAGCGGGAGCCGGAAGCGTGATGGACACCCAGACCGTGTTGGAGTGGTCGCGGCGCTACCTGTTCCAGAACTACCGCCGAGCTCCCGTGGCCTTCGCCCGGGGCCAGGGTACCCGGCTGTGGGACCTGGAGGGGCGGGAGTATTTAGACTTCGTGGCAGGGATTGCGGTAGCGAGCCTCGGACACGCCCACCCCGCCTGGGTCCGGGCGCTTTCGGACCAACTGTCCCGGTACGTGCACGTCTCCAACCTGTACCACATCCCGGAGCAGGCGCAAGCCGGAAAGCTCCTCGCGGAGCGGTCGGGGCTTGCCCGGGTGTTCTTCTGCAACAGCGGGGCGGAGGCCAACGAAGCGGCCATCAAGTTGGCCCGCAAGTGGGGCAAGCTGCACAAGGGCCGCGAGGCGTACGAGATCGTGGTGGCCCACAACTCCTTCCACGGGCGCACCCTGGCCACAGTGGCGGCCACGGGGAACCCGCGGTACCACCAGGGCTTCGAGCCGCTTCCGGAGGGCTTCCGCTTCGTGCCGTACAACAACCTGGCCGCGGCGGAGGAGGCGGTGGGCCCGAGGACGTGTGCCGTGCTCATGGAGCCGGTGCAGGGGGAAGGAGGGGTGTTCCCCGCGCGGCCGGAGTACCTGCGGGGCCTGCAGGACCTCTGCCGCAACCGAGGGGCCTTGTTCGTGTTGGACGAGGTGCAGACAGGGGTGGGTCGCACGGGGGCGTGGTTCGCCTTCCAGCGCTACGGGCTGCGGCCCGACGTGGTCACCCTGGCCAAGGGGCTGGGGGGCGGAGTCCCCGTGGGCGCGGTGCTGGCCACGGAGGAGGCGGCCCAGGTGTTCGGCCCCGGAGACCACGGCTCCACCTTCGGCGGGAACGCCTTGAGTGCCGCGGCGGTGTGCGCGGTCCTGGAGATCCTGGAGCAGGAGGGGCTGGTGGAACACGCGGCCCGGATGGGCGACCGACTCCTGGGGAAGCTCCAGGACCTAGCCTCCCGGCACCCGGCGGTGCTGGAGGTCCGGGGCGTGGGCCTCCTGGTGGCGGTGGAGTTGTCCGTGGAAGCCTCCGCGGTGGCCGAGGCGTGCCGCGAGCGAGGACTTCTGGTGAACGCGGTGCGGCCTCAGACTGTGCGTCTGTCCCCGCCCCTGGTGGTGTCCTCGGAGGAGGTGGACCGGGCGGTGGACATCCTGGAGGAGGCCCTGGACGCGGTGGCCGCCCCAGAAGCGTGTCCCGAAAAACCGTAGGTGAGAGGGGACCAGGGTCCCCAAAAATCGCGTAGCGATTCTTGGGGTGGTCTCGCCCCGGGAGGGAGGTGAGGAAGTTGGCGTCGGTCCGGAAGGTGGCGTTGGCGTACTCCGGGGGGCTCGATACCTCCGTCATGGTCCCGTGGCTACGGGAGCGGTACGGCTGCGAGGTAGTGGCGGTGGTGGCGGACGTGGGGCAGGTGGAGGACTTCGAAGCGGTCCGCCGGAAGGCCCTGGTCAGCGGGGCCAGCAGCTGCTACGTGGTGGACGTGAGGGAAGCCTTCGCCCGGGACTACATCTTCCCCGCCCTGCGCGCGGGAGCGGTGTACGAGGGCCGCTACCTCCTCGGGACCGCCCTGGCCCGTCCCCTCATCGCCAAGGTGCAGGTGGAGGTGGCGCTGCGTACCGGCTGCGACGCCCTGGCCCACGGGTGTACCGGTAAGGGCAACGACCAGGTGCGCTTCGAGCTCGCCTACCAGGCCCTGGCTCCGCACCTGAGGGTGATCGCCCCGTGGCGAGAGTGGGAGCTGCGCAGCCGGGAGGACGAGATCGCCTACGCCCGACGGCACAGCATCCTTGTGAGCGCCACCCCGGAAAAGCCCTACAGCATCGACCAGAACCTGTGGCACACCTCCTACGAGGGCGGCATCCTGGAGGACCCGGCCACCATCCCCCCTGCGGACATGTTCCAGCTCACCACAGACCCCGCAGACGCCCCCGACGTGCCGCAGTACGTGGAGATCGGTTTCGAAGCCGGCTTCCCCGTGTCCCTGGACGGGGTCCGCATGACGCCCGCCTCTCTCATCGAGGCGCTGAACGGGATCGCGGGAGCGCACGGGGTGGGCCGGGTGGACGTGGTGGAGAACCGGCTGGTGGGCATGAAGAGCCGGGGGGTGTACGAAACCCCTGCGGGCACCGTGCTCCTCACCGCCCTGCGGGACCTGGAAGCCCTCACCCTGGACCGGGACACCCTGCACTTCAAGGAGCTGCTGGCGCCCCGCTACGCGCAGCTGGTGTACTACGGCCAGTGGTACTCGCCCCTGCGGGCAGCCCTGGACGGGTTTTTCGAGGTCTCCCACCGCTGGGTCACGGGCACCGTCACCGTCAAGCTGTTCAAGGGGTCGTGTCTGGCGGTGGCGCGCTCGTCCCCGTACTCCCTGTACCGCCACGACCTGGCCACGTTCGGGGAGGGAGGCGGCTACGACCAGAAGGACGCGGAGGGCTTCATCCACCTCTTCGGCCTGCCCACCCGGGTGTTCGTGGGCGTGCACCCCGAGGTCCGGGATCTCAAGGTGGAAGAGCAAGTGGGCGGCTAGGAGCGTGTGCGTGAACGCTTTCCGGCAGGCAGGACCGGGGTCGCTGTAGCTTGCCCATGTCCGAGGAGAAGAGGCCGGAGAAGCTGTGGGGCGGGCGGTTTGGCGCAGAGCTGGACCCGACCCTGCACCGCTTCACCGCTTCCTTTCCGTTCGACCGTCGTCTGGTACGCCACGACCTCTTGGGCAGCCTGGCCCACGCCCGCATGCTGGCGGAGGTGGGCATGCTAGGCCGCGACGAGGCCCGGGCGGTGCTTTCCGGGCTCGGGGGGATGCTGCGGGACGTTGAGGAGGGCCGGCTCCCCGTGGAGGGCCCGGACGAGGACGTGCACACGTGGATCGAGCGGGTGCTGGCGGAACGGGTGGGGGAGCCGGCCAGGCGGCTGCACACCGCCCGGAGCCGCAACGACCAGGTGTCCACCGCCCTCCGCTTGTACGTGCGGGAGAGCCTCCGCGAATTGGTGGAGCGGGTGACGGCCCTCCAGGAGGTGTGGGTGCAGCAGGCGGCGGCCCACGTGGAGACGTGGATGCCCGGGTACACCCACCTGCAACGTGCCCAGCCCGTGAGCCTCGCCCACCACCTCCTGGCCCACGTCTGGGCCCTCAACGCGGACGCCCGCCGGCTGCAGGCCACGCATCACCAGGCAGGGGTTTCGGTCCTGGGCGCCGGAGCCCTGGCGGGGAGCCCACTCCCTATCCGCCCGGACCGCACCGCCCACTGGCTGGGTTTCTCCGTGGTGTTCCCGAACAGCCTGTACGCGGTGGCGGACCGGGACTACGTCCTGGAAGCGGCCTTCGGCGCGGCCGTGGTGTTGGTCCACCTTTCCCGCTGGGCGGAGGAGGTGGTCCTGTGGACCTCCGCGGAGTTCGGCTTCGCGGAGCTCCTAGACGCGGTGGCGAAGGGCTCCAGCCTCATGCCCCAGAAGAAGAACCCGGAGGTGGCGGAACTCATCCGGGCCAAGGCGGGCCGCGGGGTGGCGGCCCTGTCAGGCCTCCTGGCGGTCTTCAAGGGCCTGCCCTTGGCCTACAACAGCGACCTGCAGGAGGACAAGGAGTTGTTGTTTGACGCCCTGGACACCGCTTCCGGCTGCCTGGAGGCGGCCCGGGTGCTGGCCGGGGGGATCCGGTACCGGGCCCCGCGGATGGCGGAGGCCCTGCAGTCCGGCTATCTGACGGCCACGGACCTGGCGGACTACCTGGTACTCCGGGGAGTCCCCTTCCGGACGGCCCACGAGCAGGCCGGCAAGGCGGTTCGGGAGGCGGAGGCCAGGGGCTGCGAGCTCTGGGAGCTCCCCCTAGACGTCCTCCGGTCCGCCTGCCCGCAGGTGGAGCCGGACGTGTACGAGGCCCTGCGGCCGGAGTGCTCCGTGCGGGTGCGGCGGTCGCCCGGGGGCCCCGCCCCCGAGCGGGTCCGGGAGCAGCTGGAGGCGGCCCGCGGACAGCTGGAGACCACCCGGGCGTGGCTGGCCGCGGCGTGGCCGCCTCCCATCTACCTGGCGTACCGGGAGGGACGGCTGTTGCAAGGGCTATGAATCGGGCGCTGCGGGAACGCCTGATCCTAGAGCTCGTGTCCTCTCAACCCGTGCACACCCAGCACCAACTGGTGCAGGCCCTGCGCCAGCGCGGGCTGCGGGTGACCCAGGCCACGGTGTCCCGGGACGTCAAGCGCCTGGGGCTGGTGAAGGTGCTCGACCGGGAAGGACACTACCGCTACGCGCCGGCCCAGGCGGCCCGGGAACAAGCACCCCCGGCTGCCCGGGCCAAGCTGCTGGCGGCGTTCCGGGAGTTCGTCACCGGGGTGGACTGGGGCGAAGCCCTAGTGCTGGTGAAAACCCTGAGCGGCCGGGCGAACGCGGTGGCGGCGGCCATCGACGAAGCCCGCATGCCAGAGGTGGCGGGCACCGTGGCCGGAGATGACACCATCCTCGTGGTGGTGCGCCGCACGGAGGACCGCGGGGCGGTCGTGGAGGCCTTCCGCCAGCTGTTAGAATAGCGGGGCACGGGAGGGGCGGACCGGGTGCGGATTTCAGGACCCTGGCGGCCCGTGGGAATGCTCGGGAGCCTCGCGGTGCTCCTGGCCGCGGTGGGGTGGGTGCCCTACGTGCCGCCTCCCGTGACCCTCCGGCCCGGGGTGGTGAGCGCCCAGGACGTGGTGGCACCCCGGACGGTGGAGTTCGTAGACCGCGAGCGCACCGAGGCCCTGAGACAGGAGGTGGCCAACGCGATCCCGCCCGTGTACCGGGCGGTCCCCGACGCCCTGGAGCAAGCGGAGCGGCAGGTCAGGAGCTTGGGGGAGTCCGTCCTGGCCGTGCGGGCGGACCGGAGCCTGCCGCCGCAGGGCCGGACGCAGGCCCTTGCGCGTCTGGGCCTGCAAGGAGAGGCCCTGCAGGCAGCCCTCAGCCTGGACCGGCGTCAGCTGCTGCTAGCCCGGGACGCGGCGGTCTCCGCCCTGTACCGGCTCATGGCAAGGCCCCTGCGGGCGGAGGACGTGGACGCGGCCCGCTGGCAGGCGGAGCTGGTCCTCCGGGAGAAAGGCGTCCGGCAGCAGGCCCTTCCCTTCGCCAGGTGGCTGGTGGAGCGGGCCTTGCGGCCGAGCCTGGTGGTGGACGAGGCGCAGACCCGGCGTGCCCGGGAGGCAGCCCGGGCCGGGGTGGAGCCGGTGCGGGTCCGGGTCCTGAAGGACGAGGTGGTGGTGCGGCGGGGGGAGGTGGTGACCCCGGAGCAGATGCGGAAGCTGCAGGCCTTGGGCCTGGCCAGCAGCCCGTGGCAGTGGGAGAAGGTGGCGGGGACCGCACTCCTCGTGGGCGTGCTGGTGGCGGTGCTGGGGGCGTACCTGGCGCGTTTCCAGCCCGAGGTCTGGCAGAGTCCGAAGCTCTTGGGGCTTCTGGGGCTGCTGATCTGGTTGGGGGCCGCGGGAACCCGCGTGGTGGTCACCCTCCACCCCCTCCTCCTGCCCACCGCGTCCGTGGCCATGCTGCTGTCCGTGCTCCTGAACCCGAGGGTGGCGGTGTTCGCCGCGGGGGTCCTGGCCGTCCTGGCGGGGAGTTTGGGTTCCGAGGACCTGCGCCTGGCGGTGGTGGCGTACACGGGCGCCCTGGTGGCGGTGTTCAGCGTGCGCAGGATCCAACGGCGTACGGACTTGGCGTACGCGGGCCTGGTGGTGGGGTTCGCCAACGCCGCGGCCAGTCTGGCATCCGACCTGCTGGCCGGCACTCCCCTGCGGGAGGCGGCCTTCAACGCGGGGGTCGGGGTGGCGGGAGGCGTGCTCTGCGGGGTGTTGGCCACGGGTGCGCTCCCGTACCTGGAGGACTTGTTCGGTTTGGTCACGCCCATCAAGCTGCTGGAGCTCAGCAACCCTAACCACCCCCTCCTCCGGAGGCTCCAGCTGGAGGCCCCGGGCACCTACCACCACACCCTGATGGTGGCTAACCTGGCGGAGGCCGCGGCGGAGGCGGTGGGCGCCGACCCCCTCTTGGCCCGGGTGGGCACGTACTACCACGACGTAGGCAAGCTGCGGAGGCCCGGCTTCTTCGTGGAGAACCAGGTGGGCGGCCAGAACCCCCACGACCGGATGGCGCCGACCCTGAGCGCCCTGGCGGTGGCGGCCCACGTGCGGGACGGGCTGGAGCTGGCCCGTCAATACAAGCTGCCCCAGGTGGTGGCGGACTTCATCCCCCAGCACCATGGCACCTGCTTGATGGCCTATTTTTACCACCGGGCGGTGGAGCAACAACAGGGCCCCGTGGACCCGGAGTCCTTCCGGTACGAGGGCCCCAAGCCGCGGAGCCGGGAGGCCGCCATCGTGATGCTGGCGGACGGGGTGGAGGCCGCGGCCCGGTCCATCCAGAACCCCACGCCGGAGCGCATCCGGGAGGTGGTCCGCCGCATCGTGCACGAGCGGCTGGAGGACGGGCAGCTGGACGAGTGCGACCTGACCTTCCGGGACCTAGAGCGGATCAGCCAGGTGTTCACGCGGCTGTTGGTCTCCATGTTCCACCCCCGGCTGGAGTACCCGGAGGTGAGCCTTGAAGCGCACCGCCGCAGGCGGCAACGCGGTCTCGGTGCGTTGCCTGTACGCCGCCGCTAGGAGCCTGTCCCGAAAACCCTTCGGGCAGACGGGACCGGGGTCCCCAAAAATCGCGCAGCGATTTTTGGGGTGGTCTAGGAGCGTGTCCAGGAAAGCTTCCGTGAAGAAAGGACCGGGGTCCAGCCCTGCATCCCTCCGTAAGCTGGCCCAGGGGGTCCGGCGGGCGGTGCGCCTGGTCCTGCAGTCCGCGGGGAGGTCTGCGTCTGCGGAGGTCAGCGTGGTGCTGGCGGACGACGCTACGGTGCGAGCGTTGAACTGCGCCTACCGGGGCTACCCCCGCACCACGGACGTGCTGGCCTTCCCGCAGAACGGGGAAGGAGGGCTTCTGGGGGACGTGGTGATCTCCGTGCCCCAGGCGGCCCGCCAGGCGCGCAGGGTCGGCCACTCGCTGCAGCGGGAGGTGGCCCTCCTGGCCATCCACGGGACCCTGCACCTGCTGGGCTACGAGGACGACACAGCTCGTGGGCGCAAGGCCATGCAGGAGGTCCAAGACCGCCTCCTGCGCCTGTGGGCCCGCAAGCGCGCCAGCAGAAACGCGCCGGAGAAACGCCCACGGACCCGCAGGCCGGGGTGATGGAGGTGAACCGCAGGGGAGGAGCCGGTCCTGAAAGGGCCCCGGCCAGAAGAGACCGGGGTCGCCAAGGATCGGGGAGCGATTTTTGGGGGGATCTCGTAGAGGCCTTCCGGGCCGCGGGCTCCGGCCTGCGGCACGCCCTGCAAACCCAGCGGAACCTGCGCGTCCAGTGCGGCCTGGCCGCGGTGGCCTTGGGTACGGGCTTCGTCTTAGGGGTGCCCGCTGCGGAGATGGCTGTACTGTTGCTGGCGTGCGGGCTTGTGCTGGGCCTGGAGCTCGTGAACACCGGGGTGGAAACCTTGGTGGACGCACTTTGGCCCCACCCCTCGGAAGTGGCCCGCAGGGCAAAGGACACCGCCGCGGCCGCGGTGGTGGTGGGGGCCGCGTGCGCAGCCGGGGCGGGCACCCTGATCCTGGGCCCCGCCTTGCTGGTCCGGCTCGGCATGGGTGGAGGCTGGTTGCCGGTGGCGGTGGCCGGCCTGGGGGTGCTGGCCGCCTTTGCGGGAGCCAGCTGGCGGTGGTGGCGGGCTCCCTCCCGTCCGGTTGAGGCTCCGCGGTCGGGGGTGGTAGAATCCGGTTCGCGGGGTCGTTAGGCCGCCGCACCCACCCGCCTGCGGTGGGAGCCGGGAGGAAGGCTTTCCGTGGAAGATCCAGGCAGTAGCCTAGGACGGTACTTGCTGTTCGCCGTCCTGGCCGGGATAGCTGCCTTTTTCTCCCTCGCCGAGGCGGCGCTGGCGCGTGCCAACCGTCAGCGCCTCCGCCAGCTTTCGGAACAGGGCCACCTGCAGGCCGCGGTGGTCTTGCGCTTGGTGGAAGCACCCGCGCGGGTCCTGACGAGCCTGCGGGCCGGCCACGTGCTCGCGGGTCTAGCAGCTGCGGTGGTGCTGGCGGCGGAGCTGACCCGCCGCTGGGGAGCCCGGGGTGTGTGGGTGGCCGTGGCGGTGGCGGTGCCCGTGCTGCTGGTGGCGGAGGCTTTGCCTCGGGCGGCGGCGTCTCGGGCCCCGGAGGCCGCCGCCCTGTGGTGTGCCCTGCCCGCGCGGGCGGCCACCTGGCTGTTGGCTCCCGTGGTGGCCGCAGTAGGGCTCCTGGCCCAGGTCCTGGGCTGGCCCCTGGGTCTGCGGGTGGCCTGGCGAGCGCCCCTGGCACAGGACGAGGAACTGGAGCTTTTGGCCCGCATGGGGGAGGCGGAGGGCAGGCTGGAGGAAGGCGAGCGCCAGATGATCCACTCCATCTTCGAGTTCCGGGAGACCCTGGTGCGGGAGATCATGGTCCCCCGAGTGGACGTGGTGGCCATCCGGCACGACGCGGGGCTGCCGGAGATCGTGGACCTGGTGCTGGAGGAAAGGCACTCCCGGATCCCCGTGTACCGGGAAACCATTGACCACATCGTGGGCGTGGTGTACGTGAAGGACCTGTTCCGTTACCTCCGGGACGGACAGACCCAGGTGACCGCGGCGGAGGTGATGCGCCCCGCGTACTACGTGCCGGAGACCAAGAAGGTGGACGAGCTGTTCCAGGAGATGCGGCAGAAGAAAGTTCACCTGGCCATCGTGGTGGACGAGTACGGGGGGACCGCGGGCCTGGTCACCATCGAGGACGTCCTGGAGGAGATCGTGGGCGAGATCCGGGACGAGTACGACGTGGAAGAACGCGAGCCCCTGGTGATGCTGGACGACCGCACCGCCCTGGTGGACGCCCGGATGCACCTGGAGGAGGTCAACGAGCGGCTGGGCCTGGACCTCCCCGTGGGCGAGGTGGACACCCTCGGCGGCTTCGTGTACAGCCGCATGGGGCACGTGCCTCAGCAGGGGGAGCAGATCACCCACGACGGCGTGGTGATCCGGGTGGAGGAACTGGAGGGCCAGCGCATCGCCCGCCTGCGGGTGGAGAAGCTCAGCCCGCAAGAGACGCAGGCGGCTCCCCGGCCGTGAAGATCCTGGACCGGGTCACCGTGGAAGCCCTGGCGGCGGCCGCGCGGCGTGCCCGGCGGGCCGCCTACGCGCCGTACTCGCGGTTCCGGGTGGGGGCGGCGGTCCTGGACGAGCAGGGCCGCGTCCACACGGGCTGCAACGTGGAGTGCGGGTCCTACGGCCTGTCCAACTGCGCGGAGCGGGTGGCCATCCAGAAGGCGGTGTCGGAAGGCGCCCGACGGATGGTGGCGGTGGCGGTGGCCGGCCCGGACCGGAGGGAGCTGACCCCGTGCGGCGCGTGCCGGCAGGTGATGGAGGAGTTCGGCACCCGGTTCGTGGTGCTGACCCAGCGCGGTCGGGTGCGCGTGTACGCCTTCCAGGACCTCCTGCCCCGCGCCTTCCACAGCCCGAGAGGCAAGCCTTGAGGCGCCCGCAAACCGCGTCCGGGGTCCCAAAAATCGCGCAGCGATTTTTGGCGTGGTGAAGCGGTAGGGTTGGCGCACCGGTCGGGGTTTGTGGCCCTGTTCGGCCCTCCCAACAGCGGGAAGTCCACCTTGCTGAACGCTTTGGTGGGAGCCAAGGTGGCCATCACCTCTCCCGTGCCGCAGACCACCCGGACGCCCCTGCGGGGGATCCTCACCCTGCCGGAGGCCCAGGTGGTGTTCGTGGACACCCCGGGGCTGCACCGGCCCCGGCACAAGCTCGGCGAGCACATGGTCCGGGGCACCCGGAAGGTACTGGAGGAGGTGGACCTGGCCCTGCTGGTCCTGGACGCCTCCCGGACCCCAGGAGAGGAGGCCGAGGCGGCCGCGGAGGCGGCAGGCAGGGTGCGGGTGCCCTTGCTCGTGGCCCTCAACAAACAGGATCTGGCCACGGAGGAGAGCCTCCAAACCTGGAGGCGCTGGCTGCAGGACCGACTCCGGCCGGAGGAGGTGCTGACCATCAGCGCCCTGCGGGGCGAAGGTCTGGACCGGTTGGTGGATTCCCTCGTCCAACGGCTTCCGGAAGGCCCTCCGTACTTCTCCCCGGAGGACCTCACGGACCAGCCCCTGCAGGCCCTGGTGCGGGAGATCATCCGGGAGAAGGTCCTGGAGCTCACCCGGGAGGAGGTCCCCCACGCGGTGGCGGTGGAGCTGGAGGAGTTCCGGAAGGCACCGGACCGGGAGGTGACCTACATCCGGGCCACCCTGCACGTGGAGCGGCCGTCCCAGAAGAAGATCCTGGTGGGCTCCGGCGGGCGGGTGGTGCGGGAGATCGGGCGCCGCGCGCGGCCGGAGATCGAGGCCTGGGTGGGCGGGCCCGTGTACCTGGACCTGTGGGTGAAGGTCAGCGAGGACTGGCGGCGCAAGGACGGGTTTGTCCGGCGCCTGTACCCGCACGGGTGAACTCCCCGGGCTAGGTTTCTGTCCCAGAAAAAAACCCTCGGGCGGCGGACCGGGGTCCCCAAAAATCGCGCAGCGACTTTGGGGTGGTCTAGGTCAGTACGCGCTCCAGCGGGCTTTGCGCAGCTCCCAGAGGTCCTCGTTGGCCTTGAGCGCGCAGTACAGCCACACGAAGGGCACAAGCAGCCCCCCGCTCAGGAGCACCACCGCGGCCAGGGCGCAGAAGTGCGCCCACAGGCCGCGCCACAGGTACCAGAAGGGCCCCAGGAGGGCGGCGGCCCAGTTCCACGAGAGCCGGGGCGGGGGGTTGTGGTCGCCCACGTCCGCTACGAGGTCGCCGCGCGGCCCGGGAGCCTCCGCGGACAGCTCCCGGTCTACCTCCTCCACGGCCTGGCGCCAGGCAGGCGCGGCCAGCCTCCAGGCCACGTACAGGGCGGTGCCCATGAGGGCCAGGCCCAGCAGCACTCCTACTGTCGCAGCCATCCGTGCCTCCCCAGCGACGGTCCGCCCACCATTGTGCACGAAGGCGACGTGGCGGTCCAGGGCTTGGGGGGCTTGGCCACGCCCCTTCCCGGTGCGAGGCGTTCCACAGGCGCTACCGGGAGCAGCTGCTCTGGCCAGGGGTGCGGAACGCCGCGAGGAGCTGGCGGAGCGCGGCGCCAGCCCGCCTTGACCGGAGGAGGCCCCGAACCTAGAATCGCAGGTGGTTGGGCGGGTGCCCGAGCGGACAAAGGGGGCTGACTGTAGATCAGCTGGCGGAATGCCTTCGGAGGTTCGAATCCTTCCCCGCCCACCACGCTTCCGAAGGGAGGCGGCCTCTCCGGGCGGGAGTAGCTCAATGGTAGAGCCCCAGCCTTCCAAGCTGGTGGTGCGGGTTCGATTCCCGTCTCCCGCTCCAGCTTGGACACCCGGCACGGCGGATGCATGGCGGACCTCGGGGGGAGTCCATGCGGCCTCGGACAGCTTCGGCACCAGACCATTCCAGGAATCGGTGTGCGATTCCCGGGGGCCCTTACCCCGTCCGCCGGAGGGCTTTCCGGCACAGGCTCCTGGGCCTGCTCCTGGCCTCGCTTGGGCTCGCGGCAGTCGGTGTCCACGCGGACGAGGCCGTCCTGCGCCGGGCGGTGTCCACCTTCTTCCAGGACGCCCGCGTGCTGCGGGTGGACGCGGTCCCGGACCTGTACGAGGGGGGCTACGCCCGGGTGAGCGTGTACGCTGCGGGCGCCACCCTCACGGGGGGCTTCCGGGTGGACGAGGCGTGGGCGAGGCTGGTGGGGGCCAGTTTCAACCCACAGTCCCTGCGGCGGGGGCAGCTCCAGCTGGACGGGGTCCGGGACACGGCCCTGCACATGCGGGTGAGCTTCCAGAGCCTCGAGCAGTACTTCTCCCAGCTCACGCCCGGCCAACGGGTACGCCTGTGGAGCGACCGCGGACTGGTGTACGGCCGGGGGACGGTCCCCCTGTGGGGCGCTTTTCTCCCGGTGGAGCTGCGGGGCACCTTCGCGGTGGACGGCGGACCGGAGCTGTACTTCCGGGTGGACCGCCTGCGGGTCAACGGCCTACCCCTGCCCGAAGCCGTGATCAAGGAGCTGGAGCGCCGCTTCAACCCCGTGCTCAACCAGAAGGACTGGCCCGTGCGGTTCAAGCTGAGGGCGGTGGTGGTCAACACCGGCGACGTGGTGGTCTCCAGCCAGACGGACGCCGTCTGCCGCTTCTGCAGTGAGGTGGCGGCCACCCCGTAGTTCTTCGGTCCCTCGGGGAGCCCGGGGCGTGCCCTCGGGCCGGGAAGACGGGGAGCGAGACGACCACAAGAATCGCGCAGCGATTTTTGGGGACCCCGGCGGGATCTGGCCGGAGGGTCTTCCGGACAGGCTCCTCGTGCTGCGCTCCCCTGTGGTAACGTAGGGGCGGTTTGCGTGCGACCGCGGGAGGGTGCCCATGGCCCAAGTGCTGGACGGCCGCGCCCTGGCGGCGTGGGTCTACGAGGAAGTGCGCCGGGAGGTAGCGTCCTTTGCCTCCCGGCACGGGTGCGCTCCGGCCCTGGCCGCCATCCTGGTGGGGGACGACCCCGCCTCGGCCCTCTACGTGCGCAACAAGGCCCGGGCCGCGGGCCAGGTGGGGATCCGGTCGGAGACCTTCCACCTGTCGGGTCGCACCTCCCAGGAGGAGCTGCTGGACCTCGTGGACCGGCTCAACGCCCGGGAGGACGTGCACGGCATCCTGCCGCAGCTGCCCTTGCCCGAGCACCTGGATCCGGAGGCAGTGTTCGAGCGGCTCGACCCCCGCAAGGACGTGGACGGGCTGAGCCCGTACAACGCGGGCCGCCTGTGCCTGGGGCGGCCGCATCTGGTGCCGTGCACGCCCTTGGGGGTGCTGGAGTTGATCCGCTCCACGAGGTTCCCCCTGAAGGGCGCGCGGGTGGTGGTGGTGGGCCGGAGCAACCTGGTGGGCAAGCCCACCGCCCTGTTGCTCTTGGCCGAGCACGCCACCGTGACCCTGTGCCACTCGCGCACCCGGGACCTGGCGGCCCACACCCGGGAGGCAGACGTGGTGGTGGCGGCGGTGGGCAGGCCGCATCTGGTGACCGCGGACATGGTGAAGCCCGGGGCGGTGGTGGTGGACGTGGGGATCACGCGACAGGACGGCCGCATCGTGGGGGACGTGGACTTCGAAGAGGTGCGGGAGGTGGCGGGCTGGATCACCCCGGTGCCCGGCGGGGTGGGCCCCATGACCGTGGCCATGCTCCTGCGCAACACGGTGCAGGCCGCCCGGCTGCAGCGGGAGGGAGGCCGCGGGTGAGCGGGGCGTGGTCCTACCCCCAGGCCCTGGCGTGGCTGGACGGGCTGCTGAACTATGAGCGGTCCGCAGTCCCCTACGCGCAGATCAAGTTGCAGCGCATGCAGGCCCTGTTGCGACGCCTAGAGGATCCCCAGGACCGGCTTCGGACGGTCCTGGTGGCGGGCACCAAGGGCAAGGGCTCCACCGCGGCCATGCTGGTGTCCATCCTGCAGGCGCACGGCCAGCGGGTGGGGTTCTACTCCAAGCCGCACCTGTGGGACTACCGGGAGCGGATCCGCATCGGGGACGTCCTGGTGAGCCCGGAACGGCTGGCCCGCCTGGTGCGGGACACGGTGCCCGCGGTGGAAGCCGGCGCCGAGGACCCTTGGGGCAAGCCCACGTACTTTGAGGTGTCCGTGGCCCTGGCCCTCCGGTACTTCGTGGAAGAAGGGGTGGACCGGGCGGTGCTGGAGGTGGGCATCGGCGGCCGGCTGGACGCCACCAACGCCTGTCACCCCGAACTCTCGGTAATCACCCCCATCTCCCACGACCACACGGACGTCCTCGGCCACACCCTGCAGGAGATCGCCCAGGAGAAGGCAGGGATCATCCGGGCGGGAGGGCTGGTGGTGAGCGCGCCACAGCTCCCGGAGGCGGATGCGGTCCTGGAGCGGGCGTGCCGGGAGTTGGGGGCGTTTCGGGTGGGCGTGGGGTCGGAGGTGCGGTACCGGGTGGAGGCCAGCGACCTCCGCGGGGTCCAGCTCTGCGTGCGGACGGACCGCGGAAGCTACGACGGGCTGCGGGTGCCCCTCTTGGGCCGGCACCAAGCCACCAACGCCGCGCTGGCGGTGACCGCGGCGGAGAGGTGGTTGGGGCGGGCCGGCCAGGAGCTCGACCCGGAGCTCGTACGCGTCGGGCTGGGGCGCGTCCGGTGGCCCGCCCGCCAGGAGCTCGTGGCGGAGCGCCCCTGGGTGGTGGTGGACGTGGCCCACAACCCGGCTTCCATGCAGGCCCTGCGGGGCACCCTGGACGAGCTGTTCTCCGGCCGGCGGGTGGTGCTGGTCCTGGGCATGGTAAGGGGCCACGAGGTCCGGCAGAGCGCCCTCGCGGTGCTGCCCGCGGCAGACCACGTGGTGGCCACCACACCGCAGCACGTGCGGGCGGTGCCCGCGTCGGAGCTGGCGGAGGTCCTGCGCGCTGCACACCCGCGGGTGGAGGTGGTGGAGGAGTGCGAGGAGGCGGTGGCGTGGGCCCTGAGCCGGTGCGGGCCCGAGGACGTGCTCGTGGTGGCGGGGTCCTTCTTCGTGGCCGGCCCCGCCCGGAGGTGGCTCCTGGCACGCGCCGCCGGGGCGCCGGTATCCTAGGAGCGGTCATACTAGGGAGCGTGACCGGGAAAAGCCGTCGGACCCATGGACCGGGGTCCCCCAAAATCGCGGAAGCGATTTTGGGGGTGGTCTAGACAGCCGTGGCCCTCGGAAGACAGACCCGTGTGGGTAGACCTCCTCGTGGAGCAGATCTGCCAGCAACGGGCGGCGCCGTACGTGGTGAACGACGCGTGGACGCCCTCCGGGCCCGCCCACGTGGGTTCCCTGCGGGGGGTGATCCTGCACGACGCCGTGGCTCGAGGCTTGCGGGACCGCGGGCACCCGGTGGACTTCCTGTACGGTTTCGACGACTTCGACCCCCTGGACGGGGTTCCTCCTTCGGTTCCCCGCGCGTTTTACGAACCCCACCTGGGCCGCCCCCTCTGCCAGGTGCCATGGCACGAGGGGGGAGGCAGTTTCGCAGACCACTTCGCCGCGGAGTTCGAAGGCGTCTTCCGGGCCGTGGGGTGCACGCCCCGGACCTACCGGACCAGCGAGCTGTACGGGCGGGGGGAGTTCGACTTCGCCCTGCATTTGGCCCTGGACCGCGCCGGGGAGATCGTGGCCATCGAGCGGGAGATCACGGGGAGCCGGCGGGCGGAGCGTCACCCGGTGCAGGTGCTCTGCGAGCATTGCGGGAGGATCGGCACCACCGTGGTGCTGAGCTGGGACGGGGAGCAGGTGGAGTACGAGTGCAGGCCGGACAAGGTGACGTGGGCGTGGGGCTGCGGTCACCGGGGCCGCCGGTCCCCCTTCCGCGGCGGGGCCAAGCTCACGTACCGCACGGAGTGGGCGGCCAAGTGGGCCCTGTTCGGGGTGAAGGTGGAGGGCGCAGGCAAGGATCACATGACCCGCGGCGGCAGCCACGACACCGCCTCCGTGGTGGCGCGCCGCATCTTCGGGGTGTCCGTACCCTTCCCCATCCCGTACGAGTTCTTCCTGCTGGGCGGCAGGAAGATGGCCAGCAGCCGGGGAGGGGTGGCCGCGCGGGAGCTGCTGGAGGTTCTGCGGCCCGAGCTGGTGCGGTTCCTCGTGGTGCGGGCGTACTACCGCACCGCCATTGACTTCGACCCCGGAGGGGAGACGATCCCGCGCCTGTACGACGAGTATGACCGGGCCGCGGCCGCGTACTTCGGCGAGTTGCCCGCCCGCACCCCGGGGGAGGAACAGGACGTCCGGGACCTGGCCCGCACCTTCTACTACGCCTGGTTGAAGCCGGACCCGCCCCGCCCCTTCGTCCGGCCGCGGTTTACCAAGGTGGCCTTCTGGGTGCAGATGCCTCACGTACGGGTGGAGGAGGCGGTACAGCGGGAAAAAGGGGCTCCCCTCTCGGAGGCGGACCGGGAGGAGCTGGCCGCCCGGGTGCAGGACGCCCGGCGGTGGCTGGCCCGTTGGGCACCTGCCTCCTACCGCATCGCGGTGCGCGACCAGCTGCCTCCCGAGGCGGACCGCCTCAGCCCCGGCCAGCGGGAGTTGTTGGGGCGGCTGGCCCACTGGCTACAGACCGCGCCCCTGGACCCGGAGAAGGTCCAGGCGGCGATCTTCGCCCTCCGGTCGGAGTTGGGGCTGTCTTCCCAGGAGGCCTTCGGGGCGGTGTACGTGGCCTTCTTGGGAAACGACAGCGGCCCGCAGGCGGGGTCCCTGCTGGCGGCCCTGGACCGGGACTTCGTGGTCCGCCGGCTGTACGAAGCTTCCGGACGGGAGCCCTTGCCCCATGCTCCGTAGGAACCTGGCGCGCCAGGGAGCCTGCGTGGTGCTGTGCACCGCACGGCTGGAGCCCCACCACGCCCAGGCCATCCGGGCCTGGGGCCCTGCGGTAGAGGTGCGGGTGGTGCGGCGGGACGAGGCCGTGCCGTACCTGGCGGACGCGGAAGTCCTGCTGAGCTGGATGGTGCCGGACGCGTGGGTGGAGCACGCCAAGCGCCTGCGGTGGGTGCACGTGACCTCCGCGGGGGTGGACCACCTGTGGGGAGGGGCCCTCTGGCGTTCCGGGGTGACCATCACCAACAGCCGGGGCGTGCACGCCACCCCCCTGGCGGAGCACGTGCTGGGGTGGCTGCTCATGTTCGCCCGCAACCTGCACGTCCACCTGGAACACCAGCGGCGGCGCCGGTGGCAGCGGGAGGAAGGCGGCCAGCTGGCCGGCAGCACCGTGGGGATCCTGGGTCTGGGGGCGGTGGGGCAGGAGGTGGCCCGGCTGTGCAAGGTCTGCGGGGCGCGGGTGGTGGGAATGCGGCGGAGGCCTCAGCCGGTGCCCCACGTGGACCGGGTGGTGGGGCCGGAGGGGCTGCGGGAGGTCCTGGAGGGCTCCGACTACGTGGTCCTTACCTTACCTTTGGTCCCCTCGACCCGCGGGATCCTCGGCCGGCAGCAGCTGGAATGGCTGAAGCCCGGAGCGGTGGTGGTGAATGTGGGCCGCGGGGGGCTGGTGGACGAGGGCGCCTTGGTGGAGGCCTTGCGGGAAGGCCGGCTGCGGGGTGCGGCGTTGGACACCTTCGCCGCGGAGCCCCTCCCCCCCGACAGCCCCCTCTGGGACCTGCCCAACGTGCTGGTCAGCCCCCACGTGGCCGGCAGCTTCCACGGGTACATGGACCGGGTGGTGGAGCTGTTCTGCGAAAACCTCCGGCGGTACCTGGCGGGAGAGCCGCTGCAGAACGTGGTAGATAGGGAAGCAGGATACTGAGCAGGAGGCCTGCGGTGAAGACCTACCAGGCAGAGCGCATCCGGAACGTGGCGGTGGTGGGGCACGGGGGCGTGGGCAAGACCAGCTTGGTGGAGGCCCTGTTGTTCTCCGCGGGTGCCGTGGATCGGCTGGGCCGGGTGGACGAGGGCACGGCCACCACGGACTTCGACCCGGAGGAGGTCCGCCGGAAGATCACCATCAACGCCGCCACCGCTCCCGTGGAGTGGCGGGACCACAAGGTGAACGTGGTGGACACCCCCGGCTACCCCGACTTCGTGGGGGAGGCGTACGGGGCCCTGCGGGTAGCGGACGTGGCGCTGTTCGTGGTGGACGCCCTCAGCGGGGTCCAGGTGCAGACGGAGAAGCTGTGGAAGGTGGCGGACCAGCACGGCCTGCCGAGGTTCGTGTTCGTGAACCGGCTGGACCGGGAGAACGCGCAGTTCGCCCGGGCCGTGGAGGCTCTGCAGGCGCGGTTCGGCACCCACGTGGTCCCCCTGCAGGTGCCCCTGGGCGCGGAGGCGGCGGTGCAGGGGCTGGTGGACCTGGTGTCCCTGCGGGCGTACCGCTACCAGGACGGACGGCTCCAGGAGGCGGAGCTCCCGGAGGAGGCCCGGGAGGAAGCCCAGCGGTGGCGCGAAAAGCTGATGGAGGAAGCCGCGGAGGCGGACGACGCCCTGCTGGAGAAGTACCTGGAGTCCGGGGAGCTGGCGGAGGAGGACCTCCGGCGGGGGCTGCGAGCGGGGGTGGCTTCCGGCCGGGTGGTGCCGGTCCTGTGCGGGGTGGCCCTGCAGGCCTTGGGCGCCCGCGAGCTGCTGGACGCCCTGGTGGAGCTGGCCCCCAGTCCCGCGGACCGGCCCCCGGAGGTCTCCTTGGAGGGCGGCTTTCTCCGTCCCGACCCCTCCGGGCCCCTGGCAGCCCTGGTGTTCAAGACCATGGCGGACCCCTACGTGGGCCGGCTGTCGTACTTCCGCGTGTACTCGGGTACCCTCCGGTCGGACTCCCAGGTGTACAACGCCACCAAGGAACGCACCGAACGGGTGGGGCAGCTGTACTTGCTGCGGGGCAAGCACCAGATCCCCGTGGCGGAGGTCGCCGCGGGAGACCTAGGGGCGGTGGCCAAGCTGAGCGAGACGCAGACCAATGACACCCTGTGCAGCAAGGACCACCCCCTGCGCCTACGGCCCATCGAGTTCCCCAGGCCGGCCATCGCCATGACGGTGGAGCCCAAGAGCAAGCAGGACGAGGACAAGCTGGGCCAGGCCCTGGCGAGGCTGGCGGAGGAGGATCCCACCCTGCACGTGCAGCACGACCCGGAGTCCAAGAAGACCGTCCTTTCTGGCCTGGGCGAGTCCCACCTGGAGATCGTGGCGGACCGGCTGCGGCGGAAGTTCCACGTGGAGGTCCAGCTGGGCCAGCCCCACGTGCCGTACCGCGAGACCGTCCGGAAGAAGGCCACCGCGGAGGGCCGCTACGTGAAGCAGACGGGAGGCCGCGGGCAGTACGGGGTGTGCACCATCGAGATCGAGCCCCTGCCCCGGGGTGCGGGCTACGAGTTCGTGGACAAGATCTTCGGAGGAGCCATCCCCCAACAGTTCCGGCCCTCCGTGGACAAGGGGATCCGCAGGGCCATGGAGGAGGGGGTCCTGGCTGGCTACCCGGTGGTGGACGTGCGGGTCACCTTGCTGGACGGCAAGACCCACCCCGTGGACTCCTCCGACATCGCCTTCCAGATCGCAGGGTCCCTGGCCTTCAAGAAAGCCGCGGAGCAGGCGGGGATGGTGCTGCTGGAGCCCATCATGAACGTGGCGGTGACGGTGCCGGACGACCTGGTGGGGGACGTGATCGGGGATCTGAACGGGAGACGGGGCCGGATCCAGGGCATGGAGCCCAACGGCGACGGGACCACCACGGTACGGGCGCAGGTCCCCATGGCGGAGATGCTCCGCTACGCCAGCAACCTGCGGTCCATTACGGGCGGTCGGGGGTCGTTCGAGATGAGCTTCTCCCACTACGAGGAAGTGCCCGCCCAGATCGCGCAGAAGGTGGTGGAGGAAGCCGCCCGGCAGCGGCAGGCGGCGGAGGCACACTGAGGCCACTGCCCCGTGGTGCGCGGCAGGACGTGTCGTTCAGGCCCGCGGGTTGGCCTGTGGCGGAGGGGAGGTACCGTCGGCCGCCTGCGGCTCGCGCAGGAGTCCCCGAAGGAGGAAGGCACTGGCCTGCTGCAGGTCTTGCGGGAGGACGCGGACGGCCTCGTGGAGGAGGTTGCGGCAGATCCGCTCGCCGCACACCCCTTGGGCCTGGGCCAGCATCTTCTGGAGCTGCGTCCGGTACTGGTCGAGGCGCTTCCGCACCGTGACGCGGGAGACCGCCACAGCCCCGTCTCGGCTACCGGACGCCTCGAACAGGGGGATCACGGGCAGCTGGTCCAAAAGCCGCTCGGCCATGTGGGGGCCCGCGGTCTGTTCGAACCCCTCGATGAAGTACCACGCCAGGGCGTAAAAGCTCTTCGCCAGGAGCTGGGAGGCCTCCGCGGGGTGTAGGTCCGCGGTGGGGTCTAGCCCGGGAGCGGACACCGCGTTGAGCTCCGCGAACAGCTCCGCCCGCGACCGCGGGTCGGACAGCACGCCGCGGAGGGCAGCTACCACCTGCGGGTCGAACTGCCTGCCCGCCTGCTGCTCCAACTCCGTCAGGGCGTCCTCCCAGCTGGTGCCGCGCCGGTACGGGCGGTCCGCGGTCATGGCTTCGAACGCGTCCGCCACCGCTACGATCCGGGCCAGCAGGGGGATTTGTTCTCCTGAAAGACGCGCGGGGTAGCCGCAACCGTCGAACCACTCGTGGGCGTGACGGACCGCTTCCACCACTTCCTCCGACAGCCCTGCCGCGGCCAAGATGCGGGCCCCGATGAGGGAGTGCTGCTCCACCTCCCGGCGCTCCTCCCGGGACAGCTGCCCGGGTTTCAGCAGGACCGCGTCCCGCACCCCGATCTTCCCGATGTCGTGGAGCAAGGCCGCGGTCTCCAAGGACTCCATCTGTGCCCGCCCCAGTCCCAGGGCGTGGCCTACCGCCCGGGCCACCGCCTGGATCCTGCGGGAGTGGCCGCCTGTGGGGTGGTCTCGGGCGTCCACCGCCTCCGCCAGGCTTAGGATCATCCGGTCCCGGGTCACCCGCAGGGCGCGGTGGGCCTCGGCCCGATCCAGGGCCGCGCCCACCTGCCGTGCGAAGGCCCCCAGGAGGGCCAGCACCTCCGGCGGAAACTGGTGCGGGCGTGCGAAGTTCACGTACACCACCGCCCGCACGAGCCGGTCCCTGAGCAGGGGGAACCCGACGAAGGCGTGTACCCCGGCCGCCACCAGCTCCGCCTTCACGGACGGGTCCTGGGTGCAGTCGGACACCGCCAGAGGCCCCAGGGCCCGCAGCAGTCGGCTCGTGACCCCCTGGCTGCGGATGGGCACGTAGGGACGTACCCTGGGAGCAGCACCCGCCGCGGCGCGCAGCTCCAGGGCCCTCTCCCGTGGGTGGTAGACGTAGGCCACCGCGGAGTGAGCGCTCAATACCCCGTACAGCCCCTCCGCGGCCCGCCGCAACACGCCGTCCGGGTCTGAAGCGTCCGTCACCCAGGCGGCCACCTCCAGTAGCCGCAGGGCCAGGGAAGCCTGCTCACCCCGCCAGACGGGCTCCACCATCGCCGGAGGGACCGAGCAAGAACCGTGCCGGCCCCCCGGAGGGCTTTTCCGAGACAAGCTCCTGATATGGCAGGGACCGGTCAAGCCCTGCCCGTGGTTCGCCGTTTCATGGTCGCCTCCCAGCTGGGCGACGGACCGACGCGGAAGGCCACGAGCGAAGAGGCGTCGTCGACGGTTGATCACCCTGATATACGCGGGTCTGCGCCGCATGACCGTGAGCCGTCGGGAGCTGCCTCGCTCTAGCCGCGCGCG
>Ga0272447_1000561_pt1 | contig 27424 bp, 22 predicted proteins | sample YNPCB0133_FD_194589 | JGI IMG/M metagenome (GOLD analysis project Ga0272447, IMG submission 194589) | Hot spring microbial mat communities from Yellowstone National Park, WY, United States - YNP-CB-013-3 | ecosystem: Environmental > Aquatic > Thermal springs > Hot (42-90C) > Sediment | place... | reverse complement strand
GCGCTCAGCGGGGGGATGGCACTGGGAGCAGTCTTTGGCCGTAACAAACGTTTTCCCGTGCTCTGCGGGCTGGACGGCATGACAGACGTTGCAGTCGGCGCGCTTGAGGTGCACTTTATGCGAAGCCGTTTGGGTTGGCCCCAGGGGGAGCAGCTCCACTCCCACATGACATCGGGCGCACTCGAAGGGCTCTCCAGCGTGCAACGGTCTTTCTGAGACATACGCTCTCTGCTCGCGCCAGGCTCTCACACGAGCGAGGTTCTCGGCGCTGCGGCGCAGCAGCGCGCTCACGTAGTGAATATTGTGCACCCCCAGGCTGCGGTCTTCTTCAATGAGCTCGATGTTCTTCTTGGCTTCGGTGTAAAGAGAACTAAAAGTGTGGTCATCCTGAATTTGACTGAATTGTTGCTCGATCTGAGCGAGTTGCTCGCGAAGCTCAGAGAGCTTCTGCGAGACGCTCTGCTGCCATTGGCGCATGAGGCGATCGTAGCCGGGGCCGTGGCAGGTCACGCACGCTTGCGGTGTGGCCAGCGGGGTACGGCTCTGGTGGCACCCCGCGCAGACTACCCCTGAGAGAAACATAGCATCGGGCATGGGGTCAACGCCCGATCCTCCGGTCCCGATGTAGATCTGCTCTTGGGCGGAGTGGCGCCCCCCGTGGCAACTTGCGCAATCGGGCGAGAGCGCCTGGGCCAACTCGTACTTCCCATGCTCGACTCTGGAGTGACAATCGGCGCACTTAAAGTGGTGCTCGGTGACGTGCGCCCGATGGATGAGCTCGGTCTTGCCGTACTCTTCAAAGCGCTCAACATGACACGAGAAGCACTTCTCGCGAGGGACATCGCCGGAGCCGCGGGTGACGTGCACATGGCACGTGAGACACTCCACCCCGCTCTTGAGATATTCTGAGTGATTGAAGACGATCCCCCGGATGAGGATCTGATCTTTGGGCGGGCCGTGGCAGCTGTAGCAATTCCCTAAAGATTGCCCGCGCGCCACTCCCGTGAAGTGACAGATCTTACACGCGCTCTCGTCTACGGCTAAGTGATCCCCCTGGACGAGCTGAGAATGGCACGTCGTGCACGTGAGCTCGATCCCGCGTGCGGCGACCCCATAGTGTTGCGTGTGGCTGAACGGAATCTTCTTGCGATAGACAGTTATGGGTTCGATGGCTTTCTCGTGGTGGCAGCTCAAGCAGTTCTGATCGCTCACGCGGGAGTGTGGCCGCACGTTGTACGCGCCGACCCAGTAGCGCAGCATCTCGCCGAGCAAGCGAATCTTCCCCGCGATGTACCCGCTAAAACCATGCTCGTAGTGGCAGTCAATACAGTTGACCCGAGCATGGCTGGAGCTGGCCCAGTTGTCGTAGAACGGCTTCATAAAATGGCACGACGCGCAAAAACTTGGCTGATCGGTCGCCCGTGCCCCGGCCCAGGCCAGCCAGACGAGTATCGCTACTATGACAATCGAGAGCACGAGCCAGCGGCGTCTCATGGTCTCTCAGCCTCCGCGCGCTCGCGCATGATCTGCTCGTACTCCAGCGGGTGCTCTTCGATCATTCGTTTCTTGGAGATCTTCCCCGTGAAGATCGTCATGTTCATGGGGAAGACCTCAGGATTGAGATGCGCGTGATACATGTGCCACGTAATCAATGCGAGAATAGCCAAGAGCGCCTCGCCCGAATGGGCTTGCAGAGCGACATCGAAGATATATTTGGGCAGATACGCCAAGGCGATTCTGTGAAACCAGAGCATCAGCCCGGAGGGCACCATGACCGCTGTGCCCCACACTAAAGCCCAATATTCGAACTTTTCGCTGTAGCTGTAGCGCCCGAACTTGGGGCGCTCCGAGGAGAGACCGAGCATAAACTTCACATTCGCGATGAAATCCCAAAGATCTTTCACCCTGGGGAGCAGCTCGCGCAGTTCGCGGCGCCCCTCGCGTGTCATCAGCCAGCCGATATGCCAAACCGTGACAAACATCAGGAGTGATGCCCCAACCCGATGAATGATGCGATTGATCTCAAGACTCCAGATATGACGGAAGATAAACTCTGCCCAGGCCGAATCGTGAAACTTGATGGGCAGCCCGGTGATCGTCAGCAGAATGACGCCGATGGCGAGCACCAGGTGTTGAAGACAGACGTTCAGGCTAAATCGCACGAAGTACTCCTCTTGCTCTTTCTCTCTTTCAGAGCGACGCTGCTTCGCCCGAAGTTCTGCTTCCAGCTGCGCTCGAACCAACTCTTTGATGCGCTGAAGTTCGGCGTCATCGAGCGGGCGGTCCAGCTCTCTTTCAAGCTCGCGCTGCAACTCGTGCACGAGTCGCTCTTCGTTGGCAGAATCAGCCATGAGCCCCCCTTCGCGCATGTCGCCAGCGCCCGTAGAGATCGAGCACGATATAGAAGATAAATCCGGCGGTCATCACCATTGTCAGCCAGCGATAGAATTCATAGACCCAAAAGACGATCCCCGCGTCGGGGTCGCTGGGAATGATATGGAATCTCCCGCGCGCGACGTTCTGCCCGGCATTGGGATGGCACTGTCCACACGTAGTCGCTAAATTCAACGGGTAGATGGGGGAGCGTGGATCACGACTGGACAGAATGTTATGATAATCATGGCAACTGATGCAGTTGGCGCTCCTGAGAATTCCAAATTCGATAGCGATGCCATGAAAGCTCCTCTTGAACGCCTCGACTTGCTTGACGGGGACGCCGCGGCGCTCCATGATCTTGACATCGGCGTGGCAGCGGGCACAGGTGTTGGCGACATTTTGCGGGTGGAGCGAGGAGCGGGGATCGTCGGGCGGAAAGAGATCGTGCTCGCGATGGCAATCCGAGCAGACGGCAGACTCTAAGATATTATTGCGCAGCGCCTGCCCGTGGACGCTCTCTAGATATTCTGTATAGATTTCAATGTGGCAGCTTCCGCAGGTCTTGGGGATATTGGCTCGATAGACGGGAGAGAGCGGGTCGGTGGGGGCGCGCACGCTATGCACCGTGTGGCAGTGCTTGCAGTCGGGGGCGTTGGGATCGCCGCGCGCGAATGCATTGCCGTGGACGCTCTCTTTGTATTTTTCTGGGCGCTCGCTCACCGGCGCGCCCACGACGTTCCCTTGGTAGTGGCACTGCAGACAGTGAATCTGCTCAGGGCGCCTCTGATGGGGGATGGCCGTCACGTCCGTATGACAATCTATACAGAGTTTGTCTTTGTGCACTGACGTTTTGAACTGCTCGTAATTCACATAGAGAGACTTGAACTGCCCAGGGGCGACTTCGCGCTTGAAGTCAGATTTCCCGTGACACTCCAGCAGACAGCGGGCGTTGGGGTCGCGCTGGCCGTAGCTGAGCTCGCTTCCCAGCCCCAGACTGATCAAGACCATCCCAAGAGCAAGGAGCTGTCTCATAGTATGCCCTTCTCCTTCAGCCGTTGGTACTCCAGCGGATGCTCTTCGTAGAGCTGTTTTTCTGAGATCTTGCCGTCCCAGAAGCTCCAATCAATGGGGAAGCGCCCTGGGCGGAGGTGCACGAGATACAGGTGCCAGAGTGTCAACACGATGAGAATAAGAGTGCCGGTGCGCTGTGCACCGCGATGGCGACATCGAAAGCCCACTTGGGCTCCAATGAAGACGGTATAAAAGACGCGCACGGCGTAGACGCCTGGGGAGACGTTGGGGGTGGCCTCGACGTGCACCGCGCCCTTGAGGATATTTTCCCTGGCGTTGGGGTGGCACTGGCCGCAGGTCTTGGGCAAGTTCTGCGGGTGGATCGAGGAGTTTGGGTCTGACGCCGCTAAGATGAGATGGCTCCCGTGGCAACTGGAACAGTTGGCGGCGATGAGGCTCCCATATTTGACGGAGATGCCGTGATAGCTCTCAAGATATGTGGAGTAGCGGCGCGGGGCGATGCCGAAGCGCTCCGAGATTTATGAATTTTCGTGGCAGCGCCCGCAGGTCTGGGGCAGATTGCGGACGAAGACGCTCGAGCGTGGATCGGCCTTCGAGAAGACTGTGTGGGCAGAGTGGCAGTCGGCGCAGTGAGCGGCCTCGCTGATCCCCTGGGCACGAGCGCGCCCATGAATGCTCTGTTGGTACTCGGAGGCTTGGCTGGGGTGACAGCCCGCGCAGACTTGGGGAGAGGGCCGGCGAGGCCGCTGCTCATGGGGAACGCTCTGCGCGTCGCTGTGACAGTCGGTGCACGCAAGATCGTTATGCACAGAACTTTCGAACGCCGCGCGGTCGAGCTTATCACGATGGCAGTCCCAGCAGTCTGGAGGAGTCTGCCCCGCCGTGAGAGCAGAGAGCAGCACCAGCAACACCCCGCTCAAAGTTATCATGAGCATGACTTTCCCTAGTAGTTTTAACTCATTTGGCAGAGGGATGCTATGACGTGCAGCGGGGAAAAAGCTGAGCTATATCAGTTCAAAAGTCTGTGTGGCACTTGAGGCAGTCGCCTCCTTGGGGGGGCACGTCGCTTTGATGACAGAGGGCGCAGAACTCGTGGCCAAGCTGGGGCACGCCCTGCCCGGAGCGCAGAAAATCTAGATGGCTCTGTTGTGTGACCCCTTGGTGACAGAGGGCGCAGCTTATGCCCATAGAGATGTGTTGGTCATGGGGGAATTTCACGAGCTTGGAGCGCGTGGGAATCTGAGCTTGATGGCACTGGAGGCACTCTTGTGGTTCGAGCTGGGCCATTCTCTCTGCAGCGGGGTGGCAGCCCGTGCATTGGAGCTTTGGGGCTCCATGGTGTGACTCACGATAATTCGCTTCCTGATGGCATCGGGTGCATTCTAGGCCGCGGCGGGCGACGTGCGATTCGTGGCGGAAGGGCCCGCTGGGCGTCTCTTTCGAGAGCGTGGCTGCGCCCAGATGGCACGCGGTGCACTTGGTCTGATAGGGCGCTTCTGCCCACGGAGCGGGGAGAGTTTTTTCGATATTGGCTGCGCGGAGGGCTTGCTGGAGGTCTTCGTAGGCTTGGCGCAAGAGCGCGGAAGCGTAGCCGGGGTTGTGCACGGGGCGAGCGCGCTCGACGAAGAGAATATTCTCTTGGGCGCGCTGCAAGCTCTGCTGGGCAGCCGGAGGGACTGCGCCTTCAAGCGCAGCGATAAGGGGCTGGACGTGAGCGAGCAGCCCTTTGGTCTTCTGGAGCCGCTCGGCGAGGGTCGTCTGCCAATCTTCATATATTCTAGAGAACTTCGCGCCATGGCAGGACATGCAGCTCACGTCGCTGGCAAGCTTGCGGCCTTCGTGCGAGACGATGTGACAGCTTTCGCACCGCACCCCTGCAAGATACATCGCTGCCGGCTGGGGGGGAACCCCCTTGCCCCCGATCCCCACATACAGATCGCGCTGCGGGGAGTGCCCGCCCCCAACGTGACAGGTCTGGCATTCGGTCGCGACGATCTCTAGCTCTTTGGGCACTTTGTGCTGGATCTCCAAGTGGCAGTTGAGGCAGTCCACTTTGTGTTCTGTAACGTGCGTGCGATGGAGGAGCTCGACGTCTCCCAGACGAGCCAGGTGCGCTGGATCGTTATGACATATATAGCAGCGCTCTTGGGGGACGTCGCCATCGCCCTTGACGACGTTGTTGTGGCAGAGGGTGCACTCCATGCCCAGGCGCTTCACGTCAGCGTGATCGAAGGAGAGTCCCGCGGTGGTGATGAGCTTCTCTGGGATTTCGTGACACAGCGTGCAGCGCGCGGTGCCCTCGTTGAGCTTCGTCTCTTTGAAATGACACAGGAAGCACGTGCTCTCCGTGACGGCGATGTGTTGCCCCTGAACTATTTGGGAGTGGCAGCTCGTGCAGCGCAGTTTCTTCTCGCGGCGCATCTCGGGCAGATGGGGCCGGTGATCAAAGAGCACGTTCTTGAAGACTTCGCGGCCCACCAAGAGCCGCTGTTCGTGGCAGCCGGGGCGTAAGCACGCCTCGTCGGAGATCTCAGCCCACGGGTTAGTCCCGTACGTCCCGGTGAAGTATTTGACGACCATGGAGAGGGCTTCGTATTTCTTCTGAAGTTCTGCGGTGATTCCCGGCGGGATGTGGCACTCGACGCAGGGGACATCGTTGTGCGTCGAGGTCTTCCACGATTCATAGTAGGGCTTCATGATATGGCACGTGCCGCAGAACGCCGGCTGCGAGCTGGTCTGCATCGCCAAGAACGCCGCGGCAACCCCCACGGGCACGAAGATCAGCACGACTTGCAGCGATCTCAGTCCCCAGGCCTTCATAGGTGCTCACCCCGCCGCTCCCGCAGCGCGAGATAGATAACTATCATCAACAAGAGCAAGAAGACCCACACGAGCGTCAGCCCCAAGAGTCGGATCGCCATGACCCCTTGGAAACCGTGGAGGCCACCGCGCACGTCGTCGGCGATGGACTTGGCGCGGCGCGTCAGCTCCTCAATGTGTGGGATGTCGAGCGAGTGCTGCACCGGCAGTGCTTGCAGAAAGTACGAACGGGCTTCAATCAGCCGTGAGCGATAGGCCGAGACGTCTACAGCTCGCTGCTGCGCTTGCTCCAGCAGATGCGTCGCCTCTCGCAGAGATTCGTCAGCCGCGAGGAGGAGCGTCTTGATCTTTTGGCCCACGAGGTGCGCTCTGGAATCTGCCCCGTGGCAGTTTGTGCATACTGTATCGAAGAGCTTTCGGTCAGTCGGCTCGATGGTGTGGCTGCCGTGACAGCTGGCGCACTCCCCAATGTTCTGCGCGTCCATAGACTTTTTGTGAGGGCTGGATTCAAAATGGGTGCGCTCGGCAAGGTGACACATCCCACAGACTTTCGAGACGTTTTCCACGCCAGGGGGCGCGGCCCCGTGCGCGCCATGGCATGTCGCACACGTTGGTGCTTTGGTATTCCCCTTGGCGAGAGCTGCGCTGTGCACACCCTGATCGCGCTGCGCGTGGCAACGCGCGCAGGTGCTGGGGATGTTCTCAAAGTGCACGGTGCTGCGCGGCTCCCACGCCGGCAGGATTCTGTGCGCCGTATGGCAGTCCGTGCACACCGCCACGCGCGTATCTCCCTGGGCGAGCAGCTTCCCGTGTCGGGATGTTTGATATTCTGCGTACTGATCGGTGCGCAGCCCGTAGGGCTTCATCCTCATGGGATCGCTGTGGCACGACGCGCAGAGTTCGGGAATCTCCGCGCGCTGGGGCGTGCCACGAAAGAACGCTTCCAGAGCGTGAGCAGCTCGTGAGTCGAGCGTCGTAGGGTCACCGCCGTGACACGCCACACAGGTCACGTTGAATGCCGCGTGAATGCTCTCGAGATAGTCTACTTTGATCTCGCTATGGCAGACCAAGCAAAAGTTCTGCTCTTGAGCCCTTCCCGTGAGCTCTGCCAGAGCGAGCGCGAGTATCATTATACTCAGAAACCGCGCAGACATAGCTTCACCAGCGCCACCCATAAGCTGCCAACAAAGCGACAGTAGCGATGCCGAGCATTCCCAGCCCCCACGCGACCCAGCTGTTGCGTCCCAGCCACGGCGCCGCGAAGAGCCCGAGCACTCCCAAGCTCGCGAGGGCTACTCCCGCAGCTTTGGGGACGAGCTTCAGCAGCCCGTAAGCGGGCAGAAAGTACCACGGGGGCTTGACGCTCTGATACGTGAGCGGATCCGCTCGACCGCTCAACTCTACGGGGAAGATCACGGCAAGCGTGAGCACGATCCCAAAGCTCAGCACGACGAAGATCAACCCGCGCAGCACGATATCGCCATACGTTTGCGCCGACTGCTGTTCTTGAGCTTCAGCTTTGTGAAAGATTCCCTGACGGCTTACTAAATACAGATGGACCATGACAAGCCCGATAGCTATCCAGGGCAGCAGCCCCACATGAAAGACATAGAATCGCAGCAGCGCGTTGGCGTCGAGCTCGGTGCCGCCCCACAAGAAATAGAGAATCGCTCGGCCCACGATGGGGATCTCCGCGAGGACGCGCCGCACGGCATCCGTGCCCCAGAACGCCCTCTGATCCCAGACTAACAGCGTCCCCGTGAACGCAAATGCCCCAACAACTAATAAGAGCACAACGCCGATGACCCAGTTGAGCTCGCGCTCCCGATATGCCTCTGCAAAATAGACCCGTATCAGATGAACCAAGACGAGCAGTATAAAGAGCTGCGCCCCCCAGCGATGCATTCCGTGGATCAGCCAGCCCAGCTGCACGTCATTGATGATATAGAAGACGCTCTCGTAGGCCTCGTCGGCCGAGGGGCGATAGTAGACCATCAACAAGATCCCTGTTGTGATCTCCAGAAAGAGCAGAAAGAGCGTCAGCCCCCCAAGGATCTGCCAGAAGCCCACCGAAGGAGGAGCTATCTGGCGTAGCTCCGCACTGAGCAGCTCACGCACCCGCGCGAACGCGCTCATCATCCCTCCCCTGGACCGATGAAGATTTCGTCTCGAACGACGGAGACACGAAAGCGTTTCAGGGGGCGGCGCGGAAGCCCCGACAAGACATTGCCGTTGGTGTCAAAGAGCCCCCCATGACAGGGACAGCTCAATATCAAGCGTTTCTCGTCCCAATGGACGATACAGCCCTGATGGGTGCAGATCGCTGAGAAAGCGCTCCATCCCCCTTTGAGATGCAGGACCCAGACTGGCTCTCCGTCGAAGAGCACCTGTTTGCCCTTGCCGAGGGGGATCTCATCGGCGCGGGCGACGCGCATCCGCCGCCGCGCCGGATTGAAGACCCTCCGCTCCGGTGGGAAGAGATAGGCCATCACTGCTCCTATCACGCCGACGACGCCGACGGCGAGCGCGCCCCCAAGGAGCTTGCTCAAGAAAGTCCGACGTTCATGCTTTTCGGTCATGGCCTCTTATTCTAGTCGGCCTCTCGCAGAGCAAGCTATGATGCAGAGCATCTATGGCTATGATATCCGTCAAGACGACGCAGGAAAGATGACGAAGCGCAGCTTGGGGGGCGTTTTCCGTCATAGCCTCCTCTGGCCCAGACCCGCTATACTCATAACAGGGGTGGAGCTATGGCGCTCACCGGTCGCACGGCGTTGCAGCGATGTCCCTTCTTGCAAGACTTGAGCGAAGAGGCCCTAGGGGAATTGCCTGTGCGCACGATCAGATACAGGCCGGATGATCTCATCTTTCAAGAGGGAGGCCCTTCGGCAGGGTTTTATGTAGTGATCAGCGGGCTGGTGCAGTACGGGAAGCACTCTGGGCGGCGCGGCCGAAGACGCATTCTGAAGCTCTTGGGGCCGGGGGATTGCTTCGGCGAGGAGATGCTCTTTCAGCCGGAAGTCTGCGCGAGTCCTGGCTACGCCCGCGCCCTCACCGAGACGGAGGTCGCGTTCATCGAGCGCAGAGCATTTGTGGATTTTCTGCAGCGTTACCCTTTGGTAGCCCAGCGGCTGTGCGAGCACTTGGCGCGACAGCTAAGAATCTTCGAGTGCAAGCTCGTGGAGTTGGCGTATGAGCCGGTCGAGCAGAATCTCTTGAGATTATTGGTGATCTTGATGGATCGCTTTGGGGTACGGGAGCGCGAGGGCATCGCTCTCACGATGCCGTTGACCCGCCAAGAGCTGGCGGAGCTTCTGGGGGTTCATCTCGACACGGTGATTCACGAATTGAGCAAGCTGCGCGAGCAGGGGGTGATCGCCCTGAGCGACCACAAGATCGTCATCAAAGACCCGGAGCGATTGCGAGAGTTAGCCCAACCCCAGACGACTTGTTTGGACGAGAAGCTCTTTTAACGTATAGCCCCTCACTCCCGGCCTCTCTCCTGTGGGTGAGCCACGGGCCAGGAACCGGAGGTGAGAGTGAAAAGGAGGTAAAATCATGAAGACTTTGACGGCTGTCGCTCTTGCTGCGATTTTGTTCTTGGCTTACCTAGTAGTTATCCAAGCACCTGGCGGTCAGTCAATAAGCCAATCTCAAATCAGCCCTCAGACTCAGACGTGTCTGGCCTGCCACAAGCTCTATACGCCGGGGATAGTTGAAGATTGGCAGCGGAGCCTGCACTCCCAAGAGAGCCCTGCATCGGCCATGAAAAAGCCTGAGCTTGAGAGAAGGATCTCTGCCAGAGAGATTCCAGCCCATCTTGAGAATGTTGTGGTCGGATGCTATGAGTGCCATAGCCTAAACCCCGAAAGACATCAGGACAATTTCGACCACTTTGGCTTCAGAATCAATGTGATAGTCTCCCCTCAGGACTGTGCCACGTGTCATCCCACCGAGGCAAAAGAATACTCGATGAGCAAGAAGGCTCATGCCAGGGGAAACCTCGAGAAGAATCCCGTGTACCATGCCCTCGTTGGGACAGTAATCAGCCAGAAGGCTGTTAAGGACGGGAAGATAGTGCAGCAAGAAACTTCGGACTTTACGAGGCAGGAGACATGCTTCGGCTGCCACGGCACAGAGGTGAAAGTGAATGGCCTGAGAGAGGTCGAGACGCAGATAGGCGGGATCAAAGTTCCCAATCTGATCAATTGGCCCAATCAAGGGGTCGGAAGGGTGAACCCTGATGGCAGCCTGGGCTCCTGCACGGCGTGTCACCCGCGACATGCCTTCTCTATAGAAATGGCGCGAAAGCCATACACATGCGCTCAATGTCACCTCGATCCCGATGTGCCCGCCTGGAACGTGTACAAGGAGAGCAAGCACGGCAACATCTACTTCTCACACTATCAAAGATGGGATTTTCAAGCGGTGCCCTGGAAGGTCGGAAAAGATTTTCAGGCCCCAACTTGTGCTACGTGTCATAATAGCCTCATCACCGCTCCTGGTGGGAAGACGGTTATTGCGGAGAGGACGCATGATTTCGGGTCACGGCTGTGGGTGAGGCTCTTTGGGCTTGTCTATTCCCATCCCCAGCCCAAGCACGGCGATACCACGATCATAAGAAATAAAGACGGATTGCCGCTGCCTACGACCTTTACGGGGGAACCGGCCTCCGAATATCTCATCAGCCAGGAGGAACAAGCCAGGAGAGAAGCTCATTTTAAGAAGATCTGCCAGTCTTGTCACAGCACCCAGTGGACAGAGAAGCACTTTGCCAAGCTCGACAATACCGTGAAAGAGGTGGACAGCATGATCCTGGCCTCGACCCTCTTGCTCGTTGAGGCTTGGAAGAACAATCTTGCGGAAGGCCTTCCGCACGGCAAAAACCCCTTTGATGAGACCATCGAGCAGATGTGGATAAGGCAGTGGCTGTTCTACGGAAATTCTATAAAGTATGCCTCGGCCATGACCGGCGCGCCAGATTATGCCACGTTTAAGAACGGCTGGTGGAACCTGACCGAGAATCTCCAGCACATGAAGGACTGGATCGAGCTCAAGAAGAAGGCTGCGGACAGATAACTGTCTTGTATCACCGCTCAGCGAAGGGGCCTTAAGAAGCTCGGCCGCTAGTCCGGGTAGATGATCGTTGTCATCTCTTTATCAGTTTGAGAACGTATTTTTCTCTCGAAAAGCGCGGGTTTTTCTGCTCCCGCACGTCATGGACAGCTCATGCCCTCTCTCGCTACAGTATATTTGCACATTTGTAAAACTCAGAAAATCTAGGGAATGATGAGATGGAAGATGAGCTCACGGCGCTGCAAGCTCGTATCTGCAAGGTCCTGGCGCACCCCAAGCGCCTACAGATTGTCTATGTGTTGCGAGCGGGGGAGCGCAGCGTCGGCGAGCTCGCCAAAGAGCTTCAGCTCTCGTATGCCAATCTCTCGCAGCATCTGCGCATCTTATTGGAGATCGGCCTGGTCGAGGTCCGCCATCACGGGCGCTATAGCTATTATCGGCTCGCGACCCCGCAGATCGCTGAGGCGTGCGATCTCGTGCGCCAGGCGCTGCGCGAGCGCTTGACACGCTTTGGCAAGTTGGCTCATGCCAACAATAAAAATCTTAAAGAAAGGAGGTGAACCCACATGAAGAAGCTCCTAGCAGCAGCGGCGGTGGTGCTCTGCGTGGGGGTGGTTGTAGGGTTAGGGCTATGGAAGCCAGTTCCGTCTCAGCCGGTCCATCACTTTGAGGCGGTGCTGGCTCAAGCCCACCCGGCGCAACAAGACCCGGCTCAGACCTTCCCCACCAGCCTCCATGCGACGCGCGAGGGCAAGCGCACCTGGTACAGCAAGGACAACGGGGGCTTTGAGAAGCTCACCAATATCCCCATCGAGCAGCTGGGCTGCCTCAAGTGCCACCCGGGGACCTACGCCGACGGCACCAAGGTCGATCCGGCTACCTATACCCCAAGCTGCAAGGACTGCCACGTCCAGCCTGGGGATAAAGTCAAGCAGGAGACGTGCCTCAAGTGCCATCGGCGCCAGGGCTTCGAGATCGCCAACTACTCCGATGTCCATCGCGCCAAGGGCATGGAGTGCACGACTTGTCACACCAGCCGGGAGATGCACGGCGACGGCACCAAGTACGCGTCGTGGCTGGAGCCTGGGGCTATGGACGTCAGCTGCGAGAAGTGCCATACGAAGCTCCCCGCGAACGCCGCCCACGCCGTGCACGAGAAGACCGTCCACTGCACCAGCTGTCACTCGCAGACGGTCATCTCCTGCTATAACTGCCACTTCGAGAGCGAGGTGGCCGCGGGCATCAAGCGCAACTACGGCGTGATGCGCGACTTCGCTCTGCTGCTCAAGCGCAAGGGCGAGGGCGATAAGATCTACTCCGGAACCCTCATGACGCTGAGCTATCAGGGCAAGTCGTTTGTGGCCTTGGCGCCCTACCGGGCCCACACGATCACCAAGCAAGGCCGTGCCTGCACGGAGTGCCACGCCAGCGAGGCCCTCAAAGAATATAAGAACACGGGCAAGATCACGCTCTCCAAGTGGGACGGGCAGAAGCTCGTCTTCACCAAGGGCGTCATCCCCGTCCCGCCCGACTGGCAGAAGGCGCTCCAGCTGGACTTTGTGGACTACAAGGGCGATCCCAAGGACCCACAGACCGACCCCACCAAGTGGGTCTTCCTCAAGTCCGGCGCGGACTTGATGCAGATGCTCTACGCCGAGCCGCTCACCGAGGAGCAGCTCAAGAAGCTCGGCCGCTAATACGGACGGAGTTGGCAGAGGGCTTGGCTGATCTTTTGGCCAAGCCCTCTCGATTCTGATAAAAATCATCTCTCTTTATGATGACACTCATAGCACGGACAGGGGAAGCGCGCCTATACTACGTGTGACCTCACCCTAGCCCTCTCCGTAAACGGAGAGGGGACGGGTGAGGGGCCAGAAAGGAGGCTCACGTGCTGGCGCGACTCGTCGTCGCCGTGCTCATCGCCGTCGGAGCGATCGCCCTGGGGGTGATCAGCTACGCGTTCTTCACCAGCCGCAGCGACTTGAGCAGATTCGCGCTCACCAGCGGGCGCGGGGTCTTCGTCGAAGACCCCAAGGAGTTAAAAGATGAAATAGCAGCGAGCTTGGGGTATCGTGCGCCGGACTTCACCCTCCCGGACCTGAGCGGGCAGAGCGTGAGCTTAAGCAGCCTGCGCGGCAAGCCTGTCTTATTGAACTTCTGGGCGAGCTGGTGCCCCCCCTGCCGCCAGGAGATCCCTGAACTCCAAGAGTTCCATCAGATCTACAGCGACCAAATAGTGCTGTTAGGGGTCAACTGGGGCGAGGACCCCAAGACCGTGAAAGAGTTCTTAGATCGTCTTGGCGTGAGCTATCGCAATCTCGTGGACGAGCGCGGCACGGCATTTGTGCTCTACAGATTGACGGGCATCCCCGAGAGCTTCTTCATTGACCCTGAGGGATACATTCGCGGGGCGTGGATCGGGCCGCTCACCGCGAAAGAGATCGTCCAAGGCTTCGAGCGGTTGGGACTGCTCACCCCGAAAGAAAGCGAGTGATCTTTTTATGACTTGCCCAGCGTGTGGGACGGTTAACACCCCTGATAGCCGGTTCTGCAAGCACTGCGGCGTGGCGCTCCAGGTTCTCTGCAGCCGCTGCGCTACGGCGAACACGCCCGATAGTCGCTTCTGCAAGGCCTGCGGAGCGCCTCTGACACAAGTGACTCCGGCCCCGCCGCCTCGGGCTACCGAGCTTGCGATTGACGGGGCGTTGCGGGGCAAGGTCGCGGAGGTCGTCAAAGTCTTAGGGGGGCTCAACTGCGGGCGCTGCGGCTATCGCACCTGCGCAGAGAACGCTCTCGCGATCGTGCGCGGGGAGGCTCCCCCGCACTCGTGCGTCCAGGGCGGCGAAGAGGCTGCTCGTCAGATCCGCGCGATCCTGGGGCAGCCCGAACGCCCAAGCTTTGGCGCGCTGCTGTGGGAGCAGCTGACGTCTATTAAGCTCGCGATCGTGCTCATCATCGTGATCGTCTTGATCTCTATAATCGGCACGGTCATTCCTCAAGGGAGGGACGCGTTCTTCTATATAGCCAGCTACGGCGAGGCCGGAGCCAATATCATTAGGGCACTTCAGATTGATCGGCTCTATCACTCATGGTACTTTCTCACTCTGCTGATAGTATTAGCCCTCAACACTGGGGCGTGCGCGCTCAAGAGATTTCGTGTCTCCTGGGAGCTTTTGCGCAAGCCCGTCGAGGCTCGCTCTGCTGACGAGATCGCGCAGCTGCCCACCCAGGCCAAGCTCGACGCCCGGCTCTTCGAGAAGCTCCACGAGCTGCTCACCCAGCGGCGCTATCGGGTGCGGCGTCAGGGGGAGCAGCTCATCGCGTCTAAGAATCTCTGGGGCCGACTGGGCGTTGATATCCTCCACGTGAGCTTGATCATTATTCTTATCGGGGGCATCATCGGCGGGCTCCTGGGCTTTGAGGATTTTCAGATAGCTCGCAAGGGCGAGACGTTCACGGTCGCCCGCGGAGGATTCCAAGTACGAGTAGACGATCTGAGAGTCGAGCACTACCCCGACTCTGCCCAAGTCAAAGATTGGTACACTACGCTCACGGTCATTGACGGCGGGCGCGAAGTGCTCACGAAGACGATCGAAGTCAATGAGCCGTTGACGTACAAGGGGATCTCGTTCTACCAAGCGTCATTTGGGAGCGACTGGCTGGGCGGGGCCGAGCTGACGTTCCGCATCGAGCGCGTGAAGGATGGGAAAGCTGAGCCCGCCGGCGAGGTCACCACGACTGTCGGCGCGACCTTCCCCCTCGATGAGGGGCGCACGGCAAAAGTCGTGGCGTTCTATCCCGACTTCATCGTCACTCAGCAAGGGCCAGCGAACCGCTCGCAAGCCCTCAACAATCCCGCGGCGTTCTTGGAAGTCTACAACGGCGACCAGAGGGAATTCACGACGTGGACGTTCGCGCTCTTCCCAGAGTTCCAGCATGACTTCTTCGCGGAGAATCCCTATCGCTTCTATCTGGTGGGGATGAAGGCTCCGGAATTTACGGGGCTGCAGATCGCTCGCAACCCTGGGATTCCTATCATCTATGCGGGGTTCATTCTGCTCGTCTTCGGGCTGGCGCTGAACTTCTACCTGCCGCCGCGGCGCATCTGGGCCGCTGTCAAAGAGAATACTCTGTACGTGGGCGGGCTGGGGCGCGAGCCGCGGGAGTTCGAGCCAGACTTTGAAGAGATCATCGCAGCTCTCTCTCCTGAGCGGGACCTAACCCCCCAACCCTCTTCCCTAAAGGGAAGGGGGGATTCCCCTCCCTCTTTAGGGGAGGGGCTAGGGGAGAGGTCAAGGGTTCCCGAAGGCCGGGGTGAGGGCCAGGAGATTCAGCTGCCACCAAAAGGAGGTTAGCACGCATGGATAGCGCGTTCTTCTTCTATCTCAGCGCCGTCGGGTACTTCTTCGCGTTCGTCTTCTATCTGTTGCACCTGATCGGGAGCCCCGCAGAGCAGAAGACGGGGCTTGGGATCGTCGCCGCGCCCCAGTCGTGGGTCCTCAAACAGACGACCTGGGGCAAGCTCGCCACCTGGACGACTCTAGTCACCGTGCTCATCAGCACGGTCGGGATGGTGCTGCGCGTCTTTGAGATGCATCGCGTTTCGGATTTTTGGACGTTGCCCGTGACGAATACATACGAGACATTGGCGTTCTTCTCCTGGGCGATCCCGTTAGTATATTTGCTCTTCGAGTGGCGGTATAAGATCCGAGTCGTGGGGGCATTTGCAACGGGCTTGGCGTTTCTGTTCATTGCGCTCGCGTCGTCGCCGCTGCTCTCCAGCGAGGTGCGCCCCTTAGTGCCGGCGCTGCAGAGCTATTGGCTCGTCTTGCACGTCTTGTTCACGCTGGGCGGGGAGACGTTCTTCGCCGTGGCGTTTGGCGCAGGGGTGTTGTTCTTATGGCTGCAGCGGCGCGGAGGGAATCTCCAGACGTTGAAGCTCTTGGACAATCTGGGCTACAAAGCGATCGCGCTGGGGTTCCCGCTCTTCACGTTGGGGGGATTAGTCTTCGGGGCGATCTGGGCCCAGCACGCCTGGGGGCGCTACTGGGGCTGGGACCCCAAAGAGACGTGGATGCTCATCACGTGGCTCTTCTATGCGCTCTACTTGCACGTGCGGGTGAAGTGGGGCTGGCGCGACGCCAAGACCGCGTGGCTTGCCGTTGGGGGCTTCGCTGCGGCGATGTTCACGTGGTGGGGTGTGAACTATCTGCTAGCGGGCTTGCATAGCTACGCTGGCTAAAAAGGAGATGATCACGTATGCGTAAGCGCGTTGTAGCTTTGGCCCTCCTTGTGGTGATCCCCTTGGGCGCGGCAGCCCTGGTGTTGGGAGTAGCGCAGCAGCAGAAACCACCGGGCATCCCCAAGGGGCACGTCTCGATCAAGACGGGAGCCCCCGTCGAACTCTGCTTCCGGTGCCATAAGACCCCGCCGGCTCTGGCTCGAGAGAGATTCTCGTTCTGCGCGACGTGCCATATCAACACTCACTTGGAAGAGACGGAGTTTGTGGACGTAGCGCGGGTGGGGAATCGCTCCAAGCACCCGGTGGAGTTCGACTGGGCGGCAGCGGACTGCTCGTCGTGCCACACCAAGCCGCACAAGACCAAACCCGCGCCGCACCCCGTGGGGGCGAATCAACCCAGCAGCGCCTTCTGCCAGCCCTGTCACTTAAATCCTGCAGATCCACAGAAAGCCGTGGGCGGGCCGGAGAAGGCTGGCGAGTTCTGCGCGGCGTGCCATCATATCGGGCTCAACCCCAAGCACGTCAAAGCTCCCCAGGGCGTGAAGGTCAACTTCTGTTTCGGGTGCCACAAGCCCGCTCCCTAAGTCACTTGACCGAGATCAAGTTTGGGCATATCTCAGATCATTGACGAGGGCTGTACCCAGCAGATACACTGTAGGGGCAAAACAGAGCCTGAGAGGAGGTGAATCAGGCCAAAGATCCCAACCTAACGAAAAGGAGGCTCATTGCCTATGAGACGCAGAATTCTCTCTGTTGCGTTTCTGCTGGTCGGTTTGGTGGCTATTGGTGGCTTGATGGCGGCGTCGCTCGACCCAGCGCAAGAATGGCTCAAGAGCAAGCACGCCAACCGCGAGACGGCCATCGCTGTGGCGACCGTGGAGTCCCGCGGGCCCTTGGCAGCTCACTGCGCTCGCTGCCATAGCGAGCAGGGCTTCTTAGCGTGGCTGCCCCAACTGATGGCCGGCAACCCCGGGCTCATCGTTGACCCCAACACGGGGAAGCCCGCCGAAGTCCCCTATCTGACCCAGCTTGGGCTGACCAAAGAGAAAGTCCAGCCCATCACGTGCACGGTCTGCCACGGTGAGGGCTTTGCCCTGCGCGTGAAGGGCAGCACCCCCATGCTGCCAGCGGGCTTTGCGGCCGCGGGCGTGGGCGATGGCGCAATGTGTATGACGTGCCACAACACGCGCAACGGCCGCATCCAGTGGGACTCTTCCGATCCCAAGCGCTACACCGGGCCGCACGAGGCCGCCCAAGCCGACGTCATCATGGGGAAGAACGTCTACTTCCTCAACGACACGGCCGAGCTGGTCTCCCCCCACGCAGCGTTCGTTGGCGACTCGTGCGTGACGTGCCACAAGACCCTGGGCAAGGAAGGGCACACCTTCGAGCCCTCAGAGACCGTATGTGCGAGCTGCCACGGCGCTGCCATGAAGATCGAGTTCGTCCAAAAGCCGACTAAGCACCTTCTGGAGCAACTGCGAGTGGCTATCGAGAAGAAGGTGCTGGCCGCGCGCGACAAGATCAAGGTCGTGACCGCGTGGGATCCCAAGACCGACAAAGACACGCCCGATACGCCCATTGACGCTACCCAGATCAAGAGCGTGGACCTCTTGACTATTCGCGGTCAGTTGGCGTTCAAGTTCATCATGGCCGATGGGTCTGAGGTCTACAGCCAGATCGGCAACGTCAAGGACGCGCCGGGCGAAGCGGGCAAGCCAGTCTTCGCTACGTCCGATCCGATCGTGCGGGCAGCGCATAACTATATGCTCGTCGTGTACGACGGAAGCATGGGGGTTCATAACCCCAAGTTCGTGCGCGACGTGCTGCTGACGACGATCCGAGCGATGGCTCAGTAAAACGAGAGGAGGTCATCTATGCTCAAGCGGTGGAGTCTGCTTGCGGCAGCGATCGTGATCGTGGGGGCTGTGGGCACGGCTATGGTGCTGGGGATAGCGCAGCAACCGCCACCGCTGCCTCAAGGGCATATCCCTATTGCTCCAGGCACTCCGGCAGCCACGTGCTTCGAGTGTCACCAGAGCCCGCCGCCGCTCAAGACCGAGCAAGTCGGCTTCTGCAAGACGTGTCACCTCACCACGCACATTGTGGATCGGCCGGGTTTCACGGTGGAGCGGCCAGGGCCCCGGGCCAAGCACGTCGTCGCCTTTGACTGGAACACCGATGACTGCTACAGCTGCCATACGCCGCACAAGACCAAGGTCGCCAAGCACCCCGTGAACGAGAGGCAGCCCAACAGCAGCTTCTGCATCCCGTGCCATGAGACCCCCACGAGCAAAGGGATCACCGGGAAGGAGAACGTTGGGGAGTTCTGCGCCGGGTGCCACCATATCGGGCTGAGCCCAACACACGTGGCCACTCCGCCTGATGCCAAGGCGAACTTCTGCTTCGGCTGCCACAAGTAACACAGAGAGCGTGTGTGGGAGAGGGCCCTGGTCGCTCCACAGCCAGGGCCCTTCTGTTGCAACAGCCAGAAAGGAGAATCTATGGAGGCAGAAAACGCCCTGGTGCGCATGCACCAAGACTTACAGCGCGCCTTGAAAAAGCCCGCCGAGCGGCGCAGCTGGGCCATGGCCGTAGATGTCCGCAAGTGCATCGGCTGCTACGGGTGCACCGTCGCGTGCATCGCCGAGAACGTCCTGCCGCCGGGCGTTATGTATCGCACGGTGCTCGATATCGAGCTGGGCAAATACCCCAACGTCGTAAGAATCCTCAAGCCCATGAACTGCCAACAGTGCGATAACGCCCCTTGCGTCCCCGCAGCCAATGCTGTCGCCCCGGGGAGCTTGGAGAAGCGCCCCGACGGGGTCGTGCCGTCAACTACGAGCGCGCTACGAAAGAAGCCTTTGAAGCTGCCCGCGCGGCATGCCCGTATAAGCGCGCGGTCTACTTCGACGACGGGCGCTTCTACACCGATGGCACTCCGGCCCGCCAGGCCTACGAGACGCGACCAAGCTTCGAGTACGGCAAGGAGTGGACGCGCACAGCGGGAAAGCCCCCGGTCAATGCCCTGCGCAAGTGCCACTTCTGCGTGCATAGAGTGGAGAACGGCGAGCTGCCCGCGTGCGTCACGACGTGCGTTGGGGAGGCGACATACTTCGGCGATCTGAGCGATCCGCAGAGCCTCATCGCGCAACTGCTCAAAGAAAATCGCGACAAGGTGATGCGGGTCTACGAGAGCAAGGGCACCCAGCCTCGAGTGTACTATCTGACCGATACGCCCGTGCTCTGCAAGTCCCAGCACCCGTAGGAGTCTATGAAAGAGAGCACAGCCCCGTGCCTCACGCGACGGCGGTTCCTCAAAACGACGGCCCTGCTTGGGGGTTCGGCATTCTTGCTCAGTCGCTTGGGCTGGCCCTCGGAGCTCTTCGCCCGGACGCGCCTCGCTGAGTATGAGCTGACCAAGCCCGAAAATATCCTCTACACGGTCTGCCAGCAGTGCAACACCCAATGTGGGCTCAAGGTCAAGCTCTACGATGGCCTTGCGGCCAAGCTCGAGGGCAACCCCTACAGCCCCTGGAATCTTCAGCCAAATATATCGTATAGAACATCACCGCTGGACGTGGCGACCCTCGATGGGCGGCTCTGCCCCAAGGGCCAAGCGGGCATTCAAACAGTCTATGATCCGTATAGGGTCGTGAAGGTTCTCAAGCGCGCGGGCAAGCGCGGCGAGAACAAGTGGGTCACGATCTCGTTCGACCAAGCTGTAGACGAGATCGTCAACGGCGGCGATCTCTTCGGTGAGGGGCACGTGCCGGGGCTCAAAGAGATATGGGCGCTGCGCGACCCCAAGCTCGCCAAGGAGATGGCCGACGACGTCAAGGCGATCTGGGCCAAGAAGACCCCTGAGGAGAAGAAGGCCGCCGTCGAGGCATTCAAGACTAAATATGCGGAACACTTGGATAAGCTCATTGATCCCGATCACCCGGACTTGGGGCCCAAGAACAATCAGTTGGTGTTCATGTGGGGGCGGCTGAAGGGCGGGCGCTCCGAGCTTATTAAGAGATTCACGGTAGAGAGCTTCGGCTCGGTCAACGCCCACGGGCACACCACTGTCTGCCAAGGCTCTCTATACTTTGCCAGCAAGGCGATGAGCGAGCAGTACCAGAAGGGGAGCTGGACCGGGGGCAAGAAGTTCTATTGGCAGGCCGATCAGAACAACTCCGAGTTTATTATCTTCGTGGGCGCGTCGCCGTTTGAGGGCAACTACGGGCCGACCAATCGCGCGCCGGGGCTGACGCGCGGGCTGGTGTCTGGTCGGCTGAAGTTCGCCGTCGTGGACCCGCGCTTCAGCAAGACGGCTTCTAAAGCGTGGAAGTGGGTCCCCATCAAGCCCGGCACCGAAGCCGCGTTAGCGTTAGCGATGATCCGCTGGATCATCGAGAACAAACGCTATGACGCAAAATATCTCAGCAACGCCAACAAGGCCGCAGCCGTCGCCGACAAAGAGCCCACCTGGACGAACGCGTGTTGGCTGGTGAAGATCGTAGATGGCCGACCCGAGAAGTTCCTGAGAGCCAAAGAGCTTGGGCTCACCGACGAAGATCGCTTCGTCGTCCTTCAGGACGGCAAGCCCGTGGCGTTCGATCCCTATGATACGGCCAACCCCGTCAAGGGCGATCTCTTTGTAGATACGACGATCCAAGGGATACGAGTCAAGAGCGGGCTCCAAATTCTGTGGGAGTCGGCGTCCTCGAAGACGCTCGAAGAGTGGAGCGCCATCTGCGACGTCCCCGTGCGGGATATCATCGAGCTGGCGCGAGAGTTCACCAGCCACGGCAAGAAGGCTGCTGTCGATGTCCATCGCGGCGTCAGCCAGCACACCAACGGCTTCTATAACGTCTTCGCGTGGTTCGCTTTGAATCTGTTGATCGGCAACTATGACTGGAAGGGCGGCATGTCGCAAGCCTCAACGTTCGATCACACCGGCGGGAAAGAGGGCCAACCGTTCAACTTCGCCAAGCTCAACCCCGGCAAGACCACGGCGTTTGGGATCAGCATCATCCGTCACGAGATCAAGTACGAGCAGACCACGCTCTTTGAGAGATATCCCGCCAAGCGCCCGTGGTACCCGCTCTCCAGCGACGTCTATCAAGAGATCATCCCCTCGGCGGGAGATGGCTATCCCTATCCCATCAAGGCGCTGTTTATCTACATGGGTTCGCCGGTCTACGCCCTGCCCGCCGGACACACCAATATCGAGATTCTCGCCGACCCCAAGAAGATCCCGCTCATCGTCGCTTCGGATATTACCATCGGGGAGACCTCGATGTACGCAGACTATATCTTCCCCGATCTGAGCTATCTGGAGCGATGGGAGTTTGCCGGGTCGCATCCGAGCATCACTCAGAAGGTGCAGCCGATCCGCCAGCCGGTCATCGCGCCTCTGACCGAGACTGTGAAAGTTTTCGGCCAAGAGATGCCGCTCTCCCTCGAAGCGATGCTCTTGGGGATTGCGGAGAAGCTGGGGCTGCCGGGCTTTGGTCAGGGTGGCTTTGGTGAAGGGCAGGACTTCACCCATCCCGATCAGTTCTATCTGCGCATGGTGGCCAACGTCGCCGCCGGCGATAGACCAGGCAACGAAGTCCCCGATGCCGACGACGCCGAGCTTGAGCTCTTCTTGAGGGCTCGTCGTCATCTGCCCAAGACGGTCTTCGACCCAGAACGCTGGCGACAGATCGTCGGCGAGAAGTGGTGGAGAAAAGTCGTCTACGTGCTCAACAGAGGTGGACGCTTTGACAACTGGGAGCAAGGCTACGATGGCGACTATATTAAGAACAGATACGGGACGCTCATCAATCTCTACCAAGAGAAGACGGCTCTCACGATCAACAGCATGACTGGGAAGCCCTTGGCAGGGTACCCGATCTATCTGCCGTTGGCGGATTCTGTGGGGCGCCCCATCGAGGACGAAAAGCAGGGCTTCGATCTCCATCTCATCACCCATCGGGAGATCGTCGCGACCAAGTCCCGCACCATCAGTAACTATTGGCTGCTCGCGGTGATGCCCGAGAATGCGATCGTTATGCATCCGCGGGATGCCCAGCGTCTTGGGCTCTCCGAGGGCGATCGGGTCAAGATCATCTCGGCGAGCAACCCTGAGGGCGTCTGGGATTTGGCCAACGGCACGAAAGTCCCCATGATCGGCACGGTGCATCTGACCGAGGGCATTCGCCCGGGCGTGATCAGCTTTGCCTTGGGCTACGGCCACTGGGCCTACGGGGCTACTGATCTAGTCATTGACGGCGAGACGATCAAGGGCGACGAGCGTCGTCGCGCCACAGGCTTGGGCGGCGGAGCGGGCGTCCATGCCAACGCGGCGATGCGCGTCGATCCCTATCTGAAGAACACGTGCTTGGTGGACGTCTATGGCGGCAGCGCGGTCTTCTACGACACGCGAGTGAAGGTCGTCAAAGTGTAATAGACCTCTCCCCCGGCCCCTCACCTCACCCGTTCCCTCTCCGTAAACGGAGAGGGCCAGGGAGAGGTGAGGCCAGGGGAGGTAGGTCCCCAAACGGAGGTGCTCTGTGAGACTCTTCCGCATAGTCGCTCTCTTAGCTCTCTTGGTCGTAGCGCCCAGCAGCGTCGAGGCGCAAAATTGCGTGGTCACCGTTCAGCCGGGACAGTCCATCCAACAAGCGATCAACACTGTGAGCGAGGGCGCGCTCGTCTGCGTCGCATCGGGAACGTTCACCGAGAATATCACTATAACGAAGAGTCTCTCGCTGCGCGGCGCGGGCAGCGCTCAGACGATCCTCCAAGGATCTGTGCGCATTGAGCGAGACCAAGAGATCCGAGTAGCCCTCACCGGCTGGACGATCACGGGGTCGCGCTTTGGCGCGGCCTTGCGCGTCGCGGGCCAGGCTGTCGTCACCCTCGACGATCTCGCTCTGACGGAGAGCTTTTCAGGCTTGCTCGCCACAGGATCGGCGACGGTTACTGTAACCAATTCGCGCTTTGTCAAAAATCAATTTGACGGGGCGCGCGCAGAGAGCGCCGCGCGCGTCACTCTCTCTCGGGTGCTCATCTCCGAAAATTTTGACGGCATCGTCGTCAGAGATTCAGCTCAGCTAGAGCTACGCGCGAGCACTCTCACCGAGAACAGATACTGCGGACTGCGCGTTCTCTCCGGGAAAGTGACGGGAGAGCCCAACGAGCTGCGCGGCAACGGAGCGGATCTGTGCGGCTTCGCCCCTTCATCACTGAGAAAGCCCTTAGCTGCCCAGACCGACAAGACCCAGCTCACCGTCCCCGGAGATCTCCAGAGCATCCAAGAAGCGATTGACGCGATCGCGCCCGGTGGCACCGTGCTCCTCCAAAACGGCGCGACTTACGACGTTGGACTAACTATCTGGAAGCCGGTCACGCTGCGCGGAGAGGCGACCCTCACAGCCCTCCCAGACCGACAGCTCGTTCTCTCTCTCACGGCCGAAGCCCAGTCTGTAGTCATTGACGGCGTCACGATCACCGGAAGCCGCGGAGATGGCTTACTCCTCTACGGCCAGGCTCTTCTGCAGAACACACAGATCACGAAGAACGCCGACGACGGCGTAGAGATCTCCGGCGCGGCCATCGTCCAGTTCAAAAATACTTCGATCTCAAGCAACGGCGACGACGGGCTCTTCGTCTCCGAGAAAGCCCAAGTGACCCTCGCGAACTCAACCGTCTCAGAGAACAAGGGCGACGGGATCGAAGCGCGAGATTCTTCTGTGATCAAGCTTCAAAACGCCCAGATTTCAAACAATGGGCTCCGGGGGCTCGACGTGAGGATTGCCGCGCAGCTGGAGTTGTCTGAATCTCGCCTGGTGGGCAACAAAGCTGACGGAGGAGTTGTGAGGGACTCGGCGCAGGCGCGCCTCGAGTCTGTCCAGATTCTGGGCAACGGGGCCAACGGCTTGGTCGTGACCGACAAAGCTCTTGGGGTCATTGCGAACTCGACGCTGAGCGCCAACGCGAGCAATGGCCTCGAGGTGAGTGGCACAGCGACAGCAGAGATTCGTCGCACCGTCGTGCAGGGCAACGGCTCTGCCGAAGCGTGTCTGCGCGCCGATCAGCTCTGCAACGGGGTCGTGATCGTCGGTGACGCTCAGGTGCGTCTCGTAGACTCAGCCGTGCGCGCCAACGCCGACTGGGGGATCATGGCCTGGCTGCGGCGCTGCGGCGCCCCGTTCGACTTCTTCCGCGGCACGGTAGCGTTCGAGGGGGCGAATACTATCGAGGGCAACAATAAATCAGGGAACCACAAGGGCAATCCGGGTACACACCCATTCACGAACCTCCCGGATGGCCAGGTCTGCTTGCCCTAGGGTTATCTGCTCGCAAGAGTCACATGCTGAGAGAGGGCGCGCTCCAGCACCCGCCCTAGCCTCTTGATGCCCTCCTCGATCTTCTCCGGGGGCATATAGGAGAAGTTGAGGCGCATCGTGTTCTGCCCGGAGCCGTCAGGGTGGAACGGCGCCCCTGGCACAAACGCGACTCTCTCCGCGATAGCTTCCGCAAGAAGCTCCGTGGTGTTGAGATGCTCCGGCAAGATGACCCACAAGAAGAGCCCGCCCGCCGGGCGCGTCCAGCGCACCCCTTCGGGGAAGTATCGCTCTAGCGCATTGAGCATCGCGTCGCGCCGCTCACGGTAGACGTTTCTAATGAACCGCACGTGTCTGTCTAAAAAGCCCCCACGCGCCACTTCGTAGGCGACCATCTGGGTGAAGGTGCTCGTGTGCAGGTCAGCCCCTTGTTTAGCTTGCACTAACTTTCTAATGACTTCTTCAGGCGCGATGATCCACCCCAAGCGCAGCCCTGGGGCGAGCGTCTTGGAGAACGTGCTCAGATAGATGACGTTCCCGCTGTAGGGCGCGCCGTTGTGTCCCTGAAACTCGTTGTCGAGCACCACTAACGACGGCAGATGATCCCCCTCGTAGCGCAGCTGCCCATAGGGGTCGTCCTCGATGATGGGGACGCCGTAGTGATCAGCGAGCTCTATTAATCTCTTGCGGCGCTCTAGTGAGAGCGTGACCCCTGCGGGATTGTGGAAATTGGGCAGGACGTAGAGGAACTTCGGGCCGGCGCGCAACGCGGCTTCGAGCTTCTCCGTCTGCATCCCCTCGTCATCCAACGGGACGGTGACGTACTCCGCTTGGTAGGCGTTCCAGGCTTGGAGTGCCCCCAGATAGGTGGGATTCTCGACGAGGATGCGATCCCCAGGGTTGATGAAGACCTTGCCGATCAAGTCCAACGCTTGCTGGGAGCCGCTCGTAATTAAGATATTTTCCGGGCCAACGGTGATCCCGTAGCGTGCCGTATGGCGCGCGATCATCTCGCGCAAGGGGCGGAATCCTTCGGTCGTGCTGTATTGGAGGGCTTGGGGGCCGTGCTCGCTCAAGACTTTCTGACAGGCCTCTTGGAACTCTTTGACGGGGAAGACATCAGGGGCGGGCAGACCGCCCGCAAACGAGATCACGTCTGGTTGCTCAGTGAGCTTCAGCAACTCGCGGATGGCTGAGCTCTGGATTCTCTGCGTGCGTTGCGCGTAACGGTCAATCCATAGAGTTTTCATAACTCCCTCCCTAATCAGTTATTACTATACCACACTTGGGCTCACGGCGCTATGATAGCAGTCACGGCATCAAGGGGAGCTGAATGAGCAACCACAGTATACCAATGAGGGCCGGCACAACTCCGGCGATCAGGCCAATGCCGATCCATTTGCGCAGCGTCATGTGATACCCCGCTTGTTTCTCTAAGATCCCCAGGGCGACAACGTTGGCGGTGGAGCCGACCATCGTGATGTTGCCCCCGTAAGTTCCCCCAAAAAGTAACGCCCACCAGAGGGGGAAGACCTGGGCCCCCGCGGTCCTGAGAGCTTGGATCACCGGGATGAAGGCGGCCACCACCACCACGTTATCCAGGGCTGCCGAGGTGAAAGCGCTCACCCACAGCACCACTGCGCTCAAGGAGATCGGGTTGGTGCCCACGACATCCTTAAGGGCCTCAGCGATCCGCTCGCTGACCCCCACATATTTCATAGCCCCGGCCGCAGAGAACAAGAATATAAAGAAGGTCAGCGTCCACCAATCCACGCCTTTTTCGAGATATTCCCGGGCTCTCTCACGCTTCCAGAACATCACCACCGCCGCACCGCCAATGGAGGCGGCAATCAGCAGCGTGTTCTTCTCCAAGCCCAAGAGCAGCTCCAGACGGTAATGTAAGGCGAGCAGCAGTATGACAGTAATAAAGAGCAGGGTTCCTTTCAAGAAGAAGGCCTTATCCTTCACGTCCGCCCACGCGCCCAGAGCTACCCCCAGGGTGAAGGGATCTCCGTACGCCTCCATCTTCTTCTGCAGCTCCTGAAGATCCCGGCGCTGCCACCACCAGATGACGAGGATGAGGGCGAGCAGAGCGAGAAAACCCGGCGGGAAGGCCCATCGCATAAAATTCTCGAAGGTCAACCCCGCGCGCAGCGCGATCATAATCCCCACGGGATTCCCCAGCACAGTCCAGGAGCTGCCGACATTGGTGGCCAACACGATGGAGATGACGTAGTTCACAGGGCTGATCTTGTAGCGATTACAGAAGTCCAGCACCATCGCGGTCGTGAAGAGGATGGAGGTGACTTCGTCCACCAGAGCCGCGCTCGTCGCGGCCATGAACAGAAAGAGTGCCATCACTCTTTTGGCACTGAAGCCGGCCAATTTGACGATCGTGATGCCCAGCCAGGAGAAGAACCCCGTCTCCCGCAGTAGACTGATGAGCACCATCATCCCAATGAGAAAGACGATGACATCCAACTGCATGAACTCTATGGCGTGTTCGAGGTCTATCGTCTTGGTGCTGAGCAAGACCACGAGGCCGGCAAAGGCGATG
>Ga0272447_1000560_pt1 | contig 27477 bp, 31 predicted proteins | sample YNPCB0133_FD_194589 | JGI IMG/M metagenome (GOLD analysis project Ga0272447, IMG submission 194589) | Hot spring microbial mat communities from Yellowstone National Park, WY, United States - YNP-CB-013-3 | ecosystem: Environmental > Aquatic > Thermal springs > Hot (42-90C) > Sediment | place... | reverse complement strand
AACCCGGCAGGAATTTGTTTGCGGGGTGGGTTATTACCGTATGGAACTGGTGTATGTGGCGGCTGCGGATGGGGATTATGTGATCAATCTCATTTTTCATTCAGGACAAAGTGAACTGTGGATTTTTCCGGCTATCCCCCTGTTGCCGATTGCGTTTGCTGCACATTGTTCCCTTGGGTTTTTACGGCAAATGAGCACATGGTTAACCCAGGAAAGGCTGCGTTAAAATAGCGGCACCATCACGGTGAGATGCACTTCCTGGAGCATGACAACTACTGCGGAAAAGATGCCTGGAGGCTGGCAGGGTTGGTTACTGCGCCGGGCATTCCACCATCTGGAACGGGCCTATCGTGCGGCTCAGCGGCTCAAAACTTTGGAGGAACGTTACGGTCACCCGCTGCCTTTGCACTTTCCCGATGACCCGGCCAAAGCACGCTATTTGCAGGGGGTTTTAGACCGCCAATTGCTCACCATTCGTCTGAATCTGGTGCAGTTTCGGGCGTTGAATTTTTGGGCCGATTCCAATGAACTGTCCTGGGAGGAAGAACAACAAATTTTGCAGAAATTGGCCTTTATCGAACAGATGGTCAGCCCCTACCGCCAGCGGGATCAGTCGTCCCAGCAGGTGCCGTTGAATGAGCATGTGCCCACAGATCAAACGGTACGGCGCACCAACCAGGAAAGTGGTTCTTTTTTGGCAACGGTGATGGAAATTGGCCGGGAATTGCAACCGGGCTATGAAGAACAGGTCGTACAAGAAATCCGTTTCTTCCGCAAACAGGGGCGCACAGCTATTCGTTTTTTGATGGTTTTGTTGACAGTGCCATTGCTTACCCAAATCCTTACTAAACATATCATTTTCACACCGCTATTAGACCGGTTTGTCAGTGTTAATCCTGAGCACGCCCGGCCTTTTCTACGGGGGGAGATTCGCCAGGAGGCAATTGAGGAATTCGTGCACTACAAAGAACTGATGGAATTTACTCATCTGATTGGCCTTAACCCGGAATTTTCCACCAAACGGGAGGAAACGCTCCAGGAACGGGCGTTGGAAATTTTCCGCAAGAATGCCTATCGCGCCGTGGATGGTTTGGCGAATTTGCTAGCGGATTTGAGCGGGCTGTTTGCTTTTTTGGTAGTAGCCCATCTGGGACGGGGACAGTTCCCGATTCTCTGGGGATTTATTGACCGATTTTTTCGGAGTTTGAATGACCCAACTAAGGTGTTTATTTTTATTCTGGTGACGGATTTGTTTGTGGGGTTTCACTCGGCGGAGGGATGGGAAGTGTTGCTCGAAGCTGTGTCGCACCATTTTGGTTTTACGCCTAATCGGTCGGCGATTTATGCTTTTATTGCCACGGTGCCGGTGATTTTGGACTCGGCGATTAAATTTTGGATTTTTAATTATCTTTCTCGTTCATCACCTTCGTCAGTAGCGGTTTTGGAAAAGATGAATCAGTAAGGGGTGATAGGAGGTGGCGCTACTGTCCCTGTTTCGGCCTGTGCCGCTGGCCTGCGGGGAGGTGTGCCTGTACTGGGTCAATCTGGCGGCATTGCCAAGGGATGTCTACTCCTATCTGGCGACGTGTTTGGTGGAATCGGATTGGCGGGAGTTGCACCAGGCGTCCTCGTATGCCCGGCGGGAACGGTTGTTGGTCAGTCGGGGGTTGGTACGGGTGCTGCTGGGGGCTCGGCTGGGGGTGACACCAGCGGCAGTTCCCTTGGCGCGGCAGGCGGGGGGTAAGTGGCATTTACCCGGTCACGCCCTGCACGTTAACGTGTCACACAGTGGTTGGGTGTGGGTGTGCGCCCTGGGGGAAGGGGTGGCGGTGGGGGTGGATGTGGAGCGAATTCGTCCTTTGCACTGTCTGAGGCGGCTGGTCGAACGTTATACGACGGCTGCGGAACGGCATTATTGGCAAACCTTTGCGCCGGGGGAACGGGGTTTTTTGCAGTTGTGGGTGGCGAAGGAAGCCTACGCCAAAGCCCTAGGCACGGGGTTGCGGGGTATGCTGGGGCGTTTTCGGGAATTGGATACGTTACACCCTAGGGAAATGGGGTTGCCGGGGGGCTGGCAGGCGCAGCTAGAGCGGTTTACGTTAGGGTCGGACTACGTGGGGGCGGTCTGTTGGGGGGTCATTCCGGTTGCAGACGCATCAGCACCTGACCAAACTCAATAGGCTGACCGTTTTCCACCAGGATTTCGATGATTTCCCCGTTGGCGGGGGCTTCCACTTCATTCATGGTTTTCATGGCTTCGACAATCCCCAGGGTTTGCCCAGCCCGCACCCGGTCGCCCACACGCACAAACGGCGGTTCTCCTGGCGCTGGCGCCGCATAAAACGTACCCACCATCATCGAGGTCACTTCCACCCCTTTTTTGGTTTCCTTGGGGTCGAGTGGGGGTTTGTCTCCCGGCGTCACCACGGGGGCGACGGTTGGCACCGACCCTGTGGCTACGGGTCCTTTGGCCTGCTCCAAGGAAAGTTCAAACGCCTCGCTTTTGAGGTGAAAGCTGGTAATGCTGGTCTGTTGCAGGGTCAGGATCAATTCCTGGAGTTGCTGGAAGGTCAATTCCACGGTTATTCCCGTCCCAGATAACTATCGGTGCGGGTGTCCACCCGAATCCGCTCACCGGCGTTGATAAATAAAGGTACTTGAATCTGGGCACCGGTTTCCAAAATGGCGGGCTTGGTGCCACCCGTAGCTGTATCCCCCCGCACGCCGGGGTCGGTTTCCACCACCGTGAGCACCACCGTATTGGGCAGTTCAATTTCTAAAATTTGGTCATTCCAGGTGACGATGTTGACGTCCATGCCCTCTTTCAGGTACTTGGCTCGGTCGCCGACTTCCTGGCGAGAACAGCGGCGTTCTTCGTAGGATTCCATGTCCATAAAGACGTATTGATCTCCGTCTTTGTAGGTGTGTTGCATGGTGCGCTTTTCTAAAATCGCCTGGGGCACCATTTCCCCCGCCCGGAAGGTACGCTCCAGAGAAGCCCCGGTTTGGACGTTTTTGAGTTTGGTCCGCACAAACGCCGCACCTTTCCCGGGTTTGACGTGTAAAAATTCCACCACCCGCCAAATGCTCCCATCCAGTTCGATGGTGACACCGGGACGAAAATCGTTGCTGGAAATCATGGCACCTGCTTCGGGATAACGGGTTTTATTGTACCGTTAGAAGGCCATCGCACCGATCCGGGTACGACCCGGGCTATGATTGTTACAATCCGTTACAAAGGGGGATCGTGGGATGGAAATGGCGTTACTACCGGGGACGGGCGTAGGGGGTGACCGGTATGACCCGGCGGCCATTGCCCAGCTGTACGATGCTCAGCGGCTGCGGGTGTGGCGGCGGGCAGTGGCGATCCTTTGGCCATTGCTGGGGTTTTGTCTGCGGTTGGTGCTGGATTGGCTGACGGGGCAATTGCAGACACGGGAGGCCCAGCGGGCGCGGGAATTTCGCCAGTTGCTCACGGACTTGGGGCCGGCGGCGATCAAGATTGGGCAGGCATTGTCCACCCGGCCTGACCTGGTGCCCCCGGTCTATCTGGAGGAGTTGACCCTGTTGCAGGATCAATTGCCCCCTTTTCCCAATGCGGTGGCCTATCGGTTTATTGAAGAGGAGTTGGGGCAACCGCCGGAGCAGATTTTTGCGGAATTGTCTCCCGAGCCGGTAGCGGCGGCCAGTTTGGGGCAGGTGTACAAGGGACGGCTGCCCACGGGTGAAGAAGTGGCGGTGAAGGTGCAGCGACCGGGGCTGGTGGAGCAAATTAGCTTAGATATTTACATCCTGCGTCACTTGGTGGCCTGGGTAAAAAAACGATTCAAACGAATTCGCAGTGACTTGGTGGCGATTTTGGATGAATTTGCCACCCGTTTATACGAAGAAATGGACTACACCCAGGAGGGATTAAACGCGGAAAAATTTGCCCAGTTGTACGGTCATCTGCCCGATATTTATGTGCCGAAAATCTATTGGCACTTGACACGGCGGCGGGTGTTGACCATGGAGTGGATCAACGGGATCAAGCTGACGGATGTGGAAAAAATGGCGGCAGCCGGTCTGGATACCAAACACATGGTGAGTGTTGGGGTGCAGTGTTCCCTACGGCAATTACTAGAGCATGGTTTTTTTCATGCTGACCCCCACCCAGGCAATCTCCTGGCAATGCCGAGCGGGCAATTGGCCTATTTGGATTTCGGCATGATGAGCTATGTGAATCCCCAGCAACGCTACGGGTTGATCACCGCCATCGTCCACATGGTCAATCGGGATTACGAAGCCCTGGCGTTGGATTATGTGCATTTGGGATTTTTGACCCCGGAGACGGATTTAACCCCCATCAAACCGGCCCTGCATCAAGCATTTACAGAAATCTTGGGGCCTGCGGGGGCATTGGGCGCAAGCGTTTCCCAACTCAATATCAAAAACATCACCGACCGCCTCTCCCGGCTGATGTACGAATATCCCTTCCAAGTGCCCGCCTACTATGCCTTGATCATCCGTTCGTTAGTGACCTTAGAAGGGATTGCCATCACCATTGACCCCAATTTTAAAGTATTGAGCACGGCCTATCCCTACGTAGCCAAACGCCTGCTGACGGACCCAGCGCCCGAATTGCGCCAATCCCTCAAAGACCTGTTACTCAAAGACGGCACGTTTCGCTGGAATCGCCTGGAGAATTTGCTCAAAAATGCGGCCAACAGCGAAGATTTTGACCTGGAAAAAGTCATCGTACAGGTGAGTGATTTCCTGTTTTCCGACCGGGGGCGTTTTATCCGGGAGAAATTGGCTGAAGAACTGGCCCTGGGTTTGGATCAGTGGGGGCAACAGGTTTGGCAACAGTTCTTGCCCAACGGTCGTCCCGCCACCGCCCCACCTGCCAGTTGGGAGCATTTGCATTCCCTGTGGCGCATTCTGCAAGGACTACCCGGATTTGAACCCCGCCGCTTTTTACCGCTCCTGTCCCAAATGCTGTTCCGCCCGGAGACGAGTCAATTCGCTCAGCACGTTGCCCGGCGGTGGAGTGAGCGGTTGGTCAGCCGCTGGTTGCGCCGGTTGGTGACCCAAGGCAGTGCCCCCAGTTTGGCCATCTCCCCCCGTTAACACTGTGTGGATAGTGTACAGCAAGATGGTCAATTTATAGGTCAAAAAACCCAAGATGGCGGGTAGCAGATGTAAAGTCGGCCAGCGCACCACCAGGATAAATAAGGCCACCACCAGCAACAAGCGGGAAGACAGCAAAGGATTGCGGCTCCCCTGCCCCAACCGACGCACACTGCGCGCCAGCAACTGCAAATACAGCAACCCCACCGTTGCCCCCAGCAGGTAACTCACAGCCACGTTGAAACCATAAACCCACCCGCAGAGGGCGCATGCCCCGGCACTGATGATCAGCGTGACCCGCGTCAACCAGGTCTGCAAACGGTCATACTCGGACACCGCTTTAGGCTGAGACATGCGGTTCGGCGGTGGGAACCGTCGTGCGACTGGGAAACACAAGCCGCAACAGGGGGGGCGCCATGAACGTGGTTAAAATCACCATCACCACAATCCCCGCATCCAGGGCTTCACTGAGAGCGCCACTACTGGCACCAGCCGCCGCAAATACCAGCCCCACTTCCCCGCGCGGGATCATTCCCACCCCCACTGCCAACCGGTTCAACTTCTCGCCGCCCCAGCCGACACCCAGCCCACTGGCCACCTTGCCCACAATCGCCACCACCACCAAAAAGCCCGCCAGCACCAGTCCTTCTCGATTGGCCGGTATCGCCGGGTTAAAGACGCTGAAATCCGTTCTTGCCCCCACACAGACAAAAAATAGCGGCACAAAAAAGTCTGCCAGAGGCATCACCTGTTCCTCCAAATCCTGCTGTCTTTCGGTCTCCGAAAGAATCAACCCCGCCGTAAAAGCTCCCAAAATCGCTTCCAACTGAATGGCTGCCCCAATGACCGACAACACCAGCATCAGAATCAACGCCATAATCAACAGGCTGCCCCGGGTTTTCATGTTATTGACCAGACCTACAAACCAAGGGCTGAGCAACCGTCCCACCAGCACCGAACCCACCAGAAAAACGGCAGCGCCCACAATCAAATACACTACCCGGCCAATTTCCACCTCACCGGTTTTCACCAAACTTGCCACCACCGCCAGAATAATAATCCCCAAAATGTCATCCAAAACGGCAGCACCCAAAATGACCTGCCCCTCGGAAGAACTCAGTTGCTGCAACTCTGCCAATACCTTTGCCGTAATGCCGATACTGGTAGCCGTCAAAGCGGCCCCGGCAAAAATAGCGGCAATCATCGGCACATGAAACAGATACATCAACCCCAGTGTGCCCGCCACAAAGGGCACCGTGACGCCAATCACCGCTACCAGGGCTGCCTGTACCCCCACCCGCAACAATTCCTGCAAGTTGGACTCCAGCCCGATTTCAAATAGGAGTATGATCACCCCCAATTCCGACAGCACCGACACCACTTCCCCTTCGGCAGCAAACGTCGCTTCCCACACCTCCGGGGACAGATGTAAAAAGGGCTGCACCGCCTGCATCAGGAGGGAATCCTGGGCCGTTACCCCCCCTTCGGGAAACACCACCAGGTGCAAAACTGAAATCCCCACCACCGCACCCGCCAACAATTCCCCCAACACGGGCGGCAGGTCAAAACGGGCACAGATTTCTCCCCCCAACCGGCTAGCCAGGTAGATGACCGCTAAACTCATAAGGACGACAATTAAAACCCCTGTTACATCCGCTGAGGCCACCGCAGTCGCTAAAGTAGGCATGGTCATCCCCTGAACATTACTGGGTGTGAGTTTAACGTGACATACTCCCATTGCTGACCCTACGGGTACAGCGTGGGCTTCTCGCTTCAAAGTGCTACGCACCGCTGACGCGAACGGGGAGCTTTCGCAAGAACCCTCCACGTTAGCGAAGCGTGCCGCTAGGCATGCAGACACGGAATGCCCTACCGCGTCGTTGCACCAGATTCCGGCAAAAGCCGTTTTGTGCAACTACTCCCACCATACACCATGTGGGGGTATATGTATCCCGACACGGACGCTACGGGTACAGTGCGGGGCTTAGCTAACCCCACACCCCGACAAGCTAAATTTTCCGGGAATACCAGCAAGTTGCCCCTAGCCACCTGCTTTGCCAACAGTGCCGAACCTTATTTCCCTAGAAAGATGGCTGTGCAATTCGTGCCCAAAAACAGCCTGGTTTTGTACCTCTAAGCAACTGGCAAGCAAGTGCTAGCAGTACAGTGTAGCGTTAGATGTTATTCAAAACCCGTGAGATAGGGCTTTTTGGGAATGGTATCCCGCTCGGCAGAACCTGTCATTGGCCATGGGCGCTTTTTTTGTGTAACAAGGTATTGAACGGGTATGCTGGCACCATCGCTTTAGGACTGTTTTGAGTCACCCAGCCTAGAGGTAGTTGACTCCATGTCTTACGGTCAAATCATGCCAACCTACTCCCTGGTGTTGCATCTGCTGCTGATGTTGGGAGCCGTAATTCTGCTCTGGCCAGGAGTGATTGTGGTACAAACTTCCCTCGCACCCGGCTGGCATTGGCACAATTACGTCCTAGCCTGGCAACAAGCACATCTTTTGCCTGCGTTTTTCATCTCTCTAGTAGTGGTGATTGGGGTCGTATTAACCCAGGGGTTGACGGCAGTGCTAGCAGGCTATGCCTTGGCGCGGGCAGAATTTACCGGTAAAAACTTGATCTTATCTTTAATCGTTGCCAGTATTGTTGTACCTTTACCTGTGCTTGTTATTCCCGTATTTCTGTTACTGAAGACGGGGCATTTACTGAACACATTAGGGGCACTGATTCTTCCTAGCAGCGCCAGTGGCTTTAGTATCTTTTTATTGCGCCAGTATTTCCTCACAATTCCTGTAGAGTTAGAAGCGCAAGCCCTTATTGATGGAGCAACTCCCTGGCAAATTCTGTGGGAAATTATCCTGCCTCTGTCCCGACCTGCCCTGGTGACGGTAGGATTGTTGGCTGCCATTGGTGAGTGGAATGATTTGTTCAAACCCCTGGTGTTTACTACCCGGCCAGAATTACGAACGGTGCAACTGGCGCTGGCAAGTTTACAGGAACAATTCACGAGTAATTGGGGCGTTTTAATGGCAGCAATCGTCTTAGCAACTTTACCCATTATCGTCTTGTTTTTCCTGGGACAAAAAGTTCTGATACAAGGCATTGCCACCGGTGGTCTCAAAGGTTAGCAAACAACCAGACATCGCTTGGTATTAGGACTGTAATCATAGGCATTACCCAGAACTGACGTTCAAATGATGCGGCCATCTTTCATCAACCACAGGGATTTGCTCTAGTCGGTGATACAATTAAAAAGCAACTGGTATTCTCGCAGGAAAAAACCTAATGCCCATCTACTACTACTGGGGGGAAGATGATTACCAAATCAAGCATGCCGCCCAAAAGTTAATTCAGCAGGTTGTGGACCCCGACTGGCGCAGTTTCAATTACCAAAAAGTGGCCGGGGACTCCCTCGAAGCCATCCAAAATGCCCTGGCAGAAAGTTGTATGCTTCCTTTTGGTGCGGGCGGGCGGTTGACCTGGATCACCGATGCGCCGTTGGGAAGCAAGTGCCCGGAAGCCTTGACGCAAGCCCTTTTGGATGTGGTACCGCATCTACCGGCCACTTCCCATGTTTTATTCACAGGTACGGCGGAATTGCCCCCTAAATCCCCACTGGGGCAACTATTTGCTCAACAGGGCACGGTGCAGGCATTTCACCCTATTTCCCCTTGGCAGACGTCGGCTTTGGCTGCTGCGGTACGGGAAGAGGCGCAATCCTTGGGGGTGGCACTGGCAGCTGATGCGGTGGATTACCTCGTAGAAGCAGTGGGCAATGACCGGTGGCGACTGAACCAGGAATTACACAAAATCGCCCTGTTGCGCCCGACAGACGCCCGCCCCTGGACCGCCAAAGACATTCAACCCTTGGTACCGGCTACTACCCAAACCAGCTTGGCGCTTGCTCAGGCCATTCGGCAGGGACAGACGGATCAAGCTTTACAATTACTGCATAATTTACTGGCAATAGCGGAACATCCCTTGCGAATCACAGCGACCCTGGTAAGCCAATTTCGCCTGTGGTTGTGGGTGAAATTGATGCAGGAAAAACAGGTGGATGCGGATAAAGTTAAGGCCATGACCCACTTGGGCAATCCGAAACGGATTTATTTTTTAGCGAAAGAAGTCCGCACCGTTCCCCTTGCCGCTTTGACCGAAACCCTGGCCATGCTTTTGGAGATGGAGATGGGGATCAAGCAGGGAGCACCACCAGAGTTGACCTTGACCACCCAGATCATTTGCCTGTGTCGTCTGTACAGGTGAGTCATTTTCCCGGCACAATAGAACTAAGTGATCGTGAAACGCGCAATTATCACCTTGGAAAGGAGGTTCATTTTATGGCCGGTAGCACTGGGGAGCGCCCGTTTGCGGACATCATTACCAGCGTCCGTTACTGGGTGATCCACAGCATCACCATTCCCGCTCTCTTTATTGCTGGTTGGTTGTTTGTGAGTACTGGCTTGGCCTACGATGTATTCGGCACACCCCGCCCGGATACCTACTTCGGCCCGGCGCAGGAAAAGCCACCCGTTGTGTCGGATCGGTACCAGGCCCGGCAACAAATCGAGGCGTTTGAGCAAAGTTTAGGAGTGAACCCATGACTACCAATCGCCCTAAGGAGCCAGTATCCTACCCTATCTTCACGGTGCGTTGGCTAGCGGTGCATACCCTAGCGGTGCCGACGATTTTCTTTTTGGGGGCCATTGCCGCTATGCAATTTATCCGTCGTTAGGGAGGCCTGAATGATTATGCCGGAAAAAAATCCCAATACCCAGCCGGTTGAATTGAACCGCACATCCCTATTTCTGGGATTGCTGTTGATTTTTGTGCTGGCTATTCTCTTTTCCAGCTACTTTTTTAACTAAATTCCCTTTCTATGACGGTCATAAGGAGGTGGGCAATCGGTATGTCCGGTCGTATTCCCCTCTGGTTGGTGGGTACCTTTACCGGTATCGGTGTGATAGCCATATTGGGTCTATTTTTCTGGGGTTCCTACGTGGGCATCGGTTCTTCCCTCTAGAGCGCCCAGGGCTTGTACCAACTGGTTCACTTCCGCTTCGGTGGTGAGGTAATGCACAGAAGCTCGGGTACAGTCCCCGGCGGCAACGGCCCGCACCAATATCCCCTGCTGTTCGAGTTTTTGGGCGGTTTGGGCGGGAGACAGATGGTGCAGGCGAAAACTGACCAGACCACATTCGGGCGGGTAGGGGAGCAAGCGGGTCAGATGGGGAACGGTACCTAGCTGGTGCCACAATTGCTTGGCTAGGTGGGTTAAACGTTCATGGCGTTGCCGCTCGGTTCCCCAGCTCTGATGGAGGGCCAAGCTCGCCCGCAGTCCTGCTCCCAGTTCCCAGGCGGTGGTGGCGATCTCATGCCGTTGGCCGTCTGGTGTCCATTGGGGCATTGATCCCTGAAATCCCTGCAATCCCCGCCAGCCGCAGTGGGTCGGTTGTACCTGGTCACGGTACTGCGGATGAATGTACAGGACTCCCAGTCCGGCAGGGCCGCACAGCCATTTGTGACCGGTAGCAGCATAAAAATCCACGCCGGTGAGGTCTAGGGGTAGCACGCCCAACGATTGTGCGCCATCGACTAGGAGCCTTATTTGTCGTTCGGCGCAAAAGGCCCCAATCGCCGCCAAAGGTAGCACCTGCCCCGTATGCCACAGAATATGGCTCAGCACCATCATCCGAGTACGGGGTCGGCAAAACCGGTCTAAAATTGCTAAGATTGTATCAACATCGTTATCACAAAAACTCAGGGGGCAGGTACTCCATTGGAGACCAAAGCGTTGAGCTAGCTGGGCAACGGTTGCCACGACGCCGGGGTGCTCTCCATCGCTCAGCAGTAGGTGATCCCCGGTTTGCCAGGGCCAGCCCCACAGGACAATGGCACAGCCTTGGGTGGTGGACTGGGTAAGGGTTAGGTCACAGGCGGCTACGTGGAGCATTTGGGCCAGGGCCGTGCGAGTTAAATCTTCCTCTTCCAGGACCCAATCCAGCGCCCGACGGCTAAAAGGCCCCCAGATTTGCCCCTGCTCATACGCTTGCTGAATCGCTGCAATGGCCGGGCTGGGGAGCGGTCCTTGGCCGCCGAAATTCAGATAAATCTTATTCGCCAAAGCCGGAAAATAGCGACGCTGGGCATCAATATCCATAGCGTGATCGGCGCTTTTGGTTGACTATAGCCATCGTAAACGATGGGATGACAAAGGTAGCTAACTTTAGAAATTTCACCTGAATTATGGGTGGCAATTTTGCACCCGTTGAGCGTTGTCGGGGATCGCCCTGCCCTGGTTCCAAATAACCCCGTTCATCAATCGTCTGGAACTACTCGCTGAATGGCTTAGGTAATACGGATGGTTGATCGGATGACCTTATTATCATGCGACGAGATAGGCTGTGGTTTAAAACTGATTTCAGTCATGGATAAAGTAGTGGGTAAACAAAGGAAACCTAAGTAATTGAGACGGGCATTTTTGACCACTTGGGAGCAAGTTATTGTCAGAGTCTCCCGTTGCCTATACCTGTTGGTGTCGGTTGTATGAAGACAGTAGTTCAACAATTTCCCATGCTGCATGACTTAGGCCGTACTATCTCGATTCATTAATGCGCAGCCTGTAGGATAGAATTATCCCGTTTATTTTTTGTTCAGGTTCTCTTGATGCAAAGGATGGTGTTATGGACGTTCTTGCCACACTGCGGGAAGATTATGCTCGCTTTCCAGAAAACCAAACCTATGATATGTACGCCGAAGATATTGTCTTTGCTGACCCCATCATGCGGGTGCGAGGACGTCAGAAGTATCAGGATATGATTCGTTTTTTGGCGACTTGGTTGCAGCATATCCGTTTGGAATTGCACGAAATATACCAGCGTGACCGGGTGATTCATACCCGTTGGACGATGAGTTGGACAGCACCGTTGCCCTGGCGACCGAGAGTGGTGGTGACTGGACGTAGTGAGTTGACCTTGAATGACCGGGGACAAATCCAGCAACAGATAGATTACTGGGATTGCTCTCGGTGGGAGGTGATCCGCCAACATTTGCCGTGGGCAGCTTAGGGGTGTCATTGCGCCGGGGGGACAAAATCAAGGACAATAGATTCTATGCGGGTTTGGCTTGGCTGAAGTTATGGCTGTGGCTCCCCTGCCCATTCGGGATGAGGAATTTGCTGCGGAAGTAATGCAGGCGTCAGAACCGGTGCTGGTATATGTTTGGGCGGAGTGGTGTGGCCCCTGCCGGTTGATGACCCAGATTTTGACGCAGATGGCGCCGCAGTGGGAGGGACGGCTGAAGATGGTGAAAATGCACGCCGACGAAAACCCCCTGACGGTTAAGCGCTACAAGGTGGAGGGCATTCCGACGCTGTTGCTGTTTCGGGGGGGGGAATTGCTTTGGAGCCATGAAGGGGTGCTGAATCAGGCCAAGTTGCAGCAGGTGTTAACAGAGCGTTTGGCGGGGTAGGGTGTATGGTGCGGTTGGCGACCCGGTTGGCATCCCTGGCGCAGAATGTGTTTGCGGACATGGATCAGGCCAAGGCGCAGGCGATGGCGCAGGGGATGGATGTGATTGACCTTTCCCTGGGGTCGTCCGATTTGCCTACCCGTCCAGAAATTTTGGCGGTAATTGGGGAAGCGTTACAGGATCGCCGTACCCACGGTTATTTGCTGTTTCACGGCACCCAAGAATTTCGGCGGGCGGCGGCTACGTGGTATGAACGGCGTTATGGGGTGGCAGTGGACCCGGAAACGGAGGTTCTGCCGCTCATTGGTTCCCAGGAGGGGACGGCGCATTTGCCCTTGGCGGTGCTGAATCCGGGGGATTATGGGATTTTGCTGGACCCAGGATATCCGTCCCATGTGGGGGGTGTGGTGCTGGCGGGGGGGCAACCGTACTATTTGCGTCTGCGGGCGGAACAGGGTTTTTTGCCGGATTTTGGTCAAATTCCTGACCGGGTTCTGGATCGTGCTCGGTTGTTGGTGCTGTCTTATCCGCATAACCCAACGGCGGCGGTGGCAGATATATCGGTGATGCAGGCAGCGGTGGATTTTTGTCGTCGGTACGATTTGGTTTTGTGCCATGATTTCCCTTATGCGGATTTGGTGTTTGGGGACACGTTGCCCCCTTCGGTGCTGCAAGCGGATCGGGACAAGCAACTGAGTGTGGAATTTTTTAGTATGTCCAAGTCGTACAACATGGGCGGTTTTCGCCTGGGCTATGCCATTGGCAACCGGGAGTTAATTTTGGCGTTGCGGCGGGTGAAAGCCCATGTGGATTTTAACCAGTACAGTGGTATTTTGCGGGCGGGGGCGCAGGCGTTGTTAGGGGATCAAACGGGGGTGCGGGAAATGGTGGCGACCTTTCGGGAAAGGCGGGATGCGTTTGTGGCGGCTTTACACCGGATTGGCTGGCCCGTGCCTTTACCCCCAGCGACCATGTATGTATGGGCACCGCTTCCCTCTGCTTGGGCCGGTAATTCCCTGGAATTTTGTCAGCGTTTGGTACAGAAAACGGGCGTGGCAGCTTGCCCTGGTGTCGGGTTTGGGGCAGCCGGGGAAGGATATGTACGTTTTGCGTTGGTACACCCCCCGGCACGTTTGCAGGAAGCTGTGGAACGCATGGCCACCTGGTTAGGGATGGGATAAAAATGCCCTTAAGCGTAAACGACCCCTGACCAAAGTCCGGGGCTTTCCGTAAACCAGCCTGGCTGTTCAAAAAACCGTTCACTCAAGCCTCGAAGACGGTTTACAAGCGCCCTCATAAAGGTCGCTCCAGGAGCTTTCCTCTCTGGTTGACAGCAAGCAGGAAGCAATCAAGCTGCACACGTTTTCCAGTGTCATCCTATGTCGGAAACGGGCGTTTTCATCACTCAACCCTCGTCATGTTATGTCTTAATTTCCTCAGGCGAACAAGACCAGAGAACCACAAATGATGCAGCGTCTTTATCATAAACTATTGCGCTATATTGGGCTATATTGGGCAATTGCACCCGGAAAAGAAGCCCTGTCCTTTTGATGCTACTGTAATACCACTGATGAGCGTGAGTTATTTTCGTTGCAAGGGTATCCTCAAGTACAGTTAATAACCACAAAGTTAGTAACCACTTTGCACTAAGACTTTGTACCAAGATACCAAATCCACAGGTCATTTAATCATTAACCCTGGACAGGAACATAAAATTAATTGGTGATGACATTGTGAAAATGTTACCAGAAAATGGCGCTTTAGTCGAGGATAGAGATTTTTGTAGTCACAAATTATTTGAGCAATTGATTAATCTTTGTTGTTATCCGTATTAAATCCAATTGAAAATGGTACAGAAACTATTGTATCGCTGCAAAATTTTGTTTCAGGATTCAACACTTGTGCCTGCCACCCCTTTCCAGTTGGGTGGGTGCATCCTAAGCCCTAGCTTTTCTTGCGGCGGCTGGTGGTCTTTTTACGGGAGACTTGGCTGCGAGCGGCTAACCATTCCACCGCCTGTTCCAAGGTCACCGTTTCTGGATCAACGCCTTCGGGCAGGGGCGCATTTACCTTGCCATGTTTGACGTAGTAACCGTAGGGGCCTTGACAGAGTTGCACCGGGTTGTTGTCCTCAGGATGGGTTCCCAAATCCCGCAGGGGGGTACTACGGCTGCGGCCACGGGTACTTTTGGGTTGCGCCAGCAGTTCCAACGCCTGTTCCAGGGTGATGGTGAGCACGTCATCCTCTGGTTTGAGAGAACGAAAGTCTTGCCCGGCTTTGCCCCGGTCGTGAACCACATAGGGGCCAAATCGCCCTAGCCCCACCTTGACCTGACCGCCGTCGGGATGGGTTCCCAGGGTGCGAGGCAGCGCCAACAAACCCACTGCCATTTCCAAAGTGACTTGATCTGGGCTGATGCCCTTGGGCAGGGAGGCACGTTTGGGTTTTTTATTGGTTTCCGTGACTTCCCCCAACTGCACGTAGGGGCCATAGGTGCCCGTGAGGACAAAAATCGGCTCGCCGGTTTCGGGATGCAACCCCAATTTAGTGGCACCAGCAGTTTTTTGGCGCAGGAGTTCTTCCAGTACCTGTGGGGTCAGTTGCGCTGGAGTCAAATCCTTGGGCAAGGACACTGTGACCACCTCGCCGTTTTGGGGAATTTCCACGTAGGGGCCGTAGCGGGTGCTGATGTGAACCTTGGCATCCCCCAATCCCGCCAATTCCAACGTGCGTGCAGTAGCAGGGTCAATGGCTGCGGCTTGGGTTTTGACCTGGTTGGCCAAACCCTGTTCGCCTAGGTAAAACTCCTGCAAGTAGGGCAACCAATCCACCGTTCCCGCAGCGATGTCATCTAGGGTTTGTTCCATCTGAGCTGTGAAGCCCGTGTCCACCAGGTGGGGAAAATTGCGCTCCAGCAGAGCCGTGACTGCAAAGGCGGTAAAGGTGGGAACCAGGGCATTGCCTTCCAGTTGGGCGTAACCCCGCTCTTGGATCGTGCTAATGATGCTGGCATAGGTACTGGGACGACCCACCCCTTCACTTTCGAGGGTTTTGACGAGGGAAGCTTCCGTGTAGCGGTCGGGGGGTTGGGTTTCGTGGCGCAGGGCTTCCAATTGGTGGCATGCGGGCGTATCCCCCACTGCCAGAGGCGGCAAATTGATTTCTTGATCGTCTAAAGCAGCTTGCGGGTCATCCGAGCCTTCCACGTAGGCGCGGAAAAAGCCGGGAAAATCAATGCGTTTGCCTGTGGTGCGAAATTCCGCTTCCCCCGCCCGCAGGGTAACCGTGAGGTGGGTCAGTCGGGCTTCCGCCATTTGGGTGGCAACTGTGCGTTTCCAAATCAGTTCGTACAGAGCCAATTCCCGCCCGGTTAGTCCCGTTTCCTGGGGCGTGCGAAAGGTACTACCAGCGGGACGAATGGCTTCGTGGGCTTCCTGTGCCCCTTTGGTCTGGGTGGTGTATTGCCGCGGCTGCGGGCTGAGGTAGGCTTCGCCGTACATCTGCTGGACACAGGTGCGGGCTGCTTGGATGGCTTGTTGGGATAAATGCACCGAGTCCGTCCGCATGTAGGTGATATAGCCCTGTTCGTACAAATTCTGGGCAATCCGCATAGTTTCCTGCGTAGAAAGCCGCAGTTTGCGGTTGGCTTCCTGTTGCAGGGTGGAGGTGGTAAAGGGTGGAGCGGGTTTGCGTTGAACTTGCCGCGATTCGATGTCCTGCACCCGCCACGTTTCCCCTTGCAGTTGTTGGCACAGAGCTTGCGCTTCCGCCTCGTTGAGCCATCGTACCTGCCGACCCGGTAGCAGTGCGCCCGTTTGGGAGTCAAAATCCTGGCCGGTTGCCAGTTTCACCCCCCCCAGCGCCACCAAGCGCGCCTCAAAAGGCATGCCATGGGCCACCAGTTGCGCCTTGAGGTCCCAGTAGGTTGCCGCCCGAAAAGCTCGCCGTTGCCGTTCCCGCTCCACCAGTAACCGTACCGCTACCGACTGCACCCTTCCTGCCGACAGTCCTGGCCCGACTTTTTGCCAGAGCAGGGGTGAAAGGGTATAGCCCACCAGCCGATCCAGAATGCGACGGGTTTCCTGGGCGCGTACCAAGCCCTCGTCCACTTGGCGGCAGTTTTGCAAGGCAGCCTGGATGGCTTCCTGGGTAATTTCGTGGAATACCATCCGTTTCACCGGCACCTGGGGTTGCAAAACTTGGGTCAAATGCCAACTAATGCTTTCGCCTTCCCGGTCCTCGTCCGTAGCCAGGATGAGTTCTTTAGCTTCCTTCAAAGCCGCCTTGAGATGACTGACCACCTTCTTTTTGTCCGCCGGTACGATGTAGAGCGGTTCGAACCCCTGGTGAATGTTAACCCCCAGGGTAGCCCAGTCCTGGGACTTGAACTCCGGGGGAATGTCGCTGGCCGACTGGGGTAAATCCCGTACGTGTCCCATCGAGGCTTCCACCCGATAGTTGTCCGGTAGATATTGACGAATGGTACGGGCTTTGGTGGGGGATTCCACAATCACCAGCGTTGGTTGGCCGCTGGCCGGTGCAGCAGAGTCACTAGAGTCACTACGAGAGGAACGGGGCATAGATCAACAAAGAACGTCCAAAGTCACAAAAAATGACCTACCCATAATGGGCCAGGGCGTAAGGGGGTCTTTTTTTGAGATAACAAAGTTCGGGGGACAACGACAAGTTACCAGCTGGGGTCAGTTGGCAGCGTTGCCACACCAGGTTCGCTGGTATCCGCCCGCACTGGCTATCCCGCGCCTGCTGTACCCATTCATGGATTGGCTGGCAGGACATTCAGGTTTGGGAAACATCATAGCGCCTATTAGGAAACGATTACTTCTAAAATGAACCGATAAACATCTCTTTGAGGCAATGTCTGCGTCGGTCATGCGTACCTAGATGTTACGTCGATTAACTGCCTGTGATCTGGATGCCGTGGTTGCCCTTGACCGTGTGGCGTTGGGGGGGTGGTGGTCTGCGCATCAATACGCCGAAGAACTGGGCAAATCCAATACGTTATTTGTGGGTTTACCCGAAGCATCCCAACTCCTGAGCATGGGAGCCGCTTGGTTGATCCTAGATGAAGCCCATATCGTTCTTTTAGCCGTGCATCCCCAGCAGCGGGGCCAAGGATTAGGACGGTTAACCCTAACCTATTTACTACATCAATTACCGCCCACCATTCGCCATGCTACGTTGGAAGTGCGCTCCCAAAATCAAACTGCTTTGCATTTGTATCAATCGCTGGGATTTGAGATTCTGGGGCATCGTCCTCACTATTACCAACAGCCGGACGATGATGCGTTGATCCTCTGGCGGCGGGATTTACCTAACCGGGCAAGTTATAGCTAGGTAGGTTAAGGTTGTCGCCTTAAGATTCTGGGAAACCAATGTGGGGCTACGCCCAGCGACCCATATCATGTCAACCTTTGTATGCTTAGCTATAATGGTTGAGGATCAAGACCATCAGAAGGAATATCATATCCCAACAATGGCTTAATTGTTCATGGAAATTTGGACCTGCTACCTTGCTATGGGCCAATGCACAAAAATCATGATGCACAAATAGTTCCGTGCTGCTTACAAACAGTGAAGTACCTAGCTCATGATCACCCGTGAATCCACACCCATAGGAGCTTTCAGGGCATCCGGGAGCAGGTTAGGAAATAGGGGTAAGACCTCACGGGTAAAGGTTTCGGCAGCCCGAGATTGATAGCGGTTGGGATTGAGAACTAACCACAGGGTGCGCCGGATGTAAACATTTTCAATCCGTACCCGTTGCAAGGTGCCCAGTTCCAGTTCTTTACTGATGGCGGAATTAGAAACAAAGGCGGCACCCAACCCCGATTGCACAGCATTTTTGATGGCTTCGATGGAATTGAGTTCCATTTCCACCCGAAAACGGCTGGTATCAATCCCATACTGGCTGAGGATTTTATCAATCACTTTGCGAATGGTGGACTGGGCATCCAGCGTAATAAACCGCAGTTGGTACAGTTCTTCCCGGCTGATCACATCCCCCAGGTTGAGCAGATGTTTGGGGGGCAAAATTAAAACCAATTCATCTTCGGCAAAGGGGCGCACGTCCAGGGAATCTTGTAATTCCGGGGGGACTTCGCCGCCAACAATTGCCAAATCCAACTGGCCATTGGCCACACTCCAGCAGGTACGCCGGGTGGAATGGACCTGGAGTTTGACCGATACTTGGGGATACCGTTGGCGAAAGATGCCAATTAACCGCGGCATCAGATAGGTGCCTGTGGTTTGGGAAGCCCCCACAATCAGGGTTCCCCCTTGCAGGTTTTGTAAATCGTCTAAGGCCCGGCAGGTCTCTTCACACAGCGCCAAAATTTTATCTCCGTAATGCAACAGCAAATGCCCCGCTTCCGTCAGTTGAGCTCGCCGTCCCCCCCGGTCAAACAGGGGTACATTCAACTGCCGTTCCAGGTTTTGTACCTGCAAACTGACCGCCGGTTGGGACACATAAAGGCTGTCGGCGGCACGCTTGAAACTCCCCTCGGCAGCAATTGCCTTCAAGATACGCAGTTGGTCGAGGGTAAAAGGTAATTCGGTCATGGTCTCTCAGGGGCAACCACCTATTCTTACAGTACGGTTTTCGGGATCATTCCGGCACATTTTGGCAAAGTTTTTGGATAGAAACTCCCTCGTTATCTAGGTTACAGTCGGCCAAATCGCCGTTGCCGCTGCTGGAATGCCACTAGGGCTTGGTGGAAACTCGCCCGGTCAAAGTCCGGCCACAGGGTCTCGGTGACGTACAGTTCGGCATAGGCAATCTGCCACAGGAGAAAGTTACTCAGCCGCATTTCGCCACTGGTGCGGATCAAAAGGTCGGGGTCAGGGCTGGGGGCCGTGTACAACTGCTGGGCAAACCGCGTTTCGTCAATGTCTTCGGGAGCCAATTCCCCCCGCTTTACCTGTTGCGCCAGGGCTTGGCAGGCATGCACAATCTCTTGCCGTCCACCGTAGTTGGTGGCTACGGTCAACCACACCCGCTGGTGATGACGCGTAAGGGCAACCGCTTCGGCAATTTGAGCTTGCAGTCCCTGGGGCAGGGCGTGCAGTTGGCCAACAAATTCCAGTCGCACCTGTTCCCGGATCAACTCCTGCAACTCCTGACGCAAGACCCGCTCAAAAAGGGTCAGCAAAAATTCAACCTCCAAAGTCGGTCGCCCCCAATTTTCCGTAGAAAAGGCATAGCAGGTCAGGTGGGGAATCCCCCAATCCCGACAGCAGCGCAACAGTTCTTTGAGGGTTTCGACCCCTTGTTGATGCCCCACCACCCGGGGTAACCGCCGTTGCTGTGCCCAACGACCGTTGCCGTCCATGATCACTGCCACGTGTTGCGGCAAGCGCTGGGGGTCCAAATCCGTCGGCAGGTCCCGCAGGGAGTGGGTCACAGTGGCTGGTTGGGAGTTGGTCATGCCGGTCGAAGTACACAAACACAACAGTAGATAATGAGCATCATAGGTGATTGTTCCCCGGTTCCAGGTGTTCGCGCAACTGGTGGGGGGTGAGATTCGCCAGCAATTGCCCCCGCCGCGCCAACGCCACCTGCCCGGTTTCTTCCGATACCACAATTGCCACCCCATCCGGTTGCTGCTCCGTGACCCCCAAAGCGGCACGATGGCGAGTACCCAGCCCCAGGTCCAGGGATTGGGTGGAAATCGGGACAATCACCCCGGCAGCCAACACCTTGCCCTGGGAAATGATAATCGCTCCGTCGTGCAAGGGACTCAAAGGCGAAAGCAAACTCAACAGCAGTTCCGCCGAGAGATGCGCCTGGAGTGGCACCCCGGGCAGGGTACTGGGAATTTCCGCCGGTGGCGCCAATAGCACCAACAATGCCCCCCACTGCCGCTGACGACATTCCATCACCACTTTGAGGATCACGTCCACATCCGCTACAGGGGGTTGCCAGACCGGTTGTCGCCACCGCCACGGGGGCAACATACCCACCAGCAGCGCCGTTAACCCCAACCCCTGCGCCGTCCAAGGCAGTTGCTGTCCTTCGGCTACCAGCGCCAGGGTCGCCACCACCGCCACCGCTACCCCCCGTCGTCCCAGCCAGACCACCAGCCATAGCAAAACCCCTGCCACCAACACCCCATCCCAGGCTTCCATCGCCACCTTGGCCATCGGGGGACGGGTCCACAGCAGCCAACTAGCGGGGCAGACAACCAGCACTGAATTTGAATCCGGGCATCATCAAGGGCAACAGTTCATCCACGGCAGCCAACACCTGGGGCAAATTCTGGGCATCGGCCTGGAGCTGTTTGTAGATTGCCATCGCCCGCTGCGCATCCAGAGTCATATCTCCCGGATAGTTGCGGATGACACTCATCAGGGTCATGGGATTGCTTTGCGCCGCTTGCATCAAACCGGTTTTCAGCGCTGCGACCCCATCCCCCCCATTGGCTGGCTGCACAAAGGTCGCCACTTGGCCCAGAATAATACCGCCCACAAAGCTGTTGACCACCCTGTCAAGGGTCGCTGTCGATATGGGTACAGGCGTGGCCAAAAATCTCTGGGCATCGGCAGGTTGCATGCCCGTCAGCCGCAGCAACGTCGTCAAACGTTCCGAAGCCTGTCCCGTGGTCGCCAGGGTTTGCAGGTCACTCACCGCAATCGGGGTGCTAATAGGACCAAATTTCACCATAATTTGCTCGGCGGCCCAACCAGGCGCGGCCCATAACCCCCAGGCCAACACCGCACCGGCCAAACGACGCCCCAGCCTTGCTCCCAACATACCGTCGCTCCCCCAAGTTCTGGTTTACATTAGCACTTTAGCAGGACTGTCTGGCGGGGATGGAGTTTCCCCGTGGCGATTCCTTCTCGATCCAGGCTACACTGGAACCATTCATAATTCTTAACACTCATGACCAACCAGGAAATCAACTGTGCCGAAGCCTGTGTCAATGGCTGCATTCTGGGAGAGGCCTGTCCCCATCGGGAGTATGTGGCGGCGGCGTTGAAGTTTGTGGCCGAACACGACTTGGATGAGTTGGTGGCGGTGGCCCAAAACAGTGCGCCCCAGCGGTTGTTGCGGCAGTTAGAAAAAGGGAACCTGCCGGGGTATCCCCAGTCCTAGGGGTTGGTACTGCTGTACCCGGCCAGGCGGCCAAGGAGCAGTGGGTGATGGTTCAGCTTGGCAAATCGCTCTGGTCCCGAACCCGGCCTGCTTCCCGCCCTCGGTGGTGTCGTTGGGGCATCATTGCCCTGGCTGGCGCTGGGGTGTTGGGTCTGGGGGCACTAGGGTCGCCTGCGGTGTGGTTGGCGGTGCCGGTGACGGAACCGGTCCCCCTGTGGGGCATGGCACTCACCATTACGGGGGTGTGTTGGGGCATCACCCGGTTGTACCCACGGCCTGGCACTTGGTCCCGGCTGGTGCTGTTGGCAATCCTGCTGGTGCTGACGGGGCGCTATCTGATCTGGCGGCTGTGGGGCACCCTGCGCTGGGAATCCTGGGGATTGGCCCTGTTTTCCCTCGTGTTTTTGGCGCTGGAGCTTCTGAGTTCTGCCGGGGGCTGGATACAGTTGTTTTTGCAGGCAGAAACGCGGGATCGGCGGGCAGAGGCAGATATGTATGCGGTGGCAGTCATGGCCGGTCGCTACCGTCCCTCAGTAGATATTCTCATTCCCACCTACAACGAACCGGCCTTCATCCTGAAACGGACGATTTTGGGCTGTCAAGCTCTGGACTACGAACCCAAAAAAATCTATCTGCTCGACGATACCCGTCGCCCGGAAATTCAGCAGTTGGCTCAGGCGTTGGGGTGCGAATACCTCACCCGTCCCGACAACCGCCATGCCAAAGCGGGAAATCTGAACCATGCGCTGGCGTTGACCCAGGGGGAATTGATTGCCGTGTTTGATGCGGACTTTGTCCCGACCCGCAACTTTCTGACCCGCACCGTAGGTTTTTTCCAAAATCCCCGGGTGGCGCTGGTGCAAACGCCCCAGACCTTCTACAACATTGACCCGGTGGCCCATAATCTGGGACTGGGGGCCGTGCTGACTCCAGAAGAAGAAATTTTCTACCGCCAGATTCAGCCCATGCGGGACGGGGTGCAGGGGGTCATTTGCTCCGGTACGTCCTTTGTGGTGCGAAGAGCGCCTCTAGAAGCCATCGGCGGGTTTGTGACGGCTTCCCTGTGTGAAGACTATTTCACCGGCATTGAACTGGCGGCACGGGGCTACGAAGTGATCTATCTCCAGGAGAAACTCAGTGCGGGGTTGGCAGCAGAGAACATGGCGGCGCACGTCAGCCAACGCCTGCGCTGGGCCCAAGGGACGGTGCAAGGTCTCTTTATCAGCAGTAACCCCCTTACCATTCCGGGCTTAACCATCAAACAGCGATTGGCGCACTTGGAAGGATTGCTGAATTGGTTTAGCGCCTGGGCACGGGTTGGTTTTTTGTTGATCCCCATCCCGATTGCCCTGTGGCACACCCTGCCATTTCACGCAACCACAGCCGAACTTTTGTACTACTTTCTACCCTACTATCTAGCGCAATTTGTCATTTATCCCTGGCTGAATCGCCGTAGCCGCTCCCTACTCACAGCCGATTTATACGTCTTAATTACCTGCTGGCCGGTGAGTGTGGCCCTGTGGCAGACCCTCAGACGTCCCTTTGGTCGGGGCTTTCGGGTCACGCCCAAGGGGCTGAGCAACTCCCAATTCACAGTTAACTGGCCTTTGATCCGCCCCCTGCTGGTATTTTTGGCCATCAACTTCGCTTGCTTTATCTGGTTGATGGTGACCCAAGGCTGGCAGTGGGTCTGGGTTTGGAGTATTTACAATTTAATCATGTTGTGTTTAGCATGTCTGGCCTTGGTGGATGCACCCCAAACCTCACCCTATCCCTGGTTTCCATTGCACGCACTGGTGCAGTTTACCCAAGGGGATCGTACCGCCTGGGGTGTGACCGAACAGATGTCGGAAACGGGTGCGGTTGTGACCCTAACCCAAGGCCGGTTGACCGCAGAACCCGTAACTGTGACCTTGCCGGAAGTGGGCTTGACCCTCACAGCACAGCCACAAGCGTACCAAGCCGGACGTGTGACCCTGGCATGGACGAACCTGACCCTGGCGCAGGAACGACAGTTGATTCCCCTGTTGTTTTGCCGTCCGGGACAATGGCAAGAACGCCAGGTGCCAGGGGAATGGCAGGTGCTGGGATGGCTGATACTAGCGTTGGTGCGCTGGCCCTTGCGGCAACAGCTTAGGGATACAGTCCAGGGGCGTAGGCTTCGATGACCCGACCGCTGGCAACGTGAAGAATCATCAGGTAATCACAGTGGGGACATTCCGTCTCCAACCAGCCGGACTCCGTTTGCAAAGAACGCTGGGCGTACTGACCGCAGTTGGGACAACGAACCAATTCTGATGGCATTTTTGGTAATCCTTTGAAAATGGGTTTATTATCACTTATCCTTGATCCCCATGTTAAACCAAACCATTGATTTTGTGTTTTTCTCTTAAAGAATCTTTGAGGATATGTGCCACATTGTACTGCAATTTTGCAGTATATTTGCCAAGCAAATGCTGTGCATAGCCAGGTGACATCCCCAGAGCGAGCAACAGGATACTTTGGCCGGTATTGTTCCAGCCCCTAGGCAGCGATTACAATTGTTGCGAACGAGAGCCATCCGGGTGGGCTCCAACCAGGAATCCAATGGATCAGCCCATACAAACGTGTAGTCAACAGCATCCAACGGCATTGGGATGGCAACCATAGTGCCAGCACCGTAGTGCCGGTCAGACTAAACATTAAAGGAACCAATACAAATAGCCATACAATTGGCCCGTGACCAGGCATCCCACATAAAGAGGAAGGGTTCAATCATAACCTAAGCATTTTTGACTAAGGACTGATTTAGGATAACTTTTGAAGGGGCACTGGCAACCAGTATTTTCACTGCAATTTCAGAATATCTCTGACTGAGAAGAACGGGCTGCATCTAGGTAATCCCCAATCAATTCATAACCATAGGCTCAGAAAGGTAGATATTTAGCTGAAAATAAGACTCTTTCGTTGTGTCCTAATCTTTACCTAGATAAGAAATCTTTGCCACTGACTTGAACTCCATCATTTCCGTCAAGAAATGAGCAACAGGTGCCAAAGGATACAGTCACTTTATTTGAAATAGCTATGACGATGCTAAACTCCGGGAATCTGCTCAGAATTAAATCAAGATAATTTCCTGAAAATTTTAATGTTCTGGGCATAAGTCTTTTTCATTTAGATTTCCTCATAACCACATCAGGGTAATAGGGACTTGGGATAAGTAAGTTGTTTTTCTATGTCATTTACCAGCTATTACCTCAGCCAGCCAGTCATTACTCATTGTTAAACCCAAAAAAGATTTCCCGTCGCCGGGGATACTGATGCAAATAGCGGCGAAATTTTGCCCAATCAAAACTGCGGGGATCGACCCGAGAGCCAGAAGTATCCACCGCCTTGTGGGTGGTAATTCGTTCCCAGGGCACACAGGTTTTGGCAATCACCCAGGCCAAGGACTGGTACTGGGCATCTGTGTAACCGCTGTGGACCAATGGGTTCACTGGGGCGGGTGCCGGGGCAGAGGTAGCCTTGGAATTCTTATCCTTGGGATCAGGCGTAGGAGTCGGCATAGGTACATCAGCAGGCCGGTAGTAGCCATCCACCGGAGATTCCAAGGAGATGTGGTAAGCGAAATTATTGACTGAAAAGACCCCTTGCGGATTGGTTTTCACCGCTTGCCCCCGAAAGGACGAAGGAGCCGCTCCATACGCCCGAAATTCCGGTGGGACGATCCATACCACTGTGCCATCCCGGCGAATGAGAACGTGGTAACTCACCTGCCGGTCATCCTGCCCCGTGTGGTCCTCCTGAAACATGTCAAGGACTACGTCCGCCGGGCCAGCAGTTTCATGCACAACGATCAAGGGGGGATACACTATCGGTTGTCCCCACGCATCCAAACGGTGACGCAGACCGTAATTACTGGGATGGGCAGGTACGACTTCCTGGGGGGGCTGGTACTGGGGCCAAGACTTGGCAGTGGATAAACCTGGCGGACATAACCCTGGCCCAGCAGGTAGGGGAGAAAGCTGACTCAACAGGATAGGTTCCCCTGCTGACTGCCACCAGCCAAATGCTTGGGTTGCCACCAGACCCAGCACAGCTAGGATTGCAAAGGCCAACCATCGTCCTACCCGTGCCATATCAACCCCTCACACCTGTCCCTGGGGGTCAACTCACAACATTTTTATAACATTGTGTAGCGTTGACTCTGGTTGTAACCCACTTCTTCTAAAATGGCTGATGTTCAATCTCAGGGTCATGTCCTATGTCCACACTGCTGGATAACTGGGAAGTATGGGTGCAGCTAGTTTTGATTGCCTTGGTAGTGCTGGCGGGGCCAGCAGTAATTTTCCTACTGGTGGCACGCAACGGCAACCTGTGAAAACCAGGACTCCGGCGGCAATTCCGGCTGATCCGGTCGGGTGATGATCTCTACAATTTTCTGCCGCGCTGCCGGTTGGTGCAACGCCTCTACACACACCTGGGCAACCCGTTGACGGGGAATTCGTCCCTCAAACAGGGTATCTGCGCCCTGGATCACTAACCCGCCGGGGATATTTTCGTTGAGCAATCCCCCTGGCCGTACAATTGTATAATTCAAACCACTATTTTGTAAATACAATTCTGCTTGTTTTTTCCAGTACAAAATAAACCAAAACAGGTTCAAAGGGTGAAACAACTGGGAGACACACAGGGAAGAGACCAGGACGAAATGCTCCACGCCCTGGGTTTTGGCAATATCCACGAGATTTTGCGTCCCGCAACAGTCCACCGCCCAGGGTTCAGTGACATTCCAAGAGGGACGGGCACCTGTTGCACAAAGGAGAACCGTACTACCCGCTACCGCTGCTGCTAGGGTATCCGGTTGGGTGACATCGGCGTAAACTACATCCACCTGCGGGGGTAACAGCCGAAGACCCCGTTCTACATCACGCACCCCTGCCCGTACCGGGATGTTCCGCCGCACCAATTCTTCCACAATCCGCCGCCCGGTTCCCCCGGTTGCTCCCGCCACAAATGCTCGCATAGGTTCTACAGGTTTATCGTTGTAACTAAATTTTAACTTGGACAACCCATTTCATATGGTATGCTAATGCTAACTATTTCTTAACATGGCTTTAGGTTCGCTGCTATAGCAATCCCTAGAAGTGTTGGAAGATAGATAAAGCTGAAAAAAGCGGGGTCAGAATATGGCATTCTAACCCCTGCACACTCAAAAAACAATGAACTATGGAACTAAACTGTCTAGCAGGGATTTTTATTTTTACTCAAAGACTTGCCAACTTGTAATTATCCACTTCCCGATTTTGGTCTCTTTTGTTCTACTTTTTTCGCCGGAACAGTTTATAGACTTTATTTTACTAGTTGAACCATACGGGAATTCAGGTTAAGTTATCTACATTTTCCCAGGTAAATAAGACCAGAGGCCCGCAAATCATGTGACATCTTTACCATAAACCATTGCGCTACGTTAAGCAACTCCATCCAGAAATGAAGCTGGTTTGATGTTCTTTCAATACTCCTGTAATACCAATAATGAGTCAGTTACAGTCTTTTATGCTATTATGGGATACAAACCATAGAAATGAGAGGACAAAGAGATGCCTACACATTCCTTAGATTTACGGCAAAGAATTGTAGCTGCATACCAAGCGGGAGAACAATCCGGGAGGTAGCTAAGCGGTTTATGGTAACTAAAAGGACAGTACATCGCCTCGTACAACAGTATAGACAGACTCAAGACTTAACACCTAAAAAAGTAGGGACATTAGGCTGTGCCGTGCCGGAGGCATAGCGAG
>Ga0272447_1000558_pt1 | contig 27544 bp, 25 predicted proteins | sample YNPCB0133_FD_194589 | JGI IMG/M metagenome (GOLD analysis project Ga0272447, IMG submission 194589) | Hot spring microbial mat communities from Yellowstone National Park, WY, United States - YNP-CB-013-3 | ecosystem: Environmental > Aquatic > Thermal springs > Hot (42-90C) > Sediment | place... | reverse complement strand
TGTGCGTCGAATCCGGCATTCAGCCAATCGGCAAAAGTGCCAAAGGGCGTGATACGCCGACTTATTGTGCGCAAATCCGCTCCGCGCAGCCAGTAGAGGTTATAATCCCACTCGCTGAAGCGGTCACGCCGGGTGTCCCATGAGAAGATAAGCGATGCTTCGGGCTTCGAGTAGACCACGATGTTGCGCACAAAGCGGTTGCCCTGCATGAAGTCGTCGCGGGGCTGCAGGCGGATTTGTTCTACCGAGGCATCCAGAAAGATGTTGTTCTCGAACAGGTTGTTTTTGCCCCCGTGTACGCAGATACCCCCGTTCACCGTACGCGCCACGATGTTGCCATAGACTGTCGTGCCGCTGCTGTAGTCGTCCAGATAGATGCCCCAGGAGAAGTAAGGGGTGATAATCCTGCCGTCAGGTGTGCTGGTCATGCCCACCGAATCCAGGATCAGGTTGTAGCGAATGATGTTTCCAGTGTCCTGCTGGTCTCTGCCCAGTGTTTCTATTGCGCCCGTGTCGTTGGTCTCCAGATTGGTGCGGCGCAGGTCGTTGTATTCCACAGTGTTGCGGTGCGACTGCCGTGTCTCGTCCAGCGTCTTGAGAGAAATCGCATAGCGCGGGGTATCCCAGATAGTGTTGTGTGCGATACGGTTGTCGCTGCCAGTGATGACGTACACCCCCGCAACGTGTTTGTACACCAGACCCAGCTGTTTCATCACGTTGCCCGCGATGAGGTTGTGATGGGGTTGCGAGTGGTTATCGCCCACGAGGATGACTGCCCCCTGCCCCACTTCCTGCACGCGGTTTTTGACAAACTGCACGCGATGGCTCTGCTCGTCCAGCCGAAGCGCATAGCCGCCCACATGGCGGAACGTGCAATCCCTAACCACACAGTCACGTGCCCCCGACATCCATATCACCGCATCGGCAGGCATGTAGTAGTTCGTGGTGAGGGTGTAGTCGGTGTCCATAAAAGTGAAACCAACAAAACGAAGGTGTTCTACCCAGCGGTTCTGGCCCGGCTCACCCTTCAACACGATGAGGCGGTCTAACCGTGTCAGCACGGCTGGCGCCACAGGAGGCTTCTCGTTCTCAGAGATGTAGAGCAACTCGCCCGTGCGCTTGTCCAGATACCACTCGCTCGGTGCATCCAGCGCCTCGCGCACGTTTTCAATGAAGTAGCGATTGCCGAGCCGTATCTCGTCTGTATAGCCGTCGGGTGGTAAACTCACCCTTCTGGCATCGTAGTCGATGCGCACAATGGGCGCGATGGCGTTAACCCAGCCCCACGCAGGGAAGATATGTAGCTCCGCGCCGGAGACGTCTCGCCAGCGCGGAATATCTCCCTCGCGGAAAGACAGCACCTCGCGCGAGCCGGGGGGCTGTGGAGTGGCAACGGTCACCTCTTTGCCAATGGCTTCGTCGCAGGCTTCCGCCTGGATGAGCAGCAAGTGCCCTGTTTTGGGCTGTTCCAGACGATACGCGCCCCACCACTCGAAGCCGCCGATGGCGGTTTCGGGGTTCCAATCGCTGTCCTGCACCAGCACAAGCGCGTCTAGATTCAGTCCTCCGCCTTGCAGGTTGCGCCAGCGAAGCACGCGCTCCCCAGCGTCTAAGCGCAGTTCCGCCACCAGCGACCAGCGAAACGCCCCCCAGCCTCCCGTGTTTGGCAGGTTTTGAAGGGGCAGCGGCTGACCATCGTCCACCTGTAGGGCGCATCGGCCGCTCATATCCGCCGCGTCACCGATGTTATCGGCGGCATAACGCATCCATACTCGGTAAATCCCCGTCTCAGGCACGCGGATACGCCATACGAGGGTATCGCCCGGATTGTGAATATTGCCAACGCCTTGCCCGAAGACGCCCCGCTCCCATCGCTCTCCATGAAAATCTGCAAACAGCCAGCCGCCAGTCAAGGGGTTTTTGGCGTCGAAGTTGGGATGTCGCGCGCGGATCGCCCAGCGATCGCCAACGCGCAGCAGGCGAGGAGTCCAGTCCGTCGTTCGCGCTTCTGGTATACTCGCTGACCAGAGTCCCTCACCCACCTTTCTCCAACCTGATACCACCCTGCCACCGCTCAAGATAACCTTACCTAGTCGTTCCGCGCGGTAGGTGATGGGAGCTTGGTCGCTGCCAGAATCTTCGGGGGTGAATACCAGTGGCTCCACGAGGTAATATGTCCCCTGCCTTACCACGACCTCAATGGGCTGCACCATGCCTTTGGCTTTTAGCTCGCGCACGGCTTTCTGCGCGCGTTGCAGGGTAGCGAAAGGACCATCCGTTCGGCGTGAATTTGGACGCGCAAGTCTACCCGACCAGGCATCGTTACCATCCACTGCCACATAGAGGCGAATAGGCTGAGCCTGCGCTGCCGTCAGTGATATAGATGCCATAGCAATAAGAGTAAGCTGTCGCATGTGCTAGCTCCTCTGCAGATTCAACATCATGACGAGTTACGCAGTTGAAAGACTGTCTCGCTTCATCTAAGAAACCTCTTTGAGGTCGCCCATCGTATAGAGCGATTCCTCTTCCTCCATTACTCGTGAGGCAGCCGCGAGCGAGAAATCACACCTTTCCCTGCTTTCACGTTGTTCACTTTTCATTAACAGATAGTTAATGATATCGAACACCTCTTCCCGCAGGCTGTGAAGGAGCAGTCGAACGCATTCCATGATTTTGTCTGCTACGGACAGGAGAACCCTGCCTCCTTTCTGTCGACACTACAACGCCTCTGCGCCCTCCGCTAGAGTATCTTTTAACCGCTGCGCTTCGGCGTGGATTTTGCGTCCTTCGGCATCGGTGATGTAGAAGACGCCCACCGCCTTGCCCGCCCATGTGCTGAGCTTCGCGCTGTGGATGTTCCAGCCCAGCTGCGACAGCGCACGGCACACCCAGTACAACATGCCGATATGCTCGGTGGTGCGCACCTCGATGACGGTGAACTGCTCGGACAGGTCGTGATGCACCACAAGACTGACCAGCTCTGGAGGGGTCTGTTCGTGGCGACGTCGACGTTGAAGCAGTTGCGCTACCGACATCTCCCCTGTGAGCACCGCCACCATGTTTTCCTCGATCTCCGCCCGCTTCGAAGCGGGTATCGGGCGACCGCGATAGTCTACCCACAGGGTGTCGATGGCTACTTTGATTTCCCCAGAGCGGGTGAACACGTTCGCCGCGTGGACGGCTACCTGTCCTGCGTAAAGCACTCCTGCAATCTTCGCCAACAAGCCCGGCTCCGGGTCGTCGATGGCGCAGACAGTGAGTTCGGTGACCGATGCATCAGGAGGCGTCTGGAATGCCAGCTGAGGCGTGCCCTGTATCGCCTCTTGAACCATGCGGATGTGCAGCCCGATTTGCTCCTGCGGCGTGTTGAGCAGATAAGTTGCAGGCATCTGGTTCAGGTGGCGAGTTACCAACTCTTCGGGCAGGTTTTCTAGGCTCAGCTCCTTTGCCAATCGGCGGCGGAATCTGCCGATGTCTGGCGGGGCGTGTTCCACCGCCTCCGATGCCATCAGCGCCCGCTCTGCTTTGCGGTGCAGGTCGCGGAGGAACGCGGCTTTCACCTCAGTCCACTGCCCGCTGCTGACGGCGAGGGTATCCGCATAGGTCAGTATATATAGCATGTTGAGACGTTCTATGGTATCCACGATGTGGACAAAATCACGTATAGTTTCATCTAAGTTCAGGTCGCGTAAGCGCGAGGTCTCCGCCATCAGTAGATGATGTTTAACGAGAAACACGAGGTCCGCAATAGCTTCCTCGCCCATATTCAACCGTTTGCCCACCTCATACGCCAGCTGCGCGCCCGCCTCCGCGTGATCCATTTGTGGATTAGCTTTGCCTGCGTCATGCAACAACGCCGCCAGGTACAACACCTCGCGGTGCGGCGTCTCTTGGAAGATGCGTCGGTAATCCGCGTAATTCGGGTTAGCGATGGTGTTGAGCGCCTCGATATTCTCCACCACGCGCAGCGTATGCTCCCCTACCGTGTAATCGTGCGAAGGGTCATAGGGGATTAACGTTAGGGTCGCTGCCACCTCTGGCAATATCCACCCCAACACGCCAGTGTCGGCTAGCTGGCGTAACGCCCGTGCTACCCCGTGAGGAGCGCGCAGTATGCTTAGGAACGTTTCGGCAAGGTGCTTTGGGTCGCTGGTGACTGGTTTGCTCTGAACCGTCTTGCGCATCAGCCGCTGCAACGGCACGCTCAGGCTCAGGTCATATTCCTGTGCTAGCCTTACCGCCCACAACATCCACACGGGGTCTTCGCGCTGCAACAAGTTCTCTGCAGGGACAACCTCTTTACGCTCGCAGTCCAGACCGATGCCCAGCACGTGCCTGCTCTGCTCCGTTCGTTGTATCACCTGCTCGCAGATGAGGTGTGCCGCTGCAGCCTGCTGGTAATAGTCATGCATAAACTGTTCGACAGCGGGCACGCGCCCCGACGGTTGGTAACCCATTCGGGTAGCAATCTGCTCTTGCTTGGGGGTGGTCAGCACATCGCGTTGTTCCCCCGAGAGGATGTGCAGATGGTTGCGCACACGCAACAGAAACTCGTGTGCCCGCACCAGCTGTTCCGCCTCCTCTGCGGTTACCCACTCGCGAGCCACCAGCTGTTCCCAGTCGCCCGCTTTGGGCAACCCCGCCCATCCTGCACCCAGCCAGCGCACCAGATGCACGTCGCGCAGCCCCCCAGCCCCTTCCTTAACGTTTGGCTCGACGAGATAGGGAGTGGTGCCATGCTTTGCGCGAATCTGGCGTCGCTCCATGATTTTGCGAAACAGGAAATCGGTGGAGTTGAATTGCGCCCAAAACTCCTCTAGGAATCGGGCGAAGGTGCGGCGGCTGCCCGTTACCAGCCTCACTTCCACGAGCGCAGTTTGCGTCGTGTGGTCTAGCGTGGCACAATCCTCGATAAGGCGGTAGGCATAGCCGACCTTGAGACGACCGTACTCCATCAGCACATCCATCAAGAGACGAAACATCTCGCGAATGACGCGGTCGGTGGCGGCGTCGCCGTCCCGCGCGGGGATGAAGGTGATGTCGATGTCCGAGTGTGGCGCTAGCTCCATGCGCCCATAGCCGCCCGTTGCCGCCACGGCAATCTCGGGGGGCTCGCTCACCTGCGCGCGTGCGATGGCAATCTGAAACAGCCGACGCACCACTGCGTCGATGAGAGCGGTGAACGCCCGACAACAGTCCACCCCGTCTCGTGGCGGGCTGAGTGTGTGCATCAACCGCTCACGCTGCTGCACCACCCACTGACCAAGTTCGCGGGCGTCTTCCATTCCCTGCAGGGAATGCTGCCAGTCTTGCCGAAGATAGTGCGCAAGGATGCCATCACTGGACGGTGTGGTATGGATCGCTTCTTCCGCAGCGGATGGCGTATGCTTGTGACCAGACGTCAATCGGCTCATGTCTCACTCCAATCGCCACAGGACGAGCAAACCTGCGGCACCGAATAGAATGTTAGGTGCCCAAGCCGCCACCACTGGCGGCAGGATGCCTTGATTGCCGAGCAACCGCGCCAGTAATAGCGTATTCCAAAACAGGAATACGAGAATGATTGCCAGCAACACTCCCATAAAGCTACCCGCGCGGGCGAAGGTCAGCGCGAGCGGCGCGCTGCATAGGGCGAACACAGCGCACGCAAAGGGGATGGAGAACTTGAAGTAGTATCCCACCCACAAGCGCGTCGCTGGCATCCCAGCCTTTTCCAGCTCCTGAGCCTGCCGACGCAGCTCCGCCGCGTTGGTCTCTTCGGGTAACGGTGGACTGAGTAACTCTTCTAATGCCACTCGCAAGTTGATAGTAATCTCCCCCGAAGCACGTGCATCGATGGCAAAGCCCTCCTCACCATAGATGTGAACGTGTGCGCCGTAGAAACGCCAGATGCCGTCATCATACACCGCTCGCGGCGCTAAAATGGTGCGTGCGTAGCCAGCCACTGGCATCTCCCAGACTTGCACATCCCGCAGCTCAGCACGGTTGCCCTGTACGCTCTCCACCAACCCAATATAAAAGGCGTAGTCTCTCACCCTGAAGACCACATTCGACCGAAACAAAGGGGCAGTCTGCATTAGGAAGATTCGGTCGCGCACTCGGCGGAACTGTCTCTCTGCATGCGGCACTACCGACTCTTCAAGCCAAAAGTTTACCACAGAAATGGCTAATCCTGCTACCAACAGGGGCAAGAAAATCCGTTTGAGACTCGCTCCCGCGTTGCGCAGCACTACAATCTCCAAATCGCGCGCCAGTCGGTTCACCGCCAGCGACACCGACAACGCCGTCGCTACCGGCAGGGTCAGCACCAATAGGTAGGGGGTGTGATAGATGATCATCTGCAGCACCGCCACAATGGGAACGCCTTTAGCAAACAGCGGCTCGGCGTAAAAAAAGAGCATGTTGCCAATCAACATTAAAACGACTGCCAGTGTGCCCACCAAAAAGGGAACGAGCAGCTCCGAAAGCAACATGCGGTCGATGAGCTTCATTCTTCAACGCGAATGGTGTTGCACACCTCTATCACGACGGGCAAGCGACAAATCTCCGCGATGGCGTGGCGGACGGCCCCCTCCGGCGCCCGATGCGTAATCCATACGATTTGCGCTTCCTGCGCGTTCACCTGCTGCTGTACCACCGACGAGATGCTGATGTTATGGATACCAAACACCCCAGCCACTTGAGCCAGCACATTCGGGCGGTCTTGAACCCGCATTCGCACATAGTAACTAGTCTCCACCTGTTCAATCGGCACGACGTATCGCTGGTCGAAGCACGTACATCCCACCCGCCCAGTGGAGCCGAATAGCAGATTGCGGGAGACGTCGATAATGTCACCAACCACCGCACTACCAGTGGGCAGGCTGCCCGCACCGCGCCCGAAAAACATGACATCGCCTACCGCATCGCCCCGCACGAGAATGGCATTGTATACATCCCGTACACTTGACAGGGGGTGAGACAACGGCAACATCGCAGGATGGACGCGAACCTGCACCGCCTTTGCCGACACCTCTTGAGCGATAGCCACCAATTTGATGACATAGCCGAGCCGCCGTGCCCACTCCATGTCTGCGCGAGTAATCCGCGTAATGCCCTCGCAGTACACGTCATCTACATTCATGCGCGCTGTGAAGGCGATGGAAGCAAGAATGGCGATCTTATAACGCGCGTCGTGCCCCTCGACGTCTGCTGACGGGTCCGCCTCGGCATAGCCGTGCGCCTGCGCCTCTCTGAGAGCCTGCTCGAAATCCGTGCCCTCCTCCGCCATGCGGGAGAGTATATAGTTGGTCGTGCCGTTGACAATTCCCATAACGCGCTCGATGCGGTTGCCTGCTAGGGCGTTCTTCATCGGCTGAATGATTGGGATGCCCCCGCCTACGCTGCCCTCAAAGGCGAAGTCCAGCATTCGCTTGCTGGCGGCGGTCATAATGTCTGCTCCTTCACGGGCGAGCAACTCCTTGTTTGCACTAACCACTGGCTTACCGTTCTCCAACGCGCGCAGCACGTAATCCTTTGCTGGATGCACCCCGCCAATCAGTTCGACCACAATGTCCACTTCGGGATCGTCTAGAACCTCATACGGGTTGTTCGTCAACAGGGAGCGGTCTACCGCCACCTGGCGTGGTTTGTTCACATCGCGCACCGCGATGCGGCGAATCTCCAGCCGGGCACCGATTTTACGCTCGATGCTATCGCGATTACGCTGCAGCACCTCAACCGTGCCCGACCCTACCACGCCAAGCCCGAGAATGCCGAGATGAATGACCTGTCTGTTCACTCCTCTACCTCCCCCGGCTCCAGCCGAAAGAGCACCGTCCCCTGCTCTACCAGCTGCCCACTTGAGGCGCATATCTCTTTCACCCGCCCAGAGCGTTCCGCAGGTACTTCATTGAAGACCTTCATGGCTTCGATCAGACAGACAATCTGCCCCTCCTCTACAAAGTCGCCCACCTCCACATATGGCGGCGCGTCAGGCGAGGGAGCTCGGTAAAAGACACCGGTCATTGGTGCGTACAACTCCACTAACCTGCTCTGCTTCTCCGCAGGCTCGGTAGCCTCGGCAGCTGGAAGCGGAAGCACTGGCGCCGATGTTTCTCGCCGGATAACGACACGGAGGCCCGGCTCCACCCACTCTAGTTCGGAAAGATGAAAGCGCTTCGCTAGCTCTAACAGCTCCTGAGTACGGGCTACTTCGTCCACGCAGGTTCACCTCAATCACCGAGCTGTTTCTGGTCGAGTGCCGATGGTAACGGTCACCGTAGCCTCTTTCCCGTTACGCCACACACCGACTTCGACACGGTCGCCTGGCTGCCTACCCATGATTTCCGCTAATAGGTCTTGTGTAGTGCGGACACGACGGTTGTCGAACCGGCGGATGACGTCGTTTGGTCGCAACCCCGCTTGGTCAGCAGGTCCACCTGGTAGCACGTCAGCTACCAACACGCCATTTAGGTCTGGCAGCCCAAGCTGCCTCATTGCCGACGGGCTCACCGCCTCCAAGCTAATGCCCATCCAAGGGCGGGGATACCTCACTGTCCCGCCCCGCGCGATGATGTCCCGCACGACCTTTTTCACATGGTTAATCGGGATAGCGAAGCCGATACCAATGGAACCACCTCCTGGCGACGCAGCAATGGCAGTGTTAATCCCTATTACCTGCCCGTGAATGTTTGCGAGTGCACCTCCTGAATTACCTTGATTGATCGCCGCATCCGTCTGAATGGCTACCTCCAGATACCGCTCTCCTTCCACCAGCAGCCTACGGCGGTTTAGCGCGCTAACTACTCCGACTGTGACCGTGCTACCTAACCCTAGTGGGTTACCAACCGCAATTACCCACTCCCCTACCCGCAATTTGTCCGAATCGCCCAGTTCGGCAGTGGGCAAGCTAGTGGCGTTCACCTTGATAACGGCGATATCTGATTGCTCATCCGCGCCCACTGTCTTCCCCAGAAAGCGCCTGCCATCTGGTAGCGACACCACGATCTCATCCGCCCCGCGCACCACATGATGGTTCGTGACGATGTATCCATCGGGGCTGATGATTACCCCCGAACCCGAACCGCGCATGGCTTCACGCGGGGTAAAAAAGTCCTCTAGCTGCGTGGCACGACGCGGGCGCATAAACGTGTCGATGTTGACCACAGCGGGCTCGATCCGTGCGCTGGCCTCCACAATCGCCTCCGTCCCAGACACGTTGCCAACCGCCCGAGCTGGAGCATCAAGGGTTGTCAGCACGAGCTGACGTGACTGCGACGGCGGTTGATAACCCATCCAGCGCAGAATGAAGGCGCACGCTGCAAACCCGACCACGAACGCGAGCACGACACTCCACACTTTGGACATCGGTGTCACCGCCTAGACTCGGGCAGCTGCTTGAGCAAATTGACCATCTCAATGGCGCTCATCGCCGCCTCTCCGCCTTTGTTGCCCGCTTTGGTGCCCGCCCGTTCGATCGCCTGTTCGATGTTGTCGGTGGTTAACACACCGAAGGCGATAGGCACACCAGACTCCATCATGCTGTGTGCGATGCCTTTGGTGGCTTCGGCGGCGATGTATTCGTAATGTGGCGTGTCGCCCCGAATGATGCAACCCAAGCAGATAACGGCGTCGAACTTTCCACTTTTTGCGAAGCGTGCTGCCGCCAACGGGATTTCCCATGAGCCTGGTACCCACGCCACCTCCACATCACGCTCGACGTCCACGCCGTGACGTCCCAATACGTCCAGCGCGCCGTCTAGCAACTTCGACGTGATGAACTCGTTGAACCGGCTCACGACGATTGCAAAGCGATACCCTGCGGCGACTAGCTGTCCCTCATACATCTTGGGCATGGCAAGCGGCTCCTTCCACGTCTTCCCGTTCGCTCTGCGCACCGCCGTCTGGCAGGAGGTGTCCTAACTTCTCCCTCTTGGTGCGCAAGTACTGTTTGTTGTATGGTGTTACTGTGCCAACAATGGGCACAATCTCCACTATCTTCAACCCGTATGCTTCCAGCCCGATGCGCTTGGTGGGGTTATTCGTCAGCAAGCGAATCTCCCGCAAGCCGAGATCTGCCAATATCTGTGCCCCAATGCCGTAATCGCGTTCGTCAGCATGGAAGCCTAACTCTAGGTTGGCATCTACGGTGTCCAGGCCTTGGTCCTGAAGGGCATAGGCGCGTAACTTGTTCAGCAGTCCGATACCTCGCCCTTCTTGCTGAATGTATAACAAAACCCCACGACCCTCTTCTGCAATCCTGTGCAGCGCAAGTTCTAACTGACTACCGCAATCGCACCGCAGCGACCCCAGCAGGTCTCCCGTCAGACAGCTGGAGTGTACTCGGACCAACGTCGGCTTTCCGTCGGAAACGTCCCCCATCACCAACGCCACATACGGGTTAGGGTCAACAGTGCTTTCATATGCATGAATGGTAAACTGCCCGTAGCGCGTGGGCAGCTTTGCCGCGGCGACTTTGTTCACCAGCTTCTCGTAACGACGGCGGTAGCGGATTAACTCCTCAATCGTCACGAGACACATGTCGTATTGGCGGGCTAACTCGATCAACTGTGGCAGGCGAGCCATCGAACCGTCATCGTTCATAATCTCGCAGATAACGCCTGCAGGGTATAGTCCTGCTAACCGCGCGAGGTCTACTGCTGCTTCGGTGTGCCCTGCACGGCGCAGCACCCCGCCCTCTACCGCTCTCAGCGGGAACACGTGACCAGGCTTCTCGAAGTCGTCGGGGCGGGCACGGGGGTCTACAAAGAGGCGGATGGTGAGTGCGCGGTCGTACGCCGAAATGCCGGTACTGGTGCCCATTTTGGCGTCAATCGGCTCCATCATCGCGGTGCCGTGGCGGGCTGTGTACTTGCTAGTGATCGGACCTATACGCAACTCATCTAAACGCTGCGCTGTGGCTGCTAGACAAATCAGCCCCCGTCCCACCTTTGCCATGAAATTGATCGCTTCTGGCGTCACCTTCTCCGCTGCGATAACAAAATCTCCCTCGTTCTCGCGGTCTTCATCGTCGACCACGATAATCATTTCGCCCTGCTTCAGACGCTCTATCGCCTCTTCAACGGAGCAGAAATCGCTCATCAACTCACCTCGGTATCTGGCTATGATAATGATACCAGCACCTCGCTTTGAGACGCAACACTGAGGCAGCTTGTAGGCTTGGTAGGTTTGCCCAGCCGTTAGCAACTTTCGGGCAACCCAGAGCGATGCCCCCCGCAGGCGTTGGAAACCTGCCGCAACAGGCTTTGTGCTGGCGTTGAACATGACCTCGCCCCATTGGAGCGAATCTCCGGAGCGTACACCGAACATCCTCGCAGCAAAGAATCAAAAAGGGGTGCGACCCTGATCGCACCCCCGCGCAGCCAGTGAGACAGCGTCAGGCGATGCTCTCCTGCGACGACTGACTCGCTTTGACGAACTGCCACACCATCCAGCCCACTACCGCCAACCCAACCACCAACACGACGGCAAAGATGCCAAAAACAGTCCACTGGGGGTTTACTGGGATGGTGCGGACGTCCAAGTGAGGCTGAAGGTACAACTCACGCAGGCTGTGTCTTGTGATTGACATCAGCGTGATTGCCAACACGGTCAACCCCAACGCCCCTAGCACAGAGCGGTTTGCCAATAGCAGGGCAATCACCGCCAGTGCCACACCACCCCACAGGATGAGCGTGTTGAGAAGGTTGCCGCCGAGGAAGTTCTGCATCAGGTTGTTCGGCAGGCTGAAGAGGAACCATAGCCCCACAGCCATCTGTAGTAAGGTAGCACCGATGAACCACCGCGTGCCGTAGGTCACCGCTTCCTGCCCCCAGGCATCTTGCGATCTTTTCGCCAGCAGACCCATCAAGGCGACGCCCAACCCGGTCACGGCAAAAGCGGCTACCATGAAGTGCAGGAAGCGGGGAATGAGCGTCGGCTCAGACCAGTTCAGATGCAAGCCAGCTGGGCTCATTGCATATAGAGAAGCCCACTTTTCCGGAGCCAGCTTGAGGGTTGCGTTGTGGGTGTACAACAAGCCCACCAGAAGGATGAGAACCGCACTGACCCAAGCAATCGGCGTTACCCACCTGCCCAGCCAGTCGGGACGAAACTGCACCAGGTACAACCCGTAATACGCTAGCAAAACCAGCGCAACTACCGAGAGCCACGGCCAAGCCATTAAGATGGATGCCGTATAGAAGGCTTGACCGTAAAGTACCTGCACGAACAGTAGCGGAGCTATCCCCAGTGTGATGGTCAGCGACATGGTAACGGGTAGGGCCTTCGCGAGGCGTGCTGCCAACTCAGCGTGGAACGGGCTATTTTGTCCCTTGCGCAGACTGATAGCCATGATAGTAGTGCCGCCCACCAACAAATTCATCGCCACCACGTGCAGGATGAACGTGAAGACCAGTAGTACCTGCAGCAGCCACGCAGGCGCAGGAAGCCCTGCGGGATCAGGGGGTGGGACAACCACTGGCATCTGTTTTCACCTCCTTCAGTTATGGTCGTGCCGCCGTCTGCTGCGGCGGGTTGTTCAGACTGTAGAGCCACTCAACTAGGGCTCTGCGCTCTTCGTCCGTGCCCAAGAACGGAGGCATGTAGCCCTTCAGCTGGTCTAAGTTCTGAAGTTGAATGTCCAGAAAGTCCTTCTTCCATCCTTTGACCGCGAACTTGATGCCGTTGAACCCGTTCACCGTATGGCACGACTGGCAGTGGAAGCGGAAAACTCTCTCGCCAACCGTGAGCGGGTCTTGCTTCTCTTCTTCAGTGAGCAGTGCCCACTTTGCCGAACCAAGCACGCCTCGCTCCCAAACTTGCTGCACCTCTTCGGTGCGGACAGCGTTGGAGTACATGTAGTCGTAAATTATGTAGGGCTTGCGCACCGCTTCACGCACCCACTCCGTTACTCCAGTGGTAATCAACCCCAGCGCTACGATGACAAAGGCGAACGTCACATGGAAACGGCGCGGGAACAGGAACGGTCCCAACAACGTCGCCAACAGCACAAACGCTGAGAAGACAACGCTAGCTGCGGCGAACAGCGTCACGACCGGGGCACCACCCATGGAAATCTCTCGCGCCTGCTCTGGGATGCTCAAAATGTACCAGATGCCACCAAAGGGGATGATGCTGATGCCAACGAGCACCCACTTGGAGGCATACTTGACCACTCGCGCGCGAAGCTCTTCATCTGCTTCTGCTGAAGCGGTAATCAACGCATATAACCCTGCCAGCGCAATGGTGACCGCCGTGCGCACAAGCAGCGACGGTAACATGCTGGGATTGAAAAAGGCGTCCACGATCGACCGAGTCTCCGTCCAATTGCCGGTCGTTAGCATGAAGGTCAAGATGCCGTTAATCATGAACAGGCTCAACCACGCGCCCGCGAAATAAATCCAACCGACCGTCAGATGGGTGCGGGCGTCCATGCGGTTCCAACCGTAGTAGTAGATGAACGCGGCAAGCAGCTCGACGATGAAAAACACCCACTCGATAGCCCACGCCCACACGAAGATGTGAATGAGCGCGGAGGTAGCAGTGGGATGCACCAGACCGATAGCCCACCAAATGCCAACGCCGCTGACCGCGCCAAACACCAACACCACCAAGATGAAGAACGTGCTATGGCGCTTCAAATATCCAAGCAGCGCGGTGTCGTGCTGTCGACGCGCCTTGCGCTCCGTAAGCACTAGGAACAACCCTGCGCCGATAGCGAAATGCGCGACGAATACGTGCAGGATGGCGATAATGCCGATAAGCATCCCACCACCCAGGAGCGGAACATCCCAGAATGGATACTCCATCGCACTCCTCCAGACACGGAAATCGTAACCATTATTAGTATAACATATTCTTTTAGCAAGCTCAATAGACTCTACAAGCTAAGTAGCTCAAGTGAAAAAGGAACACCGTGGCGAAGGATCAGGCAGGTATGCTTTCTGGTTTTCGCTCCAACCTCTTGAGAAACGCGGGCTCTTGACCAAGAATAAGAGAGCGGGTTACGCGGCTGCACAGCTGCCTTCTGAGGCGTCCGTGCAAGCAACCGTAGCGAAGCGAGGGAACTTAGAGAGCCTTCGCAGCGTTTGGCGAAGGTCCCAACCCCATCGCTAGTGAGCGTAGAACCGAAAGAAGGAGGTTTCACAGGGATGTGGGCGTTCTTTGCATACCTCATCGCGGCTACAGCGTTTTACACTATCTTAGTGATGATTGCGCAGCCCGAGCCATACGATTCCGAGGCTTGGGAAATGCCAGACGACTTAGAGTTGCCTGTGAGTGCAGCCACCGAAGAGTACGAGGTCTATCAAAAGGCCGCTTAGACTCCGCGCTGGCGGTATGCCCGCAACGACACTGCCTGCATGTAGGCTCCTACCAGCATCAGAGACAGGCACACGAGGAAAGAGACGTGGAAACCCAGCCAGTGCAAAATGGGCACCGCCACGAAAGGTGCGACTGTGCCTCGCACGCCAAGTAACATGCTGTGCAACGCCTGATACTGCGCCTCTTTGCCCTCCTCAGAGAGCGTTAGGATGACGTTCAGGTAAGCCAGCTCGATACCAGCCCCAGCCACGCCCTGCGCGACCGCCGCGGGCAGCAAATGCCACCACGCTGTCGAGAAAAAGTAGACGACAGGCATCAGGCACTGGATGAGAATGTTTACGAGCGCCGTCCACAGCGAGCCATGCCGGTCCATGAAGTACCCCCAGTAGACAAAAGCAATGATAGATGACACCGACGCCACGTTGGTTAAGGTTGCTACCTGGACATTGGTGATATTCAGTCGGTCCACTTGATACAAGGGGTATAACGTAAACGCCACCAAATTGCCGAAGCCGTAGGTCATAACCGACGCAGCAAACCAGCGGAACCCCCTGTTGTGCTTCAAGAGGCCAACTGTTTGAACCCAGAACGCGAGGGCGGATAGTCGCTCTTGCTTCAACGCCATGGTCGGGGTCTCGCGCACAGGCACTCGGCTGAAGCTCCAAGCCCCCAAAATCCCAATGACTGCCGCGGCAGGGAAAAGATACTTAAAAGAAACGCCCGAATCCAGCAAGTGACCAGCAATTAGTGAGACTATCAGCAACGCGCTGTAGGACCCCACCCGTACTAGCCCCATTGCCCGACCGCGTTCTTCGTCGGGGTAAATGTCTTTCATCAACGCAGTGTATGCGGGCCCTGAGATGGAGGCGATAATCTGCGCCAGGCCGATGAGCAACACAAACTGCCACGCCTGCGTGACCAAAAACATTCCGAAGAACAGCGCGCGAGCGAAGGTCCACGAATAAACGCAAAAAGGCATTTTTGCTCTGCCCACCATCTGCCGCGCCCACAGGGGCGCCAACAGGCTACCGATAAACGGTGCGGCGGTCAGCAGGCTGATTTCCAGACGGCTCGCTTGCAGGTCGGCGCGGGCGATGCGCATCACGAAGGGGAAGATGGCTCCCATATAGATGCCGCCTAACAGCCCTGCCAGCGCATCCCACTGGTATGCGGGGATAACATGTGGGGACAATACTCGTCCTACCAGCCGCGCTCCGTTTAGCTTTTCAACCACCCTTGATAACATCATCAACTGGTCACGCGTTTCTTTCACCTTCGCCGTTTCCATTATACCAAAAACGTTTAAGGATGCCCCGTAAAGAAGCGGGGAGCGAATGCCGATAATGCATAGCGGTATCTCATACAGCACTTGAGATTTCTCGGTGGGATGATGCTCTATGTTACGCGGTCTGCAAATCGCGGCGTCGGGGATGCTGGCGCAACAGTTACGGCATGAAACCATTGCCAATAACCTGGCGAATGCCGACACAGCGGGCTATAAGGCGGACCAGTCGGTGTTCCGTACCGCACTCGATGTCGCTATCTGGCGACTTGGCGACCACCGTAGGGGAATCCCAGCGCCACAGGTGGGTTCCATATCGTTCGGTGTGCGCGTGGACGGCGTGACAACCGACGTACGCAACGGCGCGATTGCCCACACGGGTCGTCCACTCGATGTGGCGATAGAAGGCGATGGTTTTTTCGTCATTGACACCCCGCAGGGAGCGCGCTACACACGGGATGGCGCGTTCCGCCACGCGGCAGACGGCACTCTGGTGACCGCGGACGGAATGCCAGTGATGGGAACGCGAGGAGCCATTCGCAGCGCGGGCATTTCCATCACCATCGCCGCCAACGGCGACGTGCTGGCAAACGGGCAAGTGATTGACCGCCTCCGTGTGGTACAGTTGCAGAACGCTGTTAAAGAGGGCGCGAACCGCTTCTCAGGAGAGGCACAGCCACTGCAACAGTTCACCCTACAGGTAGGCGCGTTAGAGCGTTCCAACGTCTCTGTGGTTCAGGCGATGGTGGACATGATTATGGCGATGCGCGCTTATGAAGCGTCGCACCGCGCGGTTCTGGCGCAGGATGAGACACTGCAGAAAGCGGTGAACGACGTGGGTAAAGTGTAGCTGTAGGTTTTCGGCTGGCCCGTGCGTGCGCCAGGCACGGAAGCCGATACCGCCCCTGACCGACTGAAGGGGTAGACAGAAAACACGTTGGGAGGAGGACTAACGAAGATGATGCGGGCGCTTTTCACATCGGCGACCGGCATGGCAGCACAACAACTCCATCTCGACGTCATCGCCAACAATTTGGCGAACGTCAACACGACGGGCTTCAAGCGAAGCCGCGCGGACTTCCAAGACCTGCTTTACCAAACCATCCGCGCCGCGGGTACGACTGCCGCGCGCGGCGCACAGGTGCCGACAGGCATAAACGTGGGGCTCGGGGTTCGCCCGATTGCTACCACGAGCATCTTCACCACTGGCGCTCTGCAAAAGACCGACAACCCCACCGACCTTGCCATCGAAGGAGACGGCTTCTTCAAGGTGTTGCTTCCAGACGGAACCGTTGCCTACACGCGGGACGGAGCCTTTAAGCTCGACTCGCAAGGACGACTGGTCACCTCTGATGGCTACCCGCTGGAGCCCGAAATCATCATCCCGCAGGATGCGCAGTCCGTGGTGGTCGGCAAGGACGGAACCGTCTCCGTATTGCGGGCTGGTCAGAGCGCGCCCGACGAGGTAGGGCAAATTCAGTTAGCGCGCTTCGTGAACCCAGCGGGGTTGCAGCGCATAGGACAAAACCTGTTTAGACCTACAGCGGCATCGGGTGACGCGGTTGAAGGCGCGCCGAGCGAACAAGGCTTTGGCACCGTCGCCCAAAACATGCTCGAGATGTCTAACGTGCAAATCGTGGATGAGATGGTGGCGATGATTATCGCTCAGCGCGCCTACGAAATTAGCGCGAAAGCCATTCAGGCGTCCGATGAGATGCTCAGCATCGCTAATAACCTGCGACGGTAGGGGTAGCGCGTGATGAGACTGCTAATCCTGACCAATATCCTGTGGCTGACGGCAGCTGCGTGGTGCGCACCGCAACCGCGTATTGAGCTCCACGAAATCAGCACGGTACGCGATGCGCAGTTTACGTTGGGTGAGATAGCTGCCATCGCTGGTGTGGACGCTGACACACAGGCACGGCTGGCGAAGGTCGTTTTGGGGTCTTCGCCATTACCAGGCCTAGAGCGCACTATCACGCTAGAGCAAGTGCGTACCCGATTACGTCAACATGGCTTTGAACCAGAAAGGTTCAAACTAATCGTGCCAGCCAGAGTTACAATACGTCGACAGAAATGCACCATCGATCCAGAGCAGATTGCCCACGCCGCAATCGCCAAGGTCAGACTTTCGCTTGCCTTACCATCGGATGCATTGGTGGAGTGCGACGCGCCAATCCGCCCCCTGTCCGTCGTGGATGGGAGCCCGCAAATCATAGCAGGTGACCCACGCACCTTAGGAGGCGGGCTTTACTTGGTGCCAGTGCAAGTGACCGACGCTTCGGGGATGACGCAGGGTGTACATGTGCGTCTTCGGGTGTTGCTACAGCGCAAGGTGGTCGTCGCCAAACGGGCGATACAGAGAGGCGAAGCGATTGACGCCGAAACTATCGCGCTCGTCCCGATGACGCTGCGCCACGATGACTCCCATTTTATGAATGACCTGCCTGAGGCATTAGGTAAGATTGCCCGACGCGCTCTGTCCGCTGGTCAGCCAATACGGCGTTCTGACCTAGATACGGCCGCAGTGGTGCGACGCGGGCAGAATCTCAAGCTACTGGTACGGCTACACGGCGCGGTCGTGGAAGCCGATGCAGTTGCGTTGCAAGACGGAAAGGCCGGCGCGCGCATCCGCGTGCAGGTTACCGATACTCGGAAAACTCTGCTGGCGACCGTTTTGAGTGCAGAAGCGGTCTCAGTGGATGTGCTTTGAACACAGGAGGGATGGTTATGCATGTGTGGATGGCAGTTGTGTTGATGGTCTCCGCGTTGGGGCACGTCGTCGCGGACTCGCTGTGGAAGGAGACTAATCGCAGTCTTTTTGCCGACCGCCGGGCGGTGAGAGAGGGCGATGTATTGACAGTACTGATTTACGAAAGCACCACCGCCTCTAGCCGCGCCGATACCAAGACCAGTAAGAGCGACTCGGCATCGACCAAGCCAGGCGTGGGGCCGCTGCTTAGCCTGCTGCCGGAATGGTCTGTTAGCGGCAAAACTGGCTCGCAAGCCTCGGGAAGCACGACGCGCACTGGCACACTGGTCGGCAAAATCAGCGTGGTGGTGAAAGAAGTGCTACCCAACGGCAATCTGAAGGTAGAGGGCTCACGCACGGTGGGAGTGAACGGGGAGAAGGAGAAAATTGTGCTGACGGGCATCGTACGTCCAGAGGATATCTCCCCGGAGAACACCGTTGCATCCACCGCAATCGCCCAAGCTGAAATCCACTACGAAGGCAAAGGTCCCGTCGGCAGCAAACAACGCGAGGGGCTGCTGACCAAACTGCTCAGGTGGCTTTTTTAGCGAGGTGCGCAATGAAAAAGGCTGCATGTCTGCTGATAGTGCTGATTTGGACGTCCCTCGCTGTCGCTAGCCCAGAGGTGCGCCTGAAGGACATCGCGCAAATTAACGGCGCACGAGGTAACCAGCTGATTGGCTATGGGTTGGTGGTTGGGCTAGAGGGCACGGGTGACAGCAAGGGCGCGCTGTTCACCACACAGTCGGTGGCAAACATGCTGCAGCGGTTTGGGATCGCAGTGCCCGCCGCACAGATGAAGGTGAAAAACATCGCAGCGGTCATCGTAACTGCTGACCTGCCGCCGTTCGTGCGGGAGGGTACCAGAATCGACGTTACCGTCTCGTCGTTGGGAGATGCCCGTTCGCTTCAAGGCGGGACGCTGTTGCAGACACTGTTGATGGGCGCCGATGGCAACGTGTATGCGGTCGCACAAGGGCCGATTTCAGTAGGCGGGTTCGGGGCAGCCTCGGGAGGAGCGTCTCAGCAGAAGAACCACCTTACCGTGGGACGAATCCCCGCCGGCGCCATCGTCGAGCGCGAAGTGCCCGCAAGCGTCGTGCGCGATAATGCCGTATTCATCACGTTGAACTCACCCGACTTCACTACTGCGGCGAGAGTGGCGTCTGCGATTCGGCAGAAGTTCCCCCAGACCCTGCCCCGCGCGCTGGATGCTGCAACCATTCGCGTAGAACTGACTGGAGAGGAGCGGGAAGATGTGGTGACGCTGATTGCCGCCCTGCATGAGATTACCGTGCAGCCTGACGCTCCCGCCCGCGTGGTGATTAACGAGCGGACGGGCACGGTAGTGCTCGGCGGTAATGTCACGCTTAGCCCAGCCGCAGTCGCGCACGGCAACCTGACGGTGCGCATCGACGCCAAACTTCAGGTTTCCCAACCCCCCGCCCTATCGGGGGGTACGACGGTGGTAACGCCCCGCCGAGATGTGAAGGTGAGCGAGCAAGCTGAACGGCTCGTCGCCTTGCCGCAGGCGGTAACAGTAGAGCAGCTGGTAAAAGCATTAAACACGCTCGGCGTTAGCCCGCGTGACCTGATGTCTATTCTGCAAGCCCTGCGCCGCGCGGGCGCGCTCCATGCGGAAATCGAGGTGCAATGATGCGAGTCGAACCACGCGAAACTTTCGAAATTCAGCGGTGGAAACTGCGCGACGCCGCGCGGCAACTGGAAGCACAGTTCCTGCATCAGCTGCTGCGCGCGATGCGCCGCACGGTCTTCGGCAGCCAGTCCAGCTACAGTACACAGATGTATACTGACATCATAGACGAGACTCTATCGCGGCAGCTGGCGCACAGCGAACCACTCGGAATTGGCAGGTTGTTATTTGAGAAACTCAGCCCACACTTGAATGCGATGCAGTCAGGAGGGGATAACGATGAACAGACACGATAATGAACGCTGGCAGCAACTGTTGTCCAACTTGCGAGAGCAACGCCGGCACGTTCACGTGCTGATACGCCTCGCGCGTGAGCAAACACGGGTATTAGCGGCGGCGGATGTGGAGCGCCTGGCGCAAATCACCAAGGAACTCGCGAGCCATCTCGATGAGATGGAAGTACTCGAGCAGCAGCGGAAAGAGATTGCCCGACAGGTAGCCGAACAGCTGAGGCTCCCTACCCAATCCCCTACCCTAACGGATTGCATCCAACTAGCCCCTACGGGCATCGCACGAACCCTAAAGTGGCTGCAGCGAGAGCTGGTGCAGGACATGGCGCACCTGCGCACGATTAATGAGCGCAATCGGTTACTGCTGACTCATGCCGCCGAGACCACCACTGCCTGGATTGCCCTCGTGGTCAATGCCGCCACCAACCAAGCAAGCTACCCCTGCCAGCCTACCGCCAATCCATCGGTAGTGCTTAACACGGAGGTGTGAAACAAATATGCCTTGGACCTTTTTTGGTATCGAACTGGCATCGCGTGCGCTACAGAACATGCAGTTAGCCATGAATACCACTGGGCATAACCTGGCGAATATCAACACGCCTGGTTACTCCCGACAGCGCGTCAACCTCGTTACGTCGGAGCCTCTAATATTGGAGGGCGTCAAGACCCTTTTTTTAGGCAGTGGTGTGCGCGTAGAGAGTATCCAGCGACTTCGCGATGTGTTCCTCGATGGACGCATCACAGCAACCAACAGCGAGTACCAGCGGCTGAACACCCTCTATCAGCGGCTGACACAGGTAGAGGATGTCTTCAGTGAGCCTACGGACGCGGGGCTCTCACGCCACATTATTGCCTTCTTCAACGCCTTTCAGGAACTGTCCGCTAATCCCGAAAACGTTGGGGTACGGGCAAGCGTCTATCAAACGGCAGCTGGTCTGGCACGAAGCATACGCCAGCTCGCCAGCCGATTGGATGAGATTTTCACGGAGTTACACCATCGGGTTCAAGCAACTGCCAACGAAATCAACTTTATCGCCCGTAGCATTGCTGACCTCAACCTGAAAATTCGCCACAATAAAGCTTTAGGAACCATGCCTAACGACCTGTTGGACAAGCGCACCAGTTTGATAGAGAAGCTTTCCGAGTATGTGGATGTGCGTGTTACGGAAAAGCCAGATGGCACCGTGCGTATCTCCATCGGCGAGTTTGCGTTGGTGGACGCCGAGATCGCCAAAACAGTGCCAGACGGTGTCGACTTTGCGAACAAACGATACACCAACGATTTGGACGTTCATGTACAGGTCTCCAGTGGCAGCGTGCGCGGATTGATGGACGCGATGGAGCATATCCAAAACTATCGGAGTCGGTTGGACAGGTTGGCTAGAGAGATGGTTCTTTCGGTCAATGCTATTCATCAGACAGGATATGGGCTAGATGGAAGTAGTGGCTATCGTTTACTAGAGGGCGATGATGCTATTAGCATCCGTATCAGCGACGACGTCTCGGACATCAATCGTATCGCGGCGGGGGCAACCGCCGCACCTGGCGATGGCAGCAAAGCGCTGGAACTGGCGCGGTTACGCCAGCAAGCCCTTCGCGCTTTGGATAACAAAACTCTACCGGATTTTTACAGCGCGCTGGTTGCCGAATTGGGCGAGCATACCCGGTCGTCCATGATAGGGCAAGAGAATCAGAAGGTCATTCTACATAACCTTCAAGCGGAGCGTGAGGCAGTGTCCGGAGTAAACATGGACGAGGAGCTGTCTAATCTGTTGCGCTTCCAGCGCAGCTATCAGGCGGCGGCGCAGTTATTGGCTATGATGGATGCTGCTATCGCCGACATGTTGGCGGCATTCGCCACACGGCGATAGAACACGGGGAGTGAACAGCGATGCGTGTCAGTACCGCACAGATGCTCAATGCAATGCAGCAGATGATAGAGCGCAATTTTGAGCGTTACCACCGCGCCCAACAGGTGGTGGTCACAGGCAAGCGCATCCAACGACCCTCTGATGACCCCTTTGGCGCGTCCTTGGGTATCACGCTGCACCGCCTGCTGCAAGAGAGTGAACAGTATCAACGCAACCTGAACACCGCGAAAAACTTTCTCTCTATCACCGAAGTGGCTTTGGAAAACCTGAATAGCCTGTTGACACAGGTGAAGAAGCTCGCCGTACAGGCGGCAACTGATACCCAAAACGCGGACGGGCGCGCCGCCACCGCACGGCAACTCCAGCAGATGATGGCAGAGGTGGTCAGCATCGGCAATAACACTACCTACGGAGACCGCTTCATCTTTGGCGGTTTGAGAACGCTGACCGCTCCTTTCAGTGCTTCAGGCGATACCTTGACCTACCACGGCGACCACGGCGATTTGAGAGTGGAGGTCAGTCCCGCTGTCGAGATGGTTATCAATGTGCGAGGCGACCCGCTGATTACGGGCATCTACCACGCCATAGCGCAAATCAAACGGTATGTAGAGAGCAGCGACATCGAACTTCTTTCTAGACAGGGGCTGCAGGAACTGCAAAACCAATTGGATAACTTGTTGCGTATCCGGGCGGAGGTCGGTAGCAAAATCCAACAGATAGAGATGGTTCGGCATCGTTTGGACAAGAGGCGGGTAGACTTTACCGAGCTGCTCGGCGGCATTGAGGATGCCGACATGGCAGAAGCCATAACTAAACTGAAGATGGCGGAGACCACCTACCAGATGACGCTGGCGACGATGGCGCGCATGGAGAGCATGAGCCTTTTGGACTTTTTAAGATGAGGACAGCAGAAATGACCAAGACTTGCATCGATAGTACGCGCTTCGGTAGAATTGAGGTAGATGAAGAGGCGGTAATCACTTTCCCGCAGGGTTTATTCGGCTTCGAAAGCTGCCGGCGGTTCGTGGTGCTATGCCTCGACGAGAAAAGTCCTTTTCGCTGGCTGCAGAGCTTGGAGGAGCCGAACGTGGCTTTTGTGGTGATTGAACCGAGCCAGTTCATGCCCGATTACGCGCCAACAATCTCAGACGCCGACGCTCATGCGCTCGGATTGGACGCGGACACGCCCTATCTAACGTTTGTCATTGTTACCGTTCCGCCCGGCAAACCGGAGGAGATGACCGCCAATCTCATGGGTCCCATCATTATCAATGCATCAACGCGCATCGCTCGTCAGGTCATTGTCGAAGATGACTGCTACACGACCAAGCATAGTATCGTGCAAGAGATAACGAAGCGGGCCAGGGAGGGCACCAATGCTGGTTCTCACACGCAAGGTGAATCAGAGCATCGTGATTGATGACGAGATCGAGGTGGTGGTGCTGGAGGTGCGAGGTGAACAGGTTCGTCTCGGCGTGCGTGCCCCGAAATCCATCGCTGTACACCGCAAGGAAGTGTATGAGCAGATCCGTCAGGAAAACCTGAACGCCGCCACCGTTTCTACAGAGGACCTGCTGCGTCTGCAAAAGCAACTCGCCGACGAGAGCGCAGGGAGATAGACGCTAGTTCGGGAGAACAGAGTTGTCGCGCAAAGTATTTGCTGCCTCCGTCTCGGTGCTTTCCAACACGACCCTTGTGGTTGTAAAATTGGTAACAGGCTTCTTTTCTGGCTCCGTCAGCATTATCGCCGAGGCAATACACTCCGCGAACGATTTGCTTGCCTCGCTAATTGCGCTCATCTCGGTGCGCATTGCCGAACGCCCCCCAGACAATGAGCATCCCTATGGGCATGGCAAAGCCGAGAGTATCGCTGCTGGCATTGAAGCAGTACTCATCATTGGAGCAGCCGTTTGGATAATCGTGGAAGCGTTGCAGCGGATGGTCAGGCAACAGCCCGTGGAGCATCTTGGCTGGGGAGCCTTGGTCATGATGCTGTCCGTTGTGCTGAACACATCGGTCGCGCGTTACCTGTTCCGCGTAGCCCGCGAGGAGGACTCCCCTGCCTTGGAAGCGGACGCCCACCACCTGGCAACAGACGTTTACACTTCTTTGGGAGTGACGGTGGGCCTAATTGTCGTGTGGCTAACGGGGTGGTATGTGTTAGACCCGTTGGTGGCTATGGTTGTGGCACTACTCATCTTGCGTATCGGGTTCACCCTAACAATTCGGTCGCTACATCACCTAATGGACTCCCGCTTGCCTCTCACTGAGGTATCGCTCATCGAAGAGATATTGAACGGAGAAACACGTATTCATTCTTGGCACAACTTGCGTACCCGTAAGTCGGGCAACACGCGCCATATCGACCTGCACATCGTTTTTCGTAACGACGCCACCCTGTTGGAGGCGCATCAGGTCGCGGACGAATTGGAGAAACGGATCGAGCGAGAACTCGCACCAGCCCACGTGGTTATTCACGTAGACCCATACGACCCTTCCAAAGAGCAGTCAGGCAATCGTCAGGAAGAGAAAAAATAGGGAACCAAACTTTACGGCGATGCGTATAAAAAGATGTCGTGGCGCGAAAATGACCTCAGCGACGGTGCAATTTGAGAAGAATCCCACGAACTCGCGCGGTTCTCTTGACAAGATGATGCGGGTGTGCTATATATAGAATGACTAAATATGATGCGATTTCTGTTTAATCCAAGGAAAATCGAGTTTATGTAGAAGAAGATATACACGAAATTTTCGGCGATAGTAGTATGCTAACACATCCCTTCCGTGCCGAGAGGTGTCTAATACAATAGAGTATGCATCATTGTGAAACGGCTCTCGAATGCCCGTTTCACGGGGTTACGGATTTCGAGGAGGGAACAGAGTGAGCCTGCGAAACAGCACCCGAAAAATAAGGGACGCATCAGTCGTCGTGCAGCCACTGCTGGAGGAGGAGTCGGAAGAGATTACAGAGGTGGAGGCTGACCTGTTCGACAAGTTACTAGACGGAGACGTTCTGGTCGCAGATCCAGCGGAAGCCGACCTGCACGAGATGAACCTGCTGCCCGAGGAGCTGGAGAGCGAAGGGCATGAGCGTGACGAAGAAATCCAGATGTGGATGCGTCAGGCGCGTAAGGCGCGTCTACTAACTCCAGAAGAGGAGGTTGAGCTAGCTCAGCGTGTGGCTGAAGGCGATGAGGAGGCGAAGACCCGACTTATCGAGAGCAACCTGCGCTTGGTCGTGTCCATCGCCAAACGTTATGCCTCGCGAGGGATTGCCTTGCCAGACCTCATCCAGGAAGGCAATCTTGGGCTGATTCGTGCGGTAGAAAAGTTCGACTGGCGGCGCGGCTACCGCTTTAGCACCTACGCCACGTGGTGGATTCGCCGTGCAATCGCTCGTGCAATTATCAATCAGGGACGCACCATCCGCATCCCAGTCTACGTGGCGGAAATCATCCAGAAGGTGGTCAAGGTCAGCAACATGCTTCGGCAAGAGCTGCAGCGCGACCCCACCACCGAGGAGGTCGCTCGCGCACTGAAGATGTCGCCGCGTCGGGTGGAAGAGGTGATGCGTGTTGCCTTAGAGCCTGTTTCGCTGGAGACGCCGATAGGAGAAAAGGATAACTCGACCATCGGTGACTTTGTGGAGGCGGAGAATACTCCGCACCCCACGGACGTAACCGATGCGATGATCCGGCGCGAGCAGATCGAGGCCATCTTGAGCAAGCTCACCGAGCGCGAGGCCGAAGTCGTGCGCATGCGCTACGGACTGATCGACGGCTACGCACGCACGCTGGAGGAGGTCGGTCAGGAGCTGGGCGTCACGCGCGAGCGCGTGCGGCAGATTGAATTGCGTGCCATCAAGAAATTGCGCCAGATTGGTCCGCAAGAGCTCGCCAAGATGTAGAGCTCTTCTCCGGCGCAGCCGGTTTACATAAAAGCGGCGGCAGGGGCAACCCTGCCGCTGTGTTTTCAAAACCTATACCAGAGCCAGTAACGAGACTGACCTATACCTTCCGCCCGGCAACGTAAACCGATTGGATGCGCATCAGGTTCTCGATGCTCTCCAGTGGGCTCCTTGATAGCAATACCATATCTGCCCTCGCTCCTGGCTCTAAGCTTCCCACCTTGCCTTGCTGTTTCAGCGCACGTGCCGCTACGACCGTCGCTGCCCGCAACGCCTCTTCTGGCGAGAAGCCGCACTCCCCCAACAAGCGCAGCTCGTGATGCAAGGCCACACCAGGCAACACACCAGGTGCCGGGGTATCGGTACCCGCTCCAATCAGGACGCCGTGTCGCCGTGCCTGTGCTACAAACCGCTTGAATGTTGCAACCGCGCGCTGCGCCATGCGAAAATCGGCGGCTGTCCATCCGCGCGTGGAGAGGAAGTCCCAGTAGGGGCGCGCCCAATCCCGCTGCCACTCTGGCGGTAAAGCCACACCTGCCGGACGCTTCTGCCTCCACCAGGGTGGAAGGTCATAAAGGCTGAGCGTGGGCGTCCATACGATGGAGGTCGCGTAAGCCAGCTCCATCAGGCGGCGGGTGCGCACCATGTCCACTTCCAGCCGGTCAAACCCCGCAAACAGGCGCAAATAGCCGCTCTTGCGTTTCTCGTCGACCGACGGACGGTTTTGTAAAAACTCATGCAGGAGGCAATGCGCATGCTCGATACCGCTGATGCCGAAACGCATGAGCTGCGAAGCTGGAATGGTCTCGTGGTGTGCGGTGGTGGGCATTCCCAACCAGCGTGCATAGTCTATCACCGCTTCGCAAGTGGGCAGGTCGGTGTTCACGTAGAGTTTGAAGCCATCTGCTCCCAGCTTGCGCATGTGCTCAAGCAGGGCAGGTATCTCGCGCGGAGTTTTCACCGCAACTGCTTCCCACCACGAGGGCTTGCCCGTGTCGATGTTGCGCCCCATCCAGTAGACGTAGGGTCGCATGTCCCCCTTGCGCCATGCCTCTCGCCACTGCTTAATCACCTTCGGAGACGACCCCATATCGCGCACGGAGGTCACCCCATAGCGCACAAAGAGGTCAGGGGTCTTCACCTCATCAACATGCACATGCAGGTCGATCAGTCCAGGAATGACCCATCCGCCTTTGCCGTCAATCAGGCGCACCTTCGATGAGAAGCGAACGACGTCCGCGCGCCCTACATCTCTAATGCGTTCCCCTTCCCACAGCACGAAGCCCGGATGGATAACCTGCCTGCCATCCCATACGGTAACGTTGACGAGTGCTTGCGGCATGTTTGACTCCTCGCATCCTTCAAACGTGCGCTTATACCACTATTTTAGCACAGTTACTGGTATAATTCCGCTGGGGGGAAAGATAGATGAACCGCGCACGAGACTGGCTGCGTCAGGCAGAGCGAGACCTGCAACAGGCGGA